>Ga0209515_10000804_pt1 | contig 54572 bp, 53 predicted proteins | sample Subgroupgradi54m_FD_187454 | JGI IMG/M metagenome (GOLD analysis project Ga0209515, IMG submission 187454) | Subsurface groundwater microbial communities from S. Glens Falls, New York, USA - GMW60B uncontaminated upgradient, 5.4 m (SPAdes)... ... | reverse complement strand
GCGGTTTTGGGCCGCTGTTCATCAAGGACGGTCCTTGACGGGCCATGCGAGCCTCGTACGCCTGGCGCAAGAGCGAGCCTTTGACGGGCGCAGGCGGTACCGCGGGCGGGGCCATTCGTTTGAGTTTCGCCGAATGCGCCGGCGCGAGCGGCGCTTCTTCAAGTCCTTCCACTTTTGGCGCTGCCGCCCGCACAGCAAGTTCAATCGGGATTTTGATATTGAGGGCGGGTAGCAGTTTCGAGAATATTTTTTCGCTTAAGACGGCCACGAGGTCCGGCGCCTTTTCCCGATTTTCTTCGTCCAGTTTTTCCAAGAGTCCCGCTTCAAAATCTTTCGGCTCGCGTTCCTTCGTAACCACTTGCCGGACGAGTTCTTTGATTTCTTCCGTTTCTCCCATCGTCAAGTCGAAAAAGCTTCCGATGTCTTGGATAATCTCGTCCAGACTCGAGTCGCCGAACAACGCCGCGACATTTGTCGGCAGCTTGTCCAGGGTTTCTTCTAATTTTGTTTTGTAGCCCATTTGTTAAATTGAAAAGTCCTCATCTTCGTCCCGGTTTATGTCGGTTTTCCCCTTTCCTCCAGCTTCCTTTTCTTCGCGAATCCAGCGTTCTTCCATTTCTTTTTTCAATTTAGCGTATTCAGGCGTGCTTTCGTCCAGTTTCAAAATAGCCCTCTTTTTTTCGCTCAATTCCGCTATGATTTCCTGAAGTCCCTTCCACAATTCTGGCTTATCCGTCCTGTCTTTAAATCCAGAAAGGTTGGTAAAACTCGACAAGTTTTTGTTGACCATTTCCCACAAGAAGTTTCGGTTTGCCTCGCTGACTGCCCGTTTGCCGGACGCGTCTTTTTGATTCCACCGATTAAGCATATGTTCTATAACTGGCACTTTGTCACCCTCATCTTTGGGCTTGAACGCGTAACCGCGGCCCGACTCAAATTGGTCAAGTACGCCGGACATCTCCCAAATTCTTCCGGGCATTTTGGCGATTTCTTCCGTGGTTTTACCAAGAAGCGCCCGTTCTATGTCCATTTTACCCATGAGGTGACGAATATAGCGGCTTCCGCCATCAATCAGGTCGTCTGCTTTTAGTTTTTCGACAAATTTAAACGGATTTTTTCTATACTCCTTATCAAAGTCCTCTCGCCGTCTGTCTTGTTCCGCGCGGGGTAGCTTGGCCTCTTCTTCCGGGTCCAAGCCGAGGATTCTTTTGCTCGCGTTCCACACTGAAACGCTCTTCGCTTCACGAATAGCTTCTTTCTCGACGCTGGTAAAGGCATCGCTCATGCGAATTTGGTCAATCTGTGGTTGCAGGATTCTCTCCACGAACCTCTCATTCTTAAACATTTCCGGGAAGTAGTTGTTCAGTGCTTCAAATTCGGCCACGCTTCGAATGTTGCGAACCATGCGCCGTGTCGTCTGGTCGAGCGCCGGTTCCTTTCCGATTTTTTTGAGGTCATCTGCCACCTCTTTCCTAAGCGTGTCCGCCGCCGTCTTGTCGGCCGGCAGTTTTCCTGAGTAGAAGTCTTGATATTTTTTAAAGTGGGCTTGCTTTTCCTTTTCGTACCCATCCAAATCTGTCTTGTATTCCGCGAACATGTCGTGCGGCTCTTCCCACCGGGCCTCCATAGCCTTTTCTTTCTCCTCGTTATCCAACACGTGTTCGTCTTTGAGGAGGGCCTGCATTTTGGCAAAACTGACGTGCTGCATAATTTCCGGGTCTTGGTAGAGTCCTTTGTTCATGGATAGGAAGCCCTTGTTCGACTGCTTGTTCATGGCCCGCTCGATTTTCGAGACCTCTTCCATGTACTCTTTTTGTTTTAAGTCGTAGTTTCTTTGCGCGTTCTCGTAAGCTGTTTTCTTGTCTAAGTTGGTTTCGTCCGCCTCGTGTTCTTTTTTTAGTTCTTTCAGCCCTTTCACGCCATTCAAACTAAGGCGCGACTTTCGCATCTCCTCTTTAAGTCTCCGTGTTTGTTCGGAAGCCTTGACCGCCTCTCTTTGTCGGTCTACGTCAAACTCGCGGCTTTCCTGTTCCTCGTCTTTCTTGTGCGCCTCTTCGACGCTCTCCTCGCCGCCGAATTTGGCTTTTAAGAGTCGACCGAAAGTTTGGTCGCTCAAGAAAGCTCCCAGTGCTGTTTTCCCAAGTGTCGAGTTGTCGAACAGTTTTTTCAGTTCCACAGCGTTTGCTCGTTTAGCAATCTTTTCAGCCCCTTTGTTTATGTATTTGCCGAAATCCTCAGTCCCCTTAACTGCCGCTCCAACCCTCTCACCGATAATTCCACGCCTCAAGCGTGCTAATTCACGTTTTTTCTCCTCGTCCGTTCCCGGCATTTCCCGCACTGATTCTTCGGCAGCTTTGAAATCTTTTATACCTAAGGCGTCACTTACTCCAGTTCCAATCCTCCCCTTTATTTTACCGGCTCCCGCCGCTATTTTCCCTATTCCCATTCCCAGTTTTTCACCAAACTGTTCCGGATTTTTCCACGCCTCTGCCACCCCTTTTATGCCTTTTTTCCCCATTGCTACACTGTCTACCCCAGCGCCGAGGACTCTCCCAGCCCCCCTAAACCCATAGCCGATAACTCCGGCCGTGGTGGTAATAAACCGGCCGCTCGCCACCCACATGGCGCCCTTGGCTCCAACCGCCTTGGCAAGCTCCAGCCCGTGCACCTCAAGTTTTTTGGCGACGAGTATACAGCCGAGCATCAGTCCGATGACCAGAAGAAAATTGACAATCATGGCAACGCCGCCGCCGGAACCGGCGCTGAAAGCGGAAGCCAGACTGTTGTTTCCCACGGTAACCGACAACACCCCCTTAAAGGCCGGATTTTGGATGGTCTTGACAACAACGTATGAGAGAATCATGAAGGCGGGAGCGAAGATGGATTGCTTGATGAGCGCTTCCCGCCACGGCTCGACGAACTTTTCGGCGAAAGGCATGGCGAATGTGAGGAATGCCAGAGGCGAGAGCATCATGACAAACATGAGCACGATGGCGCGCACGAGCATTAAGACAGCGCCCACCAGAAACACGTAGGCCGCGATGAGCATGAGAGCGCTTCCAAAGAGTCCGATGAGGATAATTTTCCCCCAGTTTATGACGTTGCCTCCCAAAAGCGCGGTCCCGCCGGCGACAATACCCCCCACCGGACCGCCGACGGCAGTCCCAGCCACCGCGGCCGTACCGACACTTCCGACATATGACCAAAATCCTTGGCGGCTTTCCTTTCCGGCTTCCCCGATGGCCGAACCGTCATAGAGAGTCTGGATTTTAAGGCCCTCCATAAACGCTCCGGACATACTTCCTTGAGGTACAGTGTAGGCAAGTTTCCCCGTGGGGTTTGAAGTTACAATGAGGTTGTAGAAGTGGAGCGCGATAATGTTTGAACCGTCGACTATCGCCTTGGTGATGAAGAGACTAAAGTTCATGAGGAGAGCTACGACGACAAGATGCACGATGAGCTCCTTGGTTTTACCGGAGTTAAAGCCCAAGATGGTACTCAAGGCAATCCAAAGAAGAATGAAAATGAAGAAAATGTTCGCGAGGTCTCGGAAAATTTTCCAACCGATATCAACCACCGGCACTCGGGTCATGAGGTCGCTGATGTTTAAGGTAAACTGCATGCACTGGTCGAAGATGAAACCCGCGAGGTAGAGGAACCACGACACAATCCACATAATCATGTAGATGATGCTCGCGACACAGGCGTCCAGATGAAAAAATGGGAAAGAGGAATCAACGCAACTGGCGTTTTTGGGTTTTTCCGCGGGGGTTCCGGCGGATGCGATGGCGCCTTGTTCGCCGGTGCTGTTATCCACCGTGCCGCCGGGGAGATTATTTTCGGGGACCAAACCCGTTTCGGGGTCGACATCCCTGACGTGGTCCGATGCCGGCAGTTGGTATTGAGTCGGGTCAGTGTTTAAAAAGTTTGGCCCGTATGGTTGCCGATTGTCGAGAGGAACAAGCTGGGCAAACGTTTTGGCCGTCGGAATAACCGGCGAGAAAGATGCCGCCACGAAAAGAAGCGTGAACAGAGAGTAAGCAGTGAGTTTTTTTCGGATGGATGTCATTGAATTTTAAACATGGTGGTTTCTGAGCCCACAATCTGCTCCGCGTTGTTAACTGTTTTGAAAAACTCCATAACCATTTTGTATGAAAGGTACGTTACCGTCGAGGTGAATATCGGATTGTCCGCAATTCTCGCCGTTATTCTGTAATCCTGGGTCTGGCCTGCGTCTACCTTGAAGTTATTGTTAAAAATCACTGAATTTTGTTGTACGTCAACCGGCAATTCGTTTATTTTTAAGCTGTCCGGAGCGAACACCGTCGAGAATTGGAGGTTTTGGGTGGAACTGTCGGCCTTAGTGCCGAGAAATTTAACGCGCGCCTTGAGGCCGGTCTGGCTCTGGTTTGCCGTCATCTTAAATGTGCTGGAAAACACCTTGCACGAAGTGTTGTAGTAGGTACAGGAAGCGTCAGTCGGTTTGGATTCTTGTTCCGCCGGGGAAAATGATACCCCGGTTCCCGCCGGCCCACCGGGGTTTTGGTTTGCCGTTGCGGTGGCCGGACGGTACATAGTGACTTCGGCGAGTATCAAATAGTGGTTCGGCAGTAGGCCGTTTATAAGCAGGGCATTAAAGTTTATAGGTGGGTTGAAGTTGATTGTGAAATCGTCAACTGTGCCGGTTTGTTTTGCCGCGCTTAAATTTATCGACAGATTTCCTTTACTACGGAACACTTCGTAGCCCGCGAAGTCGCTCGGTCTGACGAGACCGCCGGCTTTTGCCGCAGGCAAGTTCGCGAGCGTTACCTCCCCGATATTTCCGCCGTAGCCGGGGTAGGAACGTATTTTTAAAGTCTCAACCACGTCAGGCTTAATGAGCGAAGCGGTCCACCAGTCTTCATCATTGTTGTCACCGCGCGTGTCGGACCAGCCGGAGGGAATAGCCGCGTTTCTGGGACCGCCGGACTGTTGGTGTTGATAAACGTCTGATTGGTTCAGCGTAGCGGTGTCAGGTGATGCCAGAGTAATTTGCCTCATGGCTGGCTTCTGCGAGGACGGCTCTTCTTCTGGAGCGGTTTCTCCTTTGATTTGGTCGTTGAAATCGCGCGCGGTGTCCGCAATCGGTGTTGTTATATTGACGCTCTGGCAGAAAGTCGCCACTCTATTGTAGTCGGCAAGATTCCACTGCGGCGGAGCGCCGTTCTTTTTGGTGCGAATGTCGGCTCCTGTTCCCAAAACTTTCACGAAAATAAGAGAGGCGTTTGTCAGCACACCTGCGGTGGTACTCTTGTCCGCCGAGTAGATATTTTTTTTGAACGCGGCGCAGAAAGCCGTTCCGCTAGGACCGGTTGGTTTGCCGAATTCGTCGGTGGCGGTGGGCCCGAGGAATGGCGTTGCTCTCACACCAGTTTCAACGTAAAGTCCGTCCGGTAAACGTTGCGTCGCTTCGTTCGCCGCGATAATGCTTGCGGGGCTCGTGCCAAGCGCTCGCTCGACGGGTGATTGCCCCCCCAGTGTCGGCGTTTGCCCCCCCAGTGTCGGGAGCTGGCCTCCAAGCGTTGGTCTCTGGCCGCCGCTCGGTCTCTGGCTCGCGCCCAAAAGTCCACCGGGACCCATGACTTGGTTGATGAGCTGATTTACCAGAGCGCCCAGAATAGCATCGAGGTCTTTGGCAAGACCCACTCTTTCCACGTCCACACCCAAGGTTTTGGAAAGCTGGTCTTCAATCAGCGAGCCGGGGGTACTTACCTTTCCCGTGTCGGGGTCGGTCGAAGACAAAAACCCCTTTCCCCAGTCGAGTTGCTTCAAGTTTATGAACTGGCGATTCCCGATAGTTGTGCTTAGAGATTCGGAGGCTTTGATAAAGGCGCCGTAAGGATTGTTTTGGGGGTAGGCGTTTAGTTGAAGCCAGTTATCCCAGCCGTTTGCTCCGAAACTGCCTCCGGTGAAAGCCCGCTGGACGTTTTGCTGGATGTCGGTGAGACGGCAGCCGATTTCTTGGTAGTAAGGCGCGGTGCCAAATTGAAGATTGAGCGAGAGGCGAAGCTGAAGGTCGAACGGGCTGCAGAGGATTTGTCCTATCGGTCCGAGGCCGTTGATGAACTGACCGAGGCTCTGGTCCGCGATGTCGGTCAAAAACCCCTGGGGGTTTGTAACGTAGAGAGGACTTCCCTTGAAACCGCCGTTTATCCAGCTTATTGTCTGGGCCGTAAAGGTAGTCAAAAGAGACCGGACCATGATAGTAACCATTGGTTCCACGATGCAACGTGTTATGGTAGAGCCTTGGGTGTTGCCGAGCGTGTCCGTGTTTATGTTTGCGTTCGCCTTGACCATGGCCTTGACGACACTATCGAGAACAGGGACGGTCTGACCGAATCCGGAAAATCCGGCTTTGGCCACTTCCCCTTTACCTTTCACTTTACCATAGAGGATTCCCGACAAACACTCTAGCACGTTGGCCTCGGCCTTTTTGGGAAATGCCAAAAGAACACTCCCCGTCCCGAGCGAGACGATGAGCGCGAGAACAATCAAACTTCTTAAACCTTTTTTCATCAGGTTTGTATTTATTATATCTTGAATCGCTTTATCCTGCGAGTAGAATTTTGTTCCTGTTTTGTGCCTTGGCCGGACTTAGGCACAAACACGGGGGTTTCCCGTAGCTTTACCCCCACACCAACTTTTGTGAAAAAGTTGGTGTGGGGGTTTATTCCGGCATCTTCAGGTTATCAAAATAGTTATACCCGCGGTCTCCCTCTGTAAATGTAACACCTGCCGTTTCAAAATAGCTTTTGAATTGCAAAAGGCCGTTTATGAAATTGGCGAAGTGTTTGTCATAGGTGTCCATCCCCGGCAAGGCTCTTATGGGGTCGGTCATGATGTATTTGAGTCCGGTGATGCTGTAAATCATGCCCGAGACGCCGTTCGCGAAAGCGATGTGCCGGGACAGGGCGCTTTCCGGCACGGTCACTTTAAGGAGAGAGTTTAGAATAAATTGGTACTGCGCGATGAGCGGCTCGAGTTTTTGAAGCTCTTTCGGGTCGTTGTTTGTTTGCGCGCGGTCAAAAATCACCAGTTCATTTTCGAGTTTCTGGGGCGGCTTGGTGTTCATGATTTCCGCCAGCCGCTCTCCGTAAGCCTTGATTTTTTCGGGGGTTTCCGCGCTGTCAATTTGAAAGTCTCCCTCTCCGAAAGTCTTGGCCGGTTGGTTTTTTATTTCCTGTTCGACGCTGGTGTTCAGAAACTTCTCGAGGTCCGTTTCAGAGGGAGGCGTGTTGGTTTTTTTGGCAGCGATGATTTTCAGGAAAAGTTCCCGCGAGAACTTGTCCGTTTCCGATAGGTCGGTTTCCGTTTCAGTGTTGATTTTGTTCGTGATGGTGTCTATATCCAATTTGTCGTTTGGAGGTTGTCCGGCTGGAGCGGTGTTTGCCACCAGAGGATTTCTTCCTTGTTTTATTTCCAGCCCGTCCGGCGTGCCGTCGCCGTCCGTGTCGGGATTCAGGGGGTCGGTTTTCCACAGCGTTTCTTCCCAGTCTTTGAGACCGTCCCCGTCCGTATCTTTGGCGAGTAGCCGACTGGTTGAGAGCGTCGAAACGACCGGAGCTGTGTAGGTTTCCTTACCTCCGGTATAGAACAAGAGATAAGCCATGCCGCCGAGAAAAATCAGTGCGGCGAGTATGAGCAGAGATATTTTTTTGCTTGGTGCCGACATTGATATAAGAGTAGCGACGTACGAGTATTCGCGCGTTAGTCTTCCGTCCATTATATCAGAGAAATCATAGCAACTTCCACATCTTGATAAACTGTAAATTATGAAACCGAAAGCTTGGCGTAGAGAAACCCCTCCCGCGGCCAAGTCCTTCCGTTAGGCAAGCGGGAGGGGTTTCTCGAAGCGGCGGGTTTCGTAACTCACAGTGATAAAGGGGTTTCGGGAAAGAGTCGGTCCCCCGTGTTATCATAAGTTGATGAATTTTAGAAAGGTGTACACTGTTTGCTTTTCAGTCGCCGTGTTTTTTGGGCTCAACAGCGCGAGCGCGGAACCGCTCGTCTACTTTTATCGCACTTTGAAGTTTGGCGACAGGGGTCAGGACGTGCTCCTCTTGCAGCAAATTCTTAACGAAGATACAGCCACCCAAGTTGCCCGAACAGGGCCGGGGTCACCCGGTAACGAAACTTTCGTTTTCGGCCCGGCAACCAAGGCCGCGGTAACGGCTTTTCAAGAAAAATACCGAAGTGAGATTTTGTTTCCGGTGGGACTTCGGCGCGGCACCGGCGTAGTCGGTCAAAGTACCAGAAAGAAGCTCGGTCAAATCCCTCGCACGGAGGCCGTGTCAGAACTCTCGTCTCGGGTCACGCCCGCTTCATCGAAAAGTTCTGCACCGGCTCAAGTGAAGAGAGTTCAAACGGCACTTCCTCCGCCGGCACCCACCGTACTGTCGGTGTATCCTAACCGGGTACGGCGGGGAGACAGCGTTACCGTTACCGGTACCAACTTTGCTCCGACCGGCAACAGCATTGAGTTGATGGATGGACCGGTGGATAAGCGTTTCGACAACCTGAGTTCTTCCGACGGTAAAACCATCGCGTTCGTTTTTGACCCACCGGAAATCAAAACCATGTCGGAGGCGGAAATCAGAGCTTTACCCGCTAAGACTGTGGCGAAAATCGAGAAACCGATTAAAGCCGCCGGTAAGACTCTCTCAGATGCGTTGTCGCCCTACCAAAATATCCATAGTGAGTCGGAGCTTCGGACATCGCTTAAAAAAAACGGCCACTCGTTTGATGAAATCTATAATTTTTATTTTGTGATGGTGGAAAATCCCGCCGGCAAAGATATTTCTAAGCAAGCTCTCCTTCACGGGTTAAGAAGTTTGCCGATTCCCGGACTGGCCGTCACCACTTCGGGTCGGGCACTTTCTTCGCTCGGGGCGTATGTGGAGAAATTCCTCGCAACACTTTTCTCAACCGCTTACGCTCAAGGGGGACAGTATGGAGGGGGTTTTAACACCGGCATAATTATGGACTGTACGTGCGGTGACGGTTACCTGACTTATATGAATGATATTAACGGTGGCGGTACCGGTCTCTATTGGTTCTCTTGGGGTTTTCAGGCCGATGCTGGCGCTGGTTATATCTCTCCCAACTGGCTTGGTGGCTATCAGACAGATTCTGCCACCTGTTCTATATACGCAGGGGAAGATTGCGTTGATATTGACGCGAACGAGCCGGAAAAACCCTGGGGTACAAACCTGTTTTAAAGCGCCACCAACTTTTTCCAGTCACTCAAGCGGAGGTTTTCGGCGCGCGCTTTTGCGCCGATGCCGAGTTTTTCAAGTGTTTCTCCCGAAATTTCCATGTTGCCGGACAGTAACTTTCGTTTGTGGGCGAAACCCGCTTTGAGCAACGTGAAAAATTTTTCTTCGGAAAAACCCGCGAAGAATTTTTTCGAAATATTTTCGACGGCGAGAATTGCCGAATCCACACTTGGGGCGGGACTGAAGCTGCCGGCCTTTACCGTTTGGACGTAGCGCGGCGTGCCATAGGCCTTGATGCTTGTCGAGAGTAAACTTTCTTTGCCATCACGCGCGACCGCGCGTTCCGCCACTTCTTTTTGGACAAGCACTACCATATCGCTCGGCTGATTTTCCGATTCTAAAAATTTTCTGATGAACGCGCCAGTAATGTAGTAAGGAATGTTGGCGATAACCTTGTAACGTGGAACATGGAGCGTGGAACATAAATCGAAGTAAAGAATATCGGCTTCGATAAGCGTGAGCTGGCCGGAAGAAATTTCTGTTGGAAATTTTGCCTGAAGTAGGGGTATAAGTCGGTGGTCTTTTTCCACCGCAATCACTTCGGCTCCCGCCTTAAGAAGCGCCTCGGTCAAAACACCCTCACCGGGACCCGCCTCTAGCACGGTTTCCCCATGCAAAATTTTTCCGGTTAGAACAATATCGGCGATAACCTTTTTGGACTTTAGAAAATTTTGTCCAAGCGATTTTTTAGGATAAACCATACTAATCTGCTAATTATACTAATACTACGAATACCTACTAATGTTTAGGTCGGGGGTCTTATTCGCAGGTATTAGTAGATTCGTATTCATTGGTATATTGGTATAAGCAACTTGGATTTCCTAATCCAAGTATATAATTTTACCTCCCCCCTCAAACCTCTCCTCTTTTTCCACCAGCTCGTCCACGTCAAAAATGAATTCCGACGGCACGTTGACCTGCTTCGAACCGAAAATCGTTCGGACGCTCGCGTAGGAGAGGTATAATTTTTTCTTGGCGCGTGTCAGAGCGACGTAAAATAGCCGGCGCTCCTCCTCTTCCTGTCGCTCGTCAAATCCGCCGTTGTTTAATTTTTTGTGCGGGAACAAATCGTCTTCCAGTCCGGTGATGAACACGTACCCAAACTCCAGACCCTTGGCGGCGTGCACCGTCATGAGTTTTACCGCCTCTTTGTTTTTCATAAGTTCGTCCTGGTCAGAGGCGAGTGCCGCGTCTTCGAGGAAATGCTCGATGCCCTCTTCCGTTTTGGAAAAAGTATCGTACTTTGTGGCGAATGTCACGAGTTCTTTTATATTTTCAAGCCGCTCCGCTTCCTCGTTTCCCCCCTTTCGAAATTCCTCCTCCATGCCACTTGTCCGCAGAATGTACTTTATTGTCTGTGAGGGTTTTTCCCGAAGCGCTGCGTTTTTTATTTCCGCCAGTATTTTTTTGAAATCTGCTACCCTCTTTTTCGTGGCGGCAGGCAGGGTGTATTCTTGGCCGGCAAAAATTTTAAGAACCGTTACTTTGCCCAAACCCCGTGGCGGGACATTTATAATTCTTTTAATGTCGGCAAAGCCTTCAGGGTTCAGAGCCGCTTTTAGATACGCCACGATGTCCTTGACCTCTTTTCTTTCAAAAAACCGTGTGCCGAGGACTTGGTAGGGCACGGTTTCGCGGAGCATCGCCTCTTCTAGCGCGCGGCTCTGGAAGTTGGCGCGGTAGAGCACGGCGATTTCCGAAGGTGACACAGCGCGCTCCCCAATGAGTTCTTTGGATTTAAGAGCGACGAACCGCGCCTCGTCATTTTCGTCATACGCTTCCATTAGGCCGATGCGCTCGCCTGCTCCGTTTTTGGTGAACAGGTTTTTTTCTTTTCGGAGCTTATTTTTGGCGATGACGCGGTTGGCGGCGGTGAGAATGGTTTGGGTGGAGCGGTAGTTTTCTTCGAGAAGGACTATTTTTGCTTCGGGATAATCTTTTTCAAACCCCATGATGTTTTTCATGTGCGCTCCTCTCCACTCATAGATAAGCTGGTCAGGATCGCCCACGACGCAGATGTTTTTGTGCTTTTCCGCGAGGTATTTGGCAATCAAGTATTGCACACGGTTCGTGTCCTGGTACTCGTCAATGTGGATATAGCGCCACAGATTTTGGTAGTGTTCCCGAATTTTCGGATTTTCTTTGAGTAGGAGAGCGGTTTTGAGAAGCAGGTCGTCAAAGTCAAGTGCTTTCTCTTTGGCCAGAGCGGCTTCGTAGCGTGTCCACACTTTCGCTACTATCTGCGGAATATATTCCGTCGAGGCCCTGGCTTCAAACTCCGCGCAGGTTACCGCGTTACCCTTTTCTCGACTTATGAGGTTTTGAATAAGACTCGGGTCGAAGTTTTTCCGGTCAATGCCCTCCGCGTCCATCGATTCCTTCACGAATTTGAGGGAATCGCTCTTGTCGAGGATGGTGAAGTGCCGGGGAATACCGACGAGCTTGGCGTTTTCTTTTAAAATGTGAACGCCAAGGGCGTGGAAGGTGCTGATGAAGGGTATAGGGTGTAGCGTATAGGGTGTAGTCGGGGAAAAAGCGGATACAGGAAAGTTGAGGGATTTGTCCGAGGCGAGAAGGGCGTGGACTCGGTCACGCATCTCCTTTGCGGCTTTGTTGGTAAAGGTGATGGCGAGAATGCTTCGCGGGTCCGCCCCCTCTTTAATGAGGTGGAGAATGCGGTGCGTAATCGTCTTGGTCTTCCCCGCCCCCGCGCCGGCGATAATCAAAAGTGGCCCTTCTTTGTGGAGCACCGCTTCTTTTTGTTGGGGGTTTAACTCTCGGAGGTGTTCCATGCGGCAATAATATACGAAAATACGAATTTTACGAATATACGAAATCATACGAAATTTTTTAGGTTCAGTTCTCTAGGTAATCTCTGCATTTTTCGTATTTGTTCGTATATTTTTCTTCATTCGTATGTTCGTATGGGTGTAAATTTGCTATCCACATGCCGCCCTTTTATCGATTGACTTTAGGGCTTTCAAAGCCTATAGTAGTAGGCATACACCGTAACGGTAGTTTTTCTGTTTGTGGCGAAGCAGAGCCACATTTTGACGGAAAGGAGGAATTCGTTAATAAAATAGGCTTATTTTAGAAGACTCCCACACACCCTGTTCGCCGCTTCACAAGAAACGGCTTAACAAGGCCATAATGTCAGTTATTAAGACCTTTTTCTATGCAAGGGTCGTTCTTGGCTTGATTGTTCTTGGAGTGCCGTCGTATGCTAATGCCGGCATTTTTTCTTTTGTTTCCGATATGTTTTCGGGCCACGTTGAACAGCAGGAGGCCGCTGTTGTTACTTCCCAGAATATTGCCCTGCTTCAGGCAGCCCTGAACCCAAACCCTAACTCGGCAAAAGGTGGCGGCGATATCACCGTTATTGGTGATACGGCCCTTTTGCCGGAAAGCGGTCCTTCCGGCACCATGGTTGACATTGAAGAAAGTCACTCTGACCAAATTAGTCTCTACGTGGTGCGCGAGGGGGATACCCTTTCTGAAATTGCCAAAATGTTTCGTGTTTCCGTGAATACCATTATTTGGGCCAACAATGTAAGCGGTGGAGTTATCAGGCCTGGCGACCAACTTATTATTTTGCCGATTTCCGGCATACAGCATACGGTTAAGACGGGCGATACGCTGAAATCAGTCGCGGCTAAATACAAAGCCGATGTTAGGGAAATTATACAATTCAACAGTCTCCAGCCGGACAGCGCTCTTGCGGTTGGCGATACCATTATTATCCCCGACGGCGAAGTTGCAGTGGCCAAAGCGGCTACTCCCACCTCCCGTCTTCGCGGTGCCGGCGGTCCAAGTTATGAAGGCTACTATACTCGACCGATTCTCGGCGGCCGAAAGACGCAAGGACTTCACGGTTACAACGGTGTTGATTTGGCAAGTTACATTGGCGCACCGATTCTCGCGGCGGCTTCAGGGGACGTCATTATTGCCAAAGATTCCGGCTGGAACGGCGGTTATGGCAACTACATCGTCATTAGCCACGACAACGGCACTCAAACTCTGTACGGCCATCTCCTGAATCTTCTTGTCTATCTCGGCAAGCACGTGGTGCGCGGCGAGGTCATAGGCTACATGGGTTCGACGGGCAAGTCCACCGGTTCGCACCTACACTTTGAGGTCCGCGGAGCCAAGAACCCATTCTAAATTCTTCCGAAGAATTTAGAATGGGTTCTGAATCAAGAATTAAGATTCAAGAATGAGAACTACGCAAAATAGGCGGTTTTTCTTTACCTTGATTCGTGATTCTTAATTCCTGATTCTACAACTTGTGTTACTCCACAAGTTGCTTCGGCCGGTACTGAATCGCTTCCGCGACATGCGAAGCGCTTACCTCCTCCACTCCCGCGAGGTCGGCGATGGTTCGGGCCAGTTTGATGACGCGATGGTAAGCCCGCCCCGAAAGTCCGAGTTTTTCGGCGGAGGCGTTGAGGACGGCGGTTACGGGTTCGCTTAGTTTTACGAGCGAGGCGATATCGCGCGCGTTCATGGCGCTGTTCGAATCAATCCGGCGCTTGTTTTTTGCGAAACGTTCTACCTGAATCTTTCGGGCGCGCATTACCCGCTCCCGCACCGCCTTGGTGCTTTCCCCCGCGCTCGCGTTGGAAAGGGTTTTGTGCGAAATACGAGGCACTTCAAGCCAGATATCGATGCGGTCGATAATGGGTCCTGAAATTTTATCCCGATACCGTTTGAGCGCAATCGGGGCGCACACGCATTCTTTGTCCGCCGAGCCGTGGTTGCCGCAGGGGCAGGGGTTCATGGCCGCAATCAGAATAAAACTAGCCGGAAATTCCACTGTACCGCGAGCGCGCGATACAGAAACCGTTCTCTCTTCAAGCGGCTGGCGCAGGGCGTCAATCGCCCGCCGGTCAAATTCGGCGAACTCGTCGAGAAAGAGTACGCCGTGGTGCGCGAGCGTTACCTCTCCGGGTTTCGGTATTGTTCCCCCGCCGACCAGCGACACGTAAGAGGCGGTGTGATGAGGCGAGCGAATCGGCGGCTCGGAAACCATGTCACCCTTGAGAATTCCCGCGACCGAATGAATGGCCGTGACATCGAGAATTTTTTCAAATGAAAGCGGCGGCAAAATATGGCAAAACGCTTTCGCGAGCATGGTCTTGCCGGTGCCCGGAGGCCCGAACATGGCAATGTTGTGTCCACCCGCGGCGGCGATTTCCAGTCCGCGCTTCGCGGTTTCCTGTCCTTTGATGTCGGATAGGTCGACTGCGTAATTTTCCGCCCTTTCCTCGATGACGGTTTTTTCCTGCGGTGTCATACGTTCGCCCACGTGGTCGGTTTGTTTCAGTGTTTCAAGATGATTGATTATCTGATTTAAATTTTTCGCTCCGTACACCGTGATGCCCTCTATCAAGGCCGCTTCGCGGGCGTTTTCTTCAGGAACGTAAATTTCCCGAAAGCCCTCGTCACGAGCGATTCTTGAAAGCGGTAACACGCCGTCTACTCTCCGGAGTTTGCCGTCAAGCGACAGCTCTCCTAAGAAAATTTTCCCCTCCGCGTCAAAAGAAGTTTCTTCCGCCGCCTTAAGATACGCCAAAGCTATAGGCAAGTCGAAAACCGGCCCCTCTTTTTTCACGTCCGCTGGCGCGAGCGAGATGGTTATCTTCTGATTTTTCTGCTTCGGGGATTTGAAACCGGAATTTTTGATGGCGGCGGCCACGCGGTCCCGGGACTCCTCAACGCCTTTGTCCGGAAGGCCCACGATTGAAAAAGCGTGGAGGCCTTTCGACAGGTCCACTTCAACGCTTATAGGCTGCGCCGACAGCAGAGTGGTCTGGGCGCTGTACACCTTCGCAAAGCTCATGATACTAATATACGAATTATGCTAATTATACTAATACCTACGAATAAGAATCCCGAATGTAACATTAGTAGGTATTGGTAGATTCGTATCCATTAGTATATTGGTATCTAGCGCATATGTGCCTTGCACGTGGTAGCCGCCGGATTGGCTTCAAGCCGTTCAATTTCAATGGGCTTTTTATCCACTTCACACAAACCGAAAGTGCCGTTTCCGATTCGGTCAAGCGCCGCCTTAATTTCGTTAAACCGGATTTCAAGCTGTTTCAGAATGCCGGTATTTTCTTCGTAAGACTCGATCGCGTCCGCCACTTCGTTTGAATCGGCCGGTATCACGTCCATTTTGTCGGGCCTGGCTTCCCAGTCGGCGGGATTCGCGGGGTTTTTCCGTCCCACGGTTTTTAATTCTTTTTCGACAAGACTAAGCTCGGCTCGGAGTTTTTTCTCAAAGTGTTTGGTATTTATCTTTTGCATGGTTTTTATAATAACAAATTCAAGTGTGAATAACCAATAACCAAGATACAATAACCAAACAACTTCCAAACATCAAATTTCAACAAGGTATTTTTTGTTTATTGGCCATTGTAATTTGTTTGGTGTTTGTTTCTTGTGCCTCGGTTATTTTATCTTATAAGTTTTCCGGCCAAAAGTCTCGTGGCGATTTTTTCGAGTGTATCAGCGTTGGTCGTTAGGATGAGGGTGTTTTTGTCTGGGAACGAGTAGAGAAAGACAATCTGTCCGTTCCGATTACGGAGCGCGCGGGTGTCCCGATTTTTCACGACGATATCTCCGAAGTCTTCATTTCGGCCAAGTATCTGGTCGGTTGTCGAAGCCTCCACGGCGGATTCCGGTGTGATAAAGAGCGGCCCGAGGTCTTCTTTGAGCGTATTTTCCCACGAGAGCATGCCGGCGTAAGTATTCTGGTAGTAGTTGGTTTTGAAGATGAGAAATGGTTGATTGACGTTTAAGACGTGAAGACCGTACATGAAGTTCGGGGCAAAAGAACGCACCAGCGAATCGGGCGCATGGGTCTGTAGTTTTTGAAGAAAGCGTTCGGTGGAAAGTGTTTGGGCGCCCTCCCCTTTCCCCTCAACCAGATGGAGCCCAACGACGGACGAGAGACTAGCGGCGTTTTCTCGCTGTTCTTTTGTGAGTAGTCCAAGCAGTGCGTCGCGACTCAGGCCCTTGGTATCAAACTCTTTTTCAAAGTCGGTGACGATAATCGGCGGCACACTCTCGGTGAGCGGTACCGGTTTTTGTTCCGTGTTTCTAAAGAAGTAGAGAAAACCGAGCGTGACCGCTCCGACGCCAATGAGACCGAGGCTCAACCCGAGCACCAGTTTCGTTCGCCCCGGCTTTTCCGGCTCTTCGGCGGAAAGCCCCAACCGAATCCGTTTGTCGTTTTCAGCGATAGCAATTTTAGCGAGCGAACCCTCCCCGTGCTTGAGAATCTCTTCAACGTCGCTTTGGTAGGTACGAAGCGGTCTTGGCGTAACGTTTTCGGTTGTCGGGTCTTCTTCTGCCATCGCTCTATTGTCGCAAAAATTGGGTGCGGCGGCAAATGAATTGGCCAATTTACGATAACAAATTCTTCAAGTACCATTTAATCCTTTCCCTATTCTCATCCTCCTTATCGCCCTTAAAATACATTTCAAGATAAACAAAGGTTAGCGTGTCATTATGGTAGGCGTAGATAAGACGCACTGAACGGCTTTTCAAAGCGTGGCACGCTAGCCGTGTTTTGATTATGGTTACGCTTTCCTGGCGGTGAATAATCGTAAAGTTCGTTCCTATGCCGGTCGGGTGCAAAACGAGTATTTTTTCAAGGCGCGAAAGGTCATCCGGCAAACTTCGGTATTTGCCCCTAAGTCGTTCCAATTCTTTTTCAAATTCGGGAAGACGATTAAAGCGGTTCATATTCTCGCACGGAGGTTTCTTCCGGCCGGTAAAATACATGCTCATAATCCAATTGCCCCTTTTCCTTAGCGACCAGCCACGGAGTGTCTTTATGAGAAAGCGCGGAAATTTTACTAGCGGTAAGGTCGGATAGGCGATTAAGTTCCCAATCAATATGAGCTATTTCTTGGCCGGACAACCCCGAAAGATTTACCGGATTATTCGGATTTACCAAGTATTTGGTCTGGTCGTATTTATAGAATTTACTTTGTATGGCCTCGACTTTTCCTTGTTCTTCAAGTTCGGAAATAATTTTCGCAAAAGCGACAGGCGTCGGGCCGTGGGTGTTCTTCATGTACCGAGCGCCAACGAGTTGTTCTTCAAATTTCTCGTAATAATCAAAATCAATGAAGTACAGCAATTTATACAGCACGGTTTGGCCTATATTCGGTTTGCCTCCGACTTTGGACAATACATATAAAAGCACTTTTTTAAACTTATCAACTTTCTCTTGTGGCACGGAAATTCTTTCGCGAACTTCACGACCGACACTTTTTGTCTTTACTGATTTTTTATTTTTCTCAAGAACAACCTCCTGTGTGGAAATCTTACCTGCTTTAATATCCTCAAGCGACACCTCGAAAATTTTGCCCAACTCCCCCGCTTCGGCAAGTGTCAGCTCTCTTTTTCCCTGCTCGAAAGCTATATATGACGAACGAGAAATACCGAGCTTGCCGGCAATTTCCAACTGCGAAAAACCACGTTGAACACGCAACGACTTGATAAATTCGAAGTAATTATTAGACATACACACATGCTATTTCAAGTATGTCAGAAAGTCAAACTATTCTGTGTGTAACTTATTGACATAAAAACCACCCGATGTACCGGACGGTTTTTTTGTGATAGTTATTTTTGCGGTGGTCTCTTAATAAAGTTCGGGTCCGCGTCTTTAATCGAGAGTTTGATGCGGCCGCGCTCGCGGTCGATTTCTTTGACGACCACGGGTACTTTGTCTCCAACTTTGAGATATGATTCCACGCGGTCAATCCTAAACGGAGCGATTTCGGAAACGTGGACCATGCCGTCGGTATTGGCGTTCAGTGCCACGAAGGCCCCGAACTCGGCGATTTTGACTACGGTGCCGGTGAGCCGGTCTCCCGCCTTATATTCGTGGGTCATTTCTTCGATTATTTTCTTGGCGGCCTCGGCGGTGCCGTTCTTTCCCGTGATAAATACGGTGCCGTCGTCTTCGATATCAATGCCGTCAACACCCGTGTTGTCGCGAATCTCGTTAATGGTCTTGCCGCCCGTGCCGATGACGAGGCCGATTTGGTTGGGGTTAATTTTTATGACCAAAATTTTGGGGGCGTTCGGTGAAATGTCCGGCCGCGGCGCTTTGATTTCCGCTTCAATCACTTCAAGAATTTGGAGACGCGCTTGTTTGGCTTTTTCAAAGGCCTCTTCGAGTATTGCTATGGGAATGCCGCCGACTTTCACGTCCATCTGAACGGCTGTCACGCCTTTTCTGGTACCCGCCACCTTGAAGTCCATGTCGCCGTGGTGGTCTTCCGGTCCTTGAATGTCAGTCAGAATCTTATATTTCGGGTTTTTATCCTGAGCGGAGTCGAAGGACATCATCAATCCGGACGCGATACCAGCCACTGGCGCACTGATGGGTACTCCCCCGTCCATGAGTGCGAGACTCGAACCGCACACACTGCCCATCGAGGTCGAGCCGTTCGAGGCAAGCGATTCGGATACAATGCGAATGGTGTACGGGAAAGTTTCTTTCGGCGGCAGAATAGGAATCAGGGCTTTTTCCGCGAGTGCTCCGTGGCCTATCATGCGGCGGTTGGTCGAGCCGATTCTGCCGCACTCACCGCTCGAGAACGGCGGAAAATTGTAGTGGTGCATGAACCGCTTCTTGGTTTGAACCTCCATGCCGTCTACCACCTGCGAATCGCCTGGGCCGCCGAGAGTCAGAACCGAAAGAATGTGCGTTCCTCCGCGGTAGAAAATGCCGGAGCCGTGAAGAATGGGCGACACTTTACCTGCTTGGGCAAAGAGATTTCGGAGTTCGTCCATCTTGCGGTTGTCGGGACGGCGGTTATTTTCAATCGCCTCGGTGTGAATAATCTCATTTACTTTATTTTCAAAAATCAAATCCCCAAGCGAGGCTTTAATATCGGGTAATTTCTCTTTCATGAGGGTCATCCACTCTCCTTTGATTTCGTAAATAGCATCATGTCCCGCTTTTCCCGACATGACGTGTGCCGACATCTTTTTCTCAATGTTTTCGCTGAACAATTCAATCAGCTCTTTCGGTATTTCCGGCGCGGGGATTTCTTTTTTCGTCTTGCCGATTTCTTTGACGATTTTTTTCTGCCATGTTTGCAGTTTTTCAATTTCCTCGCTGGCTTTTTTCAAGGCGGCGACAAGTATTGCTTCCGGAATTTCTTTGCCGCCGACCTCTATCATGTTGATGTGGCCGTCCTTGCCGCAGGCCACAACGTCTCCCGCGAGAACGTCGCTTTCGCGCGTCTTGTACGTTGGGTTCACCATAAAAGCCCCGACTTCTTTTGGAATACCGACACGAACTGCCGACACGGGGCCGTTCCATGGGATGTTTGAAGTACTGATAGCGAGAGACGCGCCTAACACCCCCAAAATATCCGGGTCGTCCTCTTCAATTGAAAGCACGGTAATGACCACCTGCACTTCGTGGCGCATGTGATGGGCAAAAAGGGGTCTCACGGTACGGTCGACGATTCTGCCGGACAAAATTGCTTCGTCAGTCGGTCGTCCTTCACGCCGCACAAAGCGGCTGCCGAGGATTTTTCCGCCGGCGTAAAATCGTTCTTCGTAGTCAACCGTGAGAGGGAAAAAGTCACTTCCCTCTTTCGCGCCTTTTGACATGACGGCCGTCGCGAGGACCAGTGTGTTACCGTAACGGAGCATGACCGAACCGTTCGCCTGCTCCGCTAAATCATTAAATTCCGCTGTTAAAGTTTTACCACCAAGCTCAATAGAGTATTCTTTTTTCTTCATCACATGTGAGAGGCCTGCGAATTTTAGGTTTCGTCACACCTCTGGGCGGACAAAAGCTACCTATCCGAAGGCCTCGGTTACTTTTAATATTTGCTAGTGTAGCAGAAATTTTACGATTGTTAAATTTGACACAATGCTTTTTTGGTATTATTCTACGGGCCAGTCCAAACTTTTACAGAAACTACCTTTATGACAACAATGAATCAAGATGAAGCTCTTTCCCAAAAATATCTCCAACGTGTAACCGATGGTGCGGGATTACTGCTTCCTCCCACGGAAGGAGACGAATTTCTCCGCGATGCGGGTGATGTGTTCCCTCTTCGTCTGCGTCAGGAACTTTCAGAATTTCACAGTTTGTCGCGTTCTACGGAGGAAGCTCTTGTTGATGTGTATGATATGCGTGAACATGAAGAACGGGAGCCTCTCCAGACTATTTTCGAAAGTTTTTGCAGACCACTTTCCCGACGTAAGTTTGACGGAAGCTCAAATCAAAGGATTTGCAAAATTGCATCACCGATGGCTAAGCGATAATAGCGAAACCTTTGTCCTGTTCGAAACGGGAAACGGACTTCGCCTCGCGGATATCTGCAAAATTGTCGCCAGCGATTCAAGTACATGGTGTATGCTGATGATTGTCCCCTTATCGGTGCGTTACGGTGCCATCAGCCGAGGGCCTTGGGCGTACAATCCGAGAACTCAACAGGTAGAGTGCGTTCATCGGCGGGTGATTGTGCCTCGTTTCCCTGTTACATCGGGCGACTGGTCTCGTTGGGAGATATGATCGGTTTTGTAAATATTTTCGGAAGCGGCGGCGGATTAATTTCCCGCCGTTTTTCTTTTGTAAAACGAAGCCCCCGATTCGCGGAGCGAATCGGGGGCGATTTCAATTTTTATTCGTTCGCGACCGGTCTCGGCGCACGGGGTTCTCGTCTCGGTCCTCCGGAACCCATGAGATATTTGCGCGGGTTCAGGTCAAGGTCGATAAATTCATCAGCCGCCTCTTTGAGCCTTCCCGAAGCGGATTTTCCAAAAGTTACCACTTCCACCTGACAACCTTCGTGGACTTGAAGATACTCTACCAGAGGCACAAAGTCGCCATCGCCGGTAAGAAGAATGACCGCATCGAGTTTGGGCGCTAGCTTAATGGCGTCAACCGCCAGTCCGACGTCCCAGTCCGCCTTCTTGGCGCCGCCGGCAAAAATTTGCAAGTCTTTGGTCTTGGCTTCGATGCCCATTTTTTGAAGCGCCTCGAAAAAGCCTTTCTCGTCGCCCGACTCGGTTGTGATAACGTAGGCTACGGCCCGAATCAAGGCCCGTCCCGCCAAAGCGTCCTTCACCACCTGACCGAAATTGACCCGCGCGTTATAGAGGTTGCGCGCCGTATGATAGAGGTTTTGCGTGTCGATAAAAATTCCCACCCGCTGTTCTTTGTGTTTAATTACTCCCATGTTTTTAAATAGATTCAAGAATTATGATTCAAGATTCAAGGTATAGAATCACAGAATCGCTTATAAAAATGACTTAGATTTTTTAATAAGACCTTGTAACAGGCGGTGTACAAATGTTGCTTGCGCGCTTAATTTTTGGAATTCGTCCAACGTTACGTACGAAATGTCACGAGCGATAAAAAACTGATTCTTTAATTCTGTCAAAGACCCCTGCGAAAGATAGTAGAATTGTACTTTTTCCTTGTAACCCTGTCTACCAAAACCCTCGGCAATGTTAGAAGAAACAGAAACAGCCGACCGTCTCATTTGCGAGGTCAAGCCAAAAATTTCCTCTCTGGGAAATCTTTTTGTCTGCTCATAGACGAGCAAAACTAACCTGTGAGATTCCTGCCAAACTTTCAAATCCGTAAACTCTCGTATTCTCCCCTCTTCATTCATGAATCACGAATCTAAAATCTTGAATCCGCTTCTTACACTTTCTTTATCTCAAGTTTTCGAACGACAGCGTTGTAACGCTTGGTATCTTTTTTTCCCAAATACTTCATGTGCGTCTGTCTGTCCGCCACCATTGAAAGAAGCCCCCTTCTCGAGTGCTTATCTTTGTCGTTTTTCTTGAGGTGCGACGCGAGAGCCTCGATTTTTTTGGTGAGAATAGCGATTTGCACCTCGGACGAACCCGTATCCTTGTCATGAACAGCCACTTCTTTGATTACTTTCTGTTTTCTGGTCTTTGTAAGCATGGCGAAATGGTAGCACAAAAGCTTGTTTTTTGCAAGGGTTTTTTCGGGTCGCGAGGCGAGTTTTCGGTGCTATAATTATTGTGCGACACACCTTGGATAAGCTTATTTAACGCCCTATGTCCTCCCTTGAACAATTGAAAAGACAGTTTTTGGAATACACTGAAATCGAAAAAGGCCGGAGCCTCAACACGGTTTCAAATTATGAACGCTACCTCGCGCGGTTCCTGAAATTTTTGAAGAGTGACAGCCCTAAAGCGATTACCGAACCGGCTGTTCGGGAATTCCGCCTATTTCTGAACCGCCAGATGGTCGGACGTGGCAAGAAAAGACCGGAGGACAACCTACCCATGAAGAAAAAGACCCAGAATTACTACCTAATTGCTCTCCGGGCGTTTTTGAAATATCTCTCGAAGCAAGGCGTGCCAACCCTCTCATCCGAGTACATAGAGCTCGCGAAAGTCGGTGAGCGTTCACTCGACCTCATTTCTTCCGAAGAACTTGGCCGCATTCGTTCCGCGCCGGACGTTGCTACGCTTCAAGGTTTGCGGGACAAGGCAGTATTAGAAACCCTTTTTTCCACAGGCCTCCGCGTTTCGGAACTCTGTTCTCTGCCACGCGAAATTGACTTGTCGAAAGGTGAACTGTCCGTGCGGGGCAAGGGTGAGAAAGTTCGTGTGGTATTTTTTTCGGAAGACGCTAAGGGGGCGATTCGCTCTTATCTCGCGAAGCGAAAAGATTTTGACGACGCTCTGTTTGTACAGACTCCCGGCGACCGGCGGAAAAGATTAAGTGGCAAGGCCGACAAGGTCTCAAAAGAACCCGAAACAATCCGACTTACCCCCCGCTCAATCCAAAGAATTGTGAAGAGGAGTGCTATCAAAGCCGGTGTTTCAAAAAAGGTAACACCGCACACGCTCCGTCACAGCTTTGCAACCGACCTTCTTTCAAACGGGGCCGACTTGCGCAGCGTGCAGGCGCTCTTAGGTCACGCGAACATTAGTACCACCCAGATTTACACACACGTTACCGACCGTCATTTGCTTGAAATCCATAAGAACTTTCATGACAAGCGTAAGTGAGTTCAAAACAAAAACCGCCCACGGGCGGTTTTTGTTTTTTATTGCGCGAGAGCCAGAGAATAGTCCTGGCCGTTGTCTTTCGATTCGTACTTGAACACGTTAGCGTCAAGCGGACGGCTGCGCAGGTATCCTTCAGATTCAAGGGTATCGATGAGGGCTTCTCCACCCGAAACAGTCGGGTAGGTGTTGTGGTCCATGTAGTAAATTTCCATAACAGTTGCCAGTTGGTGAATGTTGGCGCCGTTTACCGAGGCCTTCGCCTGATTGATGATGTCATCCGTGTGAAGAAGTACGCCGTTTACCAGTATCACTGAACCGAGAAGAGTAGCGATAATAGATGAAAGTAGTTGTGTCATATAGTTTTTGAGTTGAATTTAGCTGTCTAACTCGACCGCTAAACGATATCACTTAATAGTCTAAATGTCAATAGGTAGAAAACCCTTGATTTTTGCTACTATATTTAGGCATGAGGATTATCTCTTGGAACGTCAACGGCATTAGGGCAGTGGTCAAAAAAAACCTTTTCGCGCCTTTTATTGAAAAATATCGGCCGGATATTTTATGTTTACAGGAAACTAAAGCGGAACAACATCAATCCCCTGTCGACTTGCCCGAATATGAAGAATATTGGAACTCCGCCGTTAAAAAAGGTTATTCCGGTACTGCGATTTTTACGAAAACAAAACCGTTGTCCGTATCCAAGGGTCTTTCTGAAAAAATTATCAAAAAGTACGGCCCGCTTGCCGACAGTTACGGCGACCCCGCGACAGAAGGCCGCATCATTGCCGCCGAGTACAAAGATTTTTATGTTGTAACGGTCTATACACCGAACGCCAAAGATGACTTAAGTAGAATCCCGTTACGTCACAAACACTGGGACCCCGCGTTTCTCGCGTACTGTAAAGAGCTGGAACAAGGCAAGCCGGTGATTTTTTGCGGCGATTTAAATGTCGCCCACACACCGGACGACCTCGCACGGCCGAAAGAAAACGAGGGGCTAAAAGGATTCACGAAAGAAGAGCGCGCGGGTTTTCAGGCGTTCATTGACGCGGGCTTTGTTGATACCTTTCGACTTTTTCACAAAGGCAACGGCCACTACACGTGGTGGTCTCATTTCGCCAACGCCCGCGAGCGCAACATCGGCTGGAGGATAGATTATATATTAGTGTCCAAAAGTCTAAAGTCTAAAGTCAAAAAGTCAGAAATCCTGCCGGAAGTTTACGGTTCAGACCACTGCCCTGTTTTGCTAGAGCTTAAATAGAGCCGACACCGTTGGGGATAAATAGGCTATTGACTTTTATATCGAGGTATATATACTTTCAGTAAGTTACCTCACCAGGCCTCGAGCCTGGTTTTTCCGTTTTTATACAGTCGGGGTATCTGGTTTTTTTCGCTCAATTTCCTGCCTAATACTGTCGAGGCTTATAAACCAAGAGGAATATTTTATTTCCCACGCGCAATTATTTTCGTAGGCAACAAATTTAACATGTTTCTGTTTTTTTAATATTTTTTCTTTAGTTCTGATGAAATCACTATCGCCACTAGCGATATACACAATGTCTAAATTCTCGAGGTCTTCCATAATTTCGTCATGCATTTCTACATCGAAATTGCATTTATTCCGGTACCCTTTTTCAAGACTGCCATCTTTCAGCTTTTTCAAATCCTTTGCAGTAACGTCATAACCTATTTTTTCAAAATATTTCTGAAGGGCCTCTCCGATTGACTTGGCGGGTTCATATCGAGGTCTTCCCATATAAACTCTTGCGTGAATTATCGTGTTTAAGGAAGCAACCCATTTATATAATTTTTTGTAATCTGTCATCCAGCCGGAAGCTTTACCCCGTTTGTATAGGTTTGAATCATCTATATAAAGCCCAGCTTTGGGTTTTGGTGGTAGTTCCATTTTGTTTAATAATTATCCACAGTTGTCACAAAAGGTGTGCTATAATCTTGTTTGCCGATTGACAAGCGGTTTGTAAATATGTTACGTTACATTGAAGTTAGGAAGTCAAGCTTGCGGAGGGTACAGGATTCGAACCTGTAAGAGATTGCGTCTCGTCCGGTTTTAAGCCGGATACCTTACCAGTTCGGTCAACCCTCCACAAGCTTGAACTCCCAACTGTGTTACTGTTTTTGATTTTCAACTAACTTGTAGACACCACGTTTGTCTGTGACCGAATCAATCTGTTTTTTACTGTTTTTTAGATACGCTAGTGAGCTGGCAAGTTTTTTCCGGTCAATTCCATAGTCTGGATACTTTTTTGTTAGCACGGCCAAAATACTCGTGGCAGCAATTCCGTTGCTACCCGCATCTTTTATAAGGGCGAGGACTTCACTATTGAAAGAAAAGTCCGGAGGCAGTGCTACCACTTTTTCGGGTGAAAGTATCGCTTCAATTTTTCTCTCGATAGCTTCTTTTTGCCCAATCAGCTTTTGGAGTTGATTCAATTTTTCTTTCGTTTTTTCTTGCATAGAAATAAGCATAGCACAAGTCCTACTATTTTGCAAATTTAATAATGTTCATACTTGGTAGGCGTTTATATACTTTCACAATGCTTTTCACTAATCCAAAATGTGTTGCAAAATAAGGATACAAATGCACTATTTTAAGCTCAATGTATTTATAGTATTATACAACCTGTGGATAACTCTATTGTGTATTTCCCTCCACGATTTTTGTCTCCTCCTCGGTTAAACCATAGAGTTTATAGACCTCCTCGTCGATTTTGCGGTTGGTTTTGGCGATGTCGGACCTGATTCGCTCCCATTTTTCGGAGTGCTCCGGCGTTTCGCGGAGTTCGGTGTTAAACGCAATCATTTTCTTTGCCAAGTCGGAAACAGTTTTCTGTTTTTCTTTCGGCGCGATGACGAACGGCATGTCGCGCAAGTAACCCAACTTCACCTGCGGAAAAACTTTTCCGGTTTCCATAACTTTTTGGTGGTAGAGGTAATCAAGATATTTTGAATTGAAAATAGCTAGAGCGTAATGAATATCAATTTTATTTTTGTACTCGTCTTTTATCAAGGCGGCATGTATGGTTTTTCCAAAATACGCTTGAAAATTCATGATGGCCGCTTTTATACAATCGGAAGTTTGACGCCAAACAATTTTTTGCGGAGCGTCGAAAACATCTTTGGTGAAATGTACCCACTCGCCACTTTTGACGATATCTTTATAAGAGCTTCGAAAATATTTAGTTACCTCCTTTTCGATAAACCACTTGTCCCTACTAATGTTTGAGCCGGTGTAAAAAGGTGTATCAAAAATATCATCTTGTGTTTCGCTGAAAATTCTTTCTGGCAAGTCACTCTCACCCTTACGCGCTTTTCCTGCTCCAGTTGAAGCATATTGAATGCCAGCGTCTTTCAGTAGGAACACATTGTCAAAAGTGACGCCGGTATCTTTCACGATTCCTTTCGCGCCCGCGTTTATTTTTTGAACACTGCTTGAGTTGACCGCGCTTATCGCTTCTCCGAGCGTGTCCCTGTTCTCTTTCGTGAGGTCGGCGACGAATTTGTTCGTGCCCGGCTTCTTTTCAAGAATCAAAATGCACGACGGCAGTTCGACATTTTGGAAAATGCGCTCGCCGAGGTTGACGACGAAGTTTTCATTTTTGTTGACGAATTCCTTGGCGTCTTCGTATCTAGGTTGGTACAAAAAAGTATTCGGCACAATAAAACCAAGACTGCCGCCATCTCGAAGCAGAGATATGCCTTTATCAAGGAAAATTTTGTAAATATCTTTGTGGTTTTTAGTAGAATTTGGATAAGCGGCGGCATAGTATTCGACATCCGCGTCTATATTCGCTCCCCATGGCGGATTGCCAATGACCACGTCAAAACCGCCTTGCTTGAATACATCGGGGAATTCTTCTTCCCAGTTAAACGGTTTTTTATCCTGCCAACTCTTGCCGAATTGTTTTTCTAATTCTTTATCTGTTCCGGAAATTAGCGAGTTGCCATTTTTAATATTTTTATCCAGAAACGGTAGCCGTTCCCTTTCATTCAAAGAGTTAATTAAAAGATTGAGCCGTGCGATTTCCACCGCCTGCGGGTCAAGGTCAACACCGTATAAGTTTTCAAGAATGATGATTCGTTTGACGTATTGTTTGTTCGAGCCAAATTCGCGATACTTCTCCGCGATTGCTTCAAGGGCTTTGATTAAGAATGAACCGGAACCGCAAGCGGGGTCCAACACCTTAATTTTCTTCAAGTCGCCGATAGTTTTGCAGTTGTCCAACACCGGCTTGAGGGCATTTCGGACAATGTAATCAACCACAAATGGCGGGGTGTAGTAAATCCCCTGCTCCTTTCGTTTTTTGGCGTCTTTACTGACAATCGTCTTTTCCTCACTTTTCCCAAAAAGGTTTTTGTCTTTGCTTTGCGCGGTAGATAACTTGTAACCAAGGTAACTTTCATAAACAGTTCCCAAAACGTCAGCCGGCATTTCTTTGAAATTGTATTCGTAGTAGCCTTTCTTGCCGTACAATCTATCTATAACCTCTCCGAGTGCCCCATCCCACATCAACCAACTTTCGAATGTATGCTCTGAAAAAAGATTGGAGTCATAGACGGTATTCAACTCTCTAAACTTGGAAACCATTACCTGAAACGGCGTGTATTCATTTTTACTCTGGCTCTGCTCCGCCTCTCGCTTCAAGTTTTTTAATATGTTTGGTTCGACACCTCTGTCCTCGGCCACTCGGAGAAATAGTAGGCGGTCAAGGAGTTTTTGTACGCCTTCATCTAGCAAATCCTTTGAAATAGGCGTGTCGGTGTTACATACCTCGAACGACTCGGTCAGTCTTGCCCGCGCCCACTGGATGTCCTCGTTAAGTTTTTTGGTAACATTGGCAACGGAAACGGACTTTTCTTTCTTCCCGTGCTTTTCCGCGAAAGCATCTAGTCGTTTTTCCGAGCAAGCCTGTTTTGAGATAAGCCAGAGTGTTTCGAAGTCCTCTATATATTTGCTATATGGAATGTCAAAAACCATTTTATCTATAAGGTCAGCTTTATCTATTCTCTGCGCATTGAAAACCTTTACCCCCTCAAAGTCGCTTAATACGGCCCAAGTAACGCCTTTGTTCCACGAGTAGTTTATGACCTGAAATGCAAACTTCTCGTCGTCCAAGTCCGCGCTTAACTTTTTTGCTTCAAGAAAAAATTGTGTGATGCCATTAATTTTGAAGTTGTAGTCTGCATAACCAGCACCCTTGATGTGGTCTTCGGCTGAAACTTCATCTTTCTCATACACGTCCCAACCAAGCGCGTGAAAAAGGGGCAAGATAAAACCCTTGATGGTATCTTCCTCACTGTAGCTTTTCGCCTTTTTCAGTTTGGCGACTTTCTCGTATTCATTTACCAACTCGGAAATTTTTTGCCGAGCTTGTTCTTTGTCCATGCGCCTCATTATCTATTATTTTTTGGTTTATTTCCAATTTAGTAGATACCCCAGTACCAATTTTGGTTTTGCAAAAGCACTTTTATTTTTACTTGTGCCGGTTGCTTGCGGGCGGGAGTTAATGCGCTTCGCCCGCCAGAGACAAGCGCTATTCGCGCACGCGCATTGGGCCTTAAACTAAAGGCAAAATTGGTGCGGGGTCCTCGAAAATCATAGGCATGTCCTTTAGACACGTCTTGATTTTCGAAAGTTATCCCCACCTTGTCTTTTATATGTCCTTGATAGGTGGTACAATGTTTGCAGGTCGGTAAGGTGTAGTTCGCTACCCTTTCGACAAATGGGTCCTTGAAAGTCTACTCTCTTGAGACCTTAGAAAGTTTTTTGTTTTCATTTGAAAATATTCTCTCAAACACTCTTACACTTCGGATTATATTTTTCAAATCCAGACTAAATTGACAAGACAAGGTCTCCATTTAAAACCGCCACAGGCAAAGTATTGTATTAGAGCATGTTCCAGTGTTTATCCCTCGATGAACCTTGAAACATGCTCTAAACAAAACCGCCTGTAGGCGGTTTCTCTTTGTCATACCGCCTGAAAAATAATTTAGCTTCGAATTATTTTGCAGATGCGGACGACAAACCCCGCACCAATCCCAGGGCGAGCGCCCCAGTAGCAGAGCAAAGCTCGCTACGGGGTAAACGTGTCGGGCGACTTGCCCCGTTAGACAGTCCGCTGTCTTTCGGGGAGCGCGAGCCCGTATGTCCTCTGGTGCTGGGGTATAATTTCAATTCTAACCCCGCGCTACTCTACATGATACCTATCCCGAATGTCCTTTATGTTTTTTTCCTCCAAATCGTCTTTCTTTTCACGCCCTTTGTCCCCCATTTCCTTAAGTTTCTTTTCCGGAAGCTCGGCTAGCTCAATTGAACGTTTCACAAGAAACACTTCGTCGTTGAGTTTCGGGTTTTCCAGAACCTCCTCCATCAATGCATTCAAAATATGGCCAATCTTCGGTCCTGGTGTTACATGTGTAACCTCCATAATTTTGTTGCCGTCAATCTTTAGCATTCCTACGGAAACAGGGTCGCGCATTACTTCCTCAAGCATGGCCTTGTACTTCCTTAATCGGTAAGGGTTTTCTTTCGGTCTGCCGGTGCCGATTCGGTCACAAATGCGAAGATTCATGAGGTCCCAGACATTCTCTTGGCCTACCTTGGCGATTAAACGGCGTACCGCCGAATGTGTAATCTGCTCGGTATCGGAGAAAAACATGTGCCAACGAACCAGTTTAGTAACCTTTTCGGTAAGTTTCACAGGAAACTTTAATCTTGTGAGTATCTTTTCTGTTACACGTGAACCCACAACTTCGTGGCCATAGAACGTCCACTTGGTTTCACGTGAGGCCCTTCTGGTTTCCGGCTTTGAAATGTCGTGTAATAGAGCGGCCAATCTGATTTCGAGTGGCCACTTCTTGTCGGCAGCGTGCTGGAGCGAGCGTAGGAGGTGTTCCCACACATGAAAGGCGTGTGCGCGGTTTTGTTCAACGCCAATGCTTTTTTCAAGTTCAGGTACTATATACTGTAAAACACCTAATTTTTGGCTTAAAATAAGGCCAACCATGGGATTGTCCGACATAATAATCCTCTCAAATTCGTCGCGAATACGCTCGTGAGCTATTTCTTTCAGTAAATGGGCGTACTTCCCTATAGCCGAGGCGGTTTCAGACTCTATAGTGAAACCGAGCTCTGTCGAGATTCTAATCGCCCTAAGCATGCGCAAGGCGTCTTCGCTGAACCGGTCGTGCGGGTTGCCGACAGCACGAATTATTTTATGGCCCAAATCCTCTTGTCCTTTATAAAGGTCAACCAGATGTCCTTTATAAAGTAGACCAGTTTTCTCCCCTATCTCAAGAGCGATAGCGTTTATGGTGAAATCCCGGCGCTCCAAATCATCTTCAAGTTTCCTGCTCCACTTTACACTGTCCGGCCGGCGCTTGTCAGAATAGCCTGATTCAAGCCGATATGGAGTTATCTCAATAATCTTGAGGGTTTCGTCCCTGCTGTTCTCATTCACAACACCCACAGTACCGTACTCGTTTTCGTAGAAAGTTTTAGTAAATAGCTTGGCGATTTCTTCCGGAGTGGCGTTGGTGGTGAAATCCCAATCTTTGGGTTTTCTGTTTAATATAAGGTCTCGAACACAACCACCGATTAAATAGGCCTCAAAACCTGCCTTTTTTAGCATTTCCGAGGTTTCGGTAATTTCTTCCGGTAAAGCAAAAAGGTTGATATTTTTCGAGGCTTTCATGTGAAACATTTTATTATATCTTTCGGTTTTTCGCTAATTAGCGTATGATAACCGCATTGCGCCCGTGGTGAAATGGATATCACAATCGCCTTCGAAGCGATTATTCCGGGTTCGAGTCCTGGCGGGCGCACAAGCCGAAAAATCTACACTGTTGTAGATTTTTTAGGACTTGTGCGGGACGGAGGTATGTTTGGTGAGTACACAAAACAACCGAGTCGGGGTCGAGAAATTTTGCGAGCGGCGGCGAGCAAAATATTCGTGACCACTCCGGAATAAAGATTTTGCGTAAGTAATAATTTCTGCTATGATTTTATTGCAAGTTGGCACTTAATATTGCGGGCATGGTTTAGCGGTATAACGTTACCTTGCCAAGGTAAAAATCCGGGTTCGACTCCCGGTGCCCGCACAGGAAAAAGACACGGTCTGGTTGTCAAGTTTAGTCCGATATAACCCCTTATTTTTAGAGATTTTATCAAAAACTGGGGATAACTCTGGGGATGTGTGCATAAAAGACAGTTGAGAAAATGTCTCTTTAGTCAGGGATTTGACTGTAAAATGCCTTATAATAAGGTTTTTTCAGAAAAAGACAGGACTTTTGACCTTAACTTCATGTTTCATGTGAAACATGTCCGCACTTGTTTTACATGAAACTTGAACCTACTCAAAAACAAGTTGTTGGGAACTTAGGCGAGGACATTGCGGCCAGATTTCTCAAAAATAAAGGATTTGAAATTGTTGATAGAAATTACCGTAAAAAATTCGGTGAAATTGACGTTGTCGCCAAAAAGGAAGAAGTAATTCATTTTGTAGAAGTAAAAACCGTTTCTCGGGAAAATCTTAAGGACTTTAACAGCGAGACCGAAGACCCGGACGCTTTTCGGCCGGAGGACAACGTGCATCCTTGGAAGTTAAAGCGGTTGTCCCGCGCGGTACAGGTTTATTTGGCGGAACGGAAACTTGGAGAGGAAATCTGTTGGCAGTTTGACGTCGTGACGGTTTTGCTTGATGTGAAAAATAAAATCGCGCGAGTAAAAATTTTGGAAGACATTATTTTGTGAGATGAACATACGAAAATACGAATCCGCCACGGCGGACGAATTTGCGAATAGCTACGAATAAAACCCGAAAGAGATTTTATAGCTATCGGAAAATTTTTGTGTTAGGCTGTGGGAATTCAATAAGCGGGGCGTGGTGTAACGGTAGCATACTTGCTTTGGGGCAATTTCCTCTGTCGGGGAGTAGTAGGGTGGTAGTTATGAATGCTTTTTTATTTATTTTGTCGGGGTGTGGTGTAACGGTAGCATACTTGCTTTGGGAGCAAGCAGTTCGAGTTCAAATCTCGGCACCCCGACAAAATAAATAACCGGATGTGCGGGACACATCCGTGGTCCGAAGGGATGAGGCTCGAGTCCGATTCTCGGCTCCCCGACACGGTAAAAAGTAAAAACCACTCTCGCAAAAGTGAGAGTGGGGGGGGCGCCTGGGCATTAAATCCGGCACTGATTGTGGCCCAAATCGCGTTTTTCCTCCGATGCGACACCAAGCGCGAGGTCTAGGAGCTGTTTCCAGTTCTTCACCCCGAGAAGTTTTCCCTCCTTCTCGAGAGCGTAGAACTTCTCCCCGTTTGGTTTATCCCACGCCACCTCTTTAAGGGTGTCCTTGTGAAGTGTTGTGTCGCAGGAGTTAGCGATGACGACGCTCACTTTGTCGCTTTTGAACCCATGAAGGTTGTCGAGCGCGAAGACGAACGGGTCATCATGATGGTTGCCCTGGGTGATGAGTCCGATGTGAGGAACACCCGCTTCGATAGCGTGGAGGACCACCATTGGTCCGTACGGCATTTCCCCTTGGACGTGAACAAGGGCTTCTCCCGCAGGGCCCATGCAAGCGGTGCCGCCTTTCGGGAACATGCAGTCAGAGAGTACGACGTCAAATTTTTCCGGCGCCTCCACCTTATGTCTCGCGTAGTTGTTGCGCTTGAGCGCGGTGAGCGCGTCGTCAAATCCCGATACGACAGTGAGGTTGTGCTCCGCAAGCAGGTGTTTGGCGGCGGCGATGTTTTCCGGTTTATCTTCCACAACGAGGACATTCAGTTTATTTTTTGTGTTCATTTTTTCTTTCGTTTCGGTTTTGTTGATTGATGCAATAAAGCAACACGATATACGACCTTATTGCACCAATCAACGCAATGAACTTTTCATGTAAAGAACTTTCTGCTTTCGTCGTTTCCGACTCGTCAGTCCAGATACACATCGGGAGAGCAGTGGTTGACTCCGTACGGTCAACCGAGTTGTGAAGCGCGGTACGGCGCGCGTAACGTTAGCCTTTGAGGAACGCTATCGCTTCAACGAGGCCCGGCAGACCGTGCGCTTCAAACGCGTCGAAAATTTTGAAGCGGTTTGACTCAGGCACGTTCGCGGGTTTTTGTTTCCACCACAGAACCTGCGCTACACGTTTGGTTGTCCGCTCAAGGTACACCGCCACCTTTTCCGGTTCCGAAACCAGAATAGCATCCGCTTCCTGCACTGTCGGCACGAACTCAATCTCGCCGATAGTTGTGAAGACTTGCTCAACCGCTTTGCGAACCGGTCCGTCCGTTCCGATATCCATAAAAACTTTCATGTTTCCTCCATTTCTGTTTTTTCTGATGAACAATTTTGTAAATGAGCTTTACTCTGTGGACTCACAGTATTGTTATGAACCCAATGGAGTGCTCATTTAAGGATAAATGAGCGAAATCCTGTCTTTGTGGTCAAAAGACAGAAAACTGCACTGCGATGATTTTCCTTCCACCAAAAACCCGAAGGTTTCTATATGTGGCTGGCGGAAAACCCGGCTGTCTCATGTCAGTATCTCGTTCGTGGGAGTTGCCTGTTTACGCAGGCGTCCTCTGCTCACGGAGTCCCCGGTGGGGGAACGGGCTGTTTCGTGCCCGCGTACAACAGTTACTTGCGTTAAGAGCAGTGCTCTTCTTGCAAAACAAATGTTAGCTGGCCAGAGCGGACTCTAGAAATCCGCGCAGCTTGACGGCGGCCAAGAGACTTCACCATTCGTTTTCTTGTGCGCGAGACGCTTCCAGTTCCTACCCCTTGGGCAGACGGAACGTTTTCGGCGCGCGTGGACCGATACCACTTGCCTCACGTGCTATGGGGTCGCGAACTCCCTGCACCACACATAAATCTTTCACAAAGATTCATCTGTGGAGCAAGGAGTGATTCAAAGAACTGTTTTCTTCACTCTGCATTTTTCCTGTGTCCTAAGGTCGAAAGGCTGTAACGGACTTGTGACCGGTTGTATATTCCGAGGTTTTAAAATTCAGAATTTACAAGTTGCATTAAAGAATGCCAGCAAGAGTTCCGTGGTCCATGACTTTTGCATGGCGGGATACTCTTGCCGGCGGTTCGCAGTGACACGCGCTTCGCACGCGGGTCGGGTGTTTCCAGCACCCTTGAAAACGAGTTCGCACTCATACTTTTCTTGCGCCCACTGGAATGGCGCGCAAGTGAGTCACGAACGGTTGCTCCGGCATAGGCGGAGATTCCCGGGTGGGGCAACAAGCTTGAAGTGTTGCCGATACCACCCTCGTTCCTTTCGGGATACGGCCCTTCATCGGGACGTTCCTTACTTGCCTTCCCGGTCTCTCGATGGAGACCAGTCAAAAGGTCAAGTACCAACAGCCGCATTTTGCGGTCCGTTGATGTGCATGGATACCTGCGTAGTATCTGCACGGCTAACTTGAGTCCCGTTTTTTTGAGACACAAATTAGCCGTGCGGATACTTTCGTCAAAGAACTTTCTCCTCAGCAAGCTCGCGAAACCGTTTCGTGAACTTGGGAAAGGGGGCAATCGAAAAGGGGATTGCCGGAGGTTTACGACACTCCTGTCGCGCACTGCATGCGAGCTCCTCCGTTTGCGAACGGGGACAACGTTAGACGCTTCTGAATCAAAGGTGGCGTCGTCCTTTAGGGTCTTTCCCACTCGTCAGAAGGAACTAATTTCCTCCGCGGGCCCGCCACTCCCGATACTCTGTCTCGGTCATGGTAGTCCCGTCACTCATGATGTACATAAGCCTGGTTTGTTTTTGGTTTTTAACTCCCGCTTCTCTCTGAGTCCCCGCGAAATTTTCTAGGCGAGGGACTCGGAGAGAGGCGGGAGCTTTTTAAGGTTCTATAGAGACAGTATACTCGGATTGCTATTTTTGTCAAGCATTTATAACATTTTGTTACCAATAAAGCGCAATATACCTTATAAATAAAGGTTATTCTGACATTAAAATGTTATTTACAATTACCATTTTGTAATAAATTTTGACAGCAGAAAAATTTATTTTGTAGTCAAAATTTTTTGTTAAAACAGAAAAACAAGAAAATATGGCTTAAAATCGTTAAATAGCAACGAATTATGGCTATAAATATAGCCTAATTTTCTAAAATGACAGAAATATTTGACAAACCCTTTTTGACGTGTATAATGGCCGGAGGAAGTGGCGGGGTATGTATACCCCTTAAAATGTTAGCCACTACAAACCAACCCTCATGAAAGGAGGTTCTTATGGGAGACTAACCAGACAAAGGTGATGTCACACTCTGGTAAACCATAAGTTCCAGAGTGTGGCATTAGCCGAAAGCTGGTAGCTCAGCCTCCTAAGAGTTCAGAGGGTGTCAGAAAGTTATTAAAGAGTGCGGGCATCCACCGCGGAGAGGAGTCCTATGGATGACTAAAAAAAGACGGTTTGAAGTGTTCATCCCTAAGGTTACTCGACACAATTGAGTCTCGAGTACATGAGTCGGCCACATCACTGGCCAACACGCAGTAGCAAAAGGGCTCGACCGGAATTCTGGTCGAGCCCTCCACTTTTATTTATGTTCGTGGATATAGTCCACCAAACTTTTCATGGTTCCCGCGAAGTCCGTGCTTTCTATTAAGACACAGGAAAGAAATTTACCTAAAATGGCGATTTTCACTTTATCGCCGTAAACCGAAATGTCACAGGTTATGGGATATTTTTCCCCGTCAATTTTTACTCTTGTACCCGTGGCGTCCGAAAGAATATCGCCGGTTTTTGAGGTGTACACCACTTTGGATTTGATATTTTTGCCGAGTCGCACCCCGCGGTACTTTTGTTTTTCCTCCGGCGTGAAGATGTCGTCCACCAAGTCTTTTGAGTAGAGAAGATAGACCTCCTTACTGTCCGGATTCATGGAATAAAATTCTTCGTTGGCGCTGATGATGCCGTCCCTGCCTTCAAAATATTTCACAATCGGCCGTTCACCGGTTTCCCGCTGAATGGTTTTAATTTGGGGGATGATATCGCGCAGCCGTTTGGCCTGTTCTTCAAGCACCACTTTGCGTCTCTCGACATAGGTTTCCAAGCGTTCGGGCGGCTCGGCTTGGTAGTGGGTTTTTTTGCCGATGGTCGTTTCGCTGACCAAACCTTTTTTTGCCAAGGACTCGAGTACGACGTAGGTGGTCGAGCGGTTTATTTTTGTTTTTGCCGCGAGTTCAATGACGGAGGTGTGGTCAAAGGCGAGGAGCGCGAGGTAGACACTCGCTTCTTTATCCGAGAGGCCGATGTCTTGGAGATACTTTTCGAGCATATCGTAAAAATGATTGTACCACATTTTTCTTTGGCCCGCATTTGTGATACAACAGAGGGGTGAAACTTTCCAAAAGCATTATAAAGATGATATGAAAGCAAAATTATTTCAAAGGAAAATAGAAGATTTCATCTGCGGACGCTGTGGCGCGAAAGTTTCCGGCAATGGCTATACCAATCACTGTCCGAAATGTCTATGGAGCAAACACGTGGATAGAAATCCCGGAGACAGGGCGGAGAATTGTGCTGGTTTGATGAAGCCGGTCGGAGGCGTGAAAGAGAGGAGGGGATACGTGTTGACGCAGCAATGTGTGGAATGTGGTTTTGAAAAAAGAAATTCATTATCACCCGAAGATGATTTTGACGCATTTCTCGCTCTTGCCGGAAAGTTGCCGTAAAGTAATCATTCGCACATTCTCACGAATGTGCGAATGATTACGGAAAGATTTTCGCTGTCTAACGATTTTTGGAATCCAGCTCGTCGATAAAAAGTTTTTTCAGGTTCGGTAAAGTTTCTTCGTCGAATGTTTTTCCGAACGCTGCGATGTCGGAGGCGAACAGGGAATCCAGTGTCAGATGAGTTTCAGTTGAGAGGGAACGGTTGATGTGCGCGATTGAAATGGCGTCGAGGTCCCTGCTTGAAGTGTCAGTCGCGTCGGTTGACGTGACGATAATCCCGAGGAGTTTTCCGGAGCCGCTTATCGCGCCGCTGCCGGAGGAGCCGTGCTGAGCCACGGGACTGCCCCCAAGACTGAAAGCGTCAAGAGTGCCGTCTTTAAATGTGTAGCGTTTGCCAATGTTTACTATTGTGGAGACGATGTAAAGGTCGCGTTGTATGGCGATGCCACCGAGGAAACCGGCGGGGTAGCTTGCGAGCAGAATCTGGTCGTTGGTTTTTATTTTATCCTCATTACTTTCGAAAGTGATAGCGGGAAATGCAGCAGGTAATTTTATATCCGGGTTTGTCGAGCCGGTGATTTGGAGAAGTGCGTAGTCGTTTTCGCCGGTACCCACGGGTTTCTGGCTCGTGATGTTTTTGTAGTTTTCCTGAACCCACTGTTTAGAAATATATAAAAGTTTCAGAGTGTATTTTGGCGTGGCGGGACTCCCCGTGCGCGCGATACAAGTCAGAAAGTTTTTTGTCCGATAATCCTCAAGCAGAAAATATTGCGCCACGTGGGCGTTGGTGAGAATGATACCTCGCGGGTTAATGATTACTCCCGAGCCGGAGAGTGGTTCAAAACTGCCGGCAGTTTGAGAGGTACAGATGATATTAACGAGCGCTTTACGGGTTTTTTGATTTATTAAATTGAAATCGGACGGTGGCAAGTTAGTTTCAAGTTTCAAGTTGAAAGTTGAAAGTGGGGAAGATGATGCAGACAGGGCGGAGGTTGTGGCAAGCCGCGGTGCCTCGGCTGCCGGCGGAGTAACTTTTGGGGGCGGTTTAACTTCCGGTTTTTTGGGAATTTTTTGCGTATGAACTTTGGTCGTAGAGGTTATCGCCGCTTTTGTTTTTTGCGCGAGTTCCCCGTTTGTACTGGTTGCGGTTTTTTCAATCATCTTAATAACCGACGGCTCCGCTTTCAGCACGGCAGTCGTGGGGCGGGCAGGGGCGTCGACGATTACCGTTGTGACCCCAAGCACTCCGAGAACAAGTCCAAAAATTTTCGCAAGCATAGGGCTTCATTTTACCACGTTACCTTTTTTTGCTACGATAAAGTGGCGCGGGTGTAGTATAACGGCTATTATGGGTGCCTTCCAAGCACCACACGCGGGTTCGACTCCCGCCACCCGCACAATAATAAGCAAAGCGCATTATTGCTCGAGGTGAGAAAGCCAACTGTTTGGTTTTCGTGCAGGAGTCGACTCCGCCACAGTTAGTTTTTTCATTCGCACATTCGTGCGAATGTGCGAATGAGCCGGTGAAGATTTGTCGGTGCGGTGAGTATGTTCTGATGTTCTTGAGAACATCAGAACATACTCAAGAGAGGTTGTTTCCAGAGTAATTGGGCGGGACGTTTTGGATAAAACGTCAATATCTAAATTTTGGATATTGACTATTTGGATAGACCATACTAGCATTATGGTCAAGTCTATCCACACGAAGGAATACGCCTACTTTGTTGAGCGATTGCGGAAAGCCCGGCTGGAAGCGGGATTGACGCAGGTGCAAGTCGCCAAAAAATTGAAGCGTCCGCAATCACACATCTCAAACATTGAATCCGGCCAGCAAAGGGTTGATGTGGTGGAACTACAGCGATTTGCAAAACTCTACGGAAAAGATGTAAGTTATTTTATAAAGTAAGTTACAAAAAGATGGACTGTCAGAAATGTACAAATAAAAATAGGCCCGACAGCAAATTTTGCCGATTCTGTGGAGAGAAAGTGGCAGAATCAAAAACTTCTGCAAAAAAAAGAGATACTCCTAAAGTTCTCATTCCTATCAAACATTGAGTCTCTAAGGAAAAAACTTTCACCCAAATTAGTAATTGTTGTTTTGGTAGTTCTTGCGCTTTCAGTGACGGTTGTATATGCTACCCCGAAAGTTAAAGATCTTGTAGCGGTGAGAGAAGCTATCAAGGTTGCTCGGGATAAATCTACCTCGGGTGATTATAAGGGCGCCTTAAGTGCTCTTATTGCGGTTGAAAATAGGTGGTCTTTAAGTTCACAAAAGCGAGAGTTAACCAGCTTAAAGTCGACAGAAGAAAGATATATAAAATATCAAGATGCGGTTGCTAGTTCTACCGAAAAAGAAAAGTCAGGAGTGCTGACTAAAGCTAGAGAGTTTCTTCAGTCAGTTGGCTCTGAATATCCAGAATATGAAGAAGTTCGCGCTAAGCTCTCTGAGATTCAATCAAAAATAGAAAACAACTTAGAAACAAAAGCAAGGACAGCTTTTGAAGCGAAAGCCCGTGCGCAAGCCGACGCAGAAGTTGCAACCGAAGCCAGAATAAGATCCGATGCCAGTGCTGCAGCGAGTGCACAGCAAGCAAGAGATGCAGAGTTACAAAGACAGCAAGCGGAAGCTCAAGCACAGGCGGCAGCGCAATCTGCGCGAGATGCAGAACTGCAGAGGCAGCAAGCGGCAATACAAAGAGCAGAGCAAGTGAAAAGGTCTTTTAGAAATGAATTGACTGCCGGATATAATTCATACATTCAAGGTAGTAACTATTACAGTTCAGCAATTCAATATTCAAATAGTAGCAACAGCTTGTTGGCTATTAGCCAAGCGGGTAGCGCGAGGGCTGTGTTAAACAGTGCCCGTAATACCGTTTCAGATTTGAATTCGAGATACACAGGCCTTTCTTCCGACTATTATGACGCGGCAAGTAATATGGTTAGTGCAATAGATAATCTAAACAAAGCTCTAGATCTTTTAGTATCGTCAGAAGGGACCTCGCTAAATTTTAGTTCCTCAATAAACAGCTATAAAGATATGGCTATAACCTATGCAGGCAGAGCTAAATCATTTTTGGACGCCAATTCTTACTGATAGAACTTATGTTTTGCGACAATTGTGGCGAAAAAATAGATGATGGAAGCATATTTTGCGATAAGTGCGGGAGTTCTCTGATACATGAATCTAAATCTACTGGCGGGCAAAGGAAAATAATCAAATCAATTAAAGCCCTGGTCAAAAATGCTTGCTCGAGGGTGTACAAAATCAAATTTGATATCTCCGGCCACAGGTTTGCCACGTATTTCCTACTGCTCTTCTTATTGATTAGCGGTTATTTTGTTTATAGCTTATACACAAGCACACAAGATCAACTTAAAAAAACACAGACCGAGTTAGTTTCGCTGAGACAGTCAACAACTGATGCAATATCCTCGCAAAAAAAATTAATAGAACAACAAGGCGAAAATTTGTCCAAACAGGATGAGGCATTAAAAAAATCACAGACAAATGAAACCCTTCTTCGCAAAACATTGGATAATGTTGAGAAGGCAAAAGTATCTAATACAGGCAGTTCCAATATAAATAATTTGACACTAACTGAAATTGCCCCTTCTATAGTTAAAGTACTTTGTCTGGCGGATGCTTATTCCGAGAGTATAAAACAGGGGTCTGGAATTCTCTATCGTGCTATCGCTGGCAATTACTATGTCCAGACAAATCTGCATGTAGCGGACACTTCGGATGGTTCAGTTTCGAGATGTGCCATTGTAATTTACCCGGATTACTCCAATAGTAGCAATTATTTACTTTTCAATAGTGAAAGTTACAAATTCTATAACAAAGGTATAGACATCGCATTTTTGACGCCGCAGCTCGTAAGTAATAGTGTATTTGCGGGAACTTTTAATGATCTATCTCGTTATGCAAGGGATGAAAGTAAAAGTCCTAATTGTGAGTCAGTGAGCATTGGAGATCATTTATCAATCCTCGGTTATCCTGGGATTGGTGGAGATACCCTGACTGTCACAGACGGTATTGTTTCTGGTTTTGAATTTGACTACGGAACTCGCTACATCAAAACATCTGCAAAAATAGAGCATGGCAACTCGGGGGGTGTGGCCATAAAGGATTCAGGTTGTGTTGCGGGTATCCCAACTTTTGTTGAGCAAGGCAGAGTTGAAAGCATAGGAAGGATATTGGACTTACACTATTTGTTTAGTGTAAGCCTAAAATAGGATAGCTACGGGGGTAGGGTTTTAATCCTAAAACAAAAACAACCCGAGGGGGTTGTTTTTGTTTATCTTGCCTCCTGCCCGCCATTGCCGGCGGCTTCAGGCGCTGGCAGGCGGGGCGCAGACAAGTAAGAGAGTGTTTGGACAGTAATTTGGATGCAGTTCGAGGCTCGAGCGAGGCTTGCGACCAAAGTGTACGAATAGTACTCTGCGGGAGCAAACAAGCGAAGCTAACGAAGAAATGCGCCAAATTACAAACCAAACTATCGAACTGCTTCCTTGAGACCCTTAGCGGCGCGGAATTTAGGAACTTTCATGGCGGGAACCTGAATTGACTCGCCGGTGCGGGGATTGCGAGCTTGGCGGGCGGCGCGAGCCTTAACCGAAAAGATGCCGAGACCCGCGATTGAAACTTCACCGCCACCCTTTAGGGTTTTGACGATTGAGTCTACCATAACGTCCACGGCTTGCTCCGCTTGAACCTTAGTGCCGCCCAATACTCCGTGTACCGCTTCTGCGATTGCTTGTTTATTCATTAGATTAAGATACGAATATACGAATTATACGAATCTACGAATGGCTACGAATAAGACACCCAAGAAAGCGCATAAATCACAATTCTGTATTTATGAAACTATTAAAAACTTCGACCTTATATAATTACTTATAAAATCAACTATAGTTATTATATAATAAGCCGTTTTTTAGGCAATACGAAAATCAATATAAGAAAATACGAATCAAGCGAATATACGAATGAATACGAAAAAGGAGTAAAAATGGCTTAGCAAAGGCGTTATAGAAAATCCGAGGTTCAACCTTTCTGCGGATTTAAGGTTGAACCTCGGATTTATATCCCTTATTATTCTTGAATCGTGAATCTAGACTCTCGAATCTTTCTAACGGGCGTATTCTATAGTCCGCAATTCTCTTATGACGGTCACCTTGATTTCCCCCGGATATTTGAGTTCTTTTTCGATTTTCGAGGCGATTTCTTGAGCCATTTTCTTGGCATCAAGGTCTGAAACCTCGGTCGGGGTGACAAAAATGCGGATTTCTCGGCCGGCTTGAAGGGCATAGGATTTTTCAACGCCGGGGAATGATTTCGCGATAGCCTCAAGGTCACCCAAGCGTTTTAGGTAATTTTCCACGCTGTCGCGGCGGGCACCCGGACGTGAACCGGAGATAGCGTCGGCGGTCTGGACAATGATTGATTCGATTGTTTCGTACGGATATTCTCCGTGGTGAGCTTGCATAGCCTTGACTATAGCTTCGTCCGCGCCGAATTTCTGGAGGATTCGTCGACCAATTTCGACGTGAGTACCCTGCACTTCGTGGTCCACCGCCTTGCCGATGTCATGAAGCAGCGCTCCCGCTTTGGCTATCGGTACGCTGGCTTTGAGCTCCTCGGCGAGCATGCCTGCAATATGCGCCATTTCAATTGAGTGCTGGAGGACGTTTTGACCGTAACTCGTGCGGAAGTGAAGTCGTCCCAGAATAGCGACAATACGCGGGTCGAGGTTGAGAACTCCGCACTCGTAGACTGCCTGCTGACCTTTTTCTTTGATAATCTTGTTTATTTCCTCGTGCGCCTTTTCCACCATCTGCTCGATTTTTGCCGGTTGAATTCTGCCGTCGAGAATCAGGTTTTCGAGAGCAACACGGGCTACCTGGCGGCGAACCGGGTCAAAAGAGGAAATAGTAATGGCGCCGGGCGTGTCGTCCACAATCACTTCAACGCCGGTGGCGCGCTCGAAAGCCTTGATATTTCGGCCTTCCTTGCCGATAATTTTGCCTTTTATTTCGTCATTCGGAATGGTGACCATGGTGGTCAAAACGTCCGCCGACACGGAATTGCCCAAACGTTGAATAGCCGAGGACAAAATACCCTGGGCTTTTTTCTCAAGCTGTTCCTCGCCGAATTTCTCGAGTTTTTGCATTCGGACGAGCAAATCTTCCTCGTACTTTTTCTCAACTGTTTTGATAAGCTCGGTTCTGGCTTCCGTTTCGCCCAAGCGCGCGATTTTTTCCAGTTCGCCCTGCTTGCTCGCCTCAAGAGCCACTACTTTTTCTTTTACCGCCTTAACCTCGGCAATTTTTGTCTTGATATTTTCAACCTCTTTGTCGATGTCGGCCTGACGTGCGTCAAGAGCGTCTTCTTTTTTGATGACGCGCTCCTCCGATTTTTTCAGTTTTTCCTCCCTTTCTTTCATCTCCGAGCGGGCCACTGAAAGCGTCTCGTCCGCTTTCGCCTGCGCCCCCTCGGTGATTTTTTTGGCTTCTTCTTTCGCTTTGAGCATCATCTCCTTAATCTCAAGTTCCATTGAGCCGCGTTTGCCCAGTGAAATGATGAGACGGAGATAGTAGCCAAGCGCAATTCCCACGAGGCCGGCGGCACTCGCGAGCAGCACTACTATTTTTAATGACATGGTCCTAGAGACCTTGTTTTTAGACTTTTATTCTAGAACTTTCGCATTCGGCGCATTTCTTCGTTGCTTCGCTCGTTTGCTACCGCAATGTATACGAATACATTTTGGTCGCAAGCCTCGCTCGCGCCTCGAACTGCATCCGACTGCGTAAGTTCTATTTGTCGTGACATAATGACTTTCTTTAGAAATTCTAGGAAGAAAACACTAGCGGTAAAAGTAAAAAACAAAATCATATTAAACATTGTTGTTAATAGATTCATATTATAGGAAAGAGGGCGTTTTGTAAAGCTTCACCCGATACGAATTACGAATCTGTACGAATATACAAATAGGGATCGGGATTCGTAGATTAGTAGTGATTCGTAATTCGTATTATTTCAAAATCTCGTCAATCACGCCGTATTCCTTGGCTTCGGCGGCATTCATGTAGAAGTCGCGTTCAACGTCTTTTTCGATTTGGGAGAGGGGTTTGCCGGTGTTTTTGGCGAGCATTTTGTTGAGGTTCTCGCGAGTTTTGAGGATTTGCTTGGCGGTAATGGCGATATCGGTGGCCTGACCTTCAACGCCGCCGAGCGGTTGGTGAATCATCACTTCGGCGTTCGGCAGGGCATAGCGCTTACCTTTTTTGCCCGATGAAAGCACGATAGCTCCGCCCGAAGCTGCAATACCAACACAGACGGTCGAAACATCATTCTTGATGTGGTTCATAGTGTCTACGATTGCGAGTGTTGCAGTGACCGAACCCCCCGGTGAATTTACATAAAGCGAAATATCTTTTTTCGGGTCCTCGGATTGCAGAAAGAGCAGTTGGGCAATGACGATATTGGCCACATGGTCGTCTATCGGCCCGCCGAGAAAAATAATATTTTCCCGCAACAGGCGCGAGTAGATATCGTAAGCGCGCTCGCCGAACTGGGATTTTTCTATGACAGTTGGTATAAGCATGGTAATACGAATTACGAATTGGTACGAATATACGAATAATGCTGAGAGTATAGCAGGGAACTCCTTTATTTTTCAACCCATTTTTTGAGCGGTATGCCGGATTGTTCCACGATGCTTTTCATGTCCCATATCTTAATCGCACGCCTGCCATGGAAAGCAACGCACACGGGGGTGAGTTTGGGCTTATCCGGTCTGAAATAAAAGTGATGGCTTCCGTGCGTATAACTGTAGACGAACCCGTGGTCTTTTAGAAAGTTCACGACATCTTTGAATGTCCAGTTGCGAAGTCCGCGCGGCATAGTTTTTATCGTGTAAGGGCGCGGAGTGAAAGAATGTTTGCGCTATAGATGCTCGGAATAAGTTTAGTGTGGCGGTGAAGCGTAAAATCATTCCACATTTTTTCATATTCGGGATTAGGTTTTTGATTGAGCAGGCTTTCATCCAGATGTTCTTTGGCGACAACATAGACATACCCTTGTATCGCCTCTTCCAAAGACGACATGAGTGTTTGCGGGCTGTCACCGCTTTCTACGATATTCAGTTCAAGCACGGCACCCACCCAGTCTTTCTTGTCTTTGAAAATAATGACGCGGACGGAGCCGTTTTTCAGAGTGTTTTTCATACAGGGAAGTATAGCAAACCGAGCGGGAATTGACAAACAATTTTATGACTGTTTCAATATAGGTAGAGTAGAAAAATTTTCGGAGGAATTGTGATATGTACGCGAAAATCGAACTCACTCGCCAGACATTCAAATTGTGGAAATGGAAGATTCTTGCGTCAGAAGAACTGTTCGTTGGTCCTTTTGAAACAAGACTTCATCGGGACATAATCTTGCGTTTGGTTGTAAATCTAAGCATGAAGTTTCTTCAAGACCAACGGTACATACTCGTGGCTTGGAAGGAACTGGAAGAATTGCCTCCAAATGCGACACTGACTGGTTTGAATGACGTTATGGACAATATCCTCTGTTTCGTCGAAGGCTGGTAATCTGATGTTTCTCAGAAGCCCGATCTCAGTGTCGGACTTTTTATTTTTCCTTGTTTTCCACTTGCCTTGGTGGAACACTTTTGATACACTATAAGAGTATGCCTACATTAAAGAAAAGAATCAACATAAGCGTGTCGAAAGATATCGAGCGAGCAATCGCCAAGCTCGCCTTGCGCGACGAAGTTCCCCAAGCGACTAAGGCCGCGCAGCTTCTTGCTCAAGCGATTGAGGCGGAAGAAGATGCAATTTGGGACGAGATAGCTACGAGACGGAGCCGTACAGGCCGTTATGTTTCTCACGAACAAGCATGGAAAATGTAGATGGGTCGTTTTCGGTTGTCTATCATTCTTTGGTAGTGGCGCAGGATATACCGCGTCTTTCACGTGAGTGGAAAGTTCGAATCAAAAACACAATTGAAGAAAAACTTACAGTATATCCGGAAGTGTTCGGTAAACCGCTTAGTCGGTCACTTGCAGGACACCGCAAGTTGCGGGTCGGTGAATATAGGGTTATTTTTGTAATTGAAAAACGCGAAGTAAAAGTGAGGGCTATCGGACACCGTAGAGAAATTTACAAGATAGCGGAGAAACGCTTATCAAAATATTTTTCCCCACAATAACCCTGACCATGAAGTTGCACAACTTTTTTATCGAAGAAAAAATCGGGGACCGGAAGGAAATAACCATTTCCGACTCCGGCTTTCTCAACCAATGGCGGCATGTGTTTCGCCTGAACACCGGCGCGATCGTCGTTCTTTTGGATAATTCCGGTTTTGAGTACCTTGCGCAATTTACCACGCTCACGTATTTGAAAGCGGAGTTTGCTATTCTGGAAAAAAGAAAAAATAAGTTTTTGCCAAAAAAAGAAGTGTTTCTGTTTCAAGCTCTCATCAAGACCGACAAGTTTGAGTGGATTTTGGAGAAAGGGACGGAGCTTGGCGTATCCCACTTCCGGCCCGTTATTACACACCGCGCTGTCGCCAAAAAATTAAATCTTCCCCGCGCTCGGAAGATTATCAGGGAATCGGCCGAGCAGTCGGGGAGGGGACTGTTGCCGTCCTTGTATGAACCGATGAAGTTGGAGGAGCTTGTTTCAACCTACGAATTTCCCTACATCGCTTTCGACCCGACAGGCAAGCCGTGGACGCATAAAGATTTTGAAACAACGAACGCCCTCGGAGTTTTGATCGGCCCCGAAGGCGGCTGGAGCGAGCAGGAACTTAAATTATTGCGCGACAAAAATATCCCCGTCATCTCTCTCGGGCCCCAAATTCTCCGCGCCGAAACGGCGGCAGTAGCGCTGGCGTCTCTACTGCTTTTGTGATTCAAGAAACTCAAATACTTTTTCGTTCGTCATCATCGTAGTTACATAGGCGCGGGTGCGGGAGGGTTCCGCGTCTTTGTAGTGTTCAAGCAGGTGTTTCACTTCCTGTTCCACCGCCTCTCTCGGCGCTTCGATTTTTTCTGCTTGGGCGATGGTGTCGAATACCAGTTGGAGTTTGCCTCGCTTCTCCGCGTCGGGCCGCCATTCCTTTCGGAGGTCTCCCTCACTCTTTTTTAGGTGCTTCAGGTAGTCTTCCATTTTCATGCCCATACGGGTAACGTCATCATGAAACCGCGCCAAAAGTTTTGCCAGCTCGCTTTCAATCAAAGCTTTCGGAACGATGACGTCGGTTTTTTTGAGTATCGCCTCGGCCAGCATCAGTCGGTTTTTCTCACAGGTCTTCTCCTCTTTTTCGCGCCGGAGGTTTTCCGTGATCTTCACTTTGAAGTCGGCTACGTCTTTAAAGTCACCTAATTTTTTTACGAACTCGTCGGTGAGTTCGGGCAGAGCGGGCTCATTTTTCGTATGATCACCTTTGGGTGCGGTGCTTTGCGCGTAACCCTTGCGGATGTTTTCTATAAAATCATTCACCTCTTTTTCCGAGACGGTCACCTCTTCCGGCTTTTTCTCATTTTCTGAAGCGGCGATTTTTTTGTAGTCGGGGAGTTTCACTTCTGGCAGAACGGACACAATAATTTTAAAACCAAGAGGGTTTCCAGCCGCGAGTTTTGTAATTGAAACTCGAGATTCTCCGAGAATCGAAACTTTCTTTTCGCCGAGAATTTCGGAAAGAGTTTTTTCGATGGCGTCGTGAGCCGCTTCTTCGAGAATCGCCAACTCACCCACTTTTTGGACAAGGATGTTTTCCGGCACGTGTCCGACGCGGAAGCCGGGGATTGAAACAGTTCCCGAAATTCTTTTGACAGCAGCGGTTCGGTACTTGGCTAGTGTTTCGTAAGAAATTTCCGCCTCGATTTCGAGTTCGGATTCCGGTAAATTTTTCTCCCCGACAAGTTTATATGTTGTCATTGCGTTTTTATTATCGTTCTGGCAGTCTACCGAACACACACAGGTTTCGCAAGTTTGTAAAAGTCGCCTCATCGGCGACCTGCCGAGAGGCAGAAAAAAAGTTACCCGTGATAGGTAACTTTGGAAAAACTTGAGACGGCTAATTCTTGATGGCAAGGGTGACGCCGTCGCGAATGGGGAGCAACAAGACATCAAAGCGTTTGTCCGCGCGGACTTTTTTGTTGAACGCGACGATTGCTTTGTCGGATTGCCGCCGTGGCCGCAAAACTCTGCCTTCCCAGAGCGTATTGTCAGCAATGATGAGCCCACCTTTCTTGATTCTCGTAACGACGAGGTCCCAGTACATCGAGTAACCTTTCTTGTCCGCGTCTATGAAGACGATGTCAAACTTACCCAGTATCGTTGGAATGACCGTGCGTGCATCACCAATGAAGCTACGTATTTTGGAATGGTTGTCGGGGGACCTTTGCCAATGCTCCTGCGCGATCCGGTAAGTTTTACCGTCATCAATATCAACAGTGAAGATTCTTCCGTCTTTCGGCAGCTCTTCCGCCATTGCGGCGGTACTTCCTCCGGTAAACCTTCCGATTTCTAGGACACTCCTGGCACCTGAAATACGGACAAGAAACTTCAAGAAGGAACCTTCCAAGTGTCCCACCTGCATGTTTGCGTCACTGCCGGTTTGTTCCAAAGTGGCCTTGATGAGATCTTGGCATACAGGCGAGGGAGGTGTTGAGTGCGCTTCGGCGTAAGCCTCGATTTCGCGTGGGACCAAGGTAATCTGGCTTTGGGGTAGTTTTTTCATAATTATTTTTGATGTCAATTTTGTTCGTTTGGCTGTTTCGAACACTACAACACTTGAGTGAAAAAGTAAAGTTCAGGTCGGGAGTGCCGAAATCAACGAGATTTAGAAATTAAGAATAAATATGCTATAGCATAGTTATTCTTAATTAGAGAGTGTTGTAAAAAAGTTTGGTTACTGCGAAAGCGTTTCGGTTGCCGTAGATACGCCCCGCTCTTTCAATATGCCGCCCCAAATATAGAGTCCGATGAGTAAAATCACAACTATGAGAAACAGTCCAAGGAAAAATGTTCCGACAGAATGTTTCGATTTTTCTTTTTGGGGAGAAACGGTGGCGGCGGGTTCAAAAATTTTCGGTAGTTCCGAAAACTGTATCGCTTTGATTTTTGATACTTGCTCTGGTGAGGAGGGTGGAGAAACTTTCGGTTGGGAAATTTCCCCCGGGCCCATGCCGAACACGTTTTTGAGTTCGTGAGGCGGAGTGGTTTTTATAAATTCTTCCGTCGTGAGAAGCGGTTGTTCCAGCTGCGCGCTCAAAATTTCCGGCGTGTCGAGCGAACTTCGAAGGAGTTTTTTGTCATCTTTAGTTTCGTCCATGCACTATATTATACCTCCACACCAACTTTCCTGCCAAAGTCGCTTCGGGTATAGCGTGAACAAGTTTCAAGTTGAAAGTTTGAAATCAAGAGCCGCTCACAAAGTTTTGTTTGACACTCTGTATCGAAAGTGATAGTTTCATAGTTAGAAATTGCCGCCCTATGTAGAGGTGGTTTGGTGAAAACAATGAGTTATGTTTTAACTCTCATCAAAATAAGACAAACATCGAAAGAGAGAGTTCTATGAAAAATATCAAAACAGCGGTCGGACTTCGTGAAGAGGCCCATCTATTCCGCGTCTGGAGTTTCTTTGTCGAAAGCGGCATTCCGGTTCTGAACGGAATCAGATTGCTCGCGGACATGTTTCCTAACTTCAACAAAACCCTCCTTGCTATCGGAGAAGCAGTCAAGCAAGGGGAGGACATGCGGACAAGCTTCGGGGGGCAGGAACATTTTTTCTCCGAATGGGTGCCCAGTCTTGTTGATTGTGGAACAAATTCAGGACTTTTGCACGAAACGCTTTTCGAAGCGAGCCGGATAGCCGAGGGAACGAGGCGATTGGCTCAAGCAGGCGCGCCGACGGAGAAAATCAGCGAAGTGAATTTCTACCGCCTGCTCGTTTTTTTTGCAAACGCCGGATGCTCGGTTCTTTCTTTTCTCAAGCAGGCAGCGAATGTATATTTGCCCGCCGAAGTAATCGCCAATGTTTGCCGAGATATTGACAACGGTGCAACGCTCAGTGAAAGCATGGGGAAATACCCCACGTACTTTTCGGCCGATGACGTCGGAATGATTGCTACAGGCGAGTTGAGTGGCGACCTTGGTGAGGTGGCCAAACAACTTGCTCAAATCAAGGAGAGAAAACTGTTTATGAGCGCGGAAACCTTTCGGCAAGTACGGACAGAGCCGAAAGACACGGCGGTTCTTCTGGAGTTTTCACAACTCAGAGTTTTGGTTGATGCGGGTATTCCGGTAGTGGAAGCTCTAAAGCTTGTCGGGAGAAACGCTTTTACTCCGGCAAGAAAGGCCGCGCTTAATTCCGTTCGCGAGAAGATAATAGAGGGATTAATGTTGAGTGAGGCTGTAGCGTCCTTGCCAAGCGACTTCCCTTCCTATGTTGTGCCAGTTATTCATGCGGGAGAACTGGGTGGAATGCTCGAGAAAAGCCTTGGCCTTATTATCAGGCAGATGAAGTGGGAGTTCTTGGGAATCGACTGACGAGTTTCAACGACGAGCATCAGGCCAGTTTATTTCTTTGAGAAGTGAATTGGCTTTTTATTTTGTGAGTTTTTAGGCGAGCAAACTGACCAAGAGCAACGCAACAATGTTGAGAATTTTAATCATAGGGTTTATAGCCGGACCCGCAGTATCTTTGTACGGGTCGCCAACCGTATCTCCCGTGACTGCGGCTTTGTGAGCGTGACCGCCCTTGCCGCCGTGGTTACCTTTTTCAATATGTTTCTTGGCATTGTCCCATGCGCCGCCGCCGGAAGTCATGGAAATGGCGACGAAGAGTCCGGTCACGATACTGCCGACAAGTAGTCCGCCGAGTGCCACGGGTCCCAAGATAAACCCGACAAGAATCGGCATGACTACGGGAATAAGCGCGGGCAAAATCATTTCTTTAATAGCGGCGGCGGTCACGATATCAACACAACGGGCGTAATCGGGCTTGGCCGTTCCTTCCATAATGCCTTTGATGTCGCGGAATTGTCTTCGCACTTCTTCAACCACGGCGCCCGCGGCTTTGCCCACCGACTCCATTGAAAGTGCCGCAAAGTAGTAAGGGAGCAGACCTCCCAAGAAAAGCCCCACAATCACTTTCGGGTCTTCAAGACTGAACACTAAATGTTTTCCCAGAGCCACGAATTCCTGGGTGTATGAAGCGAAGAGTACGAGCGCGGCGAGACCGGCCGAGCCGATGGCATAACCTTTCGTTACGGCCTTGGTGGTGTTGCCGACAGCGTCAAGCGCGTCGGTAATCTCACGAACATTTTCCGGCAAGTTGGACATTTCGGCGATACCGCCGGCGTTATCCGTAATCGGGCCATAGGCGTCAATCGCTACCACGATTCCCGACATGGAAAGCATGGAAACGGCTGCGACGGCGATACCGTAGAGCCCCGCATAGTGGTAGGTGACCAAGATTCCGGCAACGATTGTAAGAAGCGGTAGGGCGGTGGACTTAAGTGAAATAGCCAAACCTTGAATGACGTTGGTGCCGTGACCCGACTCCGAAGCCTTGGCGATTGATTTGACCGGAGCATATTGCGTCGAAGTGTAGTATTCGGTGATGACGACAAGGAGGGCGGTGACGGCCAGTCCCACAAGACTGCAAATGAACAAGGCTTTCGTGCTGTAGAGGTTGTTGCCGCCCATAAGCCACTTGGTCACGGGGTAGAAAGCGACTGCCGAGAGGATACCCGAAGCGGCAAGACCTTTATAGAGGGCGTTCATGATATTTTTAGAAGCACCGAGGCGGACAAACCACGTTCCGATGATTGAAGCAATAATAGCGACACCTCCCAGAACAAGCGGGTAGATAAGCGCGCCGGAAAAATTCGCAAAAAGAAGCGAGCCCAAAAGCATAGCCGCGACGGTGGTGACGGCATAGGTTTCAAAAAGGTCCGCCGCCATGCCGGCGCAGTCACCCACGTTGTCGCCCACGTTGTCCGCGATGACCGCCGGGTTTCTCGGGTCGTCTTCGGGAATACCCGCCTCAACTTTACCAACAAGGTCGGCGCCGACATCGGCCGCCTTGGTGAAAATGCCGCCACCGAGGCGAGCGAATACCGAAATCAAACTCGCGCCGAATGACAGGCCGATGAGTGCTTTGACGTCTTGGGTTACGGCGTAAAAACCCGCGACCCCGAGAAGCGCAAGGCCCACAACCAAGAGTCCCGTTACCGAACCGCCGTTAAATGCCACTTTTAGAGCTTCGGCCATGCCGGTTTTGGCCGCCTCGGTTGTGCGAACGTTGGCCCGCACCGAAACGTTCATGCCGACGTATCCAGCTGCCGCCGAAAAGAGCGCTCCGACGACAAAACCCAGAGCAGTTTTAATGTCCAAGAGATACCACAGTATGATAAAGAGAATCACCGCGATAGGGGCAATGGTTTTGTACTGGCGATTGAGATAGGCCTTGGCGCCAAGCATAATGGCTTCCGAGATTTCCCGCATGCGGGCGTTGCCGCTCGCCTTTTTGATAATCGAGGAGGCGAGAAAACCGCCGTAGACAATGGCCGCGAGGGAACTTAAGAGTGAAAAAGAGAGTGCTGTCATAAAATAATAAGAATTATTTTTTAATACGAATTACGAATGAGTACTAATATACGAATGGATACGAAAAAATGCAAGGCAAGGAACGAATTAAAAGGAGTTGTCGAAGTGACTACAGTTTTAGTTATTCGCTTTTTTCGTTCGGTGTTTCAGGAGTCGCTTCTTCAATCACGCCGCCGCCGCTCTGGATATCGATTTTCCAACCCGTCAGTTTCGCGGCCAGCCGGACGTTTTGGCCGCCCTTGCCGATGGCGAGTGATTGCTGGTCTTCAGAAACCAACACTTCCGCCTTGTGTTCGGCCTCATTGAGAGTCACGGAAATAATTTTTGCTGGTGACAGCGCGTCCTCAACGAACTTTTTCTGTTCAGCCGACCATTCAATGATGTCGATTTTTTCACCGCCGAGTTCGCTCATGACGGTGGAGACGCGGACACCGCGCTGACCGACAAGGGAACCGACGGGGTCAATGTGCGCGTCGTGGGAAACAACCGCGATTTTCGTTCGGGAACCGGCTTCGCGCGCGACCGCCTTGATCTCTACGGTTTTGTTGGCGATTTCCGGTGCCTCTATTTTAAACAACTCTTCAAGGAATTTTGGGTGTGAGCGGGACAATTTGAGAAAGATACCGCGCGGCGTTTCTTCCACTCTATAGAGGTAAGCGCGAACCCGTTCTCCTTGGCGATAACGCTCGCCCGGAATCTGTTCTTCGAAAGGCAAAATACCGGTGGTGCGGCCCATATCAACGAAAATGTTACCCCGTTCGAGACGCTGGACGGTGCCGGTGACGATTTCACCCTCGCGCCTACCGTACTCGCTCATGACGGAAACTTTTTCAGCCTCGCGGATTTTTTGAATGATGACTTGCTTGGCGGTTTGAGCCGCGATTCGGCCGTAATCCCCTTTGGTTTCGAGGGGGAAAACGATTTCGTCATCAAGGACGGCGTCCTTTTTAATCTTTTTGGCGTCTTCAATCATGATGTGGTGTTCAGGATTGAAGAAAATGCGCTCATCTTCCGGGTCGCGTTCCGCCACTTCGGTTTCTGGGTCTTCAGGCGGCATGATAACCTTGGTGTCGTCGACCACGATTTTTACCTGAAAAAATTCGGTCGCGCCCGAGCTTAAGTCAAACTTTGTTCTCACAATCTGACCCTTTTTGCCGTACTCTTTCTTGTAGGCGGTGGCGAGTGCCGCTTCAATGGCCTCGAGGATTTTCTCACGAGGAATGCCCCGCTCCTCTTCGAGCTGGTCTAAAACCGAATTTATGACTTTGAGGTCGAACATAGTTAATACGAATTACAAATTGATACGAATATACGAATGCCCGATGTGGCTAATAACTTGCTCGAATACACTTCTTCTTTCTCGATTTGTATATTCGTACAGATTCGTAGTTCGTATTGTTAATAAAAAGGTTCGCCGGACAGGCGAACGTAACAAAATAAATACTAGCAGGTTTTGTTTCCGCACGCAAGGTCTGGAACAAAATTGTGGATAAAAGGTGAATAAGAAGAAAGCCGGGTGGGGTGACTCCCAAAAACCCTTAATTTGCTTAAGGCGAAGGGAGTATTTGACAGAGGCCCAAAAACACTGTCATCTATTGACTTTCACTTTACTTTTCGCTACAATTTCCTTAGAAGATACTTGAAAATGAAGTTACCGTAAGCGGTGGCTTGTAAAGTCGTCTTCAGAGATTTCACGAAGTTTAAGTTGCGGCTCGGGTGAGTTGCGACAGTGACTTCACAACAAAGTAACAGAGAAAGGAGTAAGAGACCATGAAAAAGTTTCTTCTCTTCGCAGTTGCAGTGTTAGTCGGATTTGTTGTGGGGGCATCAGAACCGCAACGACAAATCAAGGTGCCGGATTCACTTCCGATTGG
>Ga0209515_10000803_pt1 | contig 54617 bp, 47 predicted proteins | sample Subgroupgradi54m_FD_187454 | JGI IMG/M metagenome (GOLD analysis project Ga0209515, IMG submission 187454) | Subsurface groundwater microbial communities from S. Glens Falls, New York, USA - GMW60B uncontaminated upgradient, 5.4 m (SPAdes)... ... | reverse complement strand
TGCTTTCATAGGAGTTCTATCCGAGCCATTTTGAGATTTATCATCCGCCAAAAGAGAAGAGGAGCTTAAGAGAAAACTAAACAGCAAGCTTAGAGCTAAAATGAGGAGGCGTTTTTTCATGGACAATTAATTGAAGAAACTATTTTATCCTGAATTCTCTGCTGAGTCACGGAAAGAATAACTACCTAAAACTCATGTTTCAGATACCGTTGGGGCATCCTTCGGAGGACACGTTAACTCTTTTTAGAAGAACCCCTGCTGGCGATTGTTGACAAACCCCAGGCGAAGAAAGAAAAAATAAAAAGCGTTCCCCCATAGACTTCGGCGATTGCCGTAAATCGAAAATCTCCGATTGGAACAATATCCCCATAGCCTACGGTGAAAAGAGTGGCTCCCGAAAAATACATACAATCCCCAAAACTTGTAATGGGCATGCCGCTTCTAACCAGATGAGCCATTGTATTTGCCGCAAAGAAATAGATACACGCAAAAGCAAATTGTATCCCGACCGCCGAAACCATCACCCGAAATAAAAACTTGGCCGGCGTCATGTTCGGTTCATCGACTACCGAGAGGACAAATAGATCAAAAACGGTCACAATGATAAAAGCGAGAATTGTAACTAACCAAAAATTCAAAGAAAATAAGTCAAGTGAGTAAAGAAAAAGGGATGAAATGAGCCCAACAACTACGGCGGCGTAAGTATAGGAAAGCGTTTTAAACCGTTTCTTCCAACTAATTTTCATCACCGTTTAGAGGCGTCCTATTATTCTTTTATTCGTACTATTTCCCTGTATTTTTTGCTGAACTGCTCCAACGGCTTGCTTCCATAATCGGCAAATTGGCCTCGGTCGGAATATAAACCACTTGTTTTTCGTTGGTCTGAAGCCCTTCAATCCACCGGTAGCGTAAATAATTTTCATTGACGCTATCGGCAATAATTTTGTTGCTCTTGGCTACGCCTTCAGCGCGGGCAACCGCGATTTCAGCATCTTTTTTAGCTTTTTGAAGTTCAAATTCTTTTTGGAGCGCCTCCTGCTCCGTTTTTAATTTGATTTCAATACTTTGAGAAAATGCGGCGGGAAGCCGGACATCCCTCAACAAAACATCTTGGATGAGAATGCCTCTGTCCTCCAATTTATTTTTCAGAAATTCAAGGATTTTCTGACCGATTTCAGAACGTCCTTCTTTGCTATAAAGCGCTTTTACCTGATATCCGCTCACCACATTTCGTATGGATTCGCGGACGTAAGGTTCAAGGACTGTTTGCTCGAAACTGGGTCCGATCGTTTTGCGGAGGAGAACTGCTTTCTCTTTCGGCACATTAAAGAGGACTGAAACGTCAAGCTGTGCAATCAAACCTTCAGAGGACGGAACGCTGGCCGTCTCTTTAATCTCCTGGGTTTTCACATTCCATACTTCAATCCAGGTAAAGAGCGGAAAATAAACATGCCATCCGGTTCCGAGCTGCTGATCTTTAATTTTTCCGAAATCTGCTTTTACACCGGTTTGCCCGTCTTCGATTACCGCAACTCCGCAGCCGGATAACCCGGCCACAATGAACATGGCGGTTATAATAAGAACATATACATATTTTGTTTTCACCGTATTCTCCTTTTAACTAATTGAGCAAACAGTCGCATTTTTTCTTTTTTAAAATTTGAACTTGTTCGCGTTTTGTGTTGACGAATAAATTTTGGACGGCATTTCCTTTTGACAACTGTTTATCGAGAGGTGTTTTATGCCGGTAACTGCGTCTTATCATTTCGTGTACCAGTAAATCGTGCCTTAAGTATAACGCTTTTAACTTTCCCTTCCAACGCAAAGTTTCCGGATGCCGGGAATAACCTTTTTTCCATTTTGTCAGAATGGACCAGATGGCATGAAGCTCGCGATGTTCTCCCAAAAGATGTTCACGGCATAACTTTTTCGGCGGGAGATCCCAAATTCTCATTTTGAACTACCTTATATTTTTCAACAGCCATCGAAATTCCGCGAAGCATTCCGCTAAAAACCGCTTGATGCAAAGGCGCTACCAAATACCAATAAAGAAGGCCTGTGAGGCCGCGCGGGATAAAGCGCGCGGTTTGAGAAAGTTCAGTTGTCTCGTCGCTTATTTTTTTGATTTGAAAATCCAAAATGGCAGACCCCGGCAGTTTCATTTCAGCAAAGAGAAGCAGGCGCTTTCTAGGTTCTACTTTTTCAACACGCCAAAAATCGATGGCGTCACCCTGGTTGAGCTCACGGGAATGAGTCCTACCTTTTCGCATTCCGACTCCACCTATGAGACGGTCTAAAAACCCGCGGAACTGCCAAAGCCAATCGGCATAATACCAACCTATTTTTCCTCCGATCCGTTGGAGAGGTTTCCAAACTTGATCAGGCGTCGCTTTCAAGACGACCTTTCTTTTATCTTCAAAGCGCGTGCCTCCGGCCCAAGAAGGGTCTCCCGGCGCACTCCATTCAGGAGGCAAAAAAGTGATTTCCTCTCGAATGCCCAAAAGCTGATTTTGAAATTCACCCAAAGCAAGTTGAATGGCTTCTCTTGCGCTAAGGAGTCTCTGAGGAATTAATTCACGAATACGATTTTCATGACACACAACCTTATTCCTCAAACCCTCAGCAAGAGGCCGCGCCAGTGAGGCATGAATGGGAGTTACCAAATGAATCCAATAAGAACTGAGCCTCGGGGTCAAAACCGGAACCAGAATCACGAAACGCTTGAGGAGTTTTGCCTCTTCAGCATAGATCTCCATCAATTGCCTATAGGTCAGCACATCCTCTGCGCCAATGTCGAATGTTTCTCCGGCTGTTTTCGGTACCTCAAGACAACTCACGAGATATTCAAGTACATTTCGAATCGCAATGGGTTGGCATTCCGTACTCACCCACCTCGGTGTTATCATCACGGGTAACCGTTCAACCAAATAGCGAAGAATCTCAAAAGAGGCGCTTCCGGATCCGATGATCATGGCCGCTCGGAGAATCGTTGCCGGCACCTTGCCTGATTTTAAAATCGTTTCCACCTCGCGGCGTGATTTTAAATGTTTACTTAAATTTTCTGAATCCTCACCCAAACCTGCGAGGTAAATCAAACGGCCGACGAACGCTTCTTCGGCAGCCCAAACCATATTCTCGGCTGCTTTTTTGTCTGTTTCGTCAAAATGTTTTTCACCCGGCTTCATGGAATGAACAAGATAATAAACCACCCCACAATCATTACAGGCATGTTTTAAGGAATCGCGGTCGAGCACATCCATTGAAACAAATGCAAGACGCGGATCTTTCGGAAGGAATTGACTTAATTTATCAATGGATCTTGCACCGGCACGGACCCTATAACCACGCTCCAAAAGCCTCAGGATGAGTCTTTTGCCGACATAACCTGTCGCACCAATGACAAGGATTGGTTGATTAAGAGACATAAGGGAATCCTCGTCCTCCGGAAAAAACGGGGCTTTTCGGCCCCGTTTTTCGTTTTCTGCTTAAAAACTTAAAGTTTGAAGAGCATGTCGGCGTAAGAAGGAACCGGCCAGAGTTCTTCAGGAACCAACATTTCTAATTGATCGATATCGCCTCTTAGTTTCTGTATGGCGACTAAGACCTTATCGCGATAAGCTTCCGCGCGTTCTTTGGCATGATGAATTCCTTGAGCCTTACTTAAAGCTGCTTCGAGGGCTTGGAGTTTCTCGTTGGCATCTTTAAGCAGTTCAGAAATTTCACCCAATATTTCTTTCTGGACCGGAGCTGTAACTGACACAGCTTTCAGTTGAGAAATATTTTTGGCCAAGATTGCGGAATATTTCATCGCAACCGGAAGATAAAGCTTCCGCACCATGTTAATCGCAGTTAGGGCTTCAATGTTAATGACCTTAGCATACTGCTCGAGATAAATCTCGTAACGTGAATGCAACTCTCCTTTGGTCAATACTTTATATTTTTCGAAGAGTGCAACTGCGTTCGCATTGGCCATAGTCCCAAGAGCTTCTACCGTTGATTTGATATTCGGAAGGCCGCGCTTTTTGGCTTCCTTGATCCAATCTTCAGAGTAATTGTTGCCGTTGAAAATAACGCGGCCGTGTTTTTTCATGGCATCGCGCACAATGGCTGCAGCTTCTTTATTCAGGTCCTTACCCTTTGCCTTCTCAAGACGCGTGGCAATTTCATCAAGTGCTTCTGCCACAATTGTATTGAGAACTGTATTGGGCCCGGAAATGGAAGCTGAAGAACCGACCATACGGAATTCAAATTTATTTCCCGTAAATGCAAACGGTGAAGTCCGGTTACGGTCTGTATTGTCTTTCGGAAGTGCCGGCATTGTATCAATACCAATATTAATAAAATGCTGACCTCTGGAACTCCCCGTTTTTCCTTTTGCAATGCTTTCCAAAATATCGGTCAGCTCATCACCCATAAAAATTGAAATGATCGCGGGCGGAGCTTCATTAGCACCAAGCCTGTGATCATTTCCGGGTGTCGCAGCGCCACAGCGGAGCTTATCGGCGTGCCGATCCACTGCGGTAATGAGAGCGCTTAAGAAAAGCAGGAATTGCTCGTTATCGTGCGGTGTGTCACCCGGTTCAAGCAAGTTGTGGCCATCATCGGTAGAAAGTGACCAGTTGTTGTGTTTGCCGTTACCGTTAATTCCCGCGTAAGGCTTTTCATAAAGCAGACAAACGAGATCGTGACGAAGCGCCACTTTGCGCATGGTTTCCATCACGAGTTGGTTATGGTCCGCCGCAATGTTACCGGACGAAAATACCGGAGCCATTTCAAACTGAGCGGGAGCAACTTCGTTGTGTTTGGTTTTGGATGAAACACCCATCTTCCAAAGTTCAAGATCAAGATCGCGCATAAATTTGGATACGCGGTCTTTGATGGAACCGAAATATTGATCTTCAAGTTCCTGACCCTTCGGTGACGGAGATCCGAAAAGGGTTCTGCCCGTCAGCATCAAATCAAGTCGCTCGTCATGAAATTTCTTATCAATTAAGAAATATTCCTGTTCCGGGCCGACCGTAGGATAAACTCTTTTGGAAGTTTTGTTTCCAAGTATGCGCAACACACGAAGCGCCTGTTTGGAAACAGCAGCCATGGAACGAAGAAGCGGTGTTTTTTTATCAAGCGCTTCACCCGTATAAGAGCAAAATGCTGTCGGAATGGTAAGAGTCACATTTCCTGCGCTATCTTCTTTTAAGAAAGCAGGTGATGTGCAATCCCAAGCCGTATAACCGCGGGCTTCAAATGTGGCGCGAAGGCCGCCGCTCGGAAATGAAGAAGCATCCGGTTCACCTTTAATCAATTGTTTGCCGGAAAACTCCATAATGACTCCACCGTCTGAGGTCGGCGAAATAAATGAATCATGTTTTTCGGCAGTTGTGCCTGTCAGCGGTTGAAACCAATGCGTGTAGTGAGTAGCGCCTTTCTCAATGGCCCAATCTTTCATCGCATTTGCGACAACATTGGCTACATCAAGCGTAAGCGGTGCTCCCTGTTCGATTGTTTTTAAAAGGCCTTTATGTGTATCCTTCGGTAAACGTTCTGTCATTGTTTTGTCGTTAAAAACATTGGAACCAAAAACTTCACTAATATCTAACATTTTATCTCCTCTTTATTTGCCTGGTTGATTGTGTAAGACAAAGATTTTTTAATCTTCGCCTGATATTTGAAATCCATGTTTCAAGGTAGTTCAGTACGCCCCATCAAATACTGATCGATCTCACGAGCGCAACCGCGGCCTTCGTTGATCGCCCAAACGACAAGACTTTGCCCCCGACGGGCATCGCCTGCCGCAAAAACACTTTTGACATTCGTGGCAAATTTACCGTATTCAGCTTTTGCGTTGGAACGTTCGTCTTTTTCCACACCAAGTTGATTGAGAATGATTTCCTCAGGCCCCAAAAATCCCATCGCGAGAAGTACAAGCTGAGCCGGTAGAATTTTTTCGGTGCCTTGAAGCTCCTTTAACACAAATTTTCCGCCTGAATCTTTTTGCCATTCTACGCGGACAATTTCCACTTGTTTCACATGACCTTGCTCATCCCCGATGAAACGTTTCACCGTTGTGAGATACTGCCTGGGATCAGCGCCAAAATGAGCGGCAGCTTCCTCTTGGCCGTAATCCATTTTGTAAACTTTGGGCCACTGCGGCCATGGATTGTCCGGCTGACGGGAATCAGGCGGTTTCGGCAAAATTTCAAGCTGAATCAGACTTTTACATTTGTGGCGCATCGATGTCGCAACACAATCGGTTCCCGTATCACCGCCCCCGATCACAAACACATCTTTTCCTTCGGCGGAAATAAATTCGCTTGTTGGTTTCTTATCCAAAAGGCTTTTTGTATTTTGAGTCAGGAAATGAACCGCGAAATGGACGCCTTTTAAATTCCTGCCTTCGATCGGAAGATCGCGCGGTTTTGTAGCGCCCGTGCAAATGGCAACGGCGTCAAATTCTTTTAATAATTTTTCAACGGGATAATTTTTTCCGATTTCGGTACTCGTAATAAACTTCACGCCTTCTTCTATAAGAAGGTTCACGCGGCGCTGAACCACTTGTTTATCCAAATGCGGATTTGGGATTCCATACATCAGAAGTCCGCCGATCCGGTCTGCGCGTTCAAACACGGTGACCAAATGCCCTGCTTTATTGAGCTGTGCCGCACAAGCAAGACCTGCGGGGCCTGAACCCACTACTGCTACTTTTTTTCCGGTGCGTTTCTCAGGCGGTTCTGCCGTCACCCAGCCTTCTTCAAAACCCTTATCAATAATGGAACATTCGATATTTTTAATCGTCACGGGCGGTTCGTTAATTCCGAGCACGCAGGATCCTTCGCATGGCGCGGGACAAATGCGGCCCGTAAATTCAGGAAAATTATTGGTTTTATGAAGACGTTCAAGTGCTTCGCGCCAAAGCCCGCGGTAGACGAGATCATTCCATTCGGGAATTAAATTATTAACCGGACATCCTGAAGCCATTCCGGCGAGGAGTGTACCGTTATGACAAAACGGAATTCCGCAATCCATGCAGCGTGCGCCCTGAGCCTGAAGTTTATCTTCAGGCATATGAATGTGGTATTCATCCCAATCGTTAATTCGTTCTTTGGGCAAACGCTCTTTGGGCAGTTCGCGAAGAATCTCCTTGAATCCGGTTGGTTTACCCATTGTTTCGTGACTCCAAATTAGGCTTAGTTGCCGCCTACGCGAGCCAAGTCTCGCGCGTTTTCTTCGAAAGCGGCCATAATTGCGTCATCACCACTAAGACCTGCGCTCTTGACACGTTCGAGCGCTTGGAGCACTCGCTTGTAATCTTTCGGCAGGACTTTAACAAATTTAGGCACCATCTCATCCCACAAGTTGAGGATTTGTTCTCCCCGCTTACTGCCTGTGTATTGGACATGGCATTCAATCATACTTCTCACTTCTTCGATTTCTTCTTTCTGGTCCAAAGCAACCAGGTCTACCATTTGCTTATTGCAACGGGTCGGAAAATCGCCGGCGACATCCAAAATATAAGCAACGCCGCCCGACATTCCGGCAGCAAAATTGCGTCCCGTATGACTTAAAATCACCACGCGGCCGCCGGTCATATATTCGCAACCGTGATCTCCGACTGATTCCACCACTGCTTTCACGCCGCTATTGCGCACGCAAAAACGTTCGCCGGCCATTCCACGTACATAAGCTTCGCCCATCGTTGCACCATAGAATGCAACGTTTCCGATAATAATATTTTCCTCAGGGATAAACGTGGACTCTTTGTGCGGATAAACAATGAGTTTGCCCCCTGAAAGACCTTTGCCAAAATAATCATTAGCATCGCCTTCGAGTTCAAGCGTCATCCCGCGAGGAATAAAAGCGCCAAAGCTCTGTCCCGCAGAACCTTTAAATTTCAAATGAATCGTATCTTCAGGCAAACCTTCGGCTCCGAATTTCCGCGTCAATTCACTTCCGAGAATCGTTCCAACGACACGGTTCGTATTTTTAATCGGAAGGGACGCGCGAACTTTCTCACCTCTCTTAAGCGCAGGTTCACATAATTTAAGTAACGTTGTATTGTCGAGCGCTTTATCCAAACCGTGGTCCTGCGGAATTTGGCAATAGCGGCCCACTTCAGGGCCCGCTTCCGGCTGATAAAGAATGGCCGAAAAATCAAGCCCCTTTGCTTTCCAGTGATCAACCGCTTTTTTTGGATTGAGCCGTTCTGCCCGGCCGATCATTTCATTCACCGTACGGAACCCAAGCTGCGCCATAATCTCCCGCATTTCTTGAGCAATAAAATTCATAAAATTCACGGCATGTTGTGGATCACCCGTAAATTTTTTGCGGAGTTCCGGATCCTGAGTCGCCACACCGACGGGACATGTATTTAAGTGACAGACGCGCATCATAATGCAACCCAATGCAACAAGCGGTGCCGTTGCAAAACCAAACTCCTCGGCACCTAAAAGTGCTGCGACCGCCACATCGCGACCTGTTTTCAGTTGTCCGTCCGTTTCTACGGCGATACGGCTGCGTAAATTATTAAGAACAAGCGTTTGATGGGTTTCGGCGAGTCCTAATTCCCAAGGAATTCCGGCGTGTTTAATACTGGATTGAGGCGATGCGCCCGTTCCACCATCATAACCTGAAATTAAAACGACATCGGCGTGAGCTTTTGCTACACCCGCGGCGATGGTTCCCACACCTACTTCAGCAACCAACTTCACGCTGATTCGGGCATGGTGATTTGAATTTTTAAGATCGTGAATCAATTCCGCAAGATCTTCAATCGAATAAATATCATGGTGCGGCGGAGGTGAAATCAAACCCACGCCCGGCGTTGAAAGACGGACTTTCGCAATCCAAGGATAAACTTTAGGGCCCGGGAGTTGTCCGCCTTCACCCGGTTTTGCACCTTGTGCCATTTTAATTTGAAGCTCCTTGGCCATCACAAGGTATTTGCTTGTCACACCAAAGCGGCCGGAAGCCACTTGCTTGATTGCGCTGTTCCTGGAATCGCCGTTAGAATCTGGAACATAACGAGCCGGATCTTCTCCACCTTCACCGGTATTGCTTTTCCCGCCGATCCGATTCATGGCAATCGCAAGACTTTCGTGCGCTTCTTTGCTGATCGAACCGTAAGACATCGCGCCTGTTTTAAAACGCTTCACAATTGCTTCAACTGATTCCACTTCTTCGATCGGAATCGGTTTTTGCGCAAGCTTAAATTCAAGAAGCCCTCTGAGCGTACAATAATGTTCCGATTGTTCATCCACGGCCTTGGAATATTCTTTAAAAACTTTGTAGTTATTCGTACGGACGGCAAGCTGGAGCTTGTGGACGGTTTCGGGATTAAATAGATGATATTCGCCGTCTCTTCGCCACTGATACTGACCGCCCGGATCAAGCGTGCGGCCATTGACGCTTCGGTCCGGAAAAGCATGCTGATGCCGGATCGCAATTTCCTTTGCAATTTCGTTAAGGCCTGCGCCTTCGATTCTGGAAGCAGTCCAAGTAAAATATTTGTTAATCACATCATGGTTAAGTCCGATGGCTTCAAAAATTTGTGCGCCACGGTAGCTCTGAATCGTAGAAATTCCCATCTTGGACATCGTCTTCACAACACCTTTAGCCACCGCTTTTGCATAATTTTTCACGGCGGTTTTATGATCGATATCTTTTAAAATGCCTTGGCGGATCATGTCATCAAGTGTTTCAAACGCCAGATAAGGATTGATGGCGCCTACGCCATAGCCAATCAAAAGCGCATAGTGATGGACTTCACGCGGCTCACCTGATTCCAACACTAAACCTACTTTGGTGCGCGTACCTTCACGAATTAAATGGTGATGAAGACCTGAAACGGCCAAAAGCGCCGGAATCGCAGCATGATCTTTATCAATTCCGCGGTCTGAAAGAATAATAATATTAACGCCTTGTTTAATCGCAGAACTTGCCTTCTCGAAAATTTTCTCCAAAGTTTGCTCTAATTCTTTACCGCTGCCTCCGACTTTATAAAGAATCGGGATCGTTACCGATTTAAAATCAGGGTGATTGACATGGCGGAGCTTTTCGAACTCTTCATTGGTTAAGATCGGGCTTTTCAGTTTGATCTGACGGCAACTTTTCGGTTCGGGCTGAAGCAAATTACGTTCAGGCCCAATGGTTGTCTCAGTTGAGGTGATAATTTCCTCACGGATACAATCGATCGGAGGATTCGTCACCTGGGCGAACAGTTGTTTGAAATAATTATAAAGAAGTTGCGAACGATTCGATAAAACGGCAAGCGGTGTATCGGTTCCCATCGACCCTACGGGCTCAACACCGTCTTTGCCCATCGGCGCCATGATGATTTTTAAATCTTCAAACGTATAACCAAATGCCTGCTGGCGCATGATCACCGTTTTATGATCAGGTTCATGAACGTGCGGCGCATCAGGTAATTTTTCAAGTGAAACCAAATTTTCATTCAGCCAAACCCGATAAGGGTGTTCCATAGAAATTTTCTTTTTTAATTCTTCATCCGCAACAATCCGGCCTTCTTCCGTATCGATTAAAAACATTCGGCCGGGCTGGAGTCTTCCCTTTTGTAAAATTCGATCCGGCGGAATATCCAAAACACCCACTTCAGAAGCCATCACGACCAAATCGTCTTTCGTCACATAGTAACGCGAAGGCCTTAAACCATTTCGGTCCAGAACAGCTCCAATTTTAACTCCATCGGTAAAAGCAATCGAAGCAGGTCCGTCCCACGGTTCCATAAGTGAAGCGTGAAATTCATAAAACGCTTTTTTCTCGTCACTCATGCTTTCATGGTTCGACCAAGGCTCCGGAATCATCATCATCACTGCGTGAGGAAGCGAGCGACCGCCCAAAACTAAAAATTCAAGGCAGTTATCAAACATGGCTGAATCGCTTCCCTCTTGATCAATGACGGGAAGTACTTTTTTAATGTCATTTTTAAATAAGTCAGACGCACACATGGCCTGACGCGCGTGCATCCAGTTCACATTTCCGCGAAGTGTATTGATTTCACCGTTGTGAGCAATGTAGCGATAAGGATGAGCACGCTCCCAACTCGGAAATGTATTGGTACTAAAACGGGAATGAACCAAAGCGAGCGCTGAGTCTACGGCCAGATTTTCGAGTTCAGGAAAAAAGGGTTCTACCTGTTCAGACATCAGCATTCCCTTATAAATAATCGTTTTATAGGAAAGGCTTAAAATGTAAAAATATTTCCCGCCCTTGATTTCTGAAAAACGAATGGCGTTTTCTGCGCGCCGGCGGATAACGTAGAGTTTCCGTTCAAAAGCCATATCATCCTGAAGTTTAGAATTGCGGCCGATAAAGGCTTGTCTCACAAATGGTTCGGAAACTTTTGCGGTATTGCCTAAAGAAGAATCATTGGTTGGGACAGTGCGCCACCCGAGAAAAGATTGGCCTTCTTCTTTGACGATTTGTTCAAAGAGTTTTTCGCAATTCTTGCGTTCTTCTGGATTGGGCGAAAGATAAATCATACCCACGCCATATTCTTTGGCCGAAGGAAGTTTCACGCCTTCTTTGGAACAAGCTTCTTTCAAAAATGTGTGAGGAACTTGAATTAAAATTCCGGCACCGTCGCCTGTGTTGGCTTCACAGCCACAGGCGCCGCGATGACGAAGATTAAGAAGCACGGTAAGCGCTTGCTTCACGATTTCATGCGACTTCTTCCCTTTGACGTTGACGACAAAACCAACGCCGCAGGAATCATGCTCAAATCGCGGATCGTAAAGTCCTTGGGCTTTTGGTGCCATATGTTTTTCGCAAATCTGATTCATTGAGATTGACCGGAACCGTAAATGTATTCTTTTAAATAATGTATCTCGTATTGAGAATCCTCAATCACTGATTTTACAATGTCGCCGATTGATACAAGTCCTTGTAATTTCCCGCCCGCTACCACCGGGATATGCCGGACCCGTTTTTGAGTCATCACACCCATGATATAACTGGTTTCATCTTCAGGAGAACCGATGATCACCTCTTTGGTCATCAATTTATTCACAGGCACTCCGTCTAAGTCTTTGCTGTTTTGGAAACAACCGCGCACGATGTCGCGCTCTGAAATAATTCCGATAATTCCGCCCTTGTCATCCAAAACAAGCAAAGCACCGATTTTTTGATTCACTAGAATCTGCAAAGCATCTCGAACCGACTGATTCGCTTTCACCGTCCAGACTTTTGAACCTTTTGTCTTCAAAATATCTTTGAGTTTCATCGGTATTTTTCCTCCAGTTCAAAACCGGAACAAGAAACGATTTTAAGAATCACTTCCTCAATCACCCGATTCGGTGTTGAGGCCCCTGCCGTAACACCAATTCTTGTTTTTCCTTGAGGCAACCAATTCCGACTCGTCACTATTTCTGACGTGTGGGCCGGCTTATGGCGGATTTCGTATTTCGAGATAATCTCATCGGCATCCCGCACATGAAACGCAGGACAAAACTCAGAAGAAATCTCGCACAAATGACCCGTATTGCTCGAGTTATATCCTCCCACTACGACCATTAAATCCATACCGGAACGTGCCAGTTTCAAAATGGCATCTTGCCGGTCCTGAGTGGCGCTACAGATCGTGTCAAAATGTCGAAAATGATTTGGAAGATCATCTGCTCCATAACGATCGCGCATGGCAGCTTGGATCATTTCCGCAATTTCAAGCGATTCACTCGACAGCATGGTTGTTTGATTCGCACAACCCACCCGAATTAAATCGCGTTCGGGATCAAATCCCGGCGAAGCGGTCTTGGCAAACTCTTTTAAGAAACCCTCTGGATTTATTTTCCCGAGAATAAAACCGCAAACTTTTTTCGTTTGTTCTTTGTCTTTTACCACCAAAAACTTTCCATTTGGATATTGCGTGGCACGAGAACTGGTGGCTTGCGTTTCCTCATGATCAAATTTGCCGTGAATAATTGATGTAAAACTATCTTGAGCGTATTTTTCAACTCGCCGCCACACGGCTACAACTGATCCGCAAGTCGTATCCACCAAAACCGCGCCTTTTGATTTCAAAATTTCAAGTTCGGGAGTTGGTGTTCCGAATGCCGGAATTAAAACGACGTCTTCTTTTGTAATCGAATCAAGCGAAAGCGCGGATCCATCCGAAGAACTATTGGGTTGATTCCCTTTTAAAAATTCGACTCCGAGTTCTTTGAGCTTCGCATTTACCCGCGGATTATGGATAATTTCACTCGTTAAATAAATCTTGCGGTCTGGAAAGCGCTTCCGTGTTTCATAAGCCAAATCAACCGCACGATCGACGCCGTAGCAAAATCCAAATTCTTGGGCCAAACAAATGGTAAGATCGCCGGCAATAAGCTCATAATTGGAAACTTTGATCTTTTCTATTAAAGAGCTGTGATAACTTGCTTCAAGCAGAGGTAGAATCTCTTGTTTGAGACCAAAACCCCTTCTGATAATCGTTTCGCCTTGTTCCATAAGCCCTTTAGTATACTGAATTTCCAACTTAAAGTCTAATTTTTATCAGAATTAAGAGGGAGTGGTATTCGAAGAAAAAATGTCGTAAATCATTTATTTATATTACTTTACAAGAAGTGGATAAAACAGGACGGCTAAACCAAGGAAAGCAAAATAGCCTACTACATCGGTAACGGTGGTAAGAATAATATTGGAGGATTGGGCAGGGTCCTGTCCAAGCGCTTTCATTAAAATCGGAATTCCTGCGCCAGCTATTCCAGCAGACACCATGTTAATTACCATTCCGATCGCAATCACAACTCCCAAAAACATATTTCCATTCCAAAGCCAAGCAACCGCCCCCGCTACGATACCCATCGTAATCCCATTAATCAAGCCTAACAGCGCCTCTTTAATAATTACTTTTCGAGCCACACGCGGTTCTACTTCCCTGAGCACCAAACCTCTTATAACTACAGCGAGTGATTGAGCGCCGGCATTACCACCTTGCGAAGCAATAATCGGCATAAAAATCGCAAGCGCTGTTAATTTTGCAATCACCCCTTGGAAAAGCGCGATCACAGAAGCAGCAAGAAAAGCGGTCGCTAAATTGATGTTAAGCCAAAGCAGGCGCTTCTTCATCGAAAACATAAGCGGTGAAAATACGCGTTCGTCTCCGCCTGCACCGAACATTTTTTGAATATCTTCTGTTGCTTCTTCCTGAGCAGAAGCAATCAAGTCACTCGTACGAATGGTACCTAGTAAATGACTATTTTTATCCACAACCGGAATTGAAAGGAAAGAGCGCCCGCTCAATTCTTGAATTACCTTTTCGCGATCCATGGTGGCTTCGACTCGAAATACATCCGGAATCATGATGGATGCCAATTTATCTTCTTCATCTGCCAAAAGAAGGTCCCGCATATTCAGAACGCCCTTCAACAGGTTATTAGAATCGGTAACATAGACATAATTAAGCGAAGATTTTTTGGAACCTAGAGCTCGCAACTTTTGAATTGCTTCTGCCACCTTCAGGGTTTCATGAAAAGCAAAAAAATTAGGGGTCATAATACGTCCCGCTGTATCTTCGGGATAAGTAATAAGCTTACGAATCTGATCGGCTTGTCCTGGATCGATCCGTTCCAGAAGTGTTTCGCGATCTTCACGACGTTGAATGCACAAAACGAGTTCGGCAGCGCGGGTCACCACCATTTTTCCAAAAATTTGTGCAGCGGCTTCTTCGGGTAAATTCAGCAAAAGGTTGGCTGCAAAATGCGGCTCTAAAGAATTGAAAGCGCGGGAAGCGAGCTCGGGAGAAACGCTATTGAGAATGCCGATGGCTTCTTCTTCATTGAGCGATTCTAAACTATGCGCTGCATCAGCAGGATTCAGCTCAAAAAATTTTTTGATAACAGAAACTGCAGAATTTTCAGGTGCCATGGCAATAACAAATTATAACATGCGGATGGTTTTTAAAATTATTTTTCCTGCTTCTTTTAAATCTGATGTCTTATGAGCGGCAGAGATGAAATTGGCTTCAAACTGAGAAGGCGCTGTATAAATTCCAGCGGCCAGAAGTTTATGAAAATATTGAGCAAACCGTTTTACATTGGAATGTTTTGCGGTTCGGAAATCCGTAACAGGATTTTTTACGAAAAAAAGTGTAAAGCAAGAACCAATTCGGTTAAGTTGAACATGAAGTGAGTATTTCTTGATTTCTGAATTAAGAAACTCATAGAAGTATTTGCTTTTCGAATTAAGCTCCTTATAAAAATGAGGCCTGCGAAGCCGCTTCAAAGTAGCAATTCCTGCTGCTGTTGCAATTGGATTCCCGGATAAAGTTCCGGCTTGATACACCTGCCCTTCCGGAGCCAAATGATCCATCAATTTTCTCTGACCGCCAAAAGCTCCGATCGGAAGACCTCCACCCAAAATTTTTCCGAGACAAGTCAGATCTGCTGAAACTCCAAATTTCTCTTGAGCTCCGCCAAAAGCAATTCGAAACCCTGTGATCACTTCATCGAAAATTAAAATAACGCCGTAACGTTTTGTAAGGGCTCGAACTTTCTCCAAATAACCCTTCCGCGGTAAAACAACTCCCATATTCGCAGGCACCGGTTCTAAAATAAAGCAGGCAATCTCATTTGAATGTTTTTTAAACACTCGTTCAAGTGCTTCGGGATCGTTATAAGGAATCGAGACGGTAAGCTTTGCGAGTTCTTCCGGAATTCCAAGTGAATCCGCAACACCAAAAGTTGCGATTCCGGAACCGGCCTGCACCAATAAAGAATCAACATGGCCATGATAACCGCCGTCACACTTAACAATTTTTTTTCTACCGGTCGCACCCCGCGCCAAACGAATTGCGCTCATGACGGCTTCAGTGCCCGATGAAACCAGGCGCAATTTTTCAATAGAAGGAAACGCAGCTTTGACTAATTCAACAAGTTGAACCTCATTCTCAGTAGGCGCACCGAAACTGGTCCCCTTCTTAGCTTGATCAGAAACTGACTTCGCAACCTTGGGATCAGCATGACCCAAAATTAAGGGGCCCCAAGACATCACAAAATCAAGATAACGGTTCCCATCTACATCCCAAATGAAAGGCCCTTTTCCGTTGCGGATAAATTTCGGGGCTCCGCCCACCGCGCGAAAAGCACGGACGGGAGAATTGACGCCGCCCGGAATATGTTTTTGTGCTCTCTGAAATAATATTTTTGAACGATCAGTCATTTCAGGAAATTTTTGTTGAGATTGTTGGATGGAGCAAAACCAACATGTTTAAGCGCTGAAGTCTTCTTCGTACTGCTGTTTAAGCTTATTGACAACTTCCGGATCAGCAAGCGTCGTCGTATCACCCAACACTTTACCTTCGGCAATCGCTTTCAAGAGACGGCGCATGATTTTTCCGGAACGGGTTTTAGGAAGATCTGCAGAAAAAATAACATCTTCAGGGCGCGCGATTGATCCAATCTTTTTTGCAACGTGTTCGCGTAACTCATTTGCCAATTTGTCATCCTTCTTAACACCTTCTTTAAGTGTTACGAATGCAACGAGCGCTTCGCCTTTAATTTCATGTTGCTTACCTACCACAGCTGCTTCGGCAACGGAAGGATGATCGACAAGCGCGCTTTCCACTTCCATTGTTCCAATTCGGTGGCCGGCCACATTGAGCACATCATCCACTCGTCCTAGCAGCCAAAAATCACCGTCTTCATCCCGTTTTGCGCCATCTCCCGGAAAATATACCTTCGGCCACTTGTCCCAATATTGTTTTTGATAACGATCCGGATCGCCATAAATCCCGCGAAGCATGGCAGGCCACGGTTTCGTAATGGCCAAATATCCGCCGCCCACTTCAACTTTTTCGCCTTTCTCATTCAACACACAGGCTTCAATTCCCGGAAAAGGTTTTGTTGCGGAACCAGGTTTTAAAGTTGTGATTCCAGGAAGAGGGGTAATTAAAATCATTCCGGTTTCAGTTTGCCACCAAGTGTCTACCACAGGACAGTTTCCACGGCCAATCTGTTGATGATACCAAATCCATGCTTCGGGATTAATCGGCTCTCCTACAGAACCTAAAAGTCTAAGGCTTGAAAGATCATGTTTGGCCGGCCACTCAGTGCCCCATTTCATAAATGCACGGATAGCAGTAGGGGCTGTGTAAAAAATCGTGATTCCATATTTTTCGATCAATTGCCAAAAACGGCTTTTATCCGGCCAATCAGGAGCGCCTTCATACATAAATACAGTGGCACCATTTGCCAAAGGCCCATACACCACATAACTGTGGCCTGTCACCCATCCCACATCAGCAGTACACCAATACACATCACCCGGTTTCATATCAAATACCCATTTCGTTGTTGCATAAACGCCGGTTAAATAGCCTCCTGTCGTGTGAATAATTCCTTTTGGCTTGCCCGTTGTTCCTGAAGTATACAATGTATAAAGCATATCTTCAGAATCCATGGCTTCAGGTTCACAGTAAGATTCTGCGCTTTGCATCAACCGATGCCACCAGTGATCGCGGCCTTCTTTTATTTCAAGCGGAAACTCTCCGCGCTTTACAATCACGACATGTTGAACGGAAGGTGCGCCTTTCAACGCTTCATCCGCTTCGCGCTTAAGTGTTATGATTTTTCCGCGCCGGTATCCGCCGTCAGCAGTAATCAAAACTTTTGCTTGAGCATCATTCATTCGGTCGCAAAGTGATTCTGCGCTGAAGCCGCCAAATACCACACTATGAACTGCACCGATTCGTGCACACGCAAGCATCGCGATCGCTGCTTCAGGAATCATAGGAAGATAAATTGTAACGCGGTCACCTTTTTTCACACCTAACTTTTTGAGAACGCTCGCAAATTGATTAACTTCTCGGTAAAGATCCCAATAGGTAAGCGTTCTTTGATCACCGGGTTCTCCTTCCCAAATAATGGCAGCTTTGTTCCTGAGTTCAGATTTGGCCCAGCGGTCGACACAGTTATAAGCAATGTTCAGTTTTCCGTTTACAAACCACTTAGCGTACGGCGGATTCCATTCAAGGATTCGGTCCCATTTTTTAATCCAGACAAGTTCTTCGGCAAACTTGGCCCAAAATGCTTCGGGATTTTTAGCGGCTTCCGCATATACTTTTTCATCTTGGACCCATGCGGCTTTACGAAATGTTTCCTGTGCTTTGAAAAGTCGATTCTCTTTGAGCAAAACATTGATCGCTTCCGATTGAGAGGCGTTGTTCTTTTGGTGCGTTTTTACATCAGATTTCATTTGGTAGATAACCTTGGGGATGGATTACCAATTAGAGTCGTCGTACTTCCAATTGGCATAAAGATAATAATTTTTAATTTCTTGATCATAATCATCAAGGGTAAAGGTAAACGATGCGATACCGCCCTGCGGAAGAGCGTTTGGATCTGGCATTGTGCTTTTATTGAGAATTGGAATTTCCTGCTCATTAAAAATAATCAAAGAAACTTTGGCATCACGGATGGGATGGCCGGCGTTATTGATCACAATACCCCTGAGTTCAGGACGCCCCTTGGAGTCAAAGCCGGAATTCCCCCCTTTAACGATTACTTTTCTGGGTAATTTTTGAAAGGTTTCGATTTCCGGAAATTGTTCAATACCCATGAGAGCTTTCTTGTGCGGCTTATTATTATAATCAACTTATGTCGGATTACATACAAAAAATTATGACTTAAAGATTTTCAGGAATGAGGAGCAACTGGCGGGAAATTAGGCAGCAATCCCCTTAATGGACTGCTCCAATTTTTGGCGGTCATAAGCTTGAGGGTTTAAGTCGCCTTTTTGGATCAGAAACTGTATAAAATGGAAGACAACTTCTGGGTCAAACTGAGTTCCGGAATGTTCGATCGTCTCGCGAACCGCCTCTTCACAACTGAGTGTCCGTTTATACCGGCCGCCGGCTGCTCGCATCGTATCATAGGCATCAAGTACGGACACGACTCTTGCACCTGATGGAATTTCTTTCGCTTTGAGTTTATTGGGATACCCCTGGCCGTTGTACCATTCATGATGATGGAGGATGATGAGCGCTTCCTCCGAAAGAAATTTGATAGGCTTTACAATTTGATAACCGAGCACTGGATGTTCTTTCATTTTTTCATATTCTTCATGAGTAAACGTTCCGGGTTTTAATAAAATTTCATCTGGAACACAAATTTTTCCGATATCGTGAAGAAGCCCCGCATGTTCAATAATTCTAACATCATCCTCACCAAGGCCCATCTGTTTAGCCACAAGGGCAGAATAATGTCCAACGCGGGCTGCATGACCCATCGTATGAGGGTCTTTTGCTTCGAGTGCATTTACAAGCGCTCTTGTCGCCTCAATATAAGCCCGTTTTGCCATTTCCGAAACGTCCATGAGGCGCTGGCGAAACTCATGTACTTTGTCATCATTAAATTTAAGTTCAGGCGTTTTTTCGACGGTATACTCGCGAGTCATGTTCCGATAAAGATAAACCCTATTTCTTCCATTCCCTTTGGCTCGATAAAGTGCTTTGTCCGCATAAAACAAAAGGGTTTCTTTTCGATCCACCGGATCCTCCGGATAAGAGGCAACTCCAATGCTGACACTCACTCTAAACGAACCTTTGGATTCGGCAGTGAAAGATAGGTTCATAATCTTTTTCCGAAGCCGCTCAGCCAAAAGATCAGCTCCCTCGTAACCCACGTGCGGAAGAAGGATGAGAAATTCTTCCCCTCCATATCGAGCAACGGTATCGGATTGCCTTAAGTGAGCATTAAAAAACTGCCCCAATTCTCTAAGCACTTTGTCCCCCACTGGATGACCGTAAGAATCATTGATCATTTTAAAGTGATCTATATCGATCATGAAACAAGAAAGTGGATAACGATAACGCGCCGCACGGGCAAATTCTTCAGCCATCTTCTCTTGCAAAAAACGATGGTTGTACAAACCGGTTAATTCGTCTCGGATAGAGAGCTCGGCTAGTTTTTGATTCATGGAATGCAGCTGAACGTTTTTAGTGGCGAGTTCTTCTTTCAACTGTTTTTCTCGTTCCTGCATCAGAAAATGTTCATACGCCGCTTGAATGGTTTGAGGAAGTTTTAAAAAAGAACTTTCGGATTTTACAATATAGTCCACAAAACCAGATTTTAAGGCATTAACGGCTAAGTGTTCATCACCGGCAGCGGTCATCAATAAAACCGGAAATTTGAGGTTTCTATTTTTAATTTCGGTGAGAAGGTCAAGACCTGTTTTGTCCGGCAGATGATAATCCGTCAAAACAAGATCAAACGAGATGGAAGAAATCTTTTCAAGCGCTTCCGAAATAGTGCCTGCAAGCTCGATTCTAGAGCCGTTATCTTTGGCCCATCGGGATAAAACGCTTTGGATTAAAATCGCATGATCTGCGTTATCCTCCACAATCAACAACGCCGCTGGAGGTTTTACTCCCATTTTAGTGTTCCATTCCTTTCAAATGCTTTTTTAACCTATTAGACTTTTTACCGTATGAATTAATTCTTCGGAATCATATGGTTTTTTAAGATATCCGTTTATATTTTGGGCCATCATGATCTCGCGAACTTTTTCACTCTGAAGACCTGTCGCGACAATCACTGGAATATGAGGTGTTGCATTTTCACCTTTTTTCCCACGCTGGACATTGATGTTAATCAAAGTAGTCAAACCATTCCGGTCTGGCATTTCAATATCCATAATGATGAGGCTCGGTTGGTAATCACTCTTTAAAAGTTCTGTGGCTTTCCGGCCGTCCGAAACACAAGAAACTTGATATCCTGAAGCTTCCAGCCGCGTACGCGTCAGTTCGGAGTAATCGGAATCATCATCAACTAATAGAATTTCTTTATGGTTTTCGTTCTTTTTCATGTTGTGTAAGCTCCAATAGTTGACGAATACATTTTATTAACTTTTCTATATCGACTGGTTTCACAAAAAAGTCAGACGCCCCTTCTATGCGTGTCATATTTTCAATCATGGGCGCCTTACCCGTTAACACCACCACTGGAATATCTTTGGTAAGGGAAGGTTTCCCGGTTGCAATATCAATTGGAGATTTCAATCGTTTCAAAATGGTCAACCCATCGGTATCTGGAAGAAAAACATCCAAAATGACAAGATCCGGAAGACGGGTTTGGATGAGACCCACCGCCTCATCGCCTTTGCTCGTTGTAGAAACACGGCAACCGATCGATTCAAGCCGCATTTTCAAAAGTTGAGCGAATTCTTCATCATCTTCTACAACAAAAACCGTTCCTTGAATCATGTGGTCACCTTTTCTCCCTTGAGTAAAATGTTTTCTTTTAAAAATTTCTGACCGAACGGAAGTGAAATAATAAAACGGCTTCCTTTGCCAATTTCGCTTTCCGCCCAAACTTCTCCTCCATGGAGCTTGACTAATTCTTTGCAAATGGAAAGACCTAATCCTGTTCCTAGATGTTCTTTCGAATTTACGCCTTTCACTTGTTCAAACCGTTCAAAAATGCGTTCCAGATCTTCCTTGGCAATTCCAATGCCTGTATCCGAAACAATGATATTAATCCGGTCATTGGCTGCTGCTTCTAATTGAACTTTGACGGTACCATTTGCGGCCGTAAATTTGATGGCGTTACCCGTTAAATTTGTCAGCACTTGAACCATTCGTTCTGCATCGCAAACAATCTTAGGGAATCCTTCCACAGGATGAAAAACGAGTTTAACCTGCTTTTTTTCAGCAAGGCTTTTCAACGAACCCAACACCTCATCAATTAAAATTTGGATATCGCAGGGCTCGATATGGACGCGCATTTTACCCGCTTCCAGTTTTGAAAAATCAAGGAGATCATTGATCATGGCTGTCAATCGGCCAATGCTTCGCTTTGCAATCTCTAAGACTTTCTTTCCTTTTTCTTCACTGGTGTTCACAACACCATCCAAAATTAAAGCAATGCTCTCTTGAACGGAATTAAGCGGCGTTCGAATGTCATGGCTTACAGAAGCGATAAAATCAGATTTTAACTGGTCCAGTTTTTTAAGTTCTCGATTGGCTTTTTCAAGGGCTACATTTTTTTCCCGAATTTCACGTTCATACCGCTCTTTTTCTTTGTCAGACAGATATTTAATAAAGGTTTCATCAATCACGTGCGGGAGAACGCTTAAGTAAACGTCATCTTTAACAATATAATTGTAAGCTCCTTCTTGCATGGCTTTCACAGCGGTCTTCTGATCTCCCATTCCGGTCATCATAATAAATGGAAGACCCATCTCCTGCTCGTTTAACCATTCCAAAAACTCAAGACCATTCTTCCCCGGAAGGTTGTAATCTGAGATGATCATATTAATAGGACCATTCTTAACTTTTTCAATTGCCTCTTCCACAGATCCGCAAATTTCCACTATGTACTTCCGGTCCTTAGAAGTTAAAATGGCATTTTTGGCAAGAAGGGCATGATCCGGATTATCCTCAACCAGCAAAACTCGAAGGCCGGACTTTGTAATCATTTTTCCCTCACGTTGGCCAGCGGTGCAAAAGGCGTCTCAACCGTATGAAACCAATAATCTTTAACCCGCTTCAGCTTTGCAATGAGCTCCCCAAAATCTTCTGACTTCACAACATACCCTACGGCACCAAGCTGATAGGCTTTCTCAATTTCCTCCCTGCGGCATGAGGTGGTAAGCATTACAATGGGAACTTGTTCAAACCATTTTAATTTCTTTAAATTTTTAAGTACTTCAAAACCGTCCATTCCGGGCAGCTTTAAATCCAACAAAATCAAGTCGGGTTTTTGCTCCTGGGTTTGAATGGTTTCACAAACCTTCATGGCATCCAATCCATCTTGGTAATGAGTCACGGAACATTCTGTGTCTTCAATGGCGCGGCGGATCAGGAGAGCATGGTCTTCGTTATCTTCAATCATAAAAATCTTTTTCATCTTTGACTCCCGCTCAACGATTCAACCAATTTAGATTTCGGTTCGGCCAAACGGCTTTGGGCTTTAATCCAACCAACAAAAAATTGGCTTCCTTTTCCTTCTTCGGACTCAACCCAAACCCGTCCTCCATTAAGTTCAACGATTTTCTTCACAATACTCAGACCAATTCCGGTTCCTTCCACCTTTAATTGGGTGGGGGCACGCTGAAAAATTTGAAAAATCTTTTCTTGAAATTCCTTTTTAATCCCAATGCCATTGTCTTTAATCCATATGGTGCATAAGTCACTCCCATTCTTGTCGGAATAACCTATTTCGATAGAAGGATCTGAAGCCGGTCCCATATATTTCACTGCGTTTCCAATCAAATTAGTAAACACCTGGCTTAATCTTTTCCGAGAACCCCATAATGCTGGAAACTGATCTGCCAGCTGAACTTTAATATGTCGCTTGTCAATTTCCGGCTTTAACTCCTCTGTGATTTCCTTAAATAGCGCTGTGGTATCAACCATTTCTTTGTCATCTTCAATTCGACCCACGCGCGAAAATTCTAAAAGATCTATAATCAGCGTACTCATTTGCTGGGCATTGGCTTGAATTCGGTTGAAATAATCTAAGTTAACACCTTGAAGTGCATTGCCAAGCTCGGTTTTTAGTATGGAAGCGAAACCTTGAATGGAAACGATGGGAGCTTTTAAATCGTGGGAAATAATGTGAATAAAATTTTCGATCTCTTCATTTTTCTTAAGTAGTTCTTTATTTTTTGCCTGGATGTCGTGTGTCCGCCACTCCACTTCTTTTTCTAAGATAACTCTTCTAGTTTCCAAAGACCACGTAAACAAACCCGCGGCCACTGAGAATAAAGTTCCCATGACCAAAATAAGTTTACTTGCAATATCCTTATCGAAGGGGCGGGATCCATTATAATAGGCATCCCACAATGTGATGGTGAAAAGCATTCCAACGAAGAAGATGACGACGTAAAAACGAAAAGGCCTTCTCCCTTGTTTGGTCGCACTTGATTCCGTCTTACCCATAGTGCCCCCCAAGGTTACTTAGGCCCGCTCACATTGTTTTCCACAAAGGAGTGTTTTTGCCTAAAGCGGTTACTGTTAAATACTTATAAGAATTGTATCCTTTTAAAGGATACCTGACGGATTAGGCTTTTTCAAATAAGGTATTAGAAGGGGTTCCGGCCATGACTTACCGATAGATATTTATTAGGTGGTCATGACAGTCCCAGCGACAGCGTTAAGGTTCGATTTTTATCCAAGGTAGCGCTGGGACGGCCTCTTTGGCCCAATACGCAACCTCTTTGGTATGATAGGTTAAGATCACATTGGCACCGGCCCGTCGGATGGAGGTGAGGATTTCGGGGATGGCTTTTCGTTCGTCGAGGAAGCCTGCGGCATGGGCAGCTTTTACCATGGAATATTCACCGCTGACATTAAAAGCCGCGATAGGAATGTTAAATTTTTCTTTCGCGGCGCGGATAACGTCCAAATAAGGAAGAGCGGGTTTTACCATAATGAGATCCGCTCCTTCTTCTAAATCAAGTTTGATTTCACGAAGCGCCTCATCAACATTGGCAGGATCCATTTGATAACTTTTCCGGTCACCAAACTGCGGGGTTGATCCCGCCGCATCACGGAAAGGCCCGTAGAAACTTGAAGCGTATTTTGCCGCATAACTTAAGATCGGAAGATGCGTGAAACCGCGTTCATCTAGAATTTTTCGAACGGCTCCGATCCGACCGTCCATCATATCACTCGGAGCCACAATATCAGCGCCTGCTTCAGCATGAGAAAGCGCTGTTTTTTGGAGAAGCGATAGTGTTTGATCGTTAACGATTCGCTCCCCTTCCACAACACCGCAATGGCCATAGCTCATATATTCGCAAAGGCAGACATCCGTAATGACGGTCAATTTTTGAAAACGTTTTTTGATTTCGCGGCAAGCGCGTTGAATCACACCGTTGGAATCATAAGCCCCACTTGCTTTTGCATCTTTTTCACTCGGAATTCCAAAAAGAAGAACGTGCTGAACTCCTAATTCCTCAAGTTCCTCAAGTTCAGAAAAGAAATTGTCGATTGAAAACCGAAATTGCCCCGGCATGGATTGAATTTCTTCTTTAATTCCGTTCCCTTCTACTAAAAAGTAGGGCATAATTAATTGATCGAGCGAAAGCGCAGTCTCTCGCACCAATTTTCTTAAAGCCTCTGTCCCGCGCATCCTGCGCGGCCTATAATTGGGAAATTTCACCGTTTTGTTTCCTCCTCTACAACTGCATTGACCAAACCTGCGATGGTGGGAATGCGTGCTTGACGGTCCACTTTTGCTCCAAATTCGCGGATCGTTTTTGAAGTCACCGGTCCGATGGAAACCACCTTTGCCCCTAAATGATGGCCGTCTCTCAAGGCTTCAAAAAAATACTGTGCAGTAGACGAGCTGGTAAACGTAATGTAATCGATCGGATATTGATGAACGAGTTCCGCCGCCCTGCGCGGCAACCCTTCAGGTTTCTCAGTTCTATAAATCGGAATCTCTGTCACAATGGCGCCGGCTTTCTCAAGCGAAACCCTAAGCAGATCAGGCGCAATGTTAGTTCTTAAAAGGAGAAATTTCTTTTTTGCTACTTTGACCTTCTGAAAAGCCTTTAAGAGACCAACGGTTGTAAACGTTGTTGGGACAAGATCGGGTTCAAGCAAATAAGAATTTAATTTCGCTTTCGTGCCAGGCCCAATGGTGGCAATCTTCACATGGTTCAACATTCGAGCATCTTTCTTTAAATGCCTGAACCGATTAAAAAAAGCTTCCACGCCATTTTCACTTGTAAACACAAGCCAATCGTAACGATTGATTTGGCAAATGGTTTGGTCTAGGACTCGGAAATCGCGAATGGGTGAAATTTGAATGGTAGGAAGTTCAAGCACATGAGCTCCTAATGCTTCCAAAGCTTCTCCGAGTTGAGAGGCTTGTTTTCGCGAACGAGTCACCAAAACAGTTTTTCCAAAAAGCGGTTTTTTCTCAAACCATTGTAGTTTAGGTCGCAGCTTGTTTACTTCACCAATAACTGTTAAAGCGGGCGCTGTTAATTTAGCTGCCTCTACTTTTTGAACAATCGTAGCCAATGTCCCATTGACAGCTTTTTGTTCTGCGGTCGTTCCCCATCGAATGACAGAAACGGGCGTGCTCGATTTTCTGCCGTATCGGATCAATAACTGAACCGTTTTTGGAAGTGTTTTAACACCCATGTAAAGAACTAAGGTTCCTTTAAGTTGCGCAAGCGCTTTCCAATTCACATCTGAACGTTTCTTAGAAGGATCTTCATGTGCCGTAATCAAGGTCACTTCGGAAGCAAGCCCGCGATGAGTCACGGGAATTCCCGCATAAGCAGGAGCTGCTATTCCTGCTGTAACCCCGGGGATAATTTCAAAAGGAATATGGTGTTTAGCAAGCCAAAGCGCTTCTTCTCCTCCGCGACCAAACACAAAAGGATCTCCGCCTTTTAAGCGAACAATCTTTTTTCCTCGGCGGGCAAATTGCAACAAGAGAGATTCGATTGATTTCTGAGAAGTGGAATCAAAATCACCGCCTTTTTTACCGACGTAAATTTGCTGAGCCTGAGGAGCGTGTTTCAAAATTGCCGGGTGGACCAAATAGTCATAAAACACGACGTCGCAAGCTTCAAGCATTTCTTTTGCTCGAAGCGTTAGCAATTTAGGATCGCCAGGCCCTGCGCCAACAATGGAAACAAAACCTGTTTTAGATTGTTTTCTATTTTTCTTAAGCATTTCGAATCGCTTTCAAAATTTTATCTCCGCCGGCTCGGAGGAGCTTCTCTGCCAAATCTACGCCTGTTTTTTCTCCTTCTGAAACAGATCCCGAAAGGGTATCGATGACTTCCAAATTCCCTTCTAAAGAAAAAATGGCGCCTTTCAAAGTTAAAACGTCACCTTTAATTTTAGAACTAACTCCGGCCGGAATTTGGCAACCCCCTTCAAGACGCCTTAAAAAACTCCGCTCTGCTGATACCCGCTGAAATGTAGGTTCATGATTGAGTGGTTTAATCAATTCTTGAATTTCCAAATCCCCTTTTCGAACTTCAACCGCAAGGGCGCCTTGCCCCGCTTGCGGAAGAAAATTCTCTTCTTCAAAAACTTCTGTTACAGAACTAGCGAGTCCAAGCCGCTTAAGCCCTGCATGCGCAAGAACAATGCCGTCATATTTGCCTTGCTCAATTTTTTTAAGCCGTGTATCGACGTTTCCTCTCATTTCAAGAATTTCAAGATCGGGCCTTAATTTCCTGAGCTGCGCTCTCCGTCTTAAGGAACTAGTTCCGATTCTCGCGCCATGGTCTAATTGACTAAGCTTCTTTCCTTCGCGAGCCACCAAACAATCTCTCGCATCCTCGCGCATAAGCATTGCGCCAATTTCAAGACCTTCTGGTAATTCTGTCGCAAGGTCTTTTGCGCTATGGACGGCAATATCAATTTCTTCGGCTAAAAGCGCTTCTTCAATTTCATGCGTAAAAATACCGGGGCCAATGGATTCAATGGCTGCGTGCCGAATCATATCTCCTTTCGTGTGAATCTTTACGAATTCACATTCTAGAAGTCGGAACAACGTTTTCAACTTTACCTGAACCACTTCCGCTTGATAAAGAGCGAGCTTACTTCCCCGCGTTCCGATTTTAATGAGAGACTTCATCAGATATGGGACGCTCTTCCTGGTTTTTTAATTCGGCCGATCCATGTTCCTCAAGCCGAAAAAGCGAATGAAGCGTCTCTAGATAACGTTCAATGCTTCCGGTTTTCGCCGACTCTTTAAGTTTTTCAATTGGAATATGGAGAAGTCCTGCTTTAATTTTTTGAATCAACGTTTCAAGTTCGCGTTCTTTTCCCTTAAATTTTGAACCGGCTTTTGCAACCTCAGTTTTGACAATATCATCAAAATAGGCGGTCATTTTTTGAATAATCGGCCCGGCCTCTAAAAATTCGTACCATTGATCAAAAGATTCCAATTCGTGCTCAATAATCGCTTCACATTTCAAAACTTCTTTTTTCCGTAAGCGCAAATTTTCTTCAGAAACGGTTTTAAGATCGTCAATATCATAAAGATATACATCGTCAATTTCACCCACGCGCGACTCAATATCCCTGGGAACCGCAATATCGATAAAAAAGAGCGGCTTGTGACGTCTGGCATCCATAATGCTTTTCACATCCTCAAATTTAACAATCGAATGCGGTGCAGCAGTTGAAGAAATGACAATGTCACTTGTCCTGAGTGCGCTTAACCAACCGTCAAAACCAATGGGTTTAGCTCCATATTTCTGTGAAAGCTCCAAAGCGCGTTCATAAGTCCGGCTTGTCACGGTAATTTCCCCGGCACCAGCCTTCACCAAATGCTTCATAGTCAGTTCGCTTATTTTTCCGGTTCCCAAAATTAAAACGCGTTCACCTGTTAGCTTTCCAAAAATTTTTTCGGCCAGTTCAACAGCAATCGAGGAAACGCTTACTGATCCTTCGCTAATCTTGGTCTCCGACCGAGCCCTTTTTCCAGTCCGGAGTGCCCGCTCAACCAATTGATAAAGAATCGAATCTAACGAACCAATTTCGTTGGCCAATCGAAATGCATTTCGGATTTGGCCATAAATTTCATTTTCACCAACGACGAGAGAGTCAAGACCGCTTGCTACACGGAATAAATGTTCCGCCACGTCTCGTCCATGGTAGAAATTAAGATACGAACGGTAGGCACATCCTTCAAGGCCGTGGAAATCCGCCAAAAAATGAGCTAAACTTTCTTCAATTCCTAGAAAGCCACGGCCATAAAGTTCAACTCGGTTGCAAGTCGACAAAACAAACCATTCGCGGAGGCCATCGATTTTCCGCATTTCAACAAGGGCTTGTGCAAGCGATGATTCGGAAAAAGCAATCTTCTCGCGCACTTCGACAGGACAATTTTTATGGCTCAAACCAACGCAAACTAAATCCATGTGAAATTACCACGCTCCTGCATGAAGACCGGTTTGAAAAAAACTCGTTCCCAAAAAGGTGAAGAGCACCAATATAAACGCTCCCAATGACATCAGGACAACTCTTTTTCCTTTAATTTGCCTCAGTTCATGAAAATAAATAATGACAAGATAAGCTCCCCAGGTCAAGAGGCTTGCAATTGATTTGGGTTCCTTAAGGAAAAAGGTATTAAAAGCGCTTTTAGCCCAGAGGGCTCCGCTTAAAATAGCAAATCCAAGCAGAATGAGACCCCACAAAATGGTCCTGAAAATAAACCGTTCCAATGCTTCCAATGACGGAAATTTATGGTAAGCATTCAGGGATTTTCGTTTCAACGCACGACCTAAAGCCAAATAAAGAGCGCCTGCTATGAACGAAAGAGCAAAACTGGCATATCCAAAAAAAGCAGAAAGAATATGTAGTAGAAAGTAGCCATCATGAAAATGCTTCTGCAAATTTGGATTTTCCGGATACTGAAAAAAAGCTGGAATCAAAAAAAGAACTAAAACCGGAGTTAAAACCAAGCCAAAAGTTTCTGACTTCCGCCGCCTGAGCAAAATTAAATAAACAAACGCAAGGGACCAAGCAAAAAATCCGGACGCTTCTCCGATCGTTGTCACCGGAAGATGAAACGCTGGCGGCACTGTTCGCGATCCCGTAAACGTCTGAGCAAAAATCAAAAGCGTGTGGGTCAAAAAACCAAATTCTACAAAGCGATTGGCCCAGCGGAAATGCTTTCGCTCAACCGTAACAAACTCGAAGACAAAGAGAATAAATGCTAAAAAATAAACACTGACAACCGTTAAAAGTAAAAAAGTGGTAAGTTCCATTTGAAAACCTTAAGCTTTCTTTGAATTCCAAAACTCTAAAACTTTAAGCTGTGATTTAACTAATTTCTGAAAATGATTGCGACGACCTTTCTGAGAACCAATAAGACTCTTAATTTTCTCCCGATCCTGAGCCAATCGCTTCACCAATCGGCCGTATCCGGTTCCGAATTGGGCAGCTAATCTCTTGCGCAATGTTTTTGCTAAAAGCGGACTTGCACCGCCTGTTGAAATTGCAATTTGAAGAGAACCTCGCTTCAAAACTGACGGCACAATAAAACTGGAATGTTTTGGATCGTCCACCACATTCACGAAAATATTTTTTTCTTCACACTTTTTGTAAATGGCTCTGTTCAACGCTTGATCCGAAGTCGCGGCAACCACAAGGTAAATACCGTCCAGTTTTTTGGGGAACTCGCTACCGCGTTTTGTTCGAATTCGATTTTGTTTTACAAATTGAAAGAAAGGTTTTGAAAATTCACGGCTAATCACAAGAAGATCTGCTCCTGCTTGTTTTAAAACCCGCGCTTTTCTCAAGGCCACCTCCCCCGCTCCAAACAAAATTACTTTTCTTCTCTTTAAATTTAAAAAAGCGGGGTAATACATTAGATCAACCTCAGATGATTCCTTTCTAAAAATTCCTCAAATTCATTTTCGAGTACAAATTTTGGCATCACTCGAAGCCCGCTGATTTCTTCTACAGACCGAATCGTATCCTGATCCACCGGATCCACCATAGCAAGTTCAAGAGCATCTTCCGTAATCGAAAGCGGAACCACTTCATGAGTCCTGATGAATTCTTCAGTCAATATGCGGGCAAGATCTTCTGATAGAATATGATTTTTCAAACTGACATACGCTACGCTTAATTTTTCTTCGAGAAACCGGCCCACATCAGCACTCGTTACCACATTCATTCGAATCAAAACCTGACCAATCCGTTCTCCTGTTTCCACATGTCGCTTGACAGCTTGGTTAAGCTCTTCTTCCGTAATCAAACCAACTTCTAGAAGCATCTGCCCCAAGGGTTTTGTGGTATTACGTCTTTCTTGAGTCGGAGAAATCACTTCAAGTGATTCTTCAAGCGACTTCACGGGTTTAGTTCGGCGGTCGCGGAGGTAATGACTGCCCGGTTGTGTTTTTAAATACTGTTTTACTTCCGCCGCATCGCGCGCAATCTCGGCAAAATTGCGGTATGGCCGGTCCTGATTCGTGATTGCTGCAATCGAAAGACTCATTAAGGGAAATGAAACGGGAACTCCGTTTCGATTTTTCACCGTAACAACCCTCTGCCTACGATCCACTTCATCATAATAAGTAGGAATAATGCGGTCGAATTCCTGCAGACATTGTTGTGCAAACTGAGCTTCGTGATCGGGATTAAGCACTGCAATAAAATCATCTCCGCCGATATGGCCCAAAAAACTCGTTGGACCTGCACTGCTCACATCAAGACACTTTGCGATTAATTGTGCCACATGACGAAGAACGTTATCGCCTCGTTCAAATCCGTACCGGTCATTGAACGATTTGAAATGATTAATGTCCATGTAGCAAACGGAAAAAGGTTCGTCTCGATCGAGACGTCTTTGGACGTTTTCTTCAATGGCCATGTTTCCCGGTAAGCTCGTTAATGGATTTGCTTGAAGGCGTTCGCGCGCCCGAGTGAGATTCAAAGTCACGCGGAGTTGCAGCGAAAAAGCATCGAAGGGTTTAATCAAAAAATCATCGAATCCGCGATCTTGGCTTAAGACCAATTCGCGCAGTTCATCTTCGTCTGCCAATAAAATAATAGGAATGCTCAAACCTGTTAAGCTACGCTTTATTTTTTGAGCCAGATCCATTCCTTCAACAGACTCCATACAAGAACCGATCAAAACAAGATCAAAACGTACTTTTTGAATTAATCGAATTGCTTCGTCACTGTGCGTCGCCAGAAATACATCATAGTCTCTTGCGCGAAGTCGTGTTTCAACTAAAGTTAGCGTTGCCGAATCTTTTTCTGCTATCAAAATTTTTTGTGCCATTAGCCTTTAAAACTTTCTTGAGCGGTTGGAAATTTTTTGTTTAATACATCATTCCGATATTGTGTAAGCGCTTTGTGAATGATCTGATTCAACTCGGCATAGCGGCGGACAAACCGAGGACGAATAGATGATTCAAAACCCAATAAATCATGAATTACAAGCACCTGCCCGTCCGTATCAGGGCCGGCGCCAATTCCGATGGTCGGAATTTTAAGACTTTTTGTAATTCGCTTAGCCAACGAATTGGGAACACATTCTAAAACAATCGCAAAAACGCCGGCTTGCTCCAATTCTTTTGCCTCTTCAAAAATCCGGTTCGCTTCTTCTTTGGTCTTCCCTTGAACCTTATAACCGCCCAATTCACTCACGGACTGAGGCATCATTCCAAGATGTCCCATCACAGGAACCCCTGCTCGAATTAATCCTTTCACTTGAGCTATAATTCTTTTGCCACCTTCAAGTTTCACCGCTTCCGCTCCCGCCTCTTTCAAAAGCCTTCTTGCATTTCGAATTGCAGGTTCAATTCCCTGATAGGAACCAAAGGGCATGTCCGCAACAAGCAAAGCGTGCTTCACGGCACGGCGCACTGCTTTTACATGGTGAAGCATCTCACGCATCGAAACGGGAAGGGTTGATTCATACCCTAAGCAAACCATTCCAACTGAGTCTCCAACCAATACAATATCGATTCCGGCTCCATCTGCTAACTTCGCAAATGGGAAATCGTAGGCGGTCAGCGCAGCAATTTTGTGCTTATCTTTCTGTTTTCGATTAAGAATATCTTTAACTGTCACTCTGCCCATACGCTTAAGCCCAACATGTTTCGGCAAATTCGAGAAACTTTTTTACATTAGACTGAACAACTGTCTCCGACTTACCCATCGCCACGGCCATTACTTCCTTTTGGAGAGGATCGCAAATAACAAAATCAACCCCGCTGCCTTGAGCAAGCTTTAGAAATCGCGCGTTTAATTTTCCTCTATTCTTAAGTCCATAAGAAATATTGCTTAAACCAATCAGCGTTCGCACACCTAATTCTGCTTTAAGTCTTTTGATTGTTTCAAGGGTTTCGATTACTTTTTCTTTTGCTTGTTTCAACGCCAAAAGCATGGCATCGACCGCAACGCGCTTGCGCGGAATTCCATTTTCTTCAAGACGTTTAAGGATGAGGTCGCTTGCTTTAATATGTTCATCCGTATTTTCTGGAATCTGATTTCCTTTCAAAGGAAGAAAAAATATTTCGGTTTTGAATTCCTTAACCAGAGAAAAAATTTTCCCATTTGGTGTATTTGCATCAATCGGTGAGTTGATGAAAACGTTGGTTTTTGCTTCACGCAAACCGGCTTCTACAACCTCAGGATCCCGATCGTCAATGACAAGCGGAAGTTGGCTGACCGAGCGAACGACATCAACCACGCTTCGCATGACTCGAACACGCTCGATATCGGGAAGGTAGACATTAATGTCCAGCGCCTGTACCCCACAACGCTCCTGCGATATGGCTTCCTGCTGGATTAAATTTGTTTTGCCTTCACGAATGGCAAGAGCTAAGTCAGACTTTCCGGCCGGATTAATACGTTCTCCAATAATAAACATAAGTGCAAAAGCCGCCCAGCTAGACTTATTTTTCCTGTTGAAACTTAAGGGCTGTTACTAAATTTTCCATGAGTATCATTGTTGTCAGCGGCCCTACTCCTCCCGGAACTGGAGTAATAAACGCGGCCCGCTTCTTTGCGGTTTCAAATTCGACATCACCTACTGTTTTCCCATCTACTCGATTAATTCCAACATCAATGACAATTGCGCCTTGTTTAATCCAAGCACCAGGAATTAAATTGGGTTTACCTGCTGAGACAATCAAAACATCCGCGCGCCGAATATGGGATTCCAGCGTTCCCGATTTAAAAGTTCCCGTATGACAAATCGTGCTCGTAATCTTTTTTCCGATCATAAGCAAAAATGCGGGAAGGCCCACGATTTTGCTTGATCCAATGACGACCCCTTCTTTTCCATAGACATCAACGCCCGTTTCCTCAATTAAACGAATGCAAGCTCGTGCGGTACAAGGTGCAAGCCCCTCTTTATGGATAACTAATTTTCCTAAATTGCTTGTCGTTACTGCCTCCACATCTTTATCGGGATGAATGGCATCAAGAACACGATCGGTCCGAAATGATTTGGGAAGCGGCATTTGAACGATAATGCCATGCACTTTGGAATCGCGATTCGCGCGTTCAATTTCACCGATTAAATCTTTCTCTTCTATAGAAGCTGGAAGTGTTGTCACTTCGTGTTTAATTCCGCAAGATTCAGCCGCGCGTTTTTGGGATTTTAGATAAAGTTCCGAGGCCGGATCTTCTCCGACTTGAATGGCGCGCAAAGTTGGAGTCAGACCCAATTTTTTGGAAAGTGTCTCGACTTCGCGGAGAATTTCGGTTTTTAATTTTTCCGCGATTTTTTTTCCTTCTAAGAGTTGTGCTTCCATTACGTTTACCATCGCCTTATTCAAATTTGGCTTTTGAAAGTCTTTCTTTCAGTTTTGTCATTGCTTCTTCGCAATGAGCGCGCTCTTTCGTATCCTTCATGTAAACTACATTGATGTTTGCCGTTGCGAGCGCTCCTTTAAAAGCGCCGTCAAGCAGTCCGTTTGCAACAATGAGATCGTTCCGAATGGAACCTTTGGCACATGAATCCACACTGCCTAAAAATTCTTTTGCCATCACAATCAACATAGCAAGGTCCGCCTGAAGCCGGAAAGAATTTTTAAGCGCCGTTTCGATTTTCTGTTGGGCTTTCGCAGGATCTGAAATTTTTTTTGCTTCCGCATAAGATGACATTACTTCTTGGTAAACTTTGGGATCCAGATCGATTATTTCGGAAGCATCTTGATGAATCTTGTTTAAGGTTTCGATAATTTTCTGTAGATTTTCTTTTTTCTCCCCCTCCTGCTTTTTAAGAGAGATGCGAGAAACCATCAACATGAGCCCGACACCTAACGCGGCCACAAGCGCGGAAGTACCGCCTCCACCCGGAATGGGTTCTTCGCTGGACAGTTGATTGAGATAATCCTTGATAGAACTTGTGATAAACATTGGTTTTAAGAGAAAAAAGGCGGGATTTGCACCCCGCGGATTTACCTAACAGCTTGATTTGGAAGAGGATAGTTTAGTCTAGAGGCCTTCGAGTGTCAAGGAAAGCAAAAGCCACTAGCAGACGCTAGTGGCTTTTGATCTTAACGGTACAATTTTCAGCTAAGTTTTAAGAACAACCGATCGAATTACCACAATTCAAACACTTATAACACGCACCGCTACGGACGGTGAGATGGCCGCACAAATTACACATGGGTGCATCTCCCATCATCTTTGAAAGATGATCTGAAAGCGCGGCTGCTGATTTTCCTGAAACAGCCGTTCCCGCTGTCACCAATTCCGGTTCTGGAGCAGGCATTTGACTTGCCTGAGCAGCTTGCGGTTTTTGACCATTTGGTTCAGTGGGCTGAGCAACTACAGTAATTTTTACTTTCGCAGGAACTTTTATAGACGCGGGAAACGGTTCGCTATCAATGGGTTTTTTGTGAACAAAATCCGTCATTCCGAGATATTCCATTCCAAGAACTCTGAAAATGTAGTCGACCACAGAAGTCGCGAATTTAATATTCGGATGTTCGACCGCTCCTTGCGGTTCAAACCGCGTAAACGTAAATACATCGACAAACTCTTTAAGTGGAACACCGTATTGGAGGCCTAAGGAAACCGCAATCGCGAAACAGTTCATCATGCTCCGAAACGCTGCTCCTTCCTTATGCATATCAATGAAAATTTCGCCCAGTGTATTGTCCTCATATTCACCTGTTCTCACATACACTTTGTGGCCGCCAACGGAAGCTTCTTGCGTAAAACCAGCCCGCTTCTTTGGAAGACGGCGCCTTTTTAACACAGGCTGCTCTACCACTTTTTCAACTACTTGTTCTTTCTTCTCAGACTTAGCATCCGAAGAAGTAGTGTTTAAAGGCTGTGATGCTTTGCAACCATCTCGGTAAAGCGCAACAGCTTTTAAACCAAGTTTCCAACCTTCTACATAAATATCGCGAATTTCTCCAACTGTAGCTTCATTTGGTAGATTGACGGTTTTAGAAATTGCTCCGGAAATAAACGGCTGCACGGCGGCCATCATTCGGACGTGTGCCATGGGAGCAATGAAACGTTCGCTATACCTGCCGCATTTATTAGCGCAGTCAAAAATAGGAAGATGTTCCGGCTTTAGATGCGGCGCCCCTTCTACTGTCATCGTACCGCAAATAACACGATTCGCTTCTTCGATTTCAGCAACCGAAAATCCAAGCGCCTCGGGCAAGTTAAAAGTAGGCTTCTTATATTCTTCGGGTTTGAAATTGAGCCGCCTGAGCGTCTCTTCCCCCAAATTCCATACATTAAAAGCATGTGCTAATTCAAATACTGTAGGAAGTTTTGCTTCAATCGCGGCGATGTCCTGATCTGTAAAACCTTTAAGACGAAGCGCGTTTTCATTAATCCATGGGGAATGTTTCAAAGAAGCTGTGCCCGAAACATATTCGATAATGTCTCTGATTTCAACTTCTGAATATCCCAGCTTCCGAAGCGCTGCGGGAACAGACTGGTTTACAATCTTGAAATAACCGCCGCCGGCAAGTTTTTTAAATTTGACCAAGGCAAAATCAGGTTCAACACCGGTGGTGTCACAGTCCATCAAAAGCCCGATGGTTCCGGTAGGAGCAATCACGGTCGCTTGTGCATTCCGATAACCGTAACGCTTTCCAAAAGCAAGTGCTTCATCCCAATCCTCTTGCGCTGCTTTCAAGAGAGAAGAGGGACATTTTTCACGATTAATTTTGTGCGCGGCATCACGATGCTTTCCAATGACACGCAACATCGACTCGCTATTTTTCTTATATCCGGAAAATGGCCCTTTTGATTGCGCAATCTCTGCTGAAACTCGATACGCATGGCCGGTCATGATTGCAGTCAGCGCTCCACCGATAGCAACAGCTTCTTCGCTATCGTAAGGAATACCGTTGACCATAAGGAGCGTTCCCAGGTTGGCATAGCCTAAACCCAAAGGACGATAGTCATGACTGTTCTGTCCAATCTGCTTAGTGGGGTAAGAGGCGAAATCTACGAGGATTTCCTGTGCCATGATGAAAATCCTACAGGCGTACCGATAACCTTCCACATCAAAGGTACCGTCCGAATTCAAAAACTTCATTAAATTGATGGAGGCGAGGTTGCATGCAGTATCATCCAAGAACATATACTCAGAACACGGGTTGGATGCATGAATGCGGTCTGTATTGGCAGAGGTATGCCAATCGTTAATGGTAGTATCGAATTGGACGCCTGGATCCGCGCAAGCCCAAGCGGCATGGCAAATCCGGTCCATCAGATCTTTAGCTGCAAATGTCTCGCCAACTTCGCCTGTGGTACGAAAACGGGTGCTCCACTGGCCACCGTTCAGATAGGCATTCATAAATTCATCGGTAATTCGAACGGAATTATTGGAATTTTGGCCTGAAACCGTCCGATATGCTTCCCCATTAAAATCTGCAGGATAGCCACCGGCAATCAAAGCGCGGGCTTTCTTCTCTTCCCTAAGCTTCCAATCAATATAATCCACAATTTCGGGGTGATCCATATCAAGAACGACCATTTTTGCTGCACGGCGAGTGGTGCCGCCTGACTTGGTAGCTCCTGCACCACGATCTAACACTTCAAGAAAAGACATTAAACCTGAAGAAGTGCCTCCACCGGAAAGTTTTTCCTGCCTTCCGCGAAGGTTTGAAAAATTAGTACCCGTTCCAGAACCAAATTTGAAAAGACGGGCTTCTGATTTCACCAGTTCAAAAATCGACATCAAATCATCTTTGACGGATTGAATAAAACAAGCGGAACACTGCGGATGCGAATAAGAATCTTCAGTTTGTTCGGTTTCACCTGTTTTCGGATTCCAGTACCAATTACCACCGCTTCCGTTAATTCCATATTCGTGATAAAGGCCGCAATTAAACCAAACGGGGGAATTGAAAGCTACTTTCTGATTTACCAAAAGATGCGTCAGTTCTGATTCAAAAGCTTCCGCGTCTTCTGCGGTTGCAAAATAACCGCCGAATTCTTCACCGGCTTTACGAATGCTATGAGCAAGACGCTTTACAACTTGGCGGACGCTGGTTTCAGAACCTGTGCGAGGAACTCCTGCTTTTCTAAAATATTTGGAAACGACGATGTCTGTTGCAAGTTGGGACCATGAAGAAGGAATCTCGGCATCTTCCATTTTGAAGACCACAGAACCATCTGGATTGGTAATGACTGAAGTCCGGCGCACCCACTCCAATTGATCATAAGGATGAGCGCCTGGGCGCGTAAAACGCCGTTCTACGTGCAGGCCACGGTTTGTGCTGCCTGCTCCGTTACCGCGTGCTGACGTGCGATGAGAGGTAGCCGCTTTATGCGTGCTACTGCTTTCGCTATTTTCGACTGTTTTTGTCTCCATTTTCGCCTTTACTCGCATCGCCAGGCCCTCCATTTTCAACGCCAAGTTCGAAATTGTTACTGAACCTTGCTATCCCTGGGATTGACCCAAGGTTAAGCCCTAGATGCATGCTGTCTATATATTGTACTTAAAAATGGCCTTTTGCACAACATCTAGTGCCATCAAGCATAACTTCGGCACGCACTGGATAAGACTTTAACCCAAAGCTCAAAATTATTTAAATTCTCTTATGATTGATTACGCTACAGGAAACCTTATTCAAAAAATTATTTCGCTGTTCCAAATTTTTTCCCCATAAATTGAAACCATGGAAAAATAATTATCCAAGCATTGCAATACGTGAACATAAACGCCGGGAGAGAAAAAGATTTTTTGAAAATAGACGGGAAATTTAAAGACAAAAAAAGAGTGGCGTTTTTCGCCACTCTTCTGTCATTAAATTATTCTATTTGTTTGGAACATGAAATTTAAAAAACCAGCTTTCATCCCGTTCATTTCTGACTGATCTATTTTCTTTTCTGCGCGAAGCGTCGATTACATCTCAACACATCGCTATTTTCTCTATTACATCAATACTTCAAAGAACCACGTTCTTGTACACGAGTGAATTGTAATGAAGAAGGATTTGCGTGTCAACGGAAAAAATAAAAAAATTTATTTGATTAGAAAATCAATTGAACCAGATGAAAATTTTTATAAAATTCTTCTTGATTTTTCTCCAGGAAGCTATTTACCGATGCAAAATTCTTTGAAAATGACGTCCAAAAGGTCTTCGCTGTAAACTTCACCGACCAATTCTCTCAGGGCATCAAGAGATTGTTTGAGATCAAGCGCTATAAATTCGAGAGATTCCTTTTTTAAAAGTGTTGAAAAACTTTTCTTGAGCGATTCAAGTGACGCTTCAAGCGCTTTTTTGTGGCGAAGCCGTGTAATCATGACTGATTCTTGTCCTAATCCCCCTTCGAAAATGGACTTTACGATTTTTTTCTCCAAATTTTCGATTCCTTCGCGTGTCTTTGCGGACAAAAAGCAAACTTCGTGCCTAGAAATAAGTTTTTCGAGACTGCTCAAATCTTTTTTGCCGGCCAAATCAATTTTATTAACAACTGGGATTACTCTCTTGCCCTTCAATTCTTCAAAAATCGCTCTATCCCCCTCCGAGAAACCTTCGCTTGCGTCCAGAAGCCAAAGAAACAAGTCTCCTTCTTTGAAATAGCGCTTAGTTTGCTCCATCGCTGCTTGATCTAAGGAGTTAGAGCTCATCCATAAACCAGCCGTATCTACAAGGCGGACCCAGACTCCTTCTAATTCAATGGATTCCTCTAAGGTATCTCGCGTTGTCCCTGGGATTTCGGAAACGAGAGCACGGTCTCGATCGAGAAAGGCATTTAAAAGTGAGGACTTCCCCACATTGGGCCGGCCTACAATGACCACTAAGGCTCCTTCTCGAAGAATTTCTCCTTTCGCAAAAGAAGCGATCAAACGTTCGAGCCGTTCCATAACCAGCTTGAATTTCAACTTGAACTCTTCATTGGAATAGACTTCCAGATTTTCATCCGGGAAATCAAGGTATGCTTCCAAATGAGCATACAATTTCATCAGCTCATCCTTCACCGTTTTTACTTCATTTGAAAGTTTACCGGCAAGCTGGCGAAGAGCAACTTCAAGTGAACGATCTGTTTTGGCGCGGATGAGATCCAAAACTGCCTCAGCTTGAGCAAGATCAAGGCGTCCATTCAAAAAAGCGCGCCGTGTGAATTCTCCCGGTTCTGCATGACGAGCTCCAAAGAAAATGGCGAGATCTAAAATTTTCTGAAGAATGCGGAGCCCTCCATGCCCGCTAATTTCAACGACATCTTCCACCGTATAAGATTTTGGTCTACGAAAAATTGTAGTCAGAACTTGATCGATAACATCGCCTTTCTCATCGCAGATGTGACCTAAATGAGCTGTGTGAGATTTTGCTTCCTCGAACACAAGACCATTTAAAGGTTGAAACATGCGTGCGGCAATTGAAATAGACCTGGGGCCGCTTAAACGAACGATTCCAATTCCACCTTCGCCCGGTGGAGTAGAAATGGCGGCGATCGTATCTTCTAAATCAATTTCAGGCATTTTAGAGCTTCTCTCGCTTCCCCAACTAAAAATAAGGACCCTGTAATTAAACGTATGGCGTTCTTTAAATCCAATTCTTCTGCAATTTGAAGAGCGCCTTTCAAATCTGGTGACCAAAACGTGGTTTTTTTATACCCCATTCTATCGATTGTTTCGAGGATAATTTTTGGTTGCTGAGATCTTGGGTTGACACTTTTTGTCACAATAAGGTAGGAAGCAATAGGTAAAAGTGGTTTTAAGATCTGCTTCAGGTTTTTCTCCCGGGAGGTACCAAGAATTACTATGTACCTCCTTCTTGGAAATAAGGTTTTAAGGGCTAAGCAGACTTCATTCATAGAAGCGCCGTTATGGGCTCCATCTAATATGAAGGTTTGGCCTTTCCGCTTGATGATTTCAAACCGCCCCAGCCAGGAAGCGGTTTTAAGGCCTTCTCTGACTTTGGCCTCTTTAAGCATAAATCCATACCGATTGTCTAAGATGCCTGCGGTTGCAAGCGCAACTGCTGCATTTTGGATCTGAAACCTCCCCGGGAGTTTAATCCGAAGGTTATCCCAGCTTCCAACCCCCAGCTTAAAATTAAACAGGCTTCCCCGTTCAGATATTCTTTCTCGTGTCGTCCGAAATAAAGAACCAAAGAAATATCCTTTTGCTTTTTGTTTCTTGATTTGAGATTGGATGACACGTTTTGCTTCAGGAGGTTGAACTCCCGATACCACATAACCATTTTTCTTAATAATGGCTGCTTTTTCTCGAGCAATCAAGGTAAGCGTTTTTCCTAAATGTTCCTCATGGTCATAACTAATCGGTGTAATCACTGAAACAAGCGGTGTAAGTACATTGGTGGCATCAAGCCTCCCACCCATTCCAATTTCAAAAATTCCGAGATCTACTCTTTTAGCCGCAAAATAAAGAACTGTGAGCAACGTAAAAATCTCAAAGAACGTGATGGGGCCGTAAGAAATAATCCCTTTTCTATGTTTTTCAACGACACCACGAATTTTGGTCATCAATCTCGCGAAATCATTTTTGGAAATCATCTGACCGTTGATTTGAATTCGCTCCCGCGGATCGTTTAAATGAGGTGACGTGTAAAGCCCCACGAAATAATGATTCGCGCTTAAAATAGAGGATAAGAAATTAGCGGTGGAACCTTTTCCTTTAGTGCCTGCTATCAAAACGGAAGAAAACAAATATTCAGGATGATCAAACCAGCTGAGGAGATATTCCATCCGCTTCAAGTTAAACTGGCGTTTATATTCAAATGGCAAGCGTTCGAAATTGATAAAAGAGAAGAGATAATTAACCGCTTGGGCATACCGCATAGAAAGGAGGTTGAATACTCTTAATGCCTGAAGTGGCGTTCGCCCGTCAATACCATGGCGATCCCAAGATTGTTGCAAGTATCGATCACTTCCTGATCGCGAATAGAACCCCCGGGTTGGATGATGGCACGAATTCCATATTCATGGGCAACTTCAATATTATCCGCCATAGGAAAAAAGCCATCGCTTGCAAGAACAGTTCCCTTCGTACGATCACCTGCCTTCATGCAAGCTAATTTGACACTATCCACACGCGACATTTGTCCGCAACCAATTCCGACGGTCTGTTTCCCTTTGGTGAGCACAATCGCATTGGAACGAACCACTTTTGCACATTTCCAAGCGAAGATGAGATCGGCCACTTCTTTTGGTTCCAATTTCTTCTGGGTTACCCAGCGAAGGTCTTTCTTAAGCTTCGCTTCATGCTCCCAAATAGGTCTGTCTCGATCTTGAAGCAAAAGACCGCCTTTAGTGATTCTAAAATCATAAGGCTCGATATCGTAAAGGCCTTGGATTTGAATGACGCGCAAATTTTTTCTCGACTTTAAAATTTCAAGGGCGTCTTTCGTATATTGAGGCGCGATCATCACCTCAAAAAAAGGAAGCTTTTCAAAAACAAGCTGTGCTAAATGTGCATCGCAAGTTTCATTAATTCCCACAATCCCGCCAAAAGCAGAAACCGGATCTCCGTCAATCGCTTGAGCTACAGCAATGGAAATCTTAGAATCAGCGGATATCCCGGACGGATTGTTGTGTTTGACAACGCAAGCGGCAGGTTCTTTAAACTCACGCAGAATATCAACGGCAGATTCGAAATCGAGAATATTATTATAGGAAAGCTCTTTGCCTTGAAATTGTTCAAAGGAAAAGCGGGACGGCTCACCGGTCCGTTTATAAAACGCTGCACGTTGATGAGGATTCTCGCCATAACGAAGAACTTCGGAACGTTCAAACACTTCATCAAAGACAACTGGCAATTCTCCATCCTGACCCGGTTTGAGCTGACTTGATAAATAGCGCGAAATTTCCCGGTCGTATGCAGAAGTATGGCGGAATGCTTTTACGGCGAGCGAGCTGCGCAATTCGGTAGAAAGCGAGCCTTTATTTTTCTTAAGTTCTTCGATCACAGCAGGATAATCCTTAGGATCTGAGACAACAGCGACGGATTCAAAATTCTTGGATGCGGAACGAAGCATCGAAGGGCCGCCGATATCAATTTGTTCTACCGCTTCTTTTAAGGAAACGCCCGGTTTTTGGATCGTCTCACGAAAGGGATAAAGATTCACAATTACCATATCAATAGGTAAAATTCCGTGCTTTTTGGCTTCTTGTGTTTGTGTTTTGCTCGAACGGAGGAAAAGAAGCCCCCCATGGACTTTCGGATGAAGCGTTTTAACTCGGCCCTCTAAAATTTCAGGGAAGCCTGTTAACTCTGTAATAGATCGCGCAGAAATTTTATTTTTCTTAAGAAGTGCAAGCGTACCGCCCGTTGAGAAAATTTCCACCTTCAAGCGTTTGAGTTCTTTGACAAGGGGGATTAAGTCGGTTTTATCCGAAACGCTTACAATGGCTCTTTTAATCTTCATGTACGCCTAACTCCTTTTCAAGCTCCTTATGAAAACGGGACCTCAATCTTTTTGTCACTGCACCGGGAATCTCTTTCCCGATGGCCCGACCATCAAGAGAACGAATCGGAACAATTTCACCTGAGGTATTCGTCAGAAAAGCTTCATCCGCATTCCAAAAATCATGACGGGTCAGGTTTGATTCGAATACGGAAAACCCATCTTGCTCCGCACATTTTATCACAAATTGCCGCGTGACTCCATTCAAGATACCACTTTGAGGCGTAAAAACTTTCTCCTCTTTTACCATGAATAAATTCCAGACCGTTGCCTCTGTTACATACCCACTTGAATCCAGGAAAATGGATTCATAGGCGTCCGTTCCATGTTGTTCCATCACCCCAAGGACATTATTGAAAAAAGCGCTCGTTTTGGGCTCGGGCGGCGCGGCATTAATGAAATTCCGGCGGGTGACTGCTGTCTTAAGATCAACGCCCTTCTCATAAATCCAAGCCGGACGCTTCCTCTCTAAAACCATAATGAAGCTACTCTTTCCATCAAGCGTAAGGCGGATAAAAGCGTTTTGTTTGTCACAATAAGTTAAACACGCTGATATTTCTTTTTTAATTTGGGCTCTTGTCTTTGGAAGTTTGAGTCCCACCGTCTTTGCAGATTCGAAAAGCCGATCGAGATGTTCGTTTAAGCGGAAAACACGGCCTTTGTAACTTCTCAAGCTTTCAAAAACGAAAATTTCACTTTCTGAAAATGAAGATTCAAAAATTTTATCTGAATTGACTTTTTTACCGTTGACAAAAATTTGAGGATGATTGGAAGATTCAGACTCAACCATTGAGACAAAGAGCGTCGATAAGCGCTTTCCCCTTGTGAAGGGTTTCCCAATATTCAGCTTCCGGATTGGAATCATAAACAACGCCCGCACCTACCTGAAGATAGCCCTTATTCCGGTGAAGAATAAGGCTCCTGATCACAATGTTGAGATCCATATCGCCGTTGAAATCAAGATATCCGATGGAACCTGTATAAAGATGTCGTTTGAAGGGTTCAAGCTCTTCAATAATTTCCATAGAGCGAATCTTGGGGCAACCCGTGATCGTCCCACCCGGAAACACAGCTTTCAAAAGATCAAATCGATCGAAACCTTTGTGCAAGCGGCCTGAAATATTGGAAACAATATGAACGACATGCGAATAACGTTCAAGTGTCATAAGCTCATTGACGTGCACACTTTTAGGTTCAGAAACCCGTCCTAGGTCATTCCGTTCTAAATCCACCAACATAATATGTTCGGCTCGTTCTTTGGGGCTCATGATTAAATCCCGTCGAAATTTGCGTTCTTCAGCTGGAGTCTCCCCGCGCGGTTTTGTTCCTGCAATTGGACGTGTTTCACATCGATTGCCGTCGAGCTTGATCAAACGTTCAGGCGAAACGCTTGCAACCGTAAGGGGACCAATTTTGAGGAAGCTTGAAAAAGGAGACGGGTTAATTTGGCGAAGCGATTCATAAAGTGTTTCAGGTCTCCCTTTAAATTCAAATGAAAACCGCTGAGAGAGATTTGCCTGATAAATGTCGCCCGCTTCAATATATTCTTTCGCACGCAAAACCATTTGCTTAAACGCGTGTTTGGAACTATCAGACCTGAAATTTTGAATCGCGAAATGACCATTCGTATGACCGTTAGAATACGGCGTTCCAATAAAAGTATGGATTTCTTGAATAAATTTTAAAGCACGATTGAAGGCCTTCCCGAAAGATCCGTCTTTCCCGGGAATTAAATTAGCAATTAGAAAACAGGTTTTTTCTTTGTGGTCGAACACAATGAGATCGCGCACGAATAAAAGCGCCGCTTGGTCTAAATGAAGATCGTCTTTAGCGTGATTGGGCAGCGTTTCAAACGCGTGCGCGAGTTCATAACTGAAATAGCCCACGGCTCCGCCCGTAAAAAATGGAAGCTCCGGCCATTTCCGCCCCCGATAAGGTTCGAACAACTTTCTTAATTTAGGAAGAATGCGATTGGATTCTTTGGTATGAAAAATTTGGAAAGGCTTCCAACCAAGGCAAGAATAGCGAGCTGTTTTCCCTTGAAAGCGCACGCTATCGAGAAAAAAAGCGTTTGGTTCATCCGCAAGCAAGCGTTTTGCGATCTTCCATGGATCATCTTTCAATTTCAACCGGAATGCCAGCGGAACAACATAGCCTTTTTTGTACCAAGCTTTTATTTCAGTTTCAGGAATTAAAAACGGATTGCTTTTAAACATTTTGGTGGGGGTACATAAGCAGACCGCTTGGGAATTTAGGATAAAAGTAGGTGGATTTTTGGGGCATCAGCTCACCTGATTCACAAATTTCTTTAATGGCACGAGGTGTCACAGGACGAATGAAGAAAGCACATTCGGCATCACTTCCTTTAAGTTTCCCAAAAGCCTCATCAACGGAAGAGGTATAAAAAATTTTCCATTCTAACTCGTTATTTTTGATCTGAAGCAACGGCTCAAAAATAAGATAAGAAATGAGGTTCATGTCGAGATCATACCAAGCAGCGGGCTTTTCTTTAGGCATCGCTTGACGTGCCGTTGTTTTATCCTTTAATTCAAGCGAGAAACATTCGTTATCCGAAAATGCGAGGCCAAATCCATCTGTAATAGATCCTTCAGAAACTTTTTCTAAAACAGACCGAGAGACAGAGTGCAAAATAAAATACTTCTTAAGCTTTTCTTTAAACTCTTCCCTATTAATAGGAGTAGATTTCAAAACCACACGGTGAATCGGTAAAATCAAAAGCCCCAGATCATGAAAGCGCACAAAAGAGGTCATCACATAATCCCACGGATGATTCCCTGTTATTGTTCCATTATTTTTTTCAATTGCGTAATTTAAAGCTGTCTCATATCGATGGTGGCCGTCTGCAATAAACACCCTTCGTCTCTGAAACGTCTTCTGAATATTTTCTTTTTCTTTTTGGGATTGAATGGGCCATAGCCGGTGGGTTGTTCCCTTCTCATCCTGAAAATCATATAACGCAGGTTGATCTTTCAAAGATTGATAAATCTGATCCAGGGTATTGGTTTCGTCTTCGTAAAGCGCAAAAATCGGAGAAAAATTACATTCGGTGGCTTTTAAGAGTTGCATTCGATCTACTTTGGCCGTAGCGTGAGTTTTTTCGTGCGGGAAAACTATTTTCTGTTCAAACGGTTCAAGCTTCAATGCGCCAAACAAAGAAAGCCGCGTGAGCATTTTATTGTGAAACGGGTGTTGATACTGCATTTCATATAAATAATAAGCTTCCTTTGGATCTTGAATCAGAACTTTCTCTCCAGTCCACAACTTTAATGTTGTGGCAGTACCGGCATAGACAAACTGCGTAGGAGGATTCTTAGGGTCGGGGATGCTGAGTTCAAGTTGAACCACATTGTACGGATCACGTTGATAAAGAACTTTTTTGTCATCCGCTGAAATGATGTCATAAGGAGGCGCGATGACTTGTTCGATTTTGACTTTGCGAGGGTCATAATGCAAAGCATGGAAAGGTTTAACAACGGCCATAGCAAAGATTCAACGGACTTGAGCGCCGGAAGGAATATCGCGCTCTGGTGTTATGATGGTAAGCATTTCGTTGTTGCTTGCGGCTAAAAGCATGCCGCTTGATTCGATGTCACGGATGACAGCCGGCTCTAAGTTATTTACAACGACAACTTTTTTCCCGACAAGTTGTTCGGGAGAGTAATGAAGTTTTATACCTGCTACAATTTGTTTTTCTAACTCGCCAACCTTGACTTTAAGGACATACAGACGATCGGCATTAGGATGAGGCTTTACTTCTACTATCTCTGCGACTCGAAGTTCTAACTGCTGGAATTCCTTAAAAGAAACCATAAAAGCTCCCTTCTTAAAGTGAGGCATTTTAGCATAAAATTGACAAACGCCAAAGGTAAATGGCGCGTGGGTAAGCCCTTACAAAAAATAACGTAAGTGACTAAAAATAAGAGAGATACGGCTTGCTAATTTTTCTTGATTTTGAGCTGAGAACTGTTATAATTCGACCCTATTCACTACCGCAAAATCTTAAACCTACAATATATTTAAGGGAGAGCATCTTGGGAAAGATCAAAATCGCTATCATAGGCGTCGGTAACTGCGCAGCATCCCTCATTCAGGGCCTCGAATACTACAAGAAAAACGGGAAAGCGAAGGAAGAAAACCTCGGCATTATGAACTATAACCTTGGGGGTTATCTTCCTGAGGATATTGAAGTCGTTGCTGCTTTTGATATCGACAAGCGTAAAGTTGGCGAACGTTTTGATGTCGCGCTGAATGCAAAACCCAACTGCGTGATGGTGCTTCACAATCACATGCCAAAAAGCAAGGTCATTGTCCAAATGGGTCATGTTCTGGACGGTGTCTCTGCTCACATGGCCGAATATCCGGATGATAGAACTTTTATCGTAGCCAATAAAAAACCAGCGGATGTTGAAAAAACATTGCGGGACACTGAAACTGAAATCCTTTTGAATTACCTTCCTGTGGGAAGCGAAGAAGCAACCCGGTTTTACGCGGAGGCTTGTTTAAAAACTGGTGTGAGTCTGATTAATTGCATGCCGGTCTTTATCGTATCGGATCCAAAATGGGCCAAACGGTTTGAAGATAAGCGCATTCCCTGCATCGGTGATGACATCAAAGCCCAAATCGGTGCTACGATCACGCACAGAACACTTGCAAAATTATTTGAAGACCGCGGTGTCAAAATCGATCGCACGTATCAACTCAACACTGGTGGCAATACGGATTTCTTAAACATGTTGAACCGTAACCGTTTGAAATCCAAAAAAATTTCAAAAACTGCCGCTGTTCAAAGCCAATTAGAAGTCCCTCTTGAAGAAGACAATATTCACATTGGCCCATCGGATTATGTTCCCTGGCAAAATGATAATAAAGTATGTTACCTTCGAATTGAAGGCCGCGGATTTGCCGGTTTTCCAGTTAGCTTAGAATGTAGACTTTCTGTGGAAGATTCTCCGAATAGCGCGGGATGCGCCATTGATGCCATCAGGTGTTGCAAGCTCGCTCGCGACCGAAAAATCGGCGGGCCGCTCATTTCGATTGCGGCTTTCACCATGAAACACCCACCAAAACAAATCGACGATACGGAAGCAAAGGAACTCGTCCGGAAGTTTATTCAGGGCACCTGCCAGCGGTAATCCGTTAGACAATAAAAATACAGGAAGTAACTACAGAGGTCCAGCGGCCGTCTTTATCGCCTTCGGCACTCTGGGTAATAGCGGTCGTTCTGACAATTTCATCCGAAATTTTCCAAATTTCACGTTTGGCGTCATAACTGGAATCAGGATCAAACTTCACTCCTGAAATCGTAGCAAGCATCTCGGCAGCTAAATCTTCTGCATAATCGTTCGTTCTACGCTCGGTCCATCCGTAAGCATGATGCTCGGAAAGATAGCCATGCTTATTTGGATTTTTAGGCATAGCAATTCCGATTGATGTGGAAATCAAGCGGTTAGGTTCATTGGTGGAATTGTCACTCATCACGCAAAAAACGATTTGTCCCGGCGAAAGATACTTCAGACCAGCTTCCTTAGGAATCATTTTGCAGTAAGGCGGGAAAATACTTGAGACTTTCACCAAGTTATAGGAAGCGATATCCGCATTTCTGAGTGCGAGCTCAAAGCTCGTAAGCTTCTCGCGATGAACTCCTACACCTTTAGTCAAAAAACATTTTTTAGGTAAAATCACTCTTTACACTCCTCGTTAAATTTTCTCACCTACAATAACTTTATCAAAAACTGACTTCTGCTGCAACAAATTCATTGCAACCGCTCACATTCTCAAAATCCTTTTTGCATTATCAGCAAACACGAGTTTCTGCTTTGCAGGCGGCAGTAAAAACTTAAACTTTGCAATTTCAAGACCCACATGTGAATAAGGAACGTCAGAGGCAAATATAACTTTCTTGGCACCTGCTGTTTTCAAAATAACTCCCGTTCGGTAATAAGAAAGTGTGGAGGTATCCAAATAAACGTTCGGAAGCTCTTTGGCGATTTCAATGGCTTCACGATAAACATCTTTTCCGGAATGAGCCAAAATGAAAAAAGTTTTGGGATACGCTTTAAAAATATGGAGCCATTGACTTGGATGGCACTTAGCTTCATGACCCGTATGCAAGATAACACTTAACCGGTTTTTATCAATGCTCGAAAAAAGCTGTGCCGCAAGACGTGCACTGAAATGGTCTGAGCGTGGATGAAACTTGACCGCCCGGAAACCTGTCTGAGCTGCATGGTCAATCTCTTGGAATGAAGCTTTTAGCTCATTGGGGTTAAGCCGCGCACAACCAATTAAATTTTTGTGATGTTTGATTAAATGAGCAATCCGGCGGTTCGCTTTCGTATAAGAAGGCCCCGGGTTTTTCTCATCAATAGGGAAAATAAAACTGTGAGTGACGTGGAACTGCCTCATTGAACGAAGCGTGGTCTCAACGGTTTGTCTGGCACCGTCATTTCGGGAAAGGCCAATATGGGTGTGAAAATCAACAATCATCGAGGAAATAAATTAACGGTTAATTTCACTTTCGCAGACGATGGCTGGAACAAGACCTCCGCCGCGGGAAACATTAACAACACTTTCATCGCTTAAGCGAGAGAGGCTTCCGGCATAGACACCATTAAAAACAAAACAGCCTGTATTCATTTTTTTGGCGGTGAACTCAAGCTTGTGATTAATAATTGTGGGAACCGTCATAAAAGGAGGGTTTACAAATTCCTGAACCACCCAGCTCGATTTAAGTGCTTTATCAATGGTATGATTCCATTCTTCATCGCGCGTTTCACTCCCGATGGTTACATCCTTTCCGCCATAACCTTCTGCCGGCTTAAGCACAAGCGTATCTTTTTCATCTTTTAAAAAGTCAATTAGATACGCTTTCTTTCCTCCATAAAACCGTTCAGCATCCAGAACGCGTCTCGTCCAAGGAATGTGCTGGCGTTTGATTTCGTTTTCTGTGGCTGAAAAAAGATGGTCATAACCGGGATTCGTCAAAATTGAAAGAAGGGCTTTGGAAGATGCTAGCCTTGAACGCAAAGGATTGACCATACAAACAGCGCGATCCTTATAAGCGCGCATCATATCATTCACATCACGGAGCTTCTCAAGGAGTTCATTGAAAATTGCCCGCCGGTATAAAAGATCAATTCGAAAATTCCCGTGATAAAGTTTACCTGATTTGTAACGCAATTCGCGAGGATCTGCGATGGTGGTTTTATAGCCCTTTCCCTCAAAAAATAATTTCAGAATGTCAAATTCAGGCCGTGTGCGAACAGTTTTCCAATCCACAATTGCAATCTGGGGCGTTTCGAAACCTCCAAACTCCTCATAAACTCCCAAGAGAGCGTCGAGCAGCTTTTGGGCTCTGATTTCCCTTTGCATATGGGCACTCTCAAAAAAATCTTTCAGTTCATCCGTTTCAAAAAGCAGCTGCTCTAAAGTATCCGTATAACCCATACCCGCGGGAGAATCGCAATTGAGTTCAATGAATCGGATACTTTCGCCTTCCACAAAACAATCAAAACGCGCCAAGGCTACCGTTCGAGAATAACCGGGATCAATACGAACCAGCTCTTCTGCTTCAGGAGACATTGAAAAACCATCTTTTAAAGTCGGATCGTGGAGATAAAGATCTCCGATTCGGTCCACCATACGGGCAAGATGATCGCAAACGGAATGAATTAAGCGAGCTTGTTTAGCTGTAAGAAAATGAGGTTTAAAAAAAGTAGGGATTGTGAAACGGCCATACTTAATGTAACTGTGATGCAGTTTATCTTCAAATTGATGAATTGCCTCGATTGTCTTCTTCTCGTTGGAAAGAAGATATTGTTCATAGGCATAATCGATATTTCGTGTCGGATCAATGGATGCGCGCTGCACCATGTGATTTTCCCTTCTTAAGTGCTGCCCCTACTGTCTCGCCAATTTCGGCAGGACTTTCTGCGACAATGATTCCTGCCTGTTTAAGCATTTTTATCTTTTCTTGAGCCGTCCCGCTTCCGCCTGAAATAATAGCACCGGCATGTCCCATTCTTTTTCCGCTCGGAGCCGTCATACCTGCTATAAACGCGACTACCGGTTTTCGAACGTTCTTTTGAATAAATTCAGCCGCTTTTTCTTCGGCGTTGCCACCAATTTCACCAATTAACACGACGGCTTCTGTTTCAGGATCTTTTTCAAAAAGTTCAAGACAATCCACGAAGCTCGTGCCTAAAATGGGATCGCCTCCAATTCCAATTACGGTCGATTGCCCTAAGCCACGACTTGTCATCTGCCACACGGCTTCATAGGTCAAAGTGCCGCTCCTTGAAACGATCCCAATTTGACCTCGTTTATGGATGTATCCTGGCATAATTCCGACCTTTGAGGCCCCTGGTGTGATTATACCTGGGCAATTGGGCCCTATCAAGCGGACCCCCTTTTCTTTCAGGTATTTTTTAACCCGTACCATGTCCAATATGGGTATACCTTCCGTAATGCAAACGATAAGCTTGATACCATTATCTGCCGCCTCAACAATAGCATCTTTTGCAAACTTAGCGGGCACATAAATGACACTTGTGTCGGCCCCTGTTTTTTGAACTGCTTCTTGTACGCGATTAAAAACAGGTGTCCCTTCGAAGTCCGTTCCACCTTTTCCGGGTGTAACACCGCCCACAATTTTAGTTCCATATTCCTTCATCTGGCGCGCATGAAACGAACCGTGCGTCCCCGTTATGCCTTGCACAATCACTTTTGTATGTTCATTCACTAAAATAGCCATTTATCGAAGTGTCCCCACTACTTTACGTGCCGCATCTTCAAAACTATCCGCAGAAATAATGGAAAGCTGTGAACCAGCAAGAATAGCCTTGCCTTCCTTTACATTAGTACCTTCCAACCTTACCACAAGCGGAACTTTAAGATTCGCTTCCCGAACCGCCGCCAGAACACCTTCCGCAATTATGTCGCAACGCATGATGCCGCCAAAAATGTTCACAAGAATCGCTTTTACTCTGGGATCTTTCAGAATAATTTTAAATGCTGCGGTTACTTTTTCTTTAGTCGCTCCGCCGCCGACATCCAAAAAGTTTGCCGGCTCACCGCCTTCCAATTTAATAATATCCATTGTGGCCATTGCAAGACCTGCGCCATTCACCATGCAGCCGATGTTTCCATCAAGGCCGACATAACTTAATTCATATTTCTTGGCTTCTGTTTCTCGTTCGTCTTCCTGTCGCGAATCATAAAGTGCGGCAAGATCCGGGTGGCGGAAGAGAGCGTTATCATCTAAATTAATTTTGGCATCAATCGGAATTAACGAATTATCTTCCATTAAACCTAGCGGATTCACTTCCACTAAAGATGCGTCCGTAGCCACAAAAATCTGAGCGAGTGTTGCAATAGAAAAAGCCATGGCAGATTCTACAGATGCGATATCTTTAGAAACTTTCTTGAGCCGATCAACCAAAGGCTTAAATAAATCAGGCTTGAGCGGTTGATCAGGATCAAAATGAAATTTCAAAACTTTCTCAGGCGTCTCGTGCGCAACCGTTTCAATATCCACCCCGCCTGCTTCGGAACAAATCACGCAAGGAAGTGCTGCTTCCCGGTCAAGTGCTACTGCAAGATAAAGTTCCTTCTTGATACGGCTCGTCGCTTCAATCAAAATATGATCAATCGGTTTGGCGACCCCCGCTGTTTGATAAGTTGTTAGGCTTGTGCCTAACATTTTTTTAGCGGCTTCAAAAGCCTGCTGGGCGGTTTCGACAATCTTAATTCCTCCCGCTTTTCCGCGGCCGCCGGCATGGACTTGGGCTTTGACCACAAAGTTTTTCGGGGCAATTTTCTTAATCTCTTCAAGTAAGAGAGATGTTTGGTCAAACACTTTTCCGGCCGGAATTTTTAATCCGAACCGGCTAAAAATCTCTTTTGCTTGGTATTCGTGAATATTCATAATGAAGACAATATCGGCTTAAAAAGTGGCTTGCTTAAACTGAGGGGCAACATGATGCTTGAAGGTAAACGCCTTCTCGGTGAGCTTCGGCCATTCGGGCATATTTTTTGGCCCATTCAACGGTATCTTTGACTTCGCGTTTTGATAACTTCCGTATGAATCTCGCGGGCGAACCTAAGTAAAGCGATTCGGGTTTTACTTTTGTTCCTTCTGTTACCAATGCGCCTGCTCCAATCAAAGCCCCGTCTCCAATGTGCGCACCGTTTAGAATAATCGCACCCATTCCTATTAATGCGCCATCACCGACGGTACAGGCATGTAAAATTACGTTATGGCCCACCACGCAATAATCGCCCACGAAACAACCACGATTGGATTCCAGATGGACAACGGAAAGATCCTGAATATTAGAATATTTCCCGACGACAATCTTATTGATATCTGCCCGCAATACAGCACCGGGCCAAATGCTTGCATAATCTTTAAGGGTCACCTGGCCAATAACCGTAGCGGTTGGGTGAATAAAAACATGCTTTCCAAGCTTGGGGTGGTACGGCTTCATTTTTTGAGAAGATCGACTAAACTAAGCGATATTTCGCGGTTGGTTTCAATAATGGAAGTAACGAGAGGAATGCTTTTAGGGCAAGCCTTGACGCAATTCTGAGCATTACCACAATCCTCGATACCACCCTTCCCCATCAAGGTAAGCAAACGATCTTCCTTAAGACTTGAGCCTAACGGATGAGTATTGAAAAGACGGACTTGATTAATGGCGGCAGGGCCAATGAAATCGGAACGGTCATTAAATTGAGGGCATGCTTCCATGCAACATCCACAAGTCATGCATTCGGAAAGATGATAACGCATATCAGCAATTTCGGGAGCAATCTTGGGGCCGGGGCCTTTCTCATTTTTATTTGCAACTTCAACCCATGCTTTCACCCGCTTAAAATTTTCGAAAATCACCCTGCGGTTGACTACTAAATCCCTAATGACCGGAAATTTTGTCATGGGCTCAATTGTAATATGGTCACCTAATTGGTCAATGAGCGCACTGCAAGCTTGGCGGACACGGCCATTAATGACCATAGAACATGACCCACACACTTCTTCCAAGCAGCTTTGTTCCCACGTAACAGGCGTTGTTTTTCTTCCGTCAAATGTTTTGGGATGTTTCTGAATCTCCTGCAAGCAGGTAATGACATTCATATAAGGACGGTACGTAAGATGAAACTCTTCCCAATAGGGTTTGGCTTCTACCCGTTCCTGCCGTTTGATTTTAAGGGTAACGATATCGAACTTGGCCATTAGTATTTTCGTTCTTTCGGTGTTATGAGTGAAATATCGACTTTTTCAT
>Ga0209515_10000802_pt1 | contig 54656 bp, 56 predicted proteins | sample Subgroupgradi54m_FD_187454 | JGI IMG/M metagenome (GOLD analysis project Ga0209515, IMG submission 187454) | Subsurface groundwater microbial communities from S. Glens Falls, New York, USA - GMW60B uncontaminated upgradient, 5.4 m (SPAdes)... ... | reverse complement strand
GCTATTGCTTGGCTCACCAACGTGGACATCACAGTTTGTAAATGCACGAATAGACCGATACATCGGCCCGATATCGCGGTTCGATATGCCCGGATAGCTCCAAGCCATCCCAGAGGGGAAAATCGAACCAAGCAGGGCTTTTTTCTCTTCTAAGAGTGAATCATCGTAGGTTGTGCCTAAATCTGTAAATTTATCAGTGATAAAGTTGACAGTATCCTCAAGGGTATATTTCTGCAGTTGCGAACTGTCTTTTAAGACATGCAAATCTTTGATCTTTTCTTCAAGAAGACTATTCTGCTCCTTAAAGATGTCATCTGAATACGTGCCAGATAAGTTTTTTTCAACCAGAGTTTGCCGTGTTGCATACAGCCTAATGAGTTCAGCATTAGCAGCAACCTTTTTCTTCTGAAGGATGGTAATTCGTTTCATATAGTTACTGCGGATGAAACCTACCAAGATCTTAATGCCATCATCGGTTAAGGTAATTCCTTGAAGAAAAGATAATAAGACTGTTTTTGCATCCTCGACGGGAACTGAGGGTGTTCCGCAGCGAGCTCGACACACATAGTAGGCATATCGACAACTTCTCCCCTTGCTCCATCCTCCAGTAAGCACAGTGCCACAACGGGAACATTTAAGAATGCGTCGCAGTGGAAACTCGGCGTTTTCTCTGTTGTGTCTGGCAATCGGAACGCCAATATTATTATTTCTTCCATCCAAAATGGCCTGGACTTTGTAAAACTGCTCTGATGTAACCATGGGAGTGTGTTGTCCTCGTATTTCTTCTGGATACACACTTGAGGTCAAAATTCCCATGTAAAACTTATTTCTAAATAATCTGTTCGCAGTCTGCGCTCTAAACTGATATTTTATCCCCTTAAAGCATTGTCCCAGTCCCCAGTCATTCAGAACGATGGCAATCTCCCGTAAACTTTTTGTTCCCGTCAGCATCAGATCCCATGAGGCTTTTATCTTGTCAAATGCTTGCGGATCTTTGACTGCATAGCCGTTTTCATTGAGATAACCAAGTGGCACTGCCCCGGTATGCAGACCTGATAAAAATCGTGCCCGCATGCCATTTTTTGTTCTTTCGCTTCGTACGTCATTATCATGCTGGGCAAACCCTGCGAGAATTGTTTCTAAGAGGGTTTCGGTGGGGCTGTTACCGGTTGGCTCCGATGCGGATATTAAAGAAATGTTACTTTCAGCAAGCTTCTTACGGATGGTAAGAAAGTCCTGAGTCTGGCGGGAAAGGCGATCCAGACGATAAACAATCAAGGCCCCTAGTAGCTTTTTATTCTTCCGGCAAAACTCAAGAACCTCAAGAAGAACTGGGCGACCAATAATCGTTTTTGCTGATCTTCCCTCCTCACGAAATATTTTGACAATTTGGTATCCCCTTCTGGTAGCTTCTTTTTTGCATATTTCTTCTTGTGTGCCAAGCGAAAAGTTATCTACTTGCTCTTCTGTAGAAACCCGAAGATATAAAATCGCATTCTTCGGCTTGGTAATTCCTGGTATATAACGGACTTTAATGCTCATAATCGGTCTGATTTGCCCATCTCTAGTTTGCCGGCGAAACCGGTTATTCTTACTTTTGACGATGGGTATGAGTCTTTCTACCAAAATGCCTTTCCTTTGCTAATCAAATATGGGGTGAGGGCAATTGACTTTATCATTACCAAAAGGGTGGATACTCTACCGGCATATTTGACCTGGAGACAAATTATCGAGATGAACCAGTCGGAATTCATTGGTTTTGGGGCTCACACCAGGACTCATCCAAGTTTAGTTCGATCATTTTCAGATAGGCTGATTGATGAAGTTAGGGGGAGTAAAGAAGATCTTGAGAATCGGCTGGGGAAACAAGTCCACTGGTTTGCTTATCCCTACGGTGATTTTAACGACCGAGTTGTAGACACAGTCAAGGCGGCGGGCTATACCGGGGCGGTCTCGACGATATATAGTTCGGTTCACAGTAAGGGAAATATTTTTATACTGCCGAGGGTTATGGTCAGTGGGCGGTTTAGTCTAGATACATTTGCGAAACGGCTGGGTGAATAATTCTTTAATTAATTAAAGTAAAGCCCCCTCGGGAGATTTTCCGTCGGGGGCTGTTGGTTCAGAGTGTGGGTTGGATGTCTAGCGGGGTTTCTTGGACTTCTTGGCGAATGACCCGCGGTGGATGAGGACGGCTTTCGGGATGGCCGGATTGTGATCACTGCGGCAGTCGATCGCCCGGTTAAAGACGACGTACTCGGGGGCGTCGGCGTCGGTCAGCTTCTGACCAGCGAGTGGACCGTTGACGCAGAGGAATTTCTGCTCCTTGGCCACGCGGCGGTACATATGGATGGAGCCATCTGTCTTCGTGACATTGAAGTTAACCTGCCCGGTGCGTCGTTCGTCGGGCTCGTCTTTTACCCAGTCGGCGAATGTGTAATAGACCATTCCTTCATGGGTGTTTTGGCGCAATAAGGTTTTTGTAGCAAGATATTTCGCAAGCAAGGCCTTGAGATCTTGTTTGGCCATGATATCGACCTCCTCTCGGTCGTCAGTTTTTAAGGTTCCCACACTTGGTGCCTGGTATTATACTCATTTTAAAAAGATTTATAATGAGGTTATGGCAGTATCAAAAAATATCAACATTAATATCGATCTTTCTAGTTTTCAGAGTTTATTTAACTCAATCGCGAGACGAGTCGGTCATCTATCTAGTACCGATATTTTGTTTGTGATCGCGGCAATTTTCGTGCCGCCATTGGCGGTGTTACTTAAGGTTGGGCTCACGACTCACTTCTGGATCAATATAATTTTGACTATCCTGGGTTTTGTTCCTGGGCAGATCCACGCTCTGTGGGTGGTGCTTTTTATGTAGTTACTCGGTGACGATGAGTTTGCCGCTGAGAAAAAGTAAGGAGTGACTAGTCCTGCTTAACTTGATAGATTACGCCACGGTTCTTCAAGTATTCCAGAACGAAGTCGAGACAGCCGTCCTTAGCACCGACGAATTCCGGAGGGCAGATGCCTTTCTGACTAAACTTTCGTTCGAGAACCAGGTTGGCACAGGCGGTGGCGGTAAAGCCGGTCGTTCTGGCCATTGAGGAAAAACCAGTTTTCTTGTCGTAACGGTCGACGGTGAGATAGCTGATCTTCTTTTTCTTACCCTTTTCTTTGCCGGTGAGAGTAGCCTTCATGACGGTGAACTCTTCGTCTTTTTCGCCCAGTTTCCAACTCTTAAAAAGAATTTTGCAGGTAAATTCCATGGGGGTAATTTTGGTTCCTTTAATATCAACTGGGGTTTCGTCAAAGAAACCACCCTCGCGGAAGGCCTGCATCAACCGAATGTGACCAGGATAGCGCATGGTTTTTTCGGTCATATTTGGGATATTGGTCGTCTTGAGAAGGGTACGCAGGCCGTCGGTGTTGAAGGCCTCGAGGGTGCCGACCTCGTCGAAGTGGATCAGTTCAGTTTCGGACATGGGGGGTTTTACCACCATGACACCGTGTTCACGGTGGCGGGCGGGACGGGTATAAAGTTCGACAACATCAACCGGGGAAAAAGGCGCCTTGTATTCAAATGGCCATTTTCTGATCACCGGAAGGCCGGCGGCGAGGTACTCGAAACTGTCGATTTCCATTCGTTTATTCCAGTAGCCAACGATAATGTTGCCCATGCCTGGGGCGACACCGCAGTCGACTATCACCGTCACTTTCATTTTTTTGGCGAGTTTGTCGAGACCAAAAGCATCCTCATCGAAGAAGGAGATATCCACCGCATTTTTACCGGCTTTGATAACCGCCTCGAGAGTCTGGTAGCCCATAAAACCAGGAACGGCGACAATAACGAGATCAGCGTCTTTGACCAATTTCTTTATGTTTGCGGGTTTACCCAGATCGGCCTGTTTGGTCGCAACCTTGGTCTTACTTAGAAGTTTTAAGGCGGCTTCGTCGCGGTCAACCGCAGTTACCTCATAATTATCGCTCATATCAACCGCCATGGCGCGGCCGACCATACCTGCACCGAGAACAATAATTTTCTTCATGGTTCTACTATACACCAGACATAACAATAATATTATGAGTCGAGGTTGATCAATTATCTTTTTTGGGAAAAGAGGCGGCGAAGAACCGGCGCGTCGTCGAGGGCGTGGCCGAACTTGGCTTTTAAACACTCAGGACATCGTGTTTCGCGATCGGTATCGGGAAAGTATTTTTCGTCCCAGGGTTGACTATCGCCACCCAGGGCAAGATACTCGGCTTCTTGCTCGCTGACCCAAGCCCCAGGGCGATCACCGGCGGCTTGATCAAGAACTTGGTAACGACCACACTTGTCTGTGCAGGCGATAAGGAGATAGCGCGCCTGGAGAAGTTGCTGCTGTTCTCGTTCTAAGTCACCAAGTTTCATCGTTAGCTGAGTTTACACCAAATCGGTAAAAACTGGAAATAGTGGTGGCATCGTGCTAAAGTCGCGGTGTGAAGGAAGCAAAAGAACTTTATCCGGTGGTTGAACTGCCCAGTTTTTCTGGCAAGGGAGAGGTATATTCCTGGACTAGAATTTCGAGCAGAGACCATGCACCCGCCGGATTTGAAGATTTCGTACCTTACATTACTGCTTGGGTCAAGTTGGATGAAGGTCCGTTGGTGACGGCGAGGTTAACGGATGTTGACTACAAAGACGTAAAGTTCGGAATGAGGGTGGAGTGCGTGACGCGATTGATCAAGAAGGACGGAGATCGGGGTTTGATAACTTACGGTTATGCGTTTAGACCGGTTTTTTCCAATTAAAAAACCAGGACTTATTCCCTTCCATTACGGTCAGGATGCCTGGTTTTGTACTAGTCGAGCTTTTCACTGGAGGTTTGGAGCGCCACCATTCTGGCGTATAAACCACCCAAAGCGACAAGCTCGTGGTGTGTTCCCTCTTCGGTCTTGCGGCCATCCTCTAGGACAAAGATCCAGTCAGCATCGCGGATGGTGCTCAGGCGGTGAGCAACGATGATGGCCGTTCTGCCGGGCAACATCTTTTTCAGATTTGCCTGAAGCAGATGTTCGGTCTGACTGTCGACAGCGCTGGTCGGTTCGTCGAGGATGACGATCGGGCTGCCCCGGAGGATAGCCCGGGCAATGGCGAGGCGCTGTTTCTGGCCACTGCTTAACTTGACGCCACGCTCGCCGATGACGGTGGCATAGCCCTTATCCTGGCCGGCGATGAAGTCGTGGATACCGGCATGAGAAGCCGCAGCGATAACTTCGACCTCAGTCGCACTTGGTTTGGCGACCCGGATATTGAAAGCGAAACTCTCGTCCCAGAGATAGACCTTATCGCCCGGTGGGACATGGGCAATCATTTCGAGAAGCTTGCTGCTGTCCCAGTCACGGATATCCAGACCGGCGACCAGGATGTGGCCGTGATGAATCTCAAAAAGCTTCATCAAGGCGGCGATGACGGTCGACTTGCCTGCCCCGGAAGGTCCAACGAGCGCGGTGACTTTCCCGGCTTCAAAATTCAGGGAGAGGTCATGGAGGGCGCCGTTCCTCGCTGTGTATTGGTCGTTGTAGGCGAGACAAACGTGATCGAGAACGATATCAACCGGACTAGTCACCTGGACTGATTGATGGCCAGTCTCGACCGGTTCCGGCTCTTCCAACAATTTGATCAGGCGCATGACCGACTCGGAGTTGCCATAGACCCGGTCGGCCAAGCGGGCGAACTTCCAGTAGGAACTGAAAAGGCGTTCCATCAAGACCGAGAGGAAGATCAGGCTGGGAACATCGATGGCGTGTTGGTAGAGTTGAACGACCCAGATACCATAGATGATCAGCCGGACAGTAGTTAAGACCCGGATCCGGCGGCGGTTGTCAGTGAAGATACCGCGGTGGTTTTCCTTGTTGGCAAGATCCTGATACTGATCCTGGATCTGATTCAGGCGGTCCATCATGAACTGTTTGAGACCGAAAGTAATGACTGTTTCGATAGCTTGAACCGAACTGACGGAGACACTCCAGTCCTTCTCGCTGACATCCTGGCGTTCCTTACGGATCGGCTTTTTCGCCTGTTCACCAATGAGGGTGAGCCAAACGAAGATGGCCATAGTAACTAGCGACAAGAGGGCGACGTAAGGCGAGAAGATAAACATCGGAATCAGGCTGATAACTGTCTGGACGGTGGTCGGCATAAACTCCCAAGCGATCATGGAGATGATGTCGAGGCCACGCCAGATACCATCAATCACCTGCCCGACAAGCGTGCCGGAGTCATGGTGTTGTTGCCAGACCAATGGCATCCTCAAGAACTTGGCAATGGCGTTCAGCTTGAGGAACTTGTAGATCGGATGATAGAGCCGACCGGCGATGTGCCAGTCGAACTGGTTGTCGAGGCGCATGTAGGCTTCGTTCCAGCCAAGCATGGCGATGACCACCAAAAACCAGATGTCTTTTTGGACGTTGTCACTGAAAAGCCGCACCACAAAGGGGACGGTATAGCTAATCAGGACGCCGCCTGTCTCGTAGAAAACGGCCATCAGGATCAGTTGGTAGAAGGCCCGATGGAAAGGGGTGAGGAGTTTCCAGAGCTTTGGAAACATTTTGGTTTCTCCTTGTTAAGGTGCGCAATAGGCCTTAAACCTAAAACGCCGCGTATGCCGCGGCGTTTGTTCACAAGGAAATCAAAGCTGTCACCTTTTTCTGCGCACAAAAACCCCGGCACAAAGTATGCCCAGTGGTTCCACGATTCGTGGTTTGATCATTATTTTCATTTCCATAAGGAGCCGAGAGACCCCGGCGTCGTCTAAAATACCATACTATTATGGGATATGTCAAGCGAGAAATTGAGGCTAACTAACCGAAGTTTTTGATCTCGGAGAGAAGCTCGGCGGCAGTCTTTTGGTCGAAATTTTGAGGCAGTTGTTCTTTGGTCAGGAAGGTTTTGAGTTCGTCGATGGTCACAATCCCCCGTTCAAAGAGGGAGATCTGCTGGTTTACACTTAAGCCTTGAAGGACGGTAATGGGGTGGAGATGAGTTTCCATAATGAGATCTCGGAGATTGCCCTGTGCCGGATACCCCCAACTGACGACGCGCATGGCGACGCACTTGGCATAATCGATGACCTCCGTGGAAATGGCGGTATTAGTGATCAGCCAGGAACGATGATTTTCGTGGTGTTTGGCCAGATCGGGGCTGGCTTTAACGTCCTCAAAACGGGCTTGGGTGTAGAGAGCCACCTGAATGTCGGTTTTGACGCCGGACAGATTGTGAAATTTACATTCCACAAAATAGTGTTCGTCTTGGTTGGTAGCGTCAATGTCTATTTCATGGGTAACACACTTGCCGCTCAGAACGACTCCGACTTGGGTCGAAAAACCTTTGGCGGTGAGAATCTTGGCCATAAATTTTTCGAAGGGATAGCCGGTCGGCCCCAGGCGCATGATGGCGCGTTTGAGATCATAGTTGAAAGAGTAGTTCAGATTACCACGATGGCGAAGAAAACCATGGAGGTAGGCATAAATTAGATGGGTGGTGATATTTTCTGTCAGTTTGCTTTTGACATATTCGAGAGCTTCTCTCGCCACGTCATCGGGAATGTGAGCGTACTTAAGCGAGCGGATGACTTTTTCTTCGTTAAAATCTTCGATCTCACCAGAGGCTTTAACTACCTTGATTGCCATAGTACTTACCATTTTACTGTAATATTGAGTTAGTGTTATCAATTAGTTTCAAGGAAATATGTGGGGTTACGGAGGATATGGAGGAATGATGGACGGTTTTGGGACGGTGGGATTTTTTGGTCTACTTACTTGGGTCGCCTTGATCGTTTTTCTAGTTTTAGGCATCGCCTATTTCTGGAAAGAGATCAACAAACCGAAAGGTAGACGTTAGTCGACGAGTTTTGCTTGGTAGCCAAGTTTTTCGATTTCGGCGAGGATGGTTTTTGGTTCGATTTTTTCTTCCTGATAAGAAACGACAGAAAAGGATTTGGCGTAGTTGGTTTTTGAGTTAACAACGCCGGGTAGGTCTTCAAGTGAGAGGTCGATGTTGACGGCACAACTGGAACAGTGGAGCCCAGTCAGAGAAAGAGAGATCTTTTTGGAGTTTTCGACTGGTTTTTTGGCAAAAAGTCCGAACATATTAGATGACATTAAAGGTACCGGTGTACATGCCCATGCTGCAGGAAAAGACCAGGGGTCCGGGATTGGTTGGAGTAAAGTCGAGCGTTTCTGTGCCGGTGACGGGAAGAATTTTCGATAGCCTCAGGGTGGGAATAGTAAATGCACGAGCGCAACCACCGGTATTATCGGTGTTCAGGATGAGGTGGGTTTTCAGCCCTCTCTTGAGGGTGATGTTGTTCGGATAGTAACCTGACGACTTGACGTTAATGCTCACTTCCTGGACATCACCAGTAACAGTGGCACTAGTGCCGGCTACTCTGGGAGAACTGCTGAGACTAATTTTAGCCGCTTCGTAAAAATTCTGGAGAGTGTAGATCGAGCCCATTAGGCCTAACCCCCCGTTAAATGTAACGATGGCGAGAACGACTAAAAGAGCACCTGCAACCCGGCTGAACCAAGCGTGGAAGTAGGAACCGATCTTGGTAAAGACAAAGCCAAGGGCGAAAAAGGTGGGGGTAGTCCCGAGGATGAAGGCGGCCATAATGGCAGCACCATAAAGCGGATTGGCGGTGGCAAGCGCGATCGCCTCTGTAGCCTGAGTGACGGCGCAGGGAATGAAGATGGTCATGGCTCCAAGCAATGCCGGAGCAAAAACTGATTTACTTTTGCTTTGGTCCTTAATAAGTCGGGAGAGAAACTTCGGCGGAGTGATGATGAAGTAACGAAAAACTGGATGGACCTCGAGCATAGAAAGGGCAACGCCAAAAAGGTAGATGGCAATGCCGATTTGGAGCCAACCGCGGGTAACCGGGGTGAGTGTGATCACTGTCCCAAGAAGACCAAGTAAGGCACCGAGAAGAGTGTAGGCTAGTAATTTTGAGGCTAGGAAACTGAGAATGGGGAGGGCTTGATTTCGTGATTGGAGCTTTTTACCGATCGCCTCTTCTGTCGGCGTGATAACGGAAGCGAGTAAGCCCCCCTGGACAGCGAGGCATGAGAGACCACCAGTGGTCAGGCCGGTGAGAAAAATGATGAACAAGTTAGTGTTAGTGGGCATTGATTGGGATTTATTTTACTAGATTATTTAGATGCGTGATTGTTTTAGTCTCAATGAGTTGGTAACGACTGAAACTGAGGAGAGGGCCATGGCGGCGCCGGCAAAGACAGGGTTGAGGAGAATTCCAAAGAAGGGATAAAGAACCCCGGCGGCAACCGGAATGCCAACAATATTATAGATAAATGCCCAGAAAAGATTTTGCTTGATGGTCCGCATCGTATTTTTGCTTAAGCGAATGGCTTTAACCAACTTGCCAAGGTCGCCGTGAAGGAGGGTAATATTGGCTGATTCAATCGCGACATCTGTCCCCGTGCCCATGGCGATACCAACATCTGCGAGAACTAAGGCTGGGGCATCGTTGACACCATCGCCTATCATAGCAACGATCTCTTTTTTATCTTTGAGGGTTTTTATTTTATCGGCTTTTTCGGCAGGGAGAACCTGGGCAAAGACGTCGTCGACGCCTGCTAGACTAGCGATAAACCGGGCGGTGTTCTCATCATCACCGGTAAGCATAGTAACCTTCAGGCCGAGTTTGTGGAGTTCTTTAACTGCGGAGAGGGCTGTCTCTTTCAAAGCGTCGGCGATATAGATACTGGCAAGTAATTTTTTTCCTTGAGTTAGGAAGACCGGAGTCTTACCCTCCATAGTGAATTGGCTGATTAAATCGACATCGTAGGCTATCTTACGGTCTTTAAGGAGTGTGGCATTACCAAGATAATAAGTAACTTTGTAGAAGTCGCCCTTGACTCCCTTACCTTCGAGAGCACTGAAATTGGTGATAGTTTTCGAAGAAATATTTTTCTTTTCGGCAAACTTCAGAATTGCCTCGGCGAGGGGATGTTCGGAGTGTTTCTCGAGCGAGGTGGCAATGGTGAGAATATTCTCATCCGTCATTTCAGAGTTATTAACGAGGTCGACAACTTCCGGTTTGCCGTTGGTGAGAGTGCCGGTCTTATCCATGACAACCGTAGTAACAGAGTGAAGCTTCTCTAAACTTTCAGCGTCTTTGATCAAGATGCCGTTTTCAGCGCCTTTACCGACACCGACAATGATGGCGGTGGGGGTCGCAAGGCCAAGGGCACAAGGGCAGGCGATGACCAGGATACCGACGAAGGAACTGAGTCCAAAAGCGAGAGCTTGGGAAAAGGGCAAATAAAGTGAACCGAGTCCTAGCCAGGTGATGAGAGTAAGGATGGCTAGAACCAAAACGATAGGGACAAAAACAGCGGAGATTTGGTCGGCGATTCTTTCGATTGGAGCCTTACTACCTTGGGCTTCTTCGACAAGTTTGATGATGTGGGCCAGGAGAGTGTCGGAGCTGACCTTGGTGGCCCTAAATTTAAGAGAGCCTTGTTTGTTGATCGTACCACCGATAATCTCGTCGCCGGGTTTTTTATCGATGGGCATGGCCTCGCCTGTGACAAAGGATTCGTCAAGGCTACTTTTGCCTTCAATTATAATGCCGTCAACCGGGATTTTTGCGCCTGGCTTGACGATAAGAATGTCGCCTTGTTTGACCATTTCGACTGCAACCTCAACTGCTTTACCCCCCCTCTCCACCAAGGCTGTTTTCGCTTGAAGAAGAACTAATTTTTCAATCGCTTCACCTGTTTTAATTTTTGAACGGGCTTCAAGATATTTCCCAAAAAGGATAAAACCGATGACGACAATAACGACGTCAAAATAGGTCGTTTCTGATAGACCAAAGTGAGAAATCGTTTCCGGAAGGAAGAAGACAAAGGCGGAGTACGAAAAAGCAGAGAGGGTGCCGATGCCAATCAAGGTGTCCATATTGGCGGTTTTGGTTCTAGCGAAACGGCCAACGGCCACGATGAAGTCGCGGCCAAAACCGAAGAGAACGATTACTGACAAAAGCAGAGAAATTAGATTGAAAGTTCTCATGGGTATGAAAAAGGGTGGAATTGTCTTAAAAAGGTCAGCGGCGATACCCCACATCATCAGAAAAAAAATCGTGATGGCGATCGGTAAGACGAACATAATGGCGCGGCGTTGTTTATCGAGGTGTTCGAGTTTGTCTTTTTTGAGTGGATCAAGTCCATGATCGTGTTCCATGTGACTCATGTCGTGGTCCATGGGCATTTTCGATTCGGCCCCGGTGACTAAGGTGTAGCCGAGATCGGTAACCTTTTTACTGATCTGGTCGAGCGTGATTTTGTCGGAATCATAGGTTAGGGTCGCTTTTTCGGTAGCAATGTTGACGTCACTCTGGGTGACACCTGGTAGTTTGGCGACGGACCGACTGATGATACTGGCGCAACTGGCGCAGTCCATGCCCGTGACTGGGAGGGTGACTGTTTGTTTCATCGGTTACCTCCCTTAATGATAGTGTATTTCTTTGGATCATTTTTGAATTTGGAAAAGCATTTTGAAGCGCAAAAATAATAATGATTTCCAGCGTGGCTGTGGGCGAAAGCGGCGGTTTTGGGAGAAAGGTACATGCCACAGACTGGATCCTTTTGGCTAGGGAGTAGGTCGGCCATGTGGATATTTAAATTTGCCGCTAATTTAGCATTCTTGTATTTTTCTAGTAAAACGCAACGAAGCAGATCACTCGCCTTAATGAAGTTCTTATGTGAAAGCCGATAGTGAATTTGTTTGCCGACTTTCTTTGTGGTGACCACCTTCGCGTTTCTTAAAACTTGGAGGTGTTGGCTCAGGTTGGCTTGGGGGAGATCGAGCATTTCCTGAATCTCCCCAACAGAAAGTGATCGATCGCGGAGCAAATGAATTATTTCAAGTCTCTTTGGATGAGCTAGGGCCTTGAGTAAGTTGGCGTGAAGTTCGAAGACCTCTTGATAGATATTCATATTCGATTATTCGAATATATTATTTGCTAGGCAACTTGTCAAGAGGGTTCAACTCTTTTTGGAGGATTTCCGAGAAAGATAGGCGGCGGCAAGAAAGGTCGTCAAAGAACAGTGGCGACTAGACCCAGGCTACCGGTAAGAGCAACTAAAGAGGTGCCTCATCTGTGAGTGAGTTTAGCAAAAAGCCAGGCAAGGCCGAAGAAAAGGAGGGTAACGATGACAATTGTTCCGCCAGAAGAAAGGTCAAGATAATAGGAGATAACCACTCCGGAGACAACAGAAAGGACTGAAAATACTTCGGCAAAAATAAGTGTTCTGATAAAGCTAGTTCGAAGTTGGAGCGCGGCCACAACGGGGATCACAATCAGGGCGGAAACGAGTAAGACGCCAACGATTGGAATGGCCAAGGAAATAGTCAGGGCAGCTAAGACAATCAAAATAATATTCACCATTCGGGAAGGAATGCCGCTGACCCGAGCTGCTTCTTCGTCAAAACTAATAAAAATCAGTTCCTTGAAAAATAAAAAGATTAGCAGTGCGACGACCAAACCAAAAATCAAAATGTTGGTGACGTCAGATGGCCTAACGGTAACGATGCTACCAAATAGATAGTTAAATAAGTTAACGTTAAAGCCGTGTGCGAGACCAATAAGGATCAGGGCAAGAGCAAGGCTGCCAGAGAGAAAAAGAGCGAGAGCGGACTCGCCATATATTTTCCTGGTTAAACGGAGTCGTTCAATCGCAACCGAAGAAACAACAGTGAGAGTCATGGCCGAAAAAATCGGATTAAGATTGAAGATCAGACCTAAGGCAATACCAGCAAGTGAGACATGGGCGAGGGTATCAGCGATTAGGGAATAGCGACGAAGAACAAGAAAAATTCCGATAAGGGGAGCCACCAAAGCAATCATTAAACCGGCTTCGAGGCCGCGGACGATGAAACTGTAGTTTAAGATGTCCAACATTAGTGGTGGTGTGTTAAATATTTGGCATTTTGCCCATAAACTTTTTCAAGAAAACCGCCGCGGAAGAATTCTTTTGGGTCGACGTGACATGCGAGAATGCGATTGATGCAGGCAACTTCAGTCGCTTCATGGGCGACAACGTCAAGATCATGAGAAACCATAGCTAAGGAAAGTTCTAGCTTTTCATTCAGGGTTTTCATCAGGGCATAAAAATCTTCTTGGGCTTTGACATCGATACCAACAGTCGGTTCATCAAGCAAGATGACGCTCGGTTCTTGGGCGAGAGCACGAGCGATAAAAACCCGTTGTTGTTGGCCGCCAGACAGACTGCCAATTAGTCTGTTTTGATACTCAAGCATATCTACATGCTCAAGACTTCGACTAATAATGCGGTCATCAATTTGATTAAGAAAACGGAAAAGACCTCTTTTGGCAAAACGCCCCATGGCCACGACTTCCCGGACAGTTGCAGGGAAGTTGAGATCAAAATTAGTGACCTTCTGCGGAACGTAACCGACCTTGGTCCAGTCCTTGAACTGTTTGATATCGGTGCCGAAAAGCCGCACAGTACCCTTAGTTGGTTTCAAGAGACCCAGGACTATTTTTAGGAGAGTGGTTTTACCACCGCCGTTTGGGCCAACAATAGCCAGAAAATCACCAAGATGGATATTGAGGTTAATATCTTCCAAGACAATGGTATTTCCGTAAGAAAAGGAGACGTTGTCGATCTCGATGATGTTGCGGTTGTGATCTATTTGTTGCATTCCAGGGCTATTTTCAAATTGGCGAGGTTGTCCCGCATGATAGTCAAGTAATTCTTACCTTGCTTAAGACCATCATCGCTGATTCCTTCGATTGGATCAAGGACCAGGGTTTGGGCACCAATTTCGCCTGCGATGGTTTGACTTAATTTGGGACTAATTAGGGCTTCGAAAAAGATATATTTAATGCCGTTCTTCTTGGCTAGATTAGCAACGCCAACCAAGTCTTTGGGTGAAGGCTCTTGGTCGGGTGAAAGGCCGGCAATAGCAACCTGATTCAAGCCATATTCTTTGGCCAGGTAACCAAAGGCCGCATGGGAGGTGACAATATCCTTTTTTCGACAATGTGCCAGACCAGAACGATAATCGGAGTCGAGTTGTTTAAGATTATTGGTAAGATCAGTCCCATTTTTCTGGTAATAAGCGGCATTTGTTGGGTCGGTCTCTATTAGGCTAGTTAAGATGGTAGCGACTTCCTTTTGGGCGAGGACCGGGTCTAACCAGACGTGGGGGTCGGTAACGGTTGCACCGCCTTCGGTTAGAGTCAGGGAAAACAGACCATCGGCGGCATCGACAACTTTGGTTGACATACCCTTAAGAATGTCTTTGATCTTTTGGGCCCACGCTTCAACGCCGCCGTTCAAGATAAGAAGTTTACTCGCTTCGATACGGACGATATCCTGCGGGGTTGGTTCGTAGTCATGCGGCTCTGATCCAGCCGGGGTAATAGTGATCGCGTCAATTTTCTCACCACCGATCTGAGAGGCAAAGAAATATGGAGGATAGAAAGAAGCGGTGACTAAAATTTTGGATGAGTTTTTGGGTGTGGATAATTGAATGGTGCGAAGTCGGCTTTTAGTGATGGTAAAGAGGCCGAAAACTAGAGCAACTGACAAGGTGGTGATAATAATCTTTTTCATTTTTTCGGAATTTACTCTGAACAATTGCGGCAATAGCCAAAAAATTCAAGATTATGTTTGATAACTTGGAACTTATTTTTTTCTTTGATCAGTTCTTCTACTTTTGAAAAATCATCGTTGATGTCAACTTCAGTAATTGAACGACAGTTGAGACAAACAAGATGGTGATGGTGATCGCGCGTGGAGGACTCATAGCGCCTGATGCCGTCGCATAGATCAACCTCAGTGATCAGGCCTTTTTTGATAAGGCTAGTCATTTCCCGATAAACGGTGGTTTTGTTCACGGAAAGGTGCTTCATGATTTGGACAACCGACAAAGGTTTGCCTGCCCGAGAGATAATGTTGGCAATTTTAATTCTGGCTGAGGTGAGACGCAGGCCCGTGCCTTTTATTTTTGAACTTAGAGCATGTGGGGTCATTCGATATTATCTTAATGCAACTTAGTTGCGTTTGTCAAATGATGTTCTCGAAAAAGTTGATCGCGGTATATACTTTATTAATATGAAGATGAGCCAGCTGGCTTTTCGGCCAGAGAAAACACCGCCAAAGGACGCAGAGACGGTTAACCATAAATTGCTAGTACAGGCTGGGTTTGTCCGCCAGTTAATGGCGGGTGTTTATACCTACCTTCCCTTTGGACTTCTAACTTTACGAAAAATTGAACAGGTGATTCGCGAAGAAATGAATGCGATTGGCGGAGAGGAAGTGTTGATGCCGCTGTTGCACCCGGCAGAAATTTGGAAGACTTCCGGAGGTTGGGACGGTGTTGACGTACTATTTAAGCTCAAAAGTAGAACCGATAAGGAATATGCCTTGGCCCAAAGTGAGGAGGAGGTCGTGACGCCACTAATGAAAGAGTTTATTCAGTCATACCGAGATTTGCCTAAATCTGTTTACAACATTCAGTGGAAGTTTCGGGACGAACTTAGGTCGAAGGCGGGAATTTTGCGTGGCCGGGAATTTCTAATGAAAGATATGTACTCTTGGCATGAAACCCAGGAGGACTTTGAAAGATTTTACAAGGTTGTGAAAGGAGCATACAAAAAGATTTTTGACCGATTGGGACTAAGTTCAAAAGTGACCGAAGCTTCCGGAGGAGCTTTTTCGGAGAAGGTTTCTTACGAGTTCGAGGTTCTGACCGATGCCGGAGAGGCCAATATCCTCTATTGTGATAGTTGTGATTTTTGCGTTAATGTTGACGACATCCAGACTTATAAAGAAGGTGACAAATGCCCTCGATGTGGCAACGACAAATTAAGGCCAGCACTTGCTTCTGAGGTAGGTAATGTCTTTGACCTCTCGCAAAAATATGTCAGGGCATTCGACCTTACGTATGTTGACCAGAATGGTGAGAAGCACTATCCAATCATGGGTTGTTATGGTATCGGCATTAGTCGAACCATGGGGGTGATCGTGGAGAAGTTCCATGACGATAAAGGAATTATCTGGCCAGAGAACATTGCCCCTTTCAAAGTTAGTTTGATCAGTATGAACGAGACTGCGGAAAAGGCCGCCGAGATCTATAAATCTTTAACCAATGTTGGGGTTGAGGTTCTGTGGGATGACAGAGATGTTTCCGCCGGAGTTAAGTTCGCTGACGCCGATTTGATTGGAAATCCTTACCGAGTGGTGGTGGGGCAAAAAAGTCTATCGATGGGTGGGGTGGAATTGAAGAAACGAAACGAAGAGAAAACAGAAATCATCCCCGTCGAAGAAATAGCAACGCGGTTATCAAAATGAGCCTCAACCTATTTGGTCTCTCTTTTCACATATATGGTTTGGTTTTGGGGATTGCGATCTTAGCGGCGTTCCAGGCTTTGACCTGGTTGGCGGGAAAAAAAGGTGTTGACAAGAAAATTGTCGAAAAACTTTTTTGGTGGGTAGTAGTTGGGGGAGTCGTGGGGGCAAGGCTTTATCATGTCATTGATAAGTGGAAAGAGATATATCGCCTGAATCCCGTCAGTGTTTTCTACCTTTGGAATGGCGGTTTGGGGATTTGGGGGGCGGTGATTGGTGGGGTGTCGGTGGCAACAGTTTGGTATCTATTGATCGGCAGAAAAGCGACAAAAATTAGGTTTCTCGATCTCTTGGACATAGTTACCTTTGGAGCGCCACTGGGACAAGCGATCGGAAGATGGGGAAATTTTTTCAATAAGGAAATCATTGGGAAAAATGGTGAGCCACTTTTTCTTTATGAAAGCATTTTAGATTTGTTGTTATTCTTCACTTTGATGTGGGTAACAAGAAGGTTTGGGAAGCCGGGTGTGATTGCTGGGATTTATCTAATCGGTTACGGTTTAATCAGGTTCGTGCTTGAACCAATGCGACCAGAAAATATCGTATGGAAGATAGCGGGAATCCCAACTGCCAGTTTGGTTTCGGTGGTTGCTGCACTAGCGGGGGTATATCTTATTTCGCAAAAACGATCTTGACGACGTCGTCCATGCTTTCGACGAAATGGAATTTGAGATCTTTTTGAACGTTTTTGGGAACTTCGACAAGGCTTTTTTCGTTGTCTTTGGGAAGAATGACTTCTTTAATACCAGCGCGGTGGGCGGCGATGACTTTTTCTTTGACACCGCCAATCTCCAAGGCGCGACCGCGGAGAGTGACTTCACCGGTCATGGCTAGGTCTTTTCTGAAGGGTTTGCCACTGAAAGCTGAGATGATCGCAGTCGTGATCGCCAAACCAGCAGAAGGACCATCCTTTGGGACAGCGCCTTCGGGGACGTGGATGTGGATATCCGAGTGATTGATCACTTTGGAGTCTAGGTTCAGTTGTTTGGCGTGAGACTTAACATAGGAAAGGGCGGCTTTGGCGGATTCTTTCATGACACTACCCAACTGTCCGGTAAGGGTAATGAGGCCTTTTCCCGGCATGGTAGCGACTTCAATGAAGAGGATGTCACCGCCGACCTGAGTGTAAGCAAGTCCAGTAGCAACGCCGACCTGATCTGATTTTTCAGCGAGGTTATGGGAGAAGCGTTGCGGGCCTAGGATATCACCGAGTTGTTTTTCAGAAATAGTCACTTTTTTGAAACCTCTATCCCTGGCCTTTTTGATGGCGGCCTTTCTCATGACGGTGGCGATCAAGCGATCGAGATTACGGACTCCGGCTTCACGAGTATAGAACTTGATGATTTCCTTGAGGGTTTTGGTCGGAATGGCGACATCATCTTTACTTAGAGCGTTGTTTACCAGTTCCTTGGCAATGAGATATCTTTCGCCGATGTTTAGTTTTTCGTCCTCGGTGTAACCTGAAAACTCAATAACTTCGAGACGGTCACGGAGGGCCGGCGGGATCGTATCAAGAACATTGGCGGTCGTAATGAAAAAAACGTGGGAAAGATCGAAAGGAATATCGAGGTAATAATCTTGGAAGAAGGCGTTTTGTTCCGGATCAAGAACCTCGAGCAAAGCGGAACTGGGGTCGCCACGGAAATCGTTACCGACTTTGTCAATTTCGTCCAACATAAAGACCGGGTTATTGGTGCCGCAGTCTTTAATTAATTGAACAACACGTCCTGGCATGGCACCGACGTAAGTGCGGCGGTGGCCCCTGATCTCGGCCTCGTCCCGCATGCCGCCCAGTGACATTTTGACAAATTTTCTGCCCAAGGCTTTGGAGATGGATTTGCCGACTGAGGTCTTGCCAACACCCGGGGGTCCGACGAAGCAAAGGATGGTGGGGATGGACTTTTCTTCGGCCTTTTTTTGACCGGCTTTAAGTTTCAAGACGGCGATATATTCAAGAATTCTTTCTTTAACTTTCTCAAGGCCATAATGGTCCTGATTCAAGATCTTTTCGGCATGACTGAGGGAGAGATTGCTGGTTGAGGCGATGGACCAAGGAAGTTCGGCAATAGTCTCAATCCAACTTCTGACATAACCGGTTTCTGGATTATGAATTGAGAGTTTGGCGAGGCGTTCGAGTTCTTTATTGGTCTTTTCCAGAACGTTCTCAGGAAGCTTGGCAAGTTTAATTTTTTCCCGAAGTTCTTTAACCTCGCTATCTTCCTCGAGTTCGCCCAGTTCCTTCTGAATAGTACGCATCCTTTCACGAAGAACTGCCTCCTTCATGTTTTTATCGAATTTCTTTTGAGTTTTGTCGGAGATTTTTTTCTCGATCTGAAGAATCTTGACCTCTTCGGCGAGGAAATCGCCGATTCTGGTCAACCTAACTTTGAGATTGACTTCTTCGAGAAGATGTTGTTTGTCGCTGTTTTTGACATTCAGGACTGAAGCAATCTGGTGACTGACCTCTACGGGACTAGCGGTACTGATGATCTTCATGAAAGTGGGGACCTCGATATTGTTTTTACCTAGGTTGACAGCTTCCTTAATCTCACTGCTGACGTGATTTACCAGGGCGGTGATTTCCTGACTAGTTTCAACAACGTCGGGAAGAAGAGAAACGGCGGCCAAGAGCTTCCCACCTTGAGTCTCAACCTGATGAATTTTGACACGGGAAATTCCCTTGACGATGGCGTGGAGTTCATCGTTTACCGGAAGGGTTTTGACGATCTGACAAATTGTGCCAACTTCATAAAGATTTTCCGGTTTGGGATCGGTGGTTTTGCTACTCTTTTGAGAGACGAAGCAAACTTCAGTATTACTACTAACAGCGTCATTGACGCCGTTAATTGAAGCAGGGCGGCCAAAGGTCAAGATCGCTTCGGTGTCCGGGAAAATTACCCCCTCTTTGAGGGTGATTAGGGGAAGGATACGAATGTTGCCTTCCGGTTTTTTTGGTGGTGTTAGAACAATTGCCATAGGGTTAATTCATGGGCTATTTAGCAGATATGGTAGCCGATTGCTAACGGAAAATCAAGCTTTTTCCGAGGAGAATCGTGACCAAAATCGTGAGAATGGTCAAGATGAGGAAAAATGAGAATGAAAAGGGGCTTTTTTCCACGGTTGGGTTCTTATTTAATCATAATTTGTTTTTCCTGGGTCCAGAGATGATCTTTGTCAATCAAGGCATAAGCCCGGACGTAAACGACTCCAGCGCGAGGAAGTTTCAGGTTAAGGTCAAATGAGTCCGGAAGTTTAAATAAGCCCGAGACGTAGTCCTCGGTGAAGTTGGGGTAACCGACGGCTTTGGGGGAGTCAAATTTGGTAAGAGCCGAAGGAGAACTTTCATAGCTCCAGTAAATCCCGGTGGAGGTGGTATTGAATGACTCAGGGGCGTTGACTTTCCAAGAGAACTTCGCTGGTTGATTGGCACTCATGGAATCCGGGAGTTTCTCGAATTCAATAGAAAACTGGGTTTGTCTGGCTTGGCGGAGGTTATTTTGTTGTTTTTGATAGTTGTAGTAGACAAGTGAAACGAGGACGACGAGGAAAAGACCAGAATAGAGCAATAATTTTTTTATCATAACTTCTTTGAGTCTAGAACAATAGTTACCGGTCCGTCGAGGACCAGATCGATGATCATATATCCGCCGAAAAATCCTTGTTTGGTGGGTATGCCCGCAGCAACGAGGTCGGAGATGAACTTTTCGTAATATTTTTTAGCAACTTCAGGAGGGGCGGCTTTGATAAAACTCGGACGGTTACCACCCTTAAGGTCGGCAATAAGAGTAAATTGAGAGATGACCATCACCTCCTGCCTCTTTTCGAGAATCGAGAGGTTCATTTTGTCGGCTTTGTCGGAGAGGATTCGTAGTTTAAGCAACTTGGAGGTAAGTTTGGAGACATCTGTTTCGGTGTCATCACTGCCGACGCCGAGAAGAACAATTAATCCTGGTCCGATTGAAGACGATTGGTCGGGGTGATCATTGAGACCAACTTTGGCTGATTTGACTCGTTGAACAACGGCAATCATGCGTTTATTCTATCTTAGATGATAATGAGCAGTCTGTCCGGACCTAGCGCCGGTTGGGTGTCCAAAGGCCGAGGTACCACCAGTCTGATGGTCGTTGTTTGAGGATTTCTCTGGCTACTTTTTTGGCAATGGTTGTTTTAAGAAGTTTAAGATGGTTGTTGTGTTTTAGCCAGGTGGCGGCCTCTTGGTTGCCAATCCAAGAATATTCCTTCAACAGCAAAATTTGATCAAGAATGTCTGCATCTTTGGCAATAAGCGCTTCTTTTGATTTTCGGTCGTGGTACTCAAGATCAAGTTCTCGTATTTCTTTTTCTAATAGGAGGCCTGATAATTGATCCTTGGTGTTTTCGTCTTCGAAAACTTTTACGTATCGTTTGTGGATCCAGTTCTGGTCACCACTTCGGCTTTCTCCAATGTCATGGAGAAGGCACATTTCCAGGACTTTGTGATGATCGAGCTTCGCTTGTTTGGCTAAGAAAAGGCCAATGATGGCGACGCGGAAACTATGAGAAGCGATATTGTCCGAAAGATCATCAGTCAAAAGACATTGTCGATGAGAACGGGCAGTTTTTCGAAGGGTACCGACTTCATAGAATAGATTGACCAACTTTTCGAGAGGGGTGTTGGTCTTTTTCATCTAGGTACTTTTTACCCTTAAGTCGGCTTGGAAGCAAGACCCAAGAAAATAAATCAGTTAAACTGGGTCCATGGGCGCTTTGAAGGTCTGGCTTCTTTTTGTAATTCTATTTTCCATTTGTACAGTTGGCGTTTGGCTGGTTTGGGAAAGATCGCGACAGAATCAGACATCAACTGAACTCATTTCGCCGAGCGTTTCAGAGCTCTTGAATCCCAAGGCTAACGAAACTAAGGTTTGCCTTTCAGGGTTTATTTTGGTCAAAGGTGATTCGCGGTATAAAACAATGGATTTTTGTTTGATGAAGTACGACGCTAAGTGCGCTAATGCCACCAATCTTTCTCAAGGTCTTGAACCGGCTCCTGGTAGTTTGTGCGCCGGGGGAGACAGGAAACATCCAAACGGAACATATAGGAATAACACCGCTGGCTGCGCTTGTATCGGCAATAGACAGGTTGTCTCAACAGCATCTGGATTTCCAATCACCTATATCGCTGAGTCAGACAATACCCCGAACAATGCTAAAAGTTACTGTCAAAAACTGGGCTGGCATCTGATAACTAATAATGAATGGATGACGGTCGCTAGAAATGTGGAACTGGTGCGCGAAAACTGGTGTGATAGGAACGGCGCTAATTGTGGTTATCCTCCAGGAACAGATGGAAAAATATTGGCAAATGGCCATAATGATAGCAACAACGAAAAAACGGTGGGTAATGACGGCGGGGCGTTGATTGCTGGGGATGATAGTCAAGTTTGTTTTGGGACAACGACTGATGGTTCAAATAAATGTGGCGAAAAGGGTTCTCAGAAAAGAACTTTGATGTTATCGAATAAGGAAATAATCTGGGACTTGGCTGGAAATGTTTGGCAATGGGTCGATGTCATAGTTCGGAAAGGTGATCAACCAAAATCTAAGTCCGGCAACGTCTTTGACAATGGATGGATCTCGAGTGAGTTCGCATCCGGAGGCCAAACATCGGTAATTACAGATAACGGGGGCGGGCCAGCTTTAGGTTATGACTCATTCCGTCCATCGAATCCGAGTTGGAACTCAAGTAAAGGGGTGGGGAGGATCTTTCATTTTAGTGGAAACGGCGGCAAACTGGAGACGCAATATACTTTTATTCGGGGTGGAAATTGGAGACACGGTTATGACTCGGGAGTATTTTCCGTTCATATGTTCCCTACTCCTGACAAAGAAAATATTGACGACGTTGGGTTTCGGTGCGTTGCTGATTTAAATCGATGAGTTATTTCTTATAGAGATAAAAGAAATCCTTCGAGTATCCGTTCAGATATGTGTCCGCACCACTTTTTAGATCATGAGTAAGAGTGGTTGAGTCATACTTTCCGCCTCCGAGGGGGCTAAAGATATTAAACCTAACCCAGTTTGGGTTGATGTCCAGTTGGATAGCGTTTTCAGCACCTGCCATTTTCAAGGCGATCGCTAAAGTTTCCGGGGTGAGATTATTACCGACGGCAAAAAGTAATCTACCGTTTTTTGTTTGTCCCATACCGGTACGCCAGGTATAGATGTCAGTAGTCGGAGTTCTACCCCAAAGTTTTTTATTTCTGATGTCTGAGACGGACAACATTCCATTTTCAATAAGTATTGGACAGTTTTGGCGGATATAAGTGATGTCTTTCCCAAGATCTTGACCAGAATAGTTGATAATTTTGAAAGTACCATTTTTATAACCCACTACACTACCGAGATCTTTTTGGAGCGGGAGATAGGTTTTGCCGTCAACAATCATGCCATAAGCGCCATCTTTGTACTGAAAACCACCATCAAAGGCGGCGATGAGACGATCTGAAGCAACAATTTCTGGTGGAACTTTTCCGGGACCTGGATTCCCAACCTCGCCTCCTGGTTTTTTAGTCCCGGCAACAACCCCAAGTATAAGTTTGCTCATATCAAGTTGGGCAACGGTAACCACCGAAAATGAACGATTTTTATCTGGCCTTACAAAAGTCAGGGCCATCACACCCTCGTTGGGAAAGGCCTTAAGTTTGATGACTTTCCAGATGCCCTCGTTTCGAAGATGGCTGAAGTTGTTGGTAACCGGGATGGCGGTTAGGTCTAGGCCGGATAACTGGTAGTCGTCAGTCTTTAAGTTGTCGTTATTAAATAAGGGCGGCGTAATTTGTTCGACCCCTGAGGCGATTTGCTCGATTTGGTCAGAGACGTTAAAAAAGACTTTTTCGAGAAAGATAACGTTCGCGTCACCGATGAGGGGGCGGAGAACATCGTCAGTAAAGTTGGCCGCTGCAGTGATATTTAGTTTAATAAATAAGATGGCGGTAACAATGACCAGGATGATGAGTAGGAATAAGGTCTTAAGAAGTTTCTTCATACTCTATAAATATTAATGTATAGGAGAGGGAAAAATATAGAAGGAAAAGTCTAATCTCGCTGGAGGTACTTTTTACCCTTTAATTGGTCGGGGAGCAAGCTTTTATCGGTGTACATTTCATAACCCTTACCGTAACCTATCTTCTTCATTAACTTGGTGGGGGCGTTTCTAAGTTCTAAGGGAATTGGGAGGTTGCCAAAATCGTGAATATCTTTTTGAGCGGCGCGAAGACCATCGTAAGCGGAGCGGTCTTTCTTGGCCTGGGCTAAGTAGGAAGCCCCGTGGGCTAGATTAATAGCGCACTCAGGATAACCGATGGTGTTCGCGGCCTGGAAGACAGCATTGGCGACGACAAGAGCGGTCGGTTGGGCGAGTCCGATATCTTCGCTGGCAAAAATGACCATACGCCGGGCAATAAAGAGTGGGTCTTCGCCCGAATCAACCAAACGAGCGAGATAGTATAGAGCGGCGTCGGGATTGCTGGCGCGCATTGATTTGATGAAGGCAGAGATGGTGTTGTAGTGCTCTTCACCTTGTTTGTCGAAGCGGAGAAAGCGAGATTGGAGAGAGTTCTTCAGAGTCTCGAGGGTGATCTTTTTGTAGAGATGGAAACAGTTATCTAGGAGATTAATGATCTGGCGGGCGTCGCCATTGGCGACAGCGGTAAGCCACTCTCGCTCGTCGTCACCAATCTTGATTTTGACTTTATTAACTTTGTTTATTTCCCGAATGGCCCGGTCGATGATAGAACTAATCTCATCACGATCAAGTTCGGATAAGACGAAAACCCGACAACGGGAAAGAAGCGGGGCAATAATTTCGAAACTGGGGTTTTCGGTGGTGGCGCCGATAAGGGTCAGGGTTCCCCTTTCGACGGACGGTAGGAGAAAATCTTGCTGAGCCTTGTTGAAACGATGAATTTCATCTAAGAAAAGGATGGTGGGACGTTTGTCTTTCTCGGCAAGAGCAACAAGTTTTTTGATATCGGCCTTGCCAGCAGAAACGGCGGAAAGTTCCATAAAGTTCGCATCGAGGGCATTGGCATAAATTCTGGCGAGGGTGGTTTTGCCGACTCCTGGGGGACCCCAAAAGATCATTGAGAAAAGGTGTTTTTGCTGGATCGCGATGGCAAGAGGTTTGTTGGCACCCACCAGATGAGGCTGGCCGATGTAGTCGGTGAGTGTTTCCGGGCGGAGTCTGGTGGCGAGAGGAACTTGTTCCATATTCGGTTTTTATTTGGGTCTACTTCAGAGTAAATTTCCCAAGCAAAAAAGTCAACCCTCGCTTCGCGGGACACAGTAATCAATTGGGGCGGTGGGGCGTGAAGGTGAAGTGTTGGGTATGAAAATGCTCTTTGAAACTAGCAGAAACACTGGCGCGCCAGAGTTCGTCGAGTGGGTGATTTCCGATGAATTCAAATGGTAAGGGACCAATACTATCGGCGTCGACACGGACATAGATGAGGAGAGTGTTGCCTCGAACACTCGCGGCCATAAATTCGTAGTCTGATTCTCTAGCTTTTAGTTTCAACCATTCTTGCATCTTCGGCCCAACGTCAGTGAGAGTCTCTTCATCGGGAAGAAGCATGCTGGCGATGAATTCGGCATCGCGATCGGATAAACGGTAGACTCTTTGGAGAGTTTCCACGGGGGTCATGGTTGGCGTATTGTACCATCGCACAAGTGTGGGATAATTTTCCTATGGATATGAAACCTCCTTCAAAAGCAATTCAAACCGGCGTGGCGATGTTAGCCCACGAAGATATGAGGGAACGGGAAGAAAGTATCCTTCTCGACATCAGTGAACTGACTAAGTTTTTGCCTGAAGAAGTAATCTGGAGGTCTGACTACTTGGGGACCGGCCGAGTCGGCGCGGTCCATTACCGAGGAAGACTTGATGGCAAGGAAGTGGTTTTGAAAATTCAAGGAGTAAGGCCTGATGTCTCAGAGGCTTTTATGATTGAAGAGTTTCAAAAACAAAACAAAAGCAAACTGATCAGACCTCCTTATGTTTACCAATACCTGCCGTGGAATGAAGGGAAACAATATGAGGCTTTTTTGATGGAGTCGGTGCGGGGGAAAAAGGTCATTGAAAGCAAAAAACTTCTGACAGCAGGAGAGATCGAATCATTTATTGAGATTTATAAAGAATACAAAAGAAATTGCGTAAGTAAACCGTGGTTACCGAAACCAGCGGATGACGACTTGGCTGAAGAGCTGATTCAGAGGGTGAAAAAGATGATGGAGGAAATAAAACCAAATAGCCCAAATCGGCAAGCCGGTGATTTGGACCTGGCTATTGCCGCAGCTAATGTTCTAAAAAAAATTTGGCAGAACGAGGAACTTGAGTTTGTCCACGGACATTTTTCGGCAGAGGACCTAATGTGGCAGGGCCAAGAGATGATCTTGTTCTCTAATTTATTTTGGAAGTGGAAGTATCCATTTTATGATCTCGTCTTTGCATACCACTGGTTGATGTACGGTTTGGCAAGTGTGGAGGGAGTTACCCCCGAACAAATAGAAGACCAGAGGAGTCTTTGGCTTTCGGAGATTAGAAAAACGGCCCAGGAGTTAAATCCTGAAAAGGGGTTAGTACTCGTCAATGGAGTTTTGCTTGAGCGAGCAATTGCCGGACTACTGGTAGACGGACATGCGTATTTGGATGAGACTAAGCCCATCACGGCACATCTGATCACAGAGACAAGAAATCAGCTGGTTTCTTTGATGAAGAGTTTGAGCTAGTTGCCATAACGGGAATAAAACCAACACTTAGTTCTTTCGACTAGGTTGAAGTAAGCCAAGACAAAGATTGTGAGAATCAGATAAAACATTGCCGGTGGAGGAACAAAGCCGAAAACTTTGGCCACTGGCGTGACGAAAGGAACCGTGAGGCCGAAGATAAGGATCGAAAGGGCGCCGAATATAAGAGAGTTGCTTGGCCTACTTTTATAAAACGGCTGGACTCGGGTTCTAATGCTAAAGATGATGAGTGTTTGAGTCACTAGTGACTCGATAAACCAACCAGTCTGGAATAAGGGAATCGAGGCCTTGAATACATAAAGCATCAAACCAAAAGTAAGAAAGTCAAAAATGGAGCTGATCGGGCCGAAGATCAGGGTGAACTTGTTGATGAAGCGGATGTCCCAGATGGCCGGTTTGGTAACACTTTCAGCATCGACAGTATCAGATGATAGAAAAATTTGGCTGAGATCGTAGAGAAAATTATTCAAAAGGAGCTGGATTGGAAGCATGGGTAAGAAAGGTAGAAAGAGAGAGATAATCGCGACGCTGACCATGTTACCAAAGTTACTGCTGGTACCCATCATGATGTATTTCATGACATTAACAAAAGTCTTTCTTCCTTCAATCAGGCCATCTTTGAAGACATGAAGGTCTTTTTTTAAAAGGATCAGGTCGGCCGCTTCTTTGGCCACATCGACAGCATTCTCGACTGAAATGCCAACGTCGGCGGCCCGGAGTGAAGGAGCATCATTTATACCATCACCCAAGAAACCGACGCCAATGCCGTGACGTTTCATCGAGAGGATCAGGCGCTCTTTTTGATTTGGGTTCAGTCGGGCAAAGATAGTGTTATCATCTGCAACCCTGAAAAGTTCATCCGAGGTAAGGTTTTCGAGCTGTTCTCCCATAACAACGCCTTTAACGGGCAGACCGATGTCAGAACAGATCTTCTGAGTGACTAGTTCATTGTCGCCCGTGAGAATCTTCACTTCGACACCGTGGCTGCGTAGGATTTTGATGGCAATGCCGGCATCGGATTTGGCCGGGTCTAGGAAAGACATTAATCCAAGCAGGGTGAGATTGGTTTCATCTTCGGGTGAGTATTTATCTTTCTTTTCGACATCTTTATAGGCAACGGCGAGGACTCGATAGCCCTTTTTACTTAAATCTTTAAAGCGGTCGTTGAATTTTTCGAGAATTGGTTTCGAAAGCGGGCGGACTTTACCGTCATAGAAATAATGAGAGGAAAGCCCGATGATCCCTTCCGGGGTACCCTTGGTGATCATCAAGAGTTTGTTTTTTTCGGAGACGATCACGGATAATCTCTTTCTGATAAAGTCAAAGGGGATTTCGTCAACTTTTTCATAGCCGGCGGTGGAGACTTCTCGGTGGGCTAGAATGGCATTTTCCATCGGGTTTTTTAAGCCCGCCTGGTAGTAACTATTCAAAAAACCAAAATGAAGAACTTTCTGATTATCTTTACCATAGACATCTTCATATCTTTCGAGGTGAATTTTGTCCTGAGTGAGGGTACCGGTTTTATCGGTGCAGAGTACCTGCATGCCACCAAGGTTCTGAATCGAGGGAAGGTTCTTGACGATGACCCCCTTTTTGGCCATTCGTGTGGCGCCTCGACTAAGATTGACGGTAATGACAATCGGAAGAAGTTCTGGGGTGAGACCAACGGCCAGAGCGAGTGAGAAAAGAAAAGAATCAATCACCTGATGGCGAGACAGAGCGTTCGCAAAAAAAACAAAAATTACCAGGATCAGGGTAAGACGCATCAGAAGCAGTCCAAAACGCCTAACACCGACTTCGAACTCAGTTGGGGGTCTAGTTTGGGTGAGATCTTTGGCGATCTGGCCTAACCTGGTGGACTTGCCGGTGGCAACGATGACCGCGGTCGCTTCGCCCTGGATAATACTGGTGCCCATAAAAACCATGTTGTCGATCTGATTTACTTCCAGTTTTTCAGTTTTGAGGGTATGGTCGTCTTTTTCCTGAGGGAAAGACTCTCCGGTAAGGCTGCTCTGGTTGGCCAAAAGATCTCGGCTCTCGATGAGTCGGGCATCGGCGGGAACAATATCACCGGCAGTAAGGTGAATCACGTCTCCGGGGATGAGTTCGCTGGCATCAATGTCTTGTTTGACACCATGCCGGGTGACGGTCGCCTTGAGACTAACTTTTTCTCTAAGTTTTTTGGCAGCGGATTGAGCCTGATGTTCCTGGTAAAAATCCAGGACGACGCTCATGGTCACCATGACGGAGATAATGATGAAGTTGATGAATTCACCGAGGGCAGCTGAGATGAGACTGGCGAATAAAAGAATCAGGATGAGGGGGTCAAGGAATTTACTAAAAAACTCGATTAGGATGTGGGCTTCTTTTTCTTTGGCGATTTCGTTGGGGCCGAAAAGCAGTCTCCTTTTTTCAACATCATTCTGATGGAGTCCGTGAAGGTCGGTTTGATAGAGAGAAAGGACATCTTTGTCTGTGGCTACCCAGGGTTTTAGATCGGCAATATCGCTAGGTTTGAGCATTATCTTAATTGTATACAGAATTGATATAATTTTTATAGCTTCGGTGGGGAATGACTTTCAACTTAATAATGGCTAAACAAAAACCTAGGGATTTCAGAAGGCTGCTTATATTTTCCTTGTTGGCAGTTGTAGTACTGTTGACCCTCGTAGCGTTAAGGCGGTTGACGGTGATCCAAAACATTAAGTTCCAGTTACCAAAACAAATAGAGCAGGTGGCCCCTAAGCCATTGACGGAACAACTTGTGATTGATCAAATCAATAGTTACCGGACGACGAACAAAATGCTGGCCCTGACTCGAAACGGGAAGTTAGATAAAGCGGCATTGTCTCGCTTGGAGGTGGTGAAAAATTCCCAAGACTTCAGTGGAGAAAAGACCGGTTTGACTCGAGAGAATGCCGTTAGGAATAACGACTACAACTATGGCGTGATCGGAGACTTATACGCCCAAGGCGTGTCCACGGACTCAAACCTGGTCGATTCCTGGTCAGGCGATACAAATGCCAAAAAAACCTTGAATGAGAAATCATTCAGAGATGTGGGGGTAAAAGTTGAACTAGACAGTGACACATATAAAGTAATGGTAATTTTGGCCCGCAAGTCGGTGCCGGTTGTGGAAAAGTTGGGAGCGGGCGGCTATCCAGTCGTTTCTTGGGGGGGACCAGAGATGTGGGAGGCAATCAATAAGAGGAGGGTGGAACTCGGTGTCGGTCAACTATCGCGCAAAGATGAACTATGCACCATTGCTTCGATCCGCTTAAATCAATTACTTGAGCTGGGTAAGTTGGATGGCCACGCCGGTTTTGAACCAACTCTATCCCGGCCTGATTTGGCTTGGATCAGGCAAAGATATAACCTCTCGGAGTTTTTGATTGTGGGGTATCCTACCCCGCAGGAAGCTGTTGCCGGATGGGAACACACCCTGGGACATAAGGGGTTATTGGCCGGAGGCGAGTATGTTTGGGGGTGCGTCTACGCCCAAAATACTTTTGCGGTAGCAATCGCAGCGTACTAAGAAAACGGGAAGAATTTTTCATCATCCACACACTGTCGTTTGCACAGAAATTTGCCAACCGGTTTGACCTATTGGGGGCGGGTTTACTACTACCAGTTTAAGCTTGACATAAAGTTTCCTATCTGTATCGTCTAGTGGTAGAATAAATATATGAATCATCTTTCTGTTCGACCGAATCTGTTGCCGAAAAACGATCCTAGGTATATATATTGGAGAAAGAGTCTTGCCAAAAGGCCCAACTCCTGGAACAAGGGCAAGACAAAGGATACTGATCCAGGTGTAAGAAAAATATCAGAAACATTCAAGAGAAAGAGGATAGATAATTTTGCTAACTGGCGATCCAATGCTAGGCGTACTGGAATAATTCCTGATACAAGAAAAAAATTAGTGAAGTCAGAAGAACTAGCCGTTCTAATAGGATTGATTTTGGGCGATGGAAATATTAGTAAATTTCCGCGGACAGAATGTTTAAGATTAACCTTGGGAACAGATAAGCCTCAACTTGCTTCTTATGCAACATTATTAATAGAAAGAGTGTTTGGAAAAACTCCATCTTTAATAAAAAGAACTAATTATAACTGTTATAACGTAACGATTTGCCAGAAGAACCTTGGTAGAAGGCTGGGGATACCGATAGGGGCGAGAGGTGAATTGGAAATTAGTTTGCCTTCTTGGATATGGAGTAAGAAACGTTATTTAATTTCCACCATAAAGGGTCTTTTTGAAGCTGAGGCCTCCTATTGTGTTCACGAAAAATCATATACATATAATTTTGAATTTAGTAACAGGAACTTCTCTTTATTGAACGAGGTTGAAAGGGGACTTAAAGTATTAGGACTCAATCCAGAAAGGAGAAAGTGTGCCGTGAGGTTGAGGAAAAAGAGTGAGGCCATTTACCTTAAAGACTTGATAAATTTTCGAGCCTACCCATGAGTTATAATATGTAGCAATATTGCCGAGTCGTCTAATTGGCAGGACGTCGCCCTCTGAAGGCGAATATTCCTGGTTCGAGTCCAGGCTCGGCAACAAAAAGGTATACTACCAATATGAAACTAAAAGAGGCGTTAACTTATTTAACCGGCGCTGACTACTTCAAAAGACATTTTGATTATCAGCAACAATTATTGGCTGAAAATATCGGCAGTGATGGGCCTCATTTGCCATTCGAAGGTGACTTAAGGACAGCAGCTAGGGTTTATGCCGATAGATTAAGAACCATGGTTGAAGGTCCAGTCGTTCTCGCTTCGCGCGTCACAGGTGTTGATTTGGCCTTAAGAAAGGTTCGTGAGCAATTAGCTAAAGAGATCAATAAATAGTACTTTAATTTTGTCTATTGTGTTTTTTGTTCCGTGGCAATAGTATTTTTTCATGGCAGAAAAGGACAGGGGCAAAGAGAAGTTGGATTTGGCGAGACAAATCATCGTATTTATTGGGCCGGAGGGGTCTGGGAAGACGACTCACGCACTCAGATTAGCCGAGGAAGCGAGTAAGCCATATCTGTCGACCGGAGATATTTTGCGGGACCTGGCTGCCAACGATTTTCTGACCCCGTATGGCGATGCCTGTCGAAAAATGTTTGCCGAGCATGCCTATCTTGATGGCCAAACTCTACTTGAGATCTTAATCCTTAGGTTGGGTCGAGCTGATATGGCCGATGGTTTTGTGATGGACGGCAGTATGAGAACGGTGGAAGAAACAATCAAGCTTCAGGAAGTCCTAAATTCAGCTGGCAGGGGCGATCTACTGATTAAAGTAATCCAACTAGAAATCACTGAAGAGGAAAGTCTCGCCAGACTGGCGGGAGAGAGCGGGAGAAAAAGATTTGACGACACGGTCGAGGCGATCAGAATAAGACTTTCAAAGTACCAATACCAACTAGAGCAGAGGCTTGAGATTATTAGGAGCCATCCCAACTGGCAATTAATTCCAGTCAACGCGATGCCAGACACAGAGGAGGTTTATTTGCAGGTTCAGACTAGGTTGCGAGATCTTTCTTGATTTCTTCGAGAAGCTTATCGGCTTCTTGTTGGAGCTCTTTTTCTATCTCGGGGGAGGCATGTTCTCTCAGATAACTTATCAGCTCTGGATCATATGGGGCCGACTCCAGACGGGAGAGAAAGGTGTGGTGTTGGTGGGGGTGGAGTTTCTGAAGAATATATTCAACGAGACCCTGATGAATAATATCGTCAACCAATTGTTTCATCTTGCCCTTATGGTTCGCCGGTTGATTTGATTTCTCGATCATGAGAATAACTTCGGCTTTGTTGACTAGATGATCGTAAAAAAGAATGCTCATGTTATTTAAGATTTATTTTCCGGGTAACCGGTCCTAGGGGAATTTGGTTATCCGGGTCGTCTAGAAATAAGAATAGCACCAAGCCTTTTCGAGGACCTAAGTGAAGATTTAATGCTTTCATTACTTCGGGGGAACCGCCGAATTGTTTGCCCGTCCAATGGGCCGGGCCGGCGTCGCCAAGGTCTGTTACGACGGCGGTGCCATTAGCCGGATTAACGACTAAAATTTTTCGATACTTATACCAATCTCGCAGTTTAACAAAATCGGCCTGCCAATTCGGGAGGTAGAGGGTCTGGGCGACGGAGTACCATTTCTCGCGAAGGTAGTCCTGGGTAGTAAATTCAGACTGACTCCTGGCAAAATATCCCCAAGCGCCAAGACCGGGGGCAATGCCGGCAATCTGTTCATCGTCGTGGTCGTAGACGGTGTCGCCGGGGTAGCGTCGGAGATGTTGTTCGTAACCAATGAAGCCCACTTGGTGATTCAACTGTTGACCCTCAAGAATCGACTTTGCTTTTAGTCCGGTCGATGAGTAAATAGCATCCTCAATTTTTTTGGCTTGATCATCTTCAAGTTTTGTCGGCGAGTGAGGAGTAATTGGCGTGAGAGATTTCATCAGGGACTCGGCAACGGAAACGGTTTTAATGGTTTCGGCATGACGCGGAGCGACCAGGGCGGGCAGATTCACTGGCGACATCAAGAGGGCACCGGTTAAACCAGCACCGGCAAGAAGGCGGGTTGATTTCTCGCGCAGGTTATATGCCAACAAAGAGGTCCGGGTGATAAAACTTTTGGCTGCCTTGTGTTCCCGAAGTTTTTTGTTTAACGACTCACTTCGCCTTTGGAGAGCGTTGAGAGCGTTACTGCTGATGGCAGGTGTGTCCATTTTATCCAAGATTTTGTTTGATTCGAGCTAGAGTCTCTTCCCTGCCGATGATAAGCATCGACTCGGTCAAAGGTGGGGTTATTTTGCTACCGGCGATCGCCAGACGGAGCGACATGAAATATTCTCCTCGGTTCCAATTTTTAGTATTGGCGGAGTTTACTAAACTTGTTTCGATCGCCTCTTTGGACCAATCAACTTGATTGAGGACAGAGAAAGCATCGGTTAAAAATGATTTGGTACTTTCAGTTTGTTCCTGGGGTGCGGGACGTTGCCAAAAGAAACTCGTTAGTAGTTCAAATTCAAGAAGAGTTGAGATCCTTGATTTAGCAAGAGGAATTATTTTTAGAAGAAGGACGTCGTCGATTTTCTTTTTAAGATGAGGTTTAATTAATTGAAGTAGCTCTTGATCTGTCTTTTGCCTGAGGTATTGACCATTGAACCAAATAAGTTTTGTGATATTGAAGAGAGGATTCCCTTTCTGAAAGCCGTTGGGGTCAAAATACCTGACGAAGTCCTCCAAGGTATACGTCTCTCGATTGTCTTTTGGAGCCCAACCGAGAAGAATGACAAAGTTGAGCAAGGCTTCGGGTAGGTAACCATCGGCAATGAATTGCTCCACCGAAACATTCCCTTTCCGTTTGCTTAATTTACCACCCGAAGGATCCTGAATGTCGGTAAGATGCCCGATTTCTGGAGTTGAATAGCCGAGATACTGATACACAAGCAGGTGGATCGGGGTGCTGGGCAGCCAGTCGTGTCCTCTAAGGACGTGGGTGATCTTCATATCGTGGTCGTCGACAACCACGGCGAGGTGGTAGGTGGGAAAGCCATCCGACTTGAGGAGCATGGCATCGTCGACAACATCGGTTTTCCAAGAAGTTTTTTTTCTAAGGACGAAATCTGTATATGAAACAACCTCACCGTCCGGGACCTTGAGACGAATGGCTGGTTTTTCGCCAGTGGCCAGTTTGGAGGCGACTTCTTCTTTGGATAAGAAACGGCAAGGGTCTCGAAATTTTATGCCAGTTTTTCGATTCTCTTTGATTTCCTCCTTACTTAGCGGTTTACAAAAACAGTAGAAGGCGTGGCCGTCATCAACTAGTTTTTTCGCAGCACCCTCATAAATACCGGTCTTAACCCTCTCTGATTGGACATAGTATTCGTCCCAATTCAGACCGAATGTTTTAAGAATTTGTTGGAGTTTCTCCCGGGCCCCAGGGACTTCCCTTTTTTGGTCGGTGTCTTCTATCCGAAGCAGAAACTGGCCCTGACTGTGCTTGGCCAGGGCGTAAGCATAAACAGCCGTGCGAAGGCCGCCGATGTGGAGATAGCCGGTAGGCGAAGGGGCAAATCTGGTTCGGATAGTGGCTGAGTCCATAATATAGATAGTATACTTGAATTAATTCTATGGCGAGCTTAACCGAGACAGCGGAAATAACCAGAAAGGCGATCAGGTATGGGGCGATAGCTTTCGTGGCAATTAGCGTGCTCTGGATTTTGGGAGGGGCGGCAATTCGATATTATAGAGCCTTGAATCCCTCACCTCCTCCGCCGCCAACGATGGATTTCGGATTGTTGCCCCCAGTCACTTTTCCCAAGGAGACCGGTAGGCCAAAGTTAACTCTCGAGTTACCCACGGGAGTAATCCCCAGGTTCCCGGATAGAATGTATGTTTACTACGCTCCGACAAAAAGAAGTGGTTTCTTAGATGCCCAAGCGGCAGTCGACACGGCACGAAATTTAGGGTTTACCTTTAACCCCGATACTCCCAGTGAAACAAAGTATATCTGGACGAACCAGGATCCTCTGGCATCAAGATTGCAGACGGATATTATTTCCGGGCATTTCACCCTGACCAGACAATGGCAGAATAACCCCGCTTTACTTTCGCTAACAAACTTTACGTCTGACCAGCAGGTAATCGGTGACGTGACGAACTATCTACGAAAGGCAAGTCTATTGCCCAACGATGTGGACAAGGAACAAAAAGTAACCTATTTGAAGGCGGTGGCGGGGAAGTTGGTGCCGACAATTTCTTTGTCTGAGGCCGATTTTGTCCAGGTAGACTTTTTTAGAAACAATTTTGTGACAATCGATAAAGATACCAAGAAAGTGGTCAGCAGTTACCCCTTTTACAGATTGGATCCGGACTTTGGGTTAATCAGAGCAATCGAGTCAGGATCCAAAGATAGCAGCGACAAGATCGTGGAGCTTGATTACAACTACACCACCGTCGATTACACCAGAGGTGGAACTTATCCGATCAAGTCCGGGGATGCGGCTTGGCGAGAATTTAGTAGTGGAGGAGGCTATGTCACAGACAAGAATCCGAAGACGGGTAGTATCGCGATAAGAAGAGTCTTACTTGGGTATTTTGACTCACCCTCACAGAACTACGCAATGCCTATTTATGTTTTCTTGGGTGACCAAGGATTTGTTGGCTATGTCAGTGCAGTAGCGGACTCAGTAATAAAAAAATGATCCCTCGGACATACTCGGGATGACAAACAAGTTTGTCAAATCTGTTTCCAGTCAAAGTTGTCGTAGACCCAGTTGATCAGCTTGGCTGATTCGCCAAAACGATCGGTCGAACTGAGAAGAGCGATCAGAATACTTTTACCATTGCGGGTGACCAAGGTGATCAAACACTCACCAGACTCGGGTGTCCAGCCGGTCTTCAAGCCTTTAACACCATCCATTCCCAGAAGTTTGTTGGTAGACTCAATTGAGAATTTCTTTGACCCGGTCACGTCGGTGAAGGTAATGCTTTTGGTCGAGACAATTTTTCTGATGGTGGCGTTGGCGATCGCTTCCCGGGCGATGACGGTCAAGTCCTGGGCGGTGGTGTAGTGATCCGGATTGGAAAGGCCGGTGACGTTAGCAAAATGGGTTGACTTTAGGTTTAATTCTCTGGCATTTTGATTCATCTTGGCAATGAACTGGGTATAGCCGCCCGGATAGTTTTCGGCGAGAGTGACGGCGGCATCATTACCCGAGTCAACGAGTAAGCCATAAAGTAGGTTTTCGACGGTCAGTTTATCCCCGGCGACGAGGTGGATCGATTGGCCGAGAGCTTCGGCGGCGGACTTGACGGTCAAGACCTGATCGAGATCAAAAGCCCCCAGGGCAACCAGGGCAGTCATAAGTTTGGTGGTGCTGGCAGGATAAAAGCGGGCGGAACTGTTTTTCTCGTAGATGGTGGTTCCCGAATCAGGGTCGAAAATAAAGACAGCATTGGCAGTGACCTCTGGCACGGAAACGGCGTTTGTTTTTGCTTGCGGAAAGACCAGGGTTGAAGTAGTGGCAGGTTTCACCTGCGGCTGTGGCCTAACAGGACTAATCGGAAGAAAGACAAAAATTGTCGCCGATAATGTTAGGATCAGGAGGTCAAAAAATTTCAGTGGTGAAACGCGCAGCTTCATGAATCAATCTTAGCAGAAGCGTTTGTTAGGGAGTCAGTCGATTGACGCCGCGGTAAAGGTAGGTTACTTCACGAACGTTTGAAAGATTGAGCATCTTCATGATAAAGCGTGAGGGACCGAAGCCAAGACCGCCATGGGGCGGACAACCGAACTTAAAGAAGTTTAAATAATGTTGGATATTTTCAACATTGAGACCCTTGTCCTCAGCTTGCTGCTTGAGCACTTCGTAGCGATGTTCCCGTTGTGCGCCGGTGGTAATTTCTAAGCCTTTCCAAACAAGGTCGAAGCTCTTGGTAAGCTTGGGGTCACTCTCAAGTCGCATATGATAAAAGGGTCTGACTTCGACCGGATATTCAGTCACAAACAAGAATTCGTGACCGTTTTTCTCGGTCATAAAACGTGAGAGTTCTCTTTCTTCTTCTGGACTTAGATCCCCCTCTTTTTCACTAGGAACCCCTTTCTCTTTGAGGAGGGCTTTTGCTTCAGCCATGGTGATTTGAGGGAAGGGTAAAGTTGGAACCACCAGTTCTGCACCAAAAACGTCTTTAATTTCCTGACCGTATTTTTCTTTAACCGATCCGAGGACGTGGGCAAGTAATTCGCTCTCGGCTTGGATTACGTCCTGATGTGATTCAATAAAAGAAATTTCCATATCATAACCGGTAAACTCGGTGTCGTGGCGTGAGGTGAAGGATGGGTTTGCCCTAAAAACTGGCCCGATCTCGAATATTTTTTCGAAACCGGAAGCCATGGCCATCTGCTTGAAGAACTGAGGGGACTGAGCCAGATAGGCGGTGGTACCAAAATACGGGAGACTAAAAAGTTCAGATTTTGACTCACTGGGCGAACTCATCAATTTGGGTGAATGAATTTCCAGGAACCCGTTTGAGGTCCAATAATCAATGAAGGCCTTTTCAGCAGCTGTCCAGACCTTGAAGATGAGGGCGTTTTTGGGTTTGCGCAAATCGACCCAGCGCCAGTCAAGCCGTTTACTTTGGTCGGTTTCCTGTTCGCCTTTTTCGACGACAGGTATAGGTAGCTCCGGAGCGGCCTTGGAGAGAATGGTAATTTTCTCGGCCTGGACCTCAATCCCGCGGGGGGCTTGGGGAACGGATTTTACCAAACCCTCGACGGCGATGACTGATTCTAAAGTGATGCCATCGAGCGCGTCAAAAGGCTGGACTTGGTCTTTGGTGACGACGACTTGAATGGTTCCGCTAATGTCACGAAGAACAATAAATTTGATGTTTTTTTGGTCTCGAATTACTTGGACCCAACCTTCCAGAAAGACGGTTTCCCCTACTTGGGTATATGCCGCCTCAATATATGCTCTTTTCATAGATAGGGTTATTTTACATCAGCGAGATGTGACCTGGTGATTTTACCCCTCGCTTTTGCGGTTTTGACGAACTGAAGCCAATCCCGGTTGGGAGAGCGTTTACCTTTTGATTTGATGATCTCAACTAGATCTCCGCTTTTGAGGATAAAGTCGAGGGGAACGATTTTCTGGTTCACTTTGGCGCCTTGAAGATGAAAGCCGAGGTCGGTGTGGACCGCAAAGGCAAAGTCGACAGGTGTCGCGTTTTTGGGGAGATCGTAGACGTCGCCGTGGGGCGAGAAAACATAGATCCTTTCTGAAAGGGCATCGAGTTTCAAACTTGTAACAAACTCTTCTGAGCTACCGACTTCTTTCTGCCAAGAAGCGAGTTGTTTGATCCAGTCTGTTTTACCAGAAGCATTGAAGGCGGTTCCTCTCTCTAGTTTTTCGTCACTGGCACCTTTTGACTTTGCTTCACTGTAAAGGGTATGCGCTGCCGCGCCATACTCGGCTTGTTCGTGCATTTGTCGGGTCCTGATTTGGATTTCAATGATATGTCCTTTGTGATCAAAAACCTTAGTGTGGATCGACTGGTAGCCGTTAGGTTTGGGTTGAGCGATAAAGTCACTAATACCAACGTAAGGAACTGGCTGCCAAAGGTCATGGACCAATCCGAGTGCTGCATAACATTCTAATTTTGAATTGGTAATAATCCGAAGTGCAACAAGGTCGTGGATTTTAGTGAGGTCACCATCAATTTCCGGTCGAGTAAGTTTTTTGTACAAACTATATTTTCTTTTATGCCGTCCATGAATTTCGACACTGAGACCATAGGTTTCTAATTTCGTCCTTATCAATTGAATTGCTTGCTTGGTTGTTTTTTCGGCGCGAAGAAAGTGGGGTCTGGCGATTTCCATCACGTGACCGTATTCTTCCGGAAAAAGATAAGGGAAAGCCAAGTCCTCAAGATCACCCTTCAGTTGCCCCATACCAAGACGTTCAGCAAGCGGGGCGTAAATCTCGAGCGTTTCGCGAGCAATTCTTTTTTGTTTTGATAAGGGCACCGCTTCCAGCGTCTGCATATTGTGGAGACGATCGGCAAGACGGATAAGAACTACTCGAATGTCCTTGGCCATGGCGACGAACATTTTTCTTAAGTTTTCAACGAAAATTCTGTTGGTGCTGCCGCGAAGTTTCACTTTGCCGATTTTGGTAACACCATCGACGAGAATGGAGATTTCCTCGCCAAAGATTGACTGGAGAGTCTCCCCGGTGACTGGAGTATCTTCTACAACGTCATGAAGGAGAGCGGCCTCGAGAACCGGTTGAGTTTGTTTCCAACCAGCCAAAACCGAGGCAACGGCGAGAGGGTGACTGATGTAGGGATCGCCAGATTGCCGGACCTGACCTTGGTGGGCGGCGGCCGCAAAATCATAGACCTTTTTCAAGCGAACCTTATCGACTAAAAGATTGTTTTTCTTGATCTCATCAAGCAAATTCTGGTAGGACACTCTTATATTGTAGATGTTAATATTAGTTGATGGTAGTCAGACGAAAATTATTGCCAGATGAAAAAGCTCTGTTTCCGCCGGAACTTTCGGCTATTTTTGAACTTTTCATCAAGGCAAATAAAGAAATTTATCTGGTTGGCGGGGGCGTTCGCAACATATTAATGGCTAAAAGACCGGTTAATTGTGACCTGACTACTAGTGCTACACCAGAAGAAATCCAGGAAATCACCAAAGAATATTCCCCATACTACGAAAACGAATTTGGGACGGTAGGAATGAGGATCGGTGACGAAGTATATGAAATAACGACATATCGATCGGAGGAGGGATATTCTGATTTTCGTCACCCTGACCAGATCGTTTGGGGAAAGACTCTGGAGGAAGATGTCACCCGCCGCGAGTTCACTGTAAGTGCTGTGGTAATGAGTAAAGATGAGTTGATAGATCTTGTTGGCGGACTGAAGGACTTTGAAGATGGTGTGATAAGAACAGTCGGAAATGCCGAGGAGAGGTTTGGTGAAGACGCCCTAAGAATGATGCGGGCGATCAGATTGGCGGCGCAACTGTCGTTCCGAATCGAAAAAGAAACACTCGAAGCGATTAGTAAGAAGGCGCCACTCCTGGCCAAAATCAGTCACGAAAGGGTCCGCGACGAGCTTTTAAAAATACTCGGCAGTAATTACCCGGGTGACGGAGTCAGACTGCTGATTTCGACTGGGCTCATGGAGTTCATTATTCCGGAAATACTAGTAGCGAGGGGGGTCGATCAAACTGGACACCACACTCTGGATGTGTTGGATCATATGCTGGAAAGCTTGGCCGCTTGTCCTTCCCGTGACCCGATTGTCAGGCTGGCGACACTACTTCATGACATTGGAAAACCGGCAACGAAAAGATACCACTGTACTAATTGCGGCACTTTAATTAAGGAAAGTGCGATGGTCGATGAAATGCTCGTGTGTCCAAAGTGTCAGACTAGTCAGTCTCCTCACAGTAGTGCGACCTTTTATGGGCATGAGGTGATAGGAGCAACCATGGTAGAAAAAATTGCGGACAACTTACGTCTATCGGCGAAAGAAAAGGCAAAAGTGGTGACTTTAGTACGTTGGCATATGTTTGCCTACCAACCAGAAATGACCGATGCCTCGATCCGCCGGTTTATTAAGCGAGTCGGGAAAGAAAATATCAACGACATGATTATGCTCCGAATCGGCGACCGCAAAGGGGGCGGCAGTAAAACAACGAGTTGGCGGTTAATGGAGTTTCAAAAAAGAATCGGAGAGCAACTATATGAACCGATGGAAGTCAACGATCTGGTCGTCAACGGTAAAGACGTGATGGAAACTCTGGCGATAAAACCGGGGCCTAAAGTGGGACAGATCTTGAAACAGTTATTTGAGGAAGTAATAGAAGATACCAGTTTAAATAACCGCGAGTATTTATTGAAACGGATAAGGGAAATTGCGGAAACGCCGGTTATCGTTTCTTCCTAAGGTCATCCCAAATTACGAGGAGGGGAACCGCCGTGAAGGGAGAGGAATAAGCGCCAGAAATGCTGCCGACGAGTAAGGCAAGAGCAAAGTTTCTAGTGGTCATGCCACCAAGTAGAACGAGGGCGAGAAGCATAAAAACCAAGACGAGAGTGTTGTTTAGGGAACGAACCATAGTTTCGGAAACGGCACGGTTGGCCATTTCGTACATGGAAAGATTAGAATGGTGTTTCATAATTTCGCGGATGCGGTCAAAGACGACAATGGTGTCATGAACAGAAAATGAAAGAACGGTCAGGGTAGCGGTAACGAAGAGAAGGTCGATTTCGATCTTGGCAAAATGACCCAGGAGCGAGAAAATGCCAAGCAGAACAAGACTGTCGTGAAGCATGGCGAGAATAGCTGAAACGCCGAATTTTAGTCGTTTAAAGGCATGGCTGATATGAATTAAAAGCAATAAAGAGGCAAGAAGAATGGCATAAAAAGTTTTCTTAATCGTCTCCTGACCCATGGCGGGACCAAGGGTTTCGAAAGAAGAAAGTTTGATGTCTTTATTCGCCGGTTTTAACTTGGCGACGATTTCATCGGCCCTTGACTGATTGATATCTTTCAACCGAATCGTAACGGAGTTACCGGTACTTTCGATGATCTGGGGACTGAGGTCTTTGGTGGCGGTAATGACAACCTCCTTCGATTCCTTAAGGCCATCAAGTTTCATAATGGTGCCACCGGTGAAATCAATACTAAGTTTAAGGCCGTAGGCAAAAAGAGAGAGTAATCCGGGAATGATAATCAAAAGTGAAAAGGCGAGATAGAGATAGCGATATTTCATCCAGTCGATCATATTTTTTGTTTTGCTCCTTTGAAGAAGATTCTTAATAAAGTTCGGGTAACAATTATGCCGGTGAAAAGGGAGAGCAAAATGCCCAGGATCAGAGTAAGGGCGAAGCCTCTGACTGAGCCACTGGTATTGAGAAAGGACCACTCGAGGGGATTAAAAAGAATCAGTCCGGTAATGATGGTGGCCAAATTAGCATCTTTGATGGAGTTCCAGGCGCGGCCAAAACCGAGCTCAAGAGCGATATTGTGTGGTCTACCGGAGCGGATTTCTTCTTTATATCTTTCGAAGATAAGAATGTTGCTATCAACGGCCATGCCAACCGAAAGAATGAAACCAGCAACTCCTGGTAGGGTGAGGGTAACGGGTATCAAACGATAGAGAGCGGCCGTGATCAAGCCATAGATGCCTAGACCGATGACAGAAATGACCCCGAGCCAACCATAGTAAAGACTCATAAAGACGATGACGACGGCGAGACCAATACCGCCGGCGATCAGACTTTGATTGAGTGAAGCATCACCCAGAGTGGCGGAGATGTTTTTTTGGGAAAGAATTCTGATAGGGACCGGGAGAGCGCCGGCATTTAACTGGGTAGCCAGAAACTTGGCCTCGTTGATGGTGAACTTGCCGGTGATGATGGCATCGCCACTAACGATCTCTGACTGAACTGTCGGCGCGGACAAGATCGACTGGTCGAGAAGGATGGCGATTGGTTTACCCAGGTATTGTTTCGTCAGTTTGGCAAATTTGTCGCGGCCGGAATCTTTGAACTTTAGGGAAACGGCTGGTTGACGGTCCTGGGTCTGGAAAGTAACGGCGGCGGCGGAGAGGTCGTTCCCGTTCAAGTCTGACGGGGCAAAGTCTAACAGTTTTGGCTGAGCCGACGGCGAGGCGGCGTCAGTTTTGTACACTGGTGTGGCGAATGTCAGACTGGCGGTTTGGCCGATAAGACTTAAGGCTTCCTGGGGTTTGTCGATACCGGGGAGTTCGACAATTAGTCGGTACTGATCCCCTGTGACAGAGGTCTTCACCGAGGCCTCAGAAACACCATAAAGGTCAACCCGACGGCTGATGACTGACTTGACCGAATCCAGGGCGATTTGGCGTTGTCCCCTATCGATTTTTTCCATATCAGCAAGAAGAGTAACTTGCATGCCTCCCTGAAGATCGAGGCCCTTCTTGAAGTTCATGTCTCGCTTGAAGACGGTGTCGCCCAGTTTCAGATTGAGCTGAAAGCGAGGTAGAGTAAAGTGAAACTCCTTGTTTAAAATCTTTTTGGAAAGACTGATATCTTTAGGTAGATTCAAATAAAAAGAAAGAACCGAGATAAAAATGATGAAGTAAAGTAGACCGCGCGATTGACGCATGAGTGAATTGTATCTAGGACTTGAGATTAAGTCGAGAGGTGGGTGTCAAAGTTAACTGCCGGGGAGAATCAAAACTGTAGGTAATTTTGGTTTGGTCCAAAGAGATCTCAACTTTGACGACGTCCTTGGCACGAAGGCCTAGCGATTTGACCAGGCGCGACGGGAGAGTAATGGCAAGCGAATTTCCGGCTTTAATAATTTTTTGGTCTTTCATTGATTGACCAGGTCTACTTCGTCGCCGATGAGCATGACGCGTGGTTGGATCAGGATATTGGTAATAAAAGGATCTTTTCGAGAGAGACGATAAGAAAATTCTTCCTCAGTCATGCAGGAATAGTTCACTTCAGTCGCAGTTTCCTGCTCGTATTCTTTCACAATCAGAGCGACCTGGGGCATGATCACTTTGCCAACAATGACCATGTCAACGTCACCGGCATCTTTTTTTGCCTGACGAACAAATTTACTCGACAAGAAAGCGTATTTAATGAAACCGAGCTTGGCTCGGTTGTTGATAATTTGCTTACCAAGGGAGGTACTTTTCACCACGATGGCCAGCAACTCGGAATAAAAGGGGTAGGAGTCGCGGAACTGATAGTAGAGGCGGTTACCGCGGGCCTCGCTTTTGACCATCCCCTTTTCCTGAAGGTGAGCCAATTCACGACGGACAGCATTGATCTCTTCTTTGCTGCTCCGGGTAAGTTCGCGAACGTAGTACATCTCCTTGGGATGGTTTAGGAAAATTTTGATCAGTTTAGCGCGGACGCGACTGACCATAAAATCAGATAGTTTAGCCATATCGACAGCCTCCTTTGGGGCAGGATAAATTTAGTTTAGTTGTAGTCAACTTTTGCATTTTTGGCAAGGTTCTCGATCCAGATCTTGCCGGGAACGAATTGGAATTCCTTGCCTCTGCCATCGGTGAAGATGGTGCGATCAAGACGGGATTTCTTGCTCCAGGTGACGGGAAAGACTCGGCCTTGGCTAAAAATGAGACCGCCACCATTGCCGATGGTACCGTAGAGCATATGTTTCTCGGTATCGATGGGGCCGGTTTCGGCGGTGTAGATAATGACGACAGTACCAGTCGTTAGTTGTTTACCGGTGTTGTTGTCGATATGGGGTTTACCGCCGTTCTCACGTAGGTAGGTCTTGGTAGTGGGGTCGTAGTTCCAGTTGACGTGATACTGGGCATAGTCCTTCCAGAAGTCAAAGCTGATGTGGGTAGCCGGTTTGCCGACAGCAGGGGTCGGACTGAACTTCCAAGGAACAAAGAAGTTGGTCCAGGGATCATGTTTCGGGTCGAGATTGGTGAAGCCACGCTTCTCGGCCACCTGATATAACTTTTCGGTGTCGCATTGCATGGTGTGTTCGGTGGCAATATGGTCAATGCTGTTGGCCTTTTTCAAAATCGAGTCGTCGCGCCAACACTCTTTGACGGAAAGGCCAAACTGACTTAGGTCGTTGGCTCCAAGCCAACCGTAGTCCTTGATCTGTCCGAGGGCATTCGCCTTGTTGGGGGTGTTAGCTCCACCGACATGGACGTAGAGGGGAAACTTGCCGTACTCGCTGGCCCAGTCGAGGAAGTAGGTGCGGGCACTCCTGACGGGGCCCACCATAAGGTCCTGAGCAGCGATATCGCAGTAAAAAACACCCATGAAACGAGTGATGGCCCCTTCGGCGACAGATTCGTAAACAACATCAGCGGAACTCAAACCAGACTGGGGACGAGCGTCATTATGGTTTTCGATCATGATCGTCATCGGGCGGCGCTTATCCCAGCGAGTTTTCTCGGTGGTCGTATAAGGAAGGCCGTTGAGGGGACAGGCCTGATTCTTGGGTTCATTGGGGTCGATGATCACGAGGGCTTTTCCGGCGGAAGGTTTTTCTTGGGCGGTGGGAGAGATCAATTCAGAACGAGTGTTTTTGGGAGAGGCAGCATAACCGATGCCTACCCCGAAAAGATAGAGGGCAACTAAGGAAATGATATAGGTGAGTTTTTTGTTCATTTCAGACTTTCTTTTATGACAGTTTGCTCCTCCTTGCTTAATACTTGGTCGGGGCAGCGACCGTTTTCGATCTGCTTCGCATAGACGCGCGTGTTTTCCCGACTATGCAATGAGCTTATCACAACACCGGTACCATTTTCATCTAGTAATGTAAGAATAAAACTTTGATTTCCACCGGTGTCGGTAAAGGGGTTAAAACGTTTGAAGCCGAGACGTTGGAGATGAAGCTCACCATTTTTCTTTTCGTTTTCAAGTTCCTTCCTGACGCTTTCGATGGCCTCGTGATTTTGGCCTGTCTTGGCAATAAAGCTATTAAGGGCGCTGATCAGGTCTTTCTGGGAAAGCCCCTTGGTCAGGGATTGGTAATGAAACAGCAGTCTGATGAGAAGAACGGACAGAAGGGTAAGCCAAAGAGAGAGAAAACCTAGAAGTAGATAGACGGTATTTGAACCTGACATGACACTACGATTGTACCAAAAATGCCTTAGAATAGGTCCATGGCAAAAAAAAGGACCCGGGCACAAAAAATTAAGGCTTCTGGCTTCAAGGTGGTTTTTGGAGCGATGAATGAAGCAAAAATTAGCGGAAAGGTCACATCCGAAAAGGGAAATGAATTCAAACATTTTCGGTCTGACTTGACAAAGGTATTGGTTCTCACTATGCTTGCTCTAGCTTCAGAAGTCGTGCTTTGGTTAATTTTGAAGCACTGACCTAAGCTTTGAAAGGGGGTGAATTCGTTATGACAATGTACTGCGTAAAATGTAGGGCGAAGAGAGATGTCACCAAATTTGAGACCCTGACCATGAAAAATGGTAAGCCCGCGGCTCGTGCCATTTGTCCCGTTTGTGGAACTAAGATGTTCAAGATTGGAGCAGCTTAGATACTTTTTCAAAAAACCCGACAAAAAGGTTCGCCTCAACTCGGGTTTTTTGTTGCCTCGACGTTTACGTCGGGACAGGGCTTATTTTAGGTCTTTCCGGAAGTTTTTATACCAGTCCTCAAGAACGGTTTTCACCAAGTCTTTTGAACCGAGACCGAGGCTCAGGCCTAGGGCCAGGGCTAACATGCTGACAAAACCGATGAACAAAGTGTCGATCAGATTCTTGGCAATCCCCAACTGGGAGATGGCAGCGAGAACGGTAAAAACCACCACCAAGTAACTCGTAAACTTCGCCATGAGGCGAGAAAGCTTGACGTCAATGCCACCCAAAGAGCCTTTAACAATTTTTTCTAAGAAGCCGGCGAGAACGACTCCGGCGCCGAAGATGATTACGGCGGCGAAAATGCTGGGTAGATAGCCCAAGAGTCCGTTGAGTACCTCGGTAACGGTACGAAGGCCGAGAAGGTTAATGCTAGCGACGAAGAAGATCAGAATGGTCAAGTAGCGGACCAGTTCCCCCAGGACAGTTTCTATTTTTTGGGTTATTTCGGCATTTTCAAGAAAATGTTTGAGACCGCCCCTGTTTAGGAGCTCGGAGAGACGAAGGGCATTGAGAAGTTTGACGACAATAAGCTTGAGCCAGTTAGCGAGAATCAGACCAACAACGAAGACAAACATGGCCGCAAGAAGAGTTGGTATGTAAGAAACGAGGCTGACAAGGATGGAGGAAGCGGCGTTGTAAAGAGAGCCTTGGACACTGAGCAAAAAGTTATCGGTCATATACTTTTATCCTAGACATCCGCCAATTGCTTGTCAAGCCAGGTGAAAAAACAGCTTCAAAATGGTAAAATAGAGGGGTTAACAGATGGCCCGGGAAGATGCCCCCGTAAGGGGGAGGAAAGTCCGGACAGCTAAAAGACAAGGTGACCCCGGAAACGGGGCCTCCCGATGGGAAACCACCGGGGCGCGATAGGGCCACAGAGACGAGCAATGTGAAACGCCCGTAAGGGATCCCGGGTAAGTAATTATTCGGGAGCGGTAACCCGCCCTGCTGCAACCTCCGATCTGGTCGTTATAGGTGTCTTTTCCGACTCCGCAAGGAACGACCTAAGGTTTGAGGGCATTAGACAGATATCTTCTTAAACAGAATCCGGCTTATGGGGCCAGGCTGTTAACACTAAACGGGAAGAACTTCCTCTTTTTTGGTGGGATGATGGAGATGAGCGTAGACAACACGTAGGCTGATGACCAGAGGAAGGGAGAGGACCGCCAGAAGTGGCCCGCCCAGGCGAAAACCGATTGATAGGACGACAATGGTGACCACAGGCGGCAGGCCGACGGCGTGTTGCATTACCTTAGGCACAAAGATGTGGTTTTCAAGCTGATGCGCTAGAAGGGCCAACCCCAGGGTCATTAGGGCATGGGTGGGAGAAATTGAAAGGCCAACGAGAACGGCTGGAATAGCAGCGATGGTGGGGCCAACGGTCGGAACCAGTTCGAGAATGCCGGCAATCACGGCAAGTGGAATCGCTGAAGGGATCCCAATCAAGACAAAACCAACGTAGTTGATGACGCCGATAAGGGCCATCAGGATCAGTTCTCCCCTGACCCAGCTACCCAGACGGACTTCAACTTCAGAAATGGCATGTAGGTAAACCTCGGCGGTGGATTCGCCGAAGAGGGTGGTGAGATGTTTTTTTAGGTTGGGCCGATCCTGAACCATGTAGTAACTAATTACAATCAGGGAGACGAAAGCCAGAAGGCTGGAAAAAGTACCAGTGGCAATCCTAATCATACTTCGAGGAGCGCTGGTTATCTCTGGGGAGAGCAGGGAAGAGAAATCAATGTTATAAGAGGTCAGTCGGTTGACTAAATTCGGAAGTTGGGTCAGAAAACCGGTAGTTTGTTGAATCAACGGGGTGATGAGCGAAACTACAAGGACAATAAGTAGTGAAAAAATGAGAAGGAGAATCAAGAGAGCTGAGATAGATCGAGGAATCTTTTTACTTTCAAAAAAGTTAATGGCCGGACTGACGGCGATGTTCACCAAAAAGGCGACAAAAAGAACCAACAAGATGCCGTAGATGTGTTGAAAAAAGAGGATACCGAGAAAGACTGAGGCGGCCAAAAGATAACTTCTTAGGGAGATGTCGATGGTGACTTTCCTAGTGCTCATACTATTTTCTGTTTCGTAATCCTGTCTAAATCATACCAAACAATCTGTCTTTGTTTCTTGAACCAAGTTAATTGACGTTTGGCATAGTTAACCTCATCGGTCACCCAAGTTTCGATGAGTGTGTCTAAATCAATTTCTTTGCTGAGAAATCTGATAATCGGTTTGACCCCTAAAGTGGTATAGACGGGAAGGTTTTGGTCAGAATAATTCCTTAGTAGGCTTTCTACTTCAGTAACGGCTCCCCGATATAAACGATCACGAACTCGTTTCTCGACTTTTGTTTTCAGATCGGACAAGGAAGTTTTGATACCAATCCAAGTTGTAGAGAGTGGTTTGTCAACTGACTTTTTTTGAGTCGTCCGGCTGGGGAGGGAAGCGACCTCAATGGCTCGGACAAGACGTCTGGGATTACTGGCATCAGACTGGTTCATGGAAACAAATTTCTGGGGGTTTATTTCCCAGAGTTTTTGTTGCAGGTCCTCAATGGTAGCTTTTTCTAAACTTAAACGGAGAGAGTCGTTCGGAACAACTTGGGCGAGTGAGTCCGGCTCGGTCAAGGACTTGAGATAAAAACCGGTACCGCCAACGATGATAATTTTTCGATTTTCCTGCTGCTCTTTCGCGATGATCTTGCGAGTCAGAAAAGAAAAGTCGGCGGCATTAAAAACTTCGTCGGGACGAAGTAAGTCAAAGCCCCAAAGGCGGAGGTTTCCTGTTTCGTAAAAAACGACAGGATGGGAGTTAAAGATAAGACCGCTGTCTTTTTCGACAAAATCTTCTGGTATATCTTTGCCGGTCAAGATGCCCAGTCCTTGATAGACCTGCCGAGAATCGGCTGAGATGATGGACGTTTGTTCTTGGGCACCGAGGCAAAAGGCGAGGGTGGTTTTACCACTACTGGTCGGACCGGCGATAATCAGAACTTTTTCGGTTTCCATTAGCGAATGTTAGGGCGATCCTTGAGGTTGGGTTGATTAATGATCTTATCTAGGATCTGCCAACGTTCTTTTTTTACTTTAGCGGGGATGTCATCCGGATAGATGCGCCAGGCGGCGGTTCCTGGGCGGGGCGAGTACTGGGCGGCAAAGGCGACTTGAAAGCCGACTTGTTTGGCCAGATCGACAGTGGCTTGAAAATCTTCGTCGGTTTCGCCAGGAAATCCAACGATAATGTCGGTACCGATCTGGACGTCTTTGATTTTTGACTTAATTCGATTAATTAAAGAAAGATAATCAGCGCTGGTGTAACCGCGGTTCATTAGTTTTAAAACACGATCGCTACCCGACTGGACCGGCAGATGGATGAAACGATCGATCTTTTTGTTGGCGGCGATTTCGTCGATTAGTTCGTCCCAGAAGTCCCAGGGGTTACTGGTCATAAAGTTGATCTTTTCAATTTCGGGGATGGCGCTAATTTCCCTAATTAAAGTGACGAACGGAGGAATACTATCCGGAGGAAAATAAGCAGATTGGTTACTGGGAATATCGCCAAGGGTAAACCCTTCGCGGCTCATGAGAAGTTTACGGTAACCGATACCAGCTTTTTCGAGGCCATAGGAATTTACATTTTGACCAAGAAGGGTAATCTCGTGATAACCGTTGGCGGCCAGGTCTTTGACCTCAGTCATAACGTCTGCCACTGGACGGCTCTTTTCCCGACCACGAGCATAGGGGACAATGCAGAAAGTACAAAATGAGTTACAACCGGAAGAAATGGGTACCCAAGCGTGGACCTTGTCTTGCCTGATGGCAGGAGAGTTAAAACCGACTTCACCGATAGGAAGCACTTCATCAACCAAAGGCAGGTTTTTTCTCAAGGTAGTGGCGCCATGATGGATCATGCAGCCAGTGAGAATGGTCTTGGGTCGAGTTTTTTGGCTTTTTTTGAAGTATTTGTCGATGTTAAGAAGGTAGCCCCTGACCCTGTCTTCGGCGCGTTCCCTGACGGAACAAGTGTTGATGACGATCTCATCGGCATCTTTCCAAGAGGATGTTTCCTGATAGCCTCTTGCTTGGTAGTCGCCGGCGATTCTTTCCGAGTCGGATTTGTTTGCCTGACAGCCAAAGGTCTTAACAAAATACTTCATGGCTTACCAGACCTTTTTCTTCAGAGGCTTGCCAACACGAAAGTTGATCACTTTGTGGCCTTTGATGGTCTGACGGGCCTTTTCGTTGCCGAAAGGAACAACCTGTTTGTCGGCGACCTTGGCGACGTAGAAAGTACCGAAACCGGAGATAACAACTTTGTCACCCTTGTTCAAGGCAACGATAACCTCGTTGAAAAAAGTTTCAATTGCCTCCTTAGCAGCTTTTTTGGTCAGGTGGGCTTTCTTGGCAACAGTATTAATAGCGTCTTGTTTGGTCATAAACTGAGAGTCACCTCCTCTATTTGATTAATGTTGTTAATGAATTTCGATTGATACTACCATCCCCCTAGGCAATTATCAAATTCCAATTTTCAGTTTTAACCCATTACTTGGCGACGTCGGTGGCGCGCGTCTCACGGATGACGGTCACCTTGACGGTGCCTGGATAGGTCAGACTATTTTGGATTTCCTCCTTGATGGTACTGGCCAAGATCGGGAGTTGTTCATCGGGAACTTTCTCGGGAGTGACGACAACCCGAAGTTCGCGACCAGCTTGAATAGCGAAGGACTCCTCAACGCCCTCCTGGCTGTTGGCGATTTCTTCAAGTCGATTGAGGCGTTTGATATAGTCCTCGACATTTTCGTGGCGAGCACCGGGACGACTACCGGAAATGGCGTCGGCGATATAAACGAGGACGGATTCCTTACTGGAAAACTCCTTATCTTCGTGGTGTTCGGCAACTGCGTTAACGACGGCGGCGGGAAGATTAAATTTCTTCAGGAACTCGACACCAAGTTCGACATGACTGCCTTCAACGTCGTCGACAACCTTACCGATGTCATGAAGCAGACAGCCGAGTCTAACTGTATCGACATTGGCCTTAACCTCCTGCGCCAAAGTAATACCAATCCGGGTCTCCTCCAGGGTATGAGCGATCATGTTCTGGCCATAAGAAGAGCGGAACTTAAACTTGCCGAGCATAGCGATAAGTTCTCGGGGAAGATTGTAAACGCCAACAGCATGGCAAAGTTTCTCTCCCTCCTGGAACATAATCCGTTCGACATCCTGTCTGGCGCGCTCAAGGTACTCTTCGATCCTGGCGGGTTGAATACGGCCGTCTTTGATCAGACGAGCAAGAGCGACACGAGCGATCTCGCGTCTGACTGAGTTAAAACTAGACAAACGAACTTCACCCGGGGTCTCGTCCATGCTGATATCGACTCCAGAAAGACGTTCAAAAACGCGGATATTGCGACCGTCCTTACCAATGATCCTGCCTTTAGTTTCCTCATCGGGGATGGCAACGGTACTGACGGTGTATTCAGCGACGTAGTCGGTGGCGCCGGCACGCATGGCATCAACCAAGATCTCTTTGGCGATTTCGTCGCCTTCGGCTTTGGCTTTTTCCTCAGACTCTTTGATGGCCTTGGCGATTTGGGAGGCCGATTTTTTCTGGACTTCCTTGAGGAGGATGTCGCGGGCTTCGTCGGTAGTCAGGGCGGCAATTTTTTCGAGCTTTTTGACAAGATCTTCTTGTTTATCCAAAAGGTCGGCTTTGAGCTTTTCGACTTTTTTGTTTTCTTCCTCAAGTCCGATTCTGGCTCGGTTGTTTTGTTCGTCCTGGCGGAGTAGTTCTTGCTGTTTTTGAGTAAGGGACTTGGCTTGGGCTTCGATCTCTTCAAGCCTAGCCTTGGCGTCCTTGACGGCCTGGTCCTTGATGCGGATGGCCTCGTCCTTAGCTTCGAGAATTATCTCGCGGGCCTGGGACTGAAACTGGGCGAGGTCTTGAGCGGGAACGGTTTTGGTAGTAGGAATGACGGTAGGCTCCGGTTTGGGGGTGACTGGTTTACCGGCAAATAGACTGGGTTTAAGAATAGTGAATAGTGACATAGCGATTGATCACAAATATTAATGTGACCAAGTACGACAAAGCTTCCGGAAAACGGACTTAGGAAAGGGTCTTTTCGGTTGGCAAAGAAATAAGGGTCATGTATTAAACTTAAAATTGCCTAGCTTTGTGATTGGTCGAACTTATTTTACTCCCCTGACCGGTTCTGGTCAAATGCCACGGCCACGATGTCAGCACTAAAGCCGCGAGCGGTGAGAGTGCGAAAAAGTTTGGCTTTTGTCTTCAAATCCGGATCAAGACTATGATATTTTTTGGCGAGGAAGCGAGTGATAACTTCTAGTTGAGCGCTTCGGCTGGCATGGACTTTCAGGGCGGTTTCGACCTCATCTCGGTTCAGGCCAAAATGAAGCAGGTGGGGCTTGATCCAGTAGGGGCCTTTGATTTTGTCTCGCAGTCTGGTGCGAATATAGCTCTCGAGAAGTTTTTGGTCGTTAAGAAAGCCTGATTTTTCCAGTGAAATTACAATTTGATTAATTAAAATGAGTGGGTCTTTTAGGTTCAACTCTTGGGCTTTTCGGCAGAGACTGGTAAAAATCTCGGCCTTAAAACGAGGACGAAAGGACAGATAGCGGATGGCGGTGTTTTCAAGGACCGCTTTTTGTTCTTCCCTGGTTAGATCACTCGGTTGCGACAACGGCATGGGCGGGACCCTTCTCGATAATGGCCTGCTTGATTTCATCAAAGAGGTCTTGTTTCTGACTGAGGAGTTTTCTGGCGGCTTCACGACCCTGGGCCAAGAGTTTACCCTTGTATTTCAAAAAAGCGCCGGCTTTGTCGATGACGCCGGTATTAATGGCAACGTCGAGAAGATCACCGGTGACAGAGATACCACCGTCATTCAAGATATCGAACTCGGTGACCTTAAAGGGTGGGGCAACTTTGTTTTTGACGATCTTGGCGCGATGACGGCTACCAATAATTTCCTCACCTTCCTGAATATTGCCGATCTTGCGCATATCGATGCGGACTGAGGCATAGAACTTCAGGGCGCGGCCGCCGGTAGTCACCTCTGGGTTACCAAACATGACACCAATTTTTTCGCGCAGTTGGTTGGTAAAGATAACGACACATTTGCTCTTGCTAATGGCACCGGTCATTTTTCTTAAGGCTTGACTCATGAGGCGGGCTTGGAGTCCCATGACGGAGTCCCCCATCTCGCCTTCAATCTCTGACTTCGGAACAAGAGCGGCGACGGAGTCGATGACGATGACGTCAACGCCACCGGAACGGATCAGGGTTTCGGCAATCTCCAAAGCCTGTTCGCCGTTGTCTGGCTGGGAAAGCAAGAGGTCTTCAAGCTTCACCCCAATGCCCTGGGCGCGTTTGGGGTCAAGAGCGTGTTCGGCGTCGATAAAGGCGGCGGTACCGCCTTCTTTTTGGGCTTCAGCGATGACGTGAAGGGCAAGGGTAGTCTTGCCGGAAGCTTCAGGACCATAGACCTCAGTGACGCGACCCCTGGGAAAACCGCCAACGCCAAGGGCCATATCTAGACTGATAGAGCCGGTGGGGATGACGGCGATCTTCCGGTTGACTTGTTCGTCTCCCAACTTCATGATCGAGCCGGCGCCAAATTGTTTTTCGATCTGGGCCATGGCGATCTTGATGGCGGTGAGGCGCTGGTCTCGGTCGGAGTGTTTGGCGACAGTTTTTTCGGCTTTAGCTTTTTTCGGCATATTATTTTGGATTAATTAGTCAATATTTTTAGATTAAACCTTTCGGGTTATCTTTGCAATAGAGAGAGACCGCTCGTGATAAAATAAGCACGCTCGGGGTGTAGTATAACGGTAGTATGCGCGCATGGGGTGCGCGCGACCGGAGTTCAATTCTCCGCACCCCGACCAAAAGACAAAAACATTTTGACGGAGTTCTCCCGAGAGGATACTCGGGACTACGCTTCGCTTGAATTCTCCGCACCCCGACTAACGAGTCTTTGGAAGGCGTTAAGCTGGCCTTGGTCGGCCGAGAGGTGAAAACCAACTTCAGGTTTTGAACTTTCTTCTCCTGGGTGGGTAAAACGGCGCAACCGTTCGTCTTCTTCGACCCGTTCTTTCCAGTTGTAGACACTTAAGACTCCGCCGAAGGCCTGTAGCCAGTCATCGAGAGAGAAGGAACGACCTTTCAGATCTGCCTCCGTAAGACTACCGAATCGACCCACCTCCCTGGCGATCCTGGCCATAAAGATGTCTTTGGCCCGCGTACATAAGTCTTGGAGATAACGGGGGGTAAAGCCATTGGTTGAAGCCGCTAAGGCATCCAGGAGATAACGACGCGCTTGGTCGGCAGTTTCAAAGTGAGTACCTGTTTCCCGACTCAAGGCCTCAGGGTCAAACAATTCAATCCCCAGGCCTTTACTACGCAGAGGCAAATGGACATCCAGGATGTATCTTCTGGCAGTCGAGTTGGGAAGCGGGCAAAATATTAGTCTCCCCCCTAATCTTTCCGATTCAAGGAGTTGGTGGTTAAACTGTTCGGGATGGTTGGTGGTGCAGATAATATAGTAGTTATTCTTAAAAAGGCCGGCCAGTTCGTTTAGAAGGGTGCTGCTGACTGGGTTGTCTTCATTGGCTAAGCGCTCGATGTCCTCAATAATCAGAACAATCGCCTTGCCCGTTCGCCCGGCGACGTACCTGATTCGAGGAAGAATTATCTTTTTTTTGTCAGGGATTTGTAAATCGGATTCAAAATCTAAGGCATTAACCGCAGGGAAATCTC
>Ga0209515_10000801_pt1 | contig 54666 bp, 53 predicted proteins | sample Subgroupgradi54m_FD_187454 | JGI IMG/M metagenome (GOLD analysis project Ga0209515, IMG submission 187454) | Subsurface groundwater microbial communities from S. Glens Falls, New York, USA - GMW60B uncontaminated upgradient, 5.4 m (SPAdes)... ... | reverse complement strand
AGGCGGGCCCCGCCACCGAAGGTGGTGGTCGCCAAGGAAGTCCCGTAGGCGCAGCCGGAGGGACGCGCCAGGGGCTGTATCTGGCGATTGCACAACCAACACTGGTGGCTGAAGGGTTTCGCCTCATCCAGCAGCTGCGCGCCAAAGGTGTCAGCGTCTTCATGGACTATGATGCGAAGAGCCTGAAGGCGCAATTGCGCGAGGCCGACAAAACTCATTGCCGCCTGGTCGCCGTGCTTGGGCAAAAAGAGCTGGAGCAGCGGTCGATTGCCATTAAAGATTTAGAGCAGGGACGCGAGCGCAGCGTCGCCTTGGATGCGTTTGTGAATGAAGTGGCCAATGAGCTAACGCCCGCATGTCACTAAGAACACACGGCTGCGGCGAGCTGAACGAGCCGCTCATCGGCCGCACCGTCGCGCTGTGCGGATGGCTCCACCGGCGGCGCGACCACGGGGGGTTGACGTTCTTCGACCTGCGGGACCGCTCAGGCCTGGCCCAGGTCGTCCTGAACGCGAAGACAAACGCCGGGCTCCACCAGCAGGCGAAGGGGTTCGGACCCGAGTACGTGCTGCGCGTGAGCGGCACGGTCCGGGCCCGGCCCAAGGGCACGGAAAATCCGAAACTCCCGTCAGGGATGGTGGAAGTCCAAGCCAGCGCGATCGACGTGCTGAACCCGGCGGTCCCGCCGCCGTTTGAAATCGATGACCAGGCGGATGTCTCTGAAGAGGTGCGGATGCAGTGGCGCTACCTGGACCTGCGGCGGCCCTCGAGCCAGCAGAAGCTGATCCTCCGACACCGCATGATCCACGAGATCCGCCGAACGCTCCACGACCTCGGCTTCCTTGAAGTCGAGACGCCGATCCTGACGAAGTCCACGCCCGAGGGGGCGCGCGATTACCTCGTCCCCTCGCGGGTCAACCCGGGTCGATTCTTCGCGCTGCCGCAGTCGCCGCAGCTCTTCAAACAGCTCCTCATGGTGGCGGGCCTCGAACGCTACTTCCAGATCGCCCGCTGCTTCCGCGACGAGGACCTGCGCGCCGACCGCCAGCCCGAGTTCACCCAGCTGGACCTCGAGATGTCGTTCGTCGATGAAGACGACGTGTTCGCCGTCATCGAGCAGGTGATCAGCCGCGTCTTCACGGAGACGCTCAACACGGCGCTGACGATTCCGTTTCCCCGCTTGACCTACCAAGAAGCGCAGGCCACACACAAGAGCGAGAAGCCGGACCTCCACACGAGCGCCAATCCGTGGGCGTTCTGCTGGGTCACCGAGTTCCCGCTGTTCCATTGGGATGACCAGACGAAGCGCTGGGACGCCAAGCATCACCCGTTCACCGCGCCGCATCCTGACGACGTGAAGGGGCTGGCCCGCGAGCCGGGCACGGTGCGCTCCCGAGCCTATGACCTCGTCCTCAACGGGATGGAGCTCGGCTCAGGGAGCATCCGGATCCACGAGGCACCGCTGCAGCGGGAGATCTTCAAGGTGTTGGGGCTCAGCGAGGAGACGGTGCAGCAGCGCTTCGGCTTCCTCCTCCAGGCGTTTGCCTATGGCGCGCCACCGCATGGAGGGTTCGCGTTGGGGCTGGACCGGCTCGTGGCGCTGGTGACGCAAGCCCCGTCGATCCGTGAGGTCATTGCGTTCCCGAAGACGCAGAAGGCGGTGGACCCGGTCACCGATGCGCCGTCGCCGGTGACCGAGGCGCAGCTGAAGGAGCTCGGGATCGCCGTGCTCCGCACGGCTAAATAACTCATGAGATTGTGGAATCTCAAATAGAAGGAGGTTCGATGATGCGCAGGCTTGCTGTTGGAACGGTCGTCTTCACAAGTCTCTTGGCGCTTGGCGGGTGCCGCGCGGCGACGCGGATCTCAGAGGTCCCGCGAGTTGATCTCCAACTCGAGGGAGGGAACCGCGGCTACCTCGTCGGGAAATCGCCGGAAGCCGCCCAGCTCAAGACGACGCGGCAGATGGTGCAGACCGATGTCGAGATCCCGAGCCTCTACAAATTGACGCCTACCGGTACCCCCAAGGCCCCTGAGGACATGGTACCGCCGAAAGTGGAGGCTGGCCAGGAGAGCGCGCCAGCTCCTGCCGCAAAGGGACCGGTCACATACGATATCTATACCGTCAAGACAGGCGAGTCGCTGTGGTCGATTGCGGCCAAGCCGGAGGTGTACGGGAAGGCGACCTCGTGGCGCCGGATTTTCGATGCCAACCGCGACGTGCTGAAGAGCCCGAACCATCTCCGGCCCGGCATGACGATCAAGATCCCACGGGAAGGGGATGGCGGCGGCTCAGCCCCTGCGGCCGACGAGAGCGTTACCTACACCAAGTAGCACGGAGATTTTGGATTGTGGACTTCGAATTTCGGATTTTGCAATCCGCAATCGCCAATCCGCAATCCGCAATGTAGCAGATGGCTGAACAATCGTTAACGCTGCGCAACACCCAAGAAGCCCAGGTGCTCTTCGGCAAGCACGACCAGCACCTGCGCAGCATCGAGCAGGCGCTTGGCGTCTCTGTGGTGGCGCGCGGGGACCAGATCAAGATCAACGGCCAGGAGCAAGCGGTCGCGAAGGCCCTGCGCCTCTTTGACGACCTCCTCGTCATTGTCCGGGCCGGCTCACCGCTGCACAAGGGCGATGTCGATTACGCGTTGCGGGCCTTGGAGGATCCCCGGCTTATCCAGCTGCGGCAGATCTATCAGGAGCGCATCGAGGTGCCCTCCAAGCGGCGGTTCGTCATCCCGCGCACGCCGGGGCAGAAGACGTACGTGGACGCAATGCGTGCCTACGACATCGTCTTCGGGATCGGCCCAGCGGGCACTGGAAAAACGTATCTGGCCATGGCGATGGCGGTGGAGAACCTCACCAAAGGAGAAGTCTCGCGGATCATCCTGACGCGCCCCGCCGTCGAGGCCGGGGAGCGGCTGGGCTACCTCCCCGGGGATCTCACCGAGAAGATCAACCCGTACCTGCGACCGCTCTACGACGCGCTCTACGAAATGATGGAGATCGACATGGTCCAGCGCTACATCGACCGCGGGATCATCGAGGTGGCTCCCTTGGCGTACATGCGTGGAAGGGCACAACCATACTTCAGCTCCGTCCTCACACCATGGGGCTATGTGCCGATCGGAACTCTCCAGGTTGGCGACACCGTAGTGGGCGCGGATGGCGCGCCGACGCGCGTCGCCGGTGTCTACCCACAGGGTCGCAAAGAGATCTTCCGTGTGACCATGCAGGATGGCGCCTCGACGCTATGCTGCGCCGAGCACCTTTGGGCCGTCTACACGCGAGACGACAGACGTCGGAACAAAAACTTTCGAGTGCTGGAAACGCGCAAGATGTCAGGGCAGCTCAGGTGCGCACACTACCACCGGTTCGAATTGCCGCTGATCAGTGCTCCAGTCCAGTTTCCGACACAGCCCGTGACGCTGGATCCATACGCACTCGGTCTGCTCCTTGGGGACGGATGCCTCACCGGGACCACGACCCCGACATTTGCCACTGGGGACACCGAGCTCGCCCACGCACTCGGAGAGGCGCTCGAAGGCGTCCAAGTCAGCCGGAAGAGCGAGGTCGACTACGTACTGCGCAATGCGAATGGCGGTCGCGGAGGCGTGATCGTCGCGAATCCTGTCACCACGATGCTGCGGGATCTTGATCTCTGTGGGACGAGATCATCGACGAAGTTCGTCCCGGAGGGATACCTGTACAATTCGGCAGACGTGCGCCTCGCCGTGTTACAGGGTCTGCTGGATACCGATGGGGGACCGGTGAAGCAAGCCGGCCGGACGTGTCGGATCCACTACTCCACGACGTCAGTGCGCCTGCGGGATGATATCATCTTTCTGGTGCGGTCGCTCGGAGGTGTCGCCTACTGCCGGACTCGGGTCGCTGCGGGGCGCCCGCCGGGTCGAGCGAAAGGACGAGATGTACGCCACGTTTCGGACTCGTACATCATCGATATCCGTCTGCCCGATTCCCTGCAACCCTTCCGCTTATCTCGAAAACTCGAGAGGTACCAGCAGGTCGGTGGAGGACATCCCACGCGATACATCGACAGCATCGAGCGCGTTGGCGAACATGAGGCCATCTGTATACGCGTCGATGCCCCAGACTCACTGTACGTGACTGATGACTTTATCGTCACCCACAACACGCTCAACGACTCCTTCATCGTCCTCGATGAGGCGCAGAACACGACGAGCGAGCAGATGAAGATGTTCTTGACGCGCCTCGGGTTCGATTCCAAGACGGTCATCACCGGCGACGTCACGCAGGTGGACCTGCCGGTGGACAAGCCGTCGGGGCTCATCCAGGTCCAGACCCTGCTGGCCAACGTCCCGGGGATCAAGTTCACGACGTTCAGCGGACAAGATGTCGTTCGCCACGAGCTGGTCCAGGCCATCATCCGCGCGTACGAGCAGAACACTCATCACAAAGCCCCGTCATGAGATGGTGGTCTCGGTGATCGACGCCCAACGCGAGGCCCCCGTGGACACCACCCGTATGGCCCGTTTCGCATGCGGCGCGATCCGGCACCTTGGCATCCGCACACCGGGGCGGCTCGCGATCACCTTTATCGGCTCGCGAGAGATGCGCGCGCTCAACAAACGCTTCATGCGGCACGACCGCGTGACCGACGTCCTGAGCTTCCGGTATGATGGGGAGTCGGTCGTCGGGGAGATCCTCGTCGCGCCGGGCCAGGCGTGCGCGTACGCCAAGCGGCATGGCATCCCGTATCGCGAAGAGCTGGCCCGCTACATCGCCCATGGGCTGCTCCATTGGCTCGGCCATGAGGACCGCACGGTCGCGCAGCAGCGAAAGATGCGGGCGATGGAAGACCGTCTTCTCCTAAACTGCCGTGGACCGTTAACCGTTCACCGTGTACCGAACAGTCTCACCGTTGACCCACGGTACACGGTACACCGTACACGGTACACAAACGCTCGGTGTTCTCATTGAGTTGATGGGAATCCACGCCGCTGATGCGATCGTCCTGAGGCAGTATCCGTTCCGTGAGACGAGCGTCACGCTGACCTGCCTGACGGATCGGTTCGGCAAGATCAAGGGGCTCGTTAAGGGGCTGCGCGCGCAGCCGAACCGCTACCGCAGCGCGATGGAGCCGTTCACCATCAACCGGATCGTCTTCTATGATACGCGCACGAGCCAGCTCCACCTCATCAGCCAGTGCGACATGCTCTCGCCGCTCATCGAGATCCAGCGGGACCTGGACACGGTGCGGGTCGCGTCGTTCTGCGTCGAGCTCGTGGACACGGTCGTGCCGCTCGAAGAACCGCAACCGGCCATCTACCAGTTGCTCAAGCAGACCCTCGAGCGACTGACCTTCGCCGGCGAGAACGTGCAGAGCGTGCGCATCCACTTCATCGTGAGGCTGCTGCGCCTCGTGGGGTTTCAGCCGCGGCTCACTGAGTGCACGAGCTGCGGCACGCTGATCCACCCCGCCGGGGGTGGGGGAATTCGTTCGGGTGGGCGGGGTGTCGCCCCAGTTGGGGCAGGGGAGCACGGTGCCACGGGCATACCCGTGGGGCTCCGCGCGACGGGGTACTGGAGCGCGCGCCAAGGGGGGCTCTTGTGCCCATCGTGCCTGCACGAAGACCCGACCGCCCAGCCGGCACTACCGGAGATGCTCAGCGCCCTGGAAACCCTCGCTGAGGCGGCCCAGCCGATCCGGTTTGACGCCTCGTTCCTGCCCCTCTTGCGCCAGCGGCTTGACGAGTTTCTCCATTGGCGGCTCGATCGGCCACTGAAGACGATGGCCCTCTGAGAGGTTCAAATACTTATGGAGATTTTGGATTTTGGATTTTGGATTTTGGACGGTACGTTTCTGGCTACCGTGCAATCGAAAATCGAAAATCCAAAATCTAAAATGCGCTGATGCACTTGCAGAAATTGATCCGTACCCTCGATGTCTTCTGGGAAAAGCAGGGCTGCCTCATCATCCAACCCTATGACATGGAGATGGGCGCGGGGACCTTCCATCCTGCCACCTTTTTCGGGGCGCTCGGCCCTGCGCCCTCGCGCGCGGCCTACGTGCAGCCCTCGCGCCGCCCCACCGATGGCCGCTACGGCGAGAACCCGCTGCGGATGCAGCGCTACTACCAATACCAGGTCCTGCTCAAGCCGACCCCGGATGATGTCCAGCAGCTCTATCTCCAGAGCCTGCGCGCGTGCGGATTGAAACTCGACGACCATGACCTCCGGTTCGTCCAGGATGACTGGGAATCGCCGACGCTGGGCGCCTGGGGCCTCGGCTGGGAAGTCTGGATGGACAGCTTGGAAGTCACCCAGTTCACGTACTTCCAGCAGGTCGGCGGCCTGGATCTCGAACACATCTCCTGCGAGATCACCTATGGCCTTGAGCGGATCGCGATGTTCGCGCAGGGCACGCCGGATGTCTACACACTCGCCTACGGGCCTGGCGCCACGTACGGTGATCTCCATCTCGCCAACGAACGGGAAGGGTCGGCCTACAACTTCGAGCATGCGGATGTCGACTTGCATCGGAAGCTGTTCGATAGCTTTGAAGCGGACGCGAAGCGGTTGCTCGACGCAAGGGTCCTCGTTCCGGCCTACGAGCAGCTGTTGAAGTGCAGCCATACCTTCAATCTGCTCGACGCCCGCGGGGCCATCAGCCAGTCCGACCGGCCCCGGTTCGTCCTGCGCATCCGCACCCTCGCCAAGCGCTGCGCCGAGCTCTATCTAGAACGGCAGACATCAGACACCAGACACCAGACATCAGAAGATGCTAAGAACTAAAAATCCACATTCCACATTCCACATTCCACATTCCGCTGATGTACTCTTCGAGATTGGAACGGAGGAATTGCCGGCCGCGTACCTCACCGGAGTAGTAAACCAGATTTCCAAGGAAGCTGTTCAGCTACTCGAGAGCTACGATGTCACGGGAGAAATAGGGAGGGGGGTGCGTTTTATAAAACATGGTCACGCACTTCCTGAAGTGTTTGTAACACCAAGACGACTTGTTCTCCACATAAAGTCACTACCAGGCGTCATACGCAAACCTGCTGAGGAAATTCGTGGCCCATCAAAACAAGCCGCATTTGATGCAAATGGCAAACCCACTGCTGCTCTAACAGGTTTCTTGAAGAGTCGAGGTGGAAATATCCCCCAGATTAAGGAAGTCCTTACCGAGAAGGGGGTCTATCTCTATCTCCAAAAACCAGGCGCTCAAATACCGACAGAGAAAATTTTACCTGGGTTTGTCAGGGGTCTAGTAAGTCGGTTACGGTTTCCCAAGACGATGCGGTGGGATGACAGCGGGATTCGCTTCGCGCGGCCAATTCGATGGCTGCTCGCGCTCTACGGCTCGACGCCGATTCGCTGCACGGTGGGGAACCTCGCCAGTGCGCCGAAGACCTGGGTCGGTGGCCCGCTGCGTCCTCAGCCCAAGGCGGTGCGCTCCGTTCAAGTCTATTTCCAAATCCTCAAGGAAGCCCTGATTATCCTTGATCAAGAGAAGCGCCGCACCGAAATCGAGCGGCATGTCGCGATGAAAGCAAGGCAATTCAATGCCGAAACCGCACCTGAGACCATCAGCCACGGGCTCTTAGATGAAGTGACGTATCTGGTCGAACGTCCTGACTCATTGAGGGGGCGGTTTGATAGCAAGTATCTCCAGCTTCCTCGTGAGGTCCTACTCGCTAGCATGGCCAAGTATCAACGGTTGTTCTCAATCGAAGGATCGGGAAAGCTGATTCCTCAGTTTGTTGCCATTCTAGAGGGTCCACCTGGAAAACCAGCAGCTGTCTGCAAAGTCATTGAACGAATTTTGGACGCGCGGCTTGCCGACAGCCTGATGTTTTGGGAAGAGGATCGCAAGCGCTTACCTCTTGATCGGATGGCGCGCGCCCTCACGGGTGTCACGTTCCATGAGCAGCTTGGCTCGATGGCGGATAAGAGCAACCGGCTCTGCGAGCTCAGCCCCGTGCTGAAAGATGCATGGGGCCTGTCTCCAGAGGAGTACAAACATCTCCAGCGAGCCTGCGAGCTGGCGAAAGCGGATCTGGTCAGCAGCATGGTCAAGGAGTTTCCAACGCTCCAAGGGGTCGTCGGGAAGTACTACGCCAAAGCGTCTAAGGAACCGCGGGCGGTTGCTGAAGCCATTGAAGAGCACTATCTCCCGATCGGCGATCGGCTCCCGAAGACGCTCCTCGGCAGCGCGCTGGCGATCCTGGACAAGTTTGACACGCTGGCGAGCTACTGCAGTATCGGCATCATGCCGACCGGCGATCAGGATCCCTTCGGTTTGCGACGCGCCGCCCAAGGGATTGTCGAGGTCGCATGGAAGGTCCATCGGCCGCTCCCAATCAATCAGCTCTGGCAGCTCTGGACGCACGCCACCGCATCATTATCGGAAAAGACTGATAAGTACAACATAAGGGGCAAGCTGTACCTTGACCAGCGGCTCTATACCTTTGCCTGGCCGGCTCCTGCTCCGTCTCCCGACTTCATTGACGCGGTCCTCGCCAGCAACTCCTCGGATGATCTCGTGGACGCGATGGACCGGATCCAAACCTTGCAGCGGCTCGCTGGAGATCCTGGACTGCTGAAAGCCGCCAAGGTCATCGAGCGGACGGGTAACATCCTCCGCAAAACTGGTAGCGAGACAGTTCTCAACCTGACGAAGGGCGTTCGGCCTCGCACACCATACATGTCTGAAGTTGATCCATCGCTCCTCACAGAAGCGACGGAGCGAACGCTCTGGGATCTCTATTCCTCCAAGAAAGACGACGTTGAGCGGTTGACCCAGCAAAAATCCTACGCTGAGGCGACCCGGCTCTTCGGCGATGTCTTTTACCAGCCGCTCCACGACTTCTTCGATCAAGTCATGGTCAATGTCCCCGACGAAACGCTCCGGCAGAACCGGCTCGCCTTGATGCAGGCCATCAACACGTTGTATACTGATCGCATTGCCGACCTCTCAAAGCTCACCGTTTTACAACACCACCAGCGCGAGGAGTCCCCAGCATGAAGAAGCGAACGGGCACGGCCATCACATCGAAGCGCCGCGCCGCGGCGGCCTCCGTGGACGGGCGCCCCGCCACGAAGGACATCTACGTATTCGGCGGGGGACGGGCGGACGGCAGCGCCCAGATGAAGAAGCTGCTGGGCGGCAAGGGCGCGAACCTCGCCGAGATGACGAACCTCGGCGTCCCGGTCCCGCCCGGCTTCACGATCACGACGGAGGTCTGCCGAGCGTTCTCTGACGGGGGCGGACGCTGGCCCAAGGGCCTTGAGGCCGAGCTGCAGCAGAAGCTGCGGTGGCTCGAAGGGGTCACGAAGAAACGGTTCGGCGACCCGAAGAACCCGCTGCTCGTCTCGGTCCGGTCCGGGGCGGCCGTCTCGATGCCGGGCATGATGGACACCATCCTCAATCTGGGACTCACCACGCAGACGGTCCACGGCCTCATCGTGAAGACGGAGAACCCGCGCTTTGCCTACGACGCCTCCCGCCGCTTCATCCAGATGTTCGGCGACGTGGTCCTGCAGGTCGAGCGCAAGCGCTTCGAGGAGGCGCTGGGGAGGAAAAAGGCGACGTGCGGCGCCACGACGGACGCCGACCTGCCCGCGGAGGCGCTGAAGGAGCTGGCGGTGGAGTACAAGGCGATCATCAAGGAAGCGCAGGGCACCGAGTTCCCGGAAGACCCGATGGAGCAGCTGCGCCTGGCCATCAACGCGGTGTTTTCCTCCTGGAACAACGAGCGGGCGAAGATCTACCGCCGGCTCAACAACATCACGGGGCTCTCCGGCACCGCGGTCACGGTCCAGTCCATGGTGTTCGGCAACATGGGCTCGACGTCGCTCACCGGCGTCTGTTTCAGCCGGGATCCCGGAACCGGGGACAACGCGTTCTATGGGGAGTACCTCGTCAACGCCCAGGGCGAGGATGTCGTCGCCGGCATCCGCACCCCGAAGCCGATCGCCGAGCTGAAGCAGGAATTCCCCAAGGTCTACGAGCAGCTCGTCCGGATCGGCCAGCGCCTCGAGAAATACTTTACAGACGTGCAGGACATGGAGTTCACGGTCGAAGAGGGCGTCCTCTACATGCTCCAGACCCGCACGGGCAAGCGGGCGGCGCGCGCCGCGGTCACGATCGCCACCGACTTCGTCAAGGAAGGCCTCATCACCAAGGAGCAGGCGCTCCTCCGCGTCGATCCCGCCCAGATCGATCAGCTCCTCCACCCGACGATCAACCCAAAGGCCACACCCCAGGTCATCGCGCGCGGCCTGCCCGCCTCGCCGGGTGCCGCCGTCGGCAAGGTCGTCTTCAACGCCCACCGCGCCGTCGAACTCACGGAGAACGGAGCGGAGCAGGTCATCCTCGTCCGTGAGGAAACCTCGCCCGAGGACATCGAAGGGATGGCGGCGGCCCAAGGCATCCTCACCGCGCGAGGGGGGATGACATCTCACGCCGCCGTCGTCGGGCGGGGGATGGGGAAGTGTTGCGTCGTCGGCTGCAACGAGATCACCGTCCGCGAGGAGGAGCGCCTCTTCAGCGCGGGCGACGTCACCGTCAACGAGCTCGACTACCTCACGCTCAACGGGACCACCGGCGAGGTGATGCTGGGAGAGGTCCCGCTCGTCCAGCCGCAGCTCACCGGCAGCTTCAGGCAGCTCCTCGAGTGGGCTGATCGGACACGGCGGCTGCGCATCCGGGCGAACGCCGACACCCCGCACGACGCCACGGTCGCGCGTGAGTTCGGGGCGGAGGGGATCGGCCTGTGCCGCACCGAGCACATGTTCTTCGGGGAAGAGCGCCTGCCGGTCGTCCGGCAGATGATCCTTGCAACCGACCTCGCCGCGCGAAAAGCGGCGCTCGCGAAGCTCTTGCCGTTCCAGCGGCAGGACTTCATCGGCATCTTCGAGGCGATGAAGGGACTGCCGGTCACGATCCGGCTCCTCGATCCGCCGCTCCACGAGTTCCTCCCGAACACGCCGGAGGACCAGGCGCGCGTCTCGAAGCAACTCGGAATCCCGCTGCGAACCCTCCAGGATACCGTGAACAGCCTGCATGAAATCAACCCGATGCTGGGCCACCGCGGCTGCCGCCTGGGCATCACGTACCCGGAGATCAACGAGATGCAGGCGCAGGCGATTTTCGAAGCCGCCTGCGAACTGGAGCGGGACGGCGTGAAGGTGATCCCGGAAGTCATGGTCCCGCTCGTCGGCCACCCGAACGAGTTCCACATCGCAAAGCAGACCATCGATGACGTGGCAAAGCGCGTGATGGAGCGCGACAAGGTCACGCTGACCTACCTCGTCGGCACGATGATCGAGGTGCCGCGCGCCGCCCTCGTTGCGGATGCGATCGCGCAGGAGGCCGAGTTCTTCAGCTTCGGGACGAACGACCTCACCCAGATGACGTTCGGCTTCTCGCGGGATGACATCGGCAAGTTCCTGCCGCACTACCTCAAGCAGAACATCCTGCCGGCCGACCCGTTCGCGAAGCTGGACCAGGAGGGCGTCGGCGCGCTCATCCGGCTCGGCATCGAGAAGGGCCGCGCCGTCCGGAAGCGCCTCAAAGTCGGGATCTGCGGCGAGCATGGGGGGGAGCCTTCCTCAATCGAGTTCTGCCATCGCGTCGGCATGGACTACGTCTCCTGCTCGCCGTACCGGGTCCCGGTCGCCCGCCTGGCCGCGGCCCAAGCCGTCCTCCGCGACAAAAAGTAACCATGAAATTTTGGATTGTAGATTTTCGATTTTGGATTACCGAAGACCAACACCGCGTCCAATCCAAAATCCAGAATCCAAAATCCAAAATCTGCTTGGTGTCTCCGCTCGCTTGATGGATCCGATCCGCTCTTACCTCAAGGACATCAAATCCATCCCGCTCCTCACCGCTAAGCAGGAGATCGAACTCGCCAAACGGATCCGCAAGGGCGATGCCCGCGCGAAGCGTCAGATGACGCTCGCCAATCTGCGCCTCGTCATCAACATCGCGAAGCGCTACTACCACCTCGGCGTGCCCCTCCTCGACCTCATTGAGGAAGGGAACATCGGTCTGATGAAAGCGGTGACGAAGTACAACCCGCGCAAGGGCTTCCGCTTCTCAACCTATGGAGCCTGGTGGATCCGCCAGTACATCACGCGCGCCATCGCGAACCAGGGCAAGACGGTGCGCATCCCGGTCTATATGACGGAGCTCCTCTCCAAGTTTAAGCGCGTCACCGAGCAGCTCTCGCAGAAGCTCGGACGCAAGCCGACGTCCGGGGAGCTTACGAAGCGAATGCACCTGCCCATCGAGCGCGTTGAGCGGCTGCAGGAGCTCGTCACCTCCGCCCAGACCACCTCGCTGGATACGCCTGTGGGAGAAGAGGGGGAGACGGAGATGATCGACCTCCTGCAGGATGAAACGATCCCCTCGCCCGATGAGGATATCACCCGCTTCCTCCAACACGAGCGCATCGCGGCACTCCTCGCGAAGATGAACGAGCGCGAGCGGCGGATCCTCACCCTGCGCTACGGGCTCGATGATGGGATCAGCCGCACGCTCGGGGAAACCGCCAAGTACTTCGGCATCACCCGCGAGCGGGTGCGGCAAATCGAAGTGGTGGCCATCCGCAAGCTCCGCGCCCTGATCGCCGCAGAGGGCCAGCCCCAGTTAACGGCAGATCAACAAAAGATGGAGCCGGTGGAACAGAACGATGAGAAGAAAATGACAGATAAGAAGAAGATCAAGCATAGAGCCAGAAAAAAAAGAGCCGGCAAGCGGCAGATGAAAAAGAGAAGATGATCTCGCTCCGTTTATCGGCTGTTCATCTTGTTCGCTGTTCTATCTTCCCTTTATCCGCAATCCGCCCCAGTAGCTCAGTATGGAAGAGCAGCGGTTTCCTAAACCGCGTGTCGCCTGTTCGAATCAGGCCTGGGGCACTTCCTTATCCTCATGTTTTCCAGTAGGTTATATCAAAGCCTCTCAAACCGTATAGAGGGCCTACCCCTCCGTGCTAACACTGTGCTAACAAACCAACCCCGGCCCACTGGCTGCCAAGGCGTAGGAATGGTTTCCCAAAGGGTCGAGGCTTTGACCCCTGCCCAGGGGGTTCATTTTCCCCCTCTTCACTGCACACCGGCTCCAGTTTCCGATATGAGCAGCCTTGAACATCGTCAAAGGTCACCGGCTCGTGATGGGCGGGAAATGGGAACGGTAAAAAATCATCCCCGGCTGTTTTGGCAGGGGTCTAAGCGGGAAATCTCAGGGAGAAAGAAACGGTCGTTTTTAGAATCAGAGGGGTCAATTAGGAGAGGGTCGCAACCGGATGGTTTTGAGACATCGATGATTAGTTGTCGCCACCATAGATCGATGGCCCACTGGTCGAGTAGGGGTTGTTGGGGCTCTGCTGGCTATAAGGACTCCCGTACTGCCCGTAGGGGTTGTTAATGCTCGTTGCAGAGTACGGACTGCCATACTGGCCGTAGGGGTTGCTCGTTGAGTCAGGATCGTATGGGTTACTGCTCAGTTTGCCTAAATAGGTCCCGTCGGGAGCGTTGATCTGCGGGGCGTTGGTCGCGTAGGGATTCGTGGCACTCTCATTGCTGTAGGGACTGCCATAGCGACCGTACGGGTTATTGACGCTGTTGGGAGAATACCGACTCCCGTACTGGCCATAGGGGTTACTGGTAGAGTCGGCATCGTATGGATTGCTGTTTAATTCCCCCAGGTAGTCATCCTCGGCATAGGAGAGCAGGGGCATGAAGAGGAGTGATCCAAGCAGAACGAGCAGGAGCGTCCGAGGTGTAAAGGACATCGCTTCCTCCGCGTTAAGGTAAGGCACCCTGGTGACGTAGTCGAAGCCTTGAGACAGGTTTTGCTCACTACTCAACCTCATTGAAGCACTTAGTGTTGGAGAAATCAAGCATTAAAGGGTCGGGGCTGTGAGATTAGGAGAGGAGCGTGTCCGTACGCCAGTCACCCACACACCGCGTCGGATCAAAGAGAGATGGTTTTGAAAATATGCGCCGCCTTTGACTGCTATGGCCTTGCTGACGTTGGTGGTGCTTGAAGGCTATCTGTGGCAGGCTGATTCTTTTGGTTCTCATAGCCCAATCTGATCTGGTCCAGCGTGTAACCACTCAGACTGACCTTGAATTTGTCATAGGGTATCTCTTTCTTATACTTCTCATCCATGAGCTGGTACCAGCGTTGTGTGATGGACTCGCGCTCTGTGATCTTCCAAGTCTTGACATCCTGTTCCAGTGTACCCGAGAAAGTATTAATCCCGGCGGCCTCGAATTCTTCATAGGAGTGGAGTTTCTCTTGGGAAGGTTTATCGAAAAGCCGATACCACTCTCGCAATATTGCTTTTCGCTTGGCGATTTCATCGTACGAGGCAGCCGTTGCGAGCTCGGTTTCATTGATCTTAACCCAGCCACCTCCATCGGTACTCCAGTAATGCGTTTCGCCTGTGGTCTCATTGATCCGCATAACTTGGCCGCCGATTTGTGTCACTTTAAACGACGGATTGGGGGTAGCCGAAAAGGTTGTGTGTTGAGTCTGCGCGGATGCGCGAGCTTGCTGAGCAACTCGGTACTGCTGGCTGACATAGACAAGGGTCAGGAGAGTTAGCAACCAAAGAATTGCCTTGAGCTTTGATCCCATTTACTTAAGGATTCCGTGTTCCCTTTTTGCCGGTGTAGGGATTGACGTTTCCCTTGGTGCTCCAGTTGTCCAAGTGTGATCGATCAGGGGTCGTCCGCATATGCGAACCGACGTAAGTCCCTCGGCGAGTCGTCTGACCTCGAACGCGAGTTTGCCCGGCTTCAACGTTCGTAGGAATGACTGGTAGAACTGAAGCCCAGCAAATGAGTGCTACGACGATCCCGCGCATGTCCACCTCCCTGTGAGGGTGAGGAACCCTACTTGATATCGCGGTGAGATCAGCTTGAGGTAACGATGGGTATTAGAGCACCGCGGCGATGCAAAATCAACCTAAAAGGGTCGAGGCATGAGCCTCCGGGGGGAGGGGTTCACGTCCCCCTCTCCTCACACACCGCGCTTAAATCTGGAGGGATGAGATGAACGATCTGAACCAACGGCTCAAGCGGCTTGAGGAGGTGTTGTGGCCGACGGTGCGGCAGAAGCTGGTCACCCTCATTGATGAGCAGGGGCGCTCCGTCACGGTCAACCCCTGCCAGCCCTGGGCGTCGGTGATGCGGCCGACGATGCGGCCGACGGGACCGACGGTGCCGACGGAAAAGGTCGAGGCTGACAAGAGGGGGGTACGTTAATGTTTGCCCTCTCCTCTCTCACCGCGCCCCATTTTCTGAATGAGTGACTTACTCCGTCGCATCCAACGGCTGGAGGAAGCGCTGAACCCGAAGCAGCAGAAGCCGGTCTGGATGCTGTTCGGGGACCAGCGCCTCTGCCCCCGCTGCGGCTTGGAGGCGGTTTGGAAAGACAAGCCAGAAGACTGTCCACGATGCAAGAAGGCGCAGGAACCCTTGAGGACGCTTGACGTTCCCATACCGTAAGGCGTATCCTCGTGCCACCCAAAGCCCAGAGCCCGGACAAGCCGATTGTGGCGGCGCAGCCCGCCCGCTGGGGTCTCTGCTCTGGGCTTCCCTGGCGGGTGTTCTGTTGACTCACTATGAGCTGCGTTTCCTCTTGCATATGGAATGTTTAACAATATCTAAGAAGCGATGAACAAAGCGCGCCGTTTCGTCATACCTCTCGCTGCAATTGGCCTCGTTTTTACTTTTCTGACCGCCAGCCCTTTCTTCCTTAAACAATTTAATCGGGCGAGCCAAGTTGTAGGCAAACCTAAGAGCAGCGTCAGGAATTCTAGGAGCGAGGAAGACAACTCACGCGTCTATACAAGCAAAGTGTTCAACTACTCAGTCACCTTGCCAAATGAGAAATGGCGGTTTATGAGGCTAGATGAAACGCAGCAGTTTACGAAAGGGGACAATGTAGACCTCCGTCTAGCGTACACAGATGGACTTGCGTACATCTGGATCGCCACAGAGATTACTGACTACACGCCCAGAGGTCTACGAAATTTCTACGTGCTCGGCGAGAAACTAGTGAACACGGGCTTTGGGATTCGGTCAGAGCGCGAAGTGCAAGTTGGTGACGTACCTGGCATCGAGCTTGCATACAGCCTCACAGATGGGAAAGGAATAACGACACTCCATACTGTGACCTTCCTAAAATATGGAAATTGCGGGTATGGCATTATGGCTTCTGCCACGCCAGAGATTTTCGATGAAATCAACCGAGGCTATCAAGCACTAGTCCGAAGCTTCGCGATTCTTGATAAAGGCCGGGTTCAACTTGTAGACCGTCGAGTTGAAAGACCCCAAAATGAAATAGGGCCTATTAAAGATGTGGTCGGTTTAGTTCGGCGGTATGGACGCTCTGTGGTTGTGGTTGCCACGCATGATGAGTTGGGCCATGGCCTAAGTGTGGGTAGTGGATTCATCGTGTCTCCCAGGGGTTTTATCGTCACCAACTATCACGTACTTGCGGACGCCAAGAGCATAACCGTTCAGACAGCCGCAGGGGTTACGTACAAGGACGTTGAGCTAATTCACTTAGATAAGGACAGGGATTTCGCAGTAATTAAGATTCCCACTACTTCAGCGCCGTCCGTGCAGTTGGGAGATTCTGACAAGGCTCAGGTGGGAGAACGTCTTGTAGTCATAGGAACTCCTCTAGGCCTGTTCGAGAACACCGTGTCTGACGGACTAGTAAGTGGTTTGCGCAATGGGGTCATTCAGATTAGCGCACCGGTGTCACCCGGTAACAGCGGAGGTCCCGTGTTCAATAGCAAGGGCGAAGTCATCGGTGTCGCCACTCTTAGCGCTACAGCGGGGCAGAATCTGAATTTCTGCATACCTATCAACTGGGTTAAGGTGTACGCGTCACCAGCGACTTACGTTGCAAAAAGCTTCGACGAACTGAAAGGAACTGTGCAGTTGGCCACTTTGGAAGATGTCAACACAGCCGTTAAGGCTGTCATAGAGTATGCAGACGGAGGCGTTCAGGGTCAGGACTACTCCCAAGCCCATGACCTCTATTACCGAGCCACCAGCAAGATCATCGAGGCTGTCGAGGATAAGGCAAATGCTGACTCAAGTTTCCTTCAGGTGAAGTTGATTCTTGAAAGAGGGTTGCGTAACGCAGAACTAGTGAGTTCAGAGCAGGAAAAAGCCCGCGTATTTCGTAACGCTTTCGTGGAAATATTAAATCTCGGTACTTGACAATCAGGGGTCGATCCCAACACCTCCGCCACCTCACAGCCAACACGCTCATGCTGCTGATGGTGTAGGTGGCTCCTACAAGAACCTGCTGAGCGAGAGCTAATTCGGAACCGTCCGGCATCCCACAGGCCATGAATAAGTAGAGGTCCACGGGCTTGCCCGTGGGCCTCTGCCCTTCAGGCTGACGCTAGATTAAAAATTAGGCATTGAGATGGAAATAAAGATTGAAGTACAGAAACCACCACGGCTTCGCAAATACCCGCACCGAAAGTTTAACCGCTTCGGATCCTGCTTCTTCTTCGGAGATTTCACGAAGCCCCTCCCTGAGGTGAAGGTCGATAAGGCCGCCAACCAATGCTTTGAAAGACTCCAAATGAATCTCCGTTTTAGCAAGGAGATTGAGACAATCCGCCAGGAGGGCAACATTCAAGCAGGTTGGCTTATTGCTGAGCTGGAGCGTTATAAAAAACTCTGTGAGCAGCTGAGTCAAGTAGTAGAGCGGTCCTCCCGTTGTGTACCTCAACTGCTCAGGGAGTCCATCCTGTATCTAGATGAGATCAAGCGGAGAATGGAGGAGAAATTCCCCTTGGGGAAACAGTTAAGGCTCCATCGGCAGTTCAACCTTCCAGAAACAGACCTGTGGAAGGACTGGGTAGAGTGGTTCGTCCATTGCGGAGAGGCCCAGGTTGAGGAAGACGAACTATTCCCAGACCCGTACTGTTTCGATACGATCGTAAAATATCGAGGGGAACAGAGATTGGTTATCCGTGTCTTTAAGGCGACGAGACCGCAGGACATTAAGCGCCTATTTGAACGACCTGGAAAACCTGGCTCGGGCAAATCGAGCGAGGTGAAGCTAACGCTGAAGGTGGCCGAAGCTTTCAGGAAGTGGAAACGCACGGCCTTGAAGTTCCCTCCCTTAGAAAAACCAGTCTGTTTCACCATTGGAAGTGGAGAATTGATAGAGGGCTACATCTGGCTGCCGCTTCGGTTTGACAGAGACGATATCCTCGACGACCTCTGGCCAGAAGTCAGAAAGATGCAAGAGAAGCTGCCTGGTGGAAAGGCGCCAAAAGTACACCCAACTTACTCCGACACGCTAAAGGTCCTCCAAGCACGTTTTCCGACACCAGAGCTTAAGCAACAGGTTGAAGGGCTGTGGGGAGAGGGAAAGCGCACCTATGAAGAGGTGGCCTATGCTCTTGAACTCCTTCCGCCTAACCCTATCGATGAGGAAGAAGAAAAAGTGGCTGCTAGGCTGCGCAAGCGAATCCAGCGTCTAAGGGGCCGCGGAAAATAATTGGAACTGTAGATGTCACAAGGAGGGTATCTCGGCATGATTTAATGGTGGCGTAGAGCACAACGCTACGCCACATGACGATAGGGATTCAGAGTTGCAACGCAGATAATCCCCGAACACCCATAGGTGGTGTTGCGGGGTTTTTTGTCGTCTACAGGGCTCTCTGAGATGCTGGCAATGGGCACCTTCGAGACAAGCAACCTGTGGCTGGCCGCGTTTCTTCGCTCCAAGGGGATACGGTTAGTCAATACGGTACATGAGGGGAGCCGGGCCATCTTTGAATTCGAGGATGAAGAAGCCTGTAAACGCCTGTCTGTTGAGTTCCACAACGACGGGATGGTCAACATCGGAGCCTTGCGGGCCGCCTGGAACGATTTGAAGACGCTGATCTTCGACCGATGAGAAGTGCCGTTGACGAACGTCTGGCTTTACTTGTCGATCTGCTAGCCGAGGCAGCAATCTCTCTCTGGCGAGAGGATCAACAGCGCCCGGAGGGGAACCCGAACAGCAGCACGATCTGGGAGGCGCAGGGGCGATGAGCAAAACCTTGGCCCTCAAACAAGTAACCACGACCATGAAGAAGTGGTTGCTGTTCTCCGACATGCAGCTCCTCGATGTGATGCTCGCTACCGTGATCGCGAACAGGATGAACAGCGATCCCTTGTGGTTATTCATCATTGGCCCACCGAGCAGCGCGAAGACGGAACTCATCCAGCCCCTCGCGCAGTTGAGCTACGTCTACCCACTGTCTAGCCTGACGCCACAGACGTTCGCGAGTGGTTACGTTGGTGGAGATGGAAGTCTGCTCACCAAGCTCAAGCGGAACGACATCCTCACCTTCAAAGACTTCACGAGTGTTTTGACCATGCATCGTGAGCAGCGGGGAGCCATTCTGGGTCAGCTCAGGGAGATTTACGACGGCCACTACCGCAAGACGTTCGGTACGGGCGAAGTCGTGGACTGGTCAGGCAAACTTGGCTTCATCGCTGGCGTCACACCGATCATCGATACCCATTACTCCGTGTCCAACATGCTCGGAGAGCGCTTCATCCAGGTGCGCATGCGGCCTGTCAACGAGATTCAGGTGGCCAGAAGAGCGATGCGGAACAACGGACGTGAACAGGACATGCGGGCGGAGATCGCCGCTGCCATGAAACAGTTCTTGGAGGACACCACCATCCCCCGCGTTGAGGGGATCGAGTTACCCGCTGCGTTCGAAACCCAACTCGCAAACCTGGCATCATTTACGGTCAAAGCCCGCAGTGCCGTCGTGCGGGATGGTCGCACGAGAGAGGTTGGCTACGTTCCCGATGCCGAAGCTCCTCCGCGCCTAGCCAAACAGCTCCTCCTGCTAGCCCAAGCCTCGCCCAGCTTAAGAGCAGCTACACGGATAGGTACTCAGGAGAGGCGACTTGTTTTACGGGTGGCGCTGGATTGCCTGCCTGCTGACCGATTGAAAGTTATCAAACTACTGTGCCGCCATCGAACGCCTCTCTCCATCAGCGCGGTAGCAAGAATGCTCCACCTGCCCACCGCGACAGCCGACAGAGTTCTTGAGGAGCTTGAGTGTCATGAGGTTGTTGCATCGGACAAGGCGGGAAGAGAACGGCTGTGCCATCTCTCCGAATGGACGCGCATGAGGCTACGTGGATTCTTATCCGAAGTGTCAGGGGGATGAGCGCTCTTAGGCGGTGTTACAGGAAGTCCTCCCTCCGACGTTTCGGATAAAGAGAGTTGGAGATGGATACAGTGATTTTGAGCGTAAGTGAGTCGCCCCAGCCCTATCACGTCAAGGCCGCGTGGCTGTGGCAGCAGCTTGAGCAAGAGGGCAAGGTGGATCGGAAGCAGCTCTACCACTCGCGGGTTGAGCATGATGACGACTGTGCGATCTTCACCGGCCAGCCCCGATGTAGCTGCGATCCTAGTGGTCTCGTTCCTCCGATGGAAGCTGAAATTCCGGCTCTTCCTCCGGCTCGGCGTTCGGCTCAGCCGTCTTCCGAGCATTCGGCTTCTGAGCCGGATGGCGTGCTGTGCCGGTGCGGGAACACCCACGATGCGGGGCGTTCGGATGTGCTTGGATCACGTGTCCCTCAGCTTCACAGCCGTCCTTGGATGGAAGCGCTTACCTGGGGCTTGCATAACTTCCGAGAAACAGGGTAGCTTCCGCGTGAGCACAGCAGGTGGCGAACTTGTGGGACAGTAAGCGAGAGGTAACGACCAATCGTGTAAGAGCAGTCTGAAGATCGTCATGGAGCAGCAGTCGAATCGAGATAGAGCAGCCATCGAATCGAGCAGTCTCAGTATGGATGCAGCGTCCGTCGCAGTCGGTTTTCAGGCTGCCGCCAGCACAAGGAGGGAGGAAAATGAGCTTCGAGAAGCAGTGTGGTTACGTGAGGCCGGAGGGAACCGCCTGTAAGGGCTTCCACCAACAGGGAAGCGCCTTCTGCTTCGTCCACGATCCGGGGAAGGCTCAGGAGCGAGCGGCTGCGGTGCGAAAGGGAGGACTAGCGCCTAAGCGCAAGCCCCAGGCCATCCCCCACGTTGAGCTCCCTGCCGTCAGCCTGCCGCCGCTCCCGCTAAAGACGCTGCGTGATGTGGAACGGGCTCTTGCCAGGGTAATCCAACTAGTCTACGAGGGGAGAATGCCAGCTTCCACGGGAACGGTGTTATTTAAAACCCTCACAGCGTTACTCAATTCCAAGAAGGAACATCAGAGATGGTTCCCGCAGGGACGGCTAGTTTAGGCTTGCCGTTCAATCAGTGGAGTACCACTTCAGGGCTTACTACCGTCGTAGGAACGGCTTGACTCCCCGGAGGGCTCATGGCTGAGCGGTGCACGATGCAGAAACCGGATGGGACGAGCTGCCGGGCCTACCAGATGCGGGGCTCCGACCGCTGTTTCTTACATCGTGTCGAGCCTGAGATCAAGCAACGCGCCTTGATTGCCCAGAAGCGTGGGGGCTTAGCCAATGTGATCCGCGTGGGAGAGCTCGTGGAACCCATGCAATGGCCTAAGCAGGTTCATTTGAGAAAGCCCAGAGATGTTCGGCGGTTCGTTTCGCGGACGTTGAATGAGCTCCGAGCGGGAAAGGTTGAGCCCCAATTAGCCAACTCGATTTTCGTGGGCTGCCAGGTAATCCTCAAGAGTCTTGACGAGGAAGCCATCGAGCGGCTTGAGGCGTTGGAGCGGGCTGTGAAGGAACGGGGGCCGTTCGCAGGTCAATAGGGCTGATGGACGCTATGACGCTGGTTACTCCGCAAGAGCTGGCCGCGATCCTGAAGGTCCCGGTGTCCTGGATTTATCAACGGACGCGGCTTGGTCAGAAGGCAATTCCTCATCTTCGAGTTGGGCGGTACGTCCGCTTCGATCCGCAGCAGGTGATCGCTTTTCTCGAAGCGAAGGGGCGTAGGGGGAATGGAAATGGGCCGCCGGATTGCGTATGATGGTTGGTGTCATGTCACCCTCCACGCTCCAAGCGGTGCTGACCGCTCCAGAAGCCGCCAAGCGCTACGGTTTGTCTCGACGCTACCTCGTGAAGCTCGTCTCCAGCGGAGCTGTCAGGGGGCGGAAGGCAGGGGGAACGTGGCTCATTGATGCTACCTCTGTCCGGCAGTTCTTCGCGGTGCCGAGACACCAGGGACGCCCTAAGCGAAGAAAATAGTTCCCAATTGAGTATTGCCGCTGTATAATACAGCTACCCGGTGAGGAGGGGGTAGCCATGGCACAGGGAAGCATCATCTGGCGCTGTCGAATCTGCGGGAACCGGTCGCGGGGATCGTGCAACCACCCCAAAGCCGCATACTCCATCGTGTACTGGGTCGGGAAGCGGCAGAAGTGGGAGGCGGTCGGGCGCAACAAGAAGGACGCGGAGCGCCGCTTGGTGGAAGTGCTGAGCCGACTCCACGACGGAACCTACCAGCCGGCCAAGCCCATCACCTTCGACGAGTTCTCAGGTCAGTGGCTTCGCAATTACGCGGAGGGGGCGGTCAAGCCTTCCACCCTCCGGCGGTATCGGGGTCTGATCGCCCATTATCTCAACCCGGCCTTTGGGAGCTTGCCCTTGACCGCGATCACGCCTGAGATTGTGCAACAGTACATGTCCCGCGCCCCACAGGAGCATGGAGCCGCCCCACGGACCGTCAACCACTCTCTGGTGCTCCTGAAGCTCATGCTGAAGCATGCCAGGCAGTGGCGCTACCTCCGCGAGAATCCGGCCCGTGAAATCAGACGGCTGCGCGTTGAGGCGCAGGAGATGGACTACCTGAAGCCCGAAGAAATCCGGCTACTCCTTCAACACGCGGATGAGCCGTACCGGACGCTGTTTCTCGCGGCTGCGCTGACGGGTCTGCGACGCTCCGAGTTGCTTGCGCTTCAGTGGGGAGACCTGGACTGGACGAACCGCGTGATCCGCGTCCGGCGCAGCCTCTTCTGGTACACACTCAGAGAGCTCAAAGGCGCTCAGGCAACCCGGTGGCGGTTCCTTGAGCCGAAATCAAGGCGGTCCGTCCGATCCGTCGTCATGTCCCCAGGGCTTAGGGAGGCGTTGGAACTGCATCGGCTATCAGCCCCGGCGAGTCCGCATGATCTGGTGTTCTGCGCGAAAGAGGGCAGTCCCCTTGATCCACGAAACTTTATCGAGCGCGAGTTCTGGTCAGCCCTGAGCCGTGCCGGACTTCGCAGGGTCAGATTTCACGACCTGCGCCACACCTACACAGCCCTTATGATTGCGCAGGGGGCGAACATCAAGTTCATTCAGAGCCAACTGGGGCATGCGTCCATCCAGACGACGTTGGACCGCTACGGACACTTGCTGCCAGAAGTTCAGCGCGGGGTCGGCGAGCGGCTTGATGCAGCGGTGTTCGGCCAAAGTGATGGAGAGGTGCTCAACATAACAACGCCGACACCATCCGGGGCCGGCGACTCCGGGTCGAGGTGAGAAGGACTTTGCTGGGCTCGCGGGGGATTATGTCTTGTGAGACGCTGAAGCATGCGATATACTACCAGTGACGGTCAGTTGAGGATACAGGAATCACCCATGTCGAACGAAGACCTGCGAACGGTTGATCTCAGCGAACTCCTGCGTGGCTACACGGATTGCTGGGTGGCGCTGTCGGCTGACCAGAGCCGGGTGGTCGCAAGCGGGAGGACGCCAAAAGAAGCCCTGCTGCAAGCCCAACAGCAGGGAGAGCCCAAGCCTGTCCTCATGCCCGTACCCTCCGTCTCCGGCCCGTACGAAGGGGCATGAACTTTCCCTACACCAAGTTCCTGGAACGCCTCCCTGACGGCAAACAACGGACGGTGCTCAGGCCCGTGATCCGTATCGGGTTGGGGTATCGTGGCAAGGTCCTCCCGGCTGACTATCCTGCGCTTATTGACTCAGGATCCGACTCGTGCATCTTCCACGCCGAGTTGGCTGAACTGCTTGGCCTGGACGTGGAAGCGGGTGAGCCGACAGGGTTCAGAGGCATGGGTCATGGGGAGGTGAAGGGCTTTCTGCACGATGTGAACGTTATTGTTGGCGGCCATCCCTTTCCATGTCGCGCCGCTTTTAGCTATGGCCTGATCAAGCGACATCCTGATACCGGTCGGTGGGAGGGGTTGCAATACGGTGTGCTGGGACAGCAAGGCTTCTTCAACCACTTCAGGGTTGAATTCAACCTCTCGAAAGAACGGATCGAATTGAAGCCGCTGATCTAGTCGGGAATGGCACTCTCCGTGCTAACACTGTGCTAACAGAACGCCCCCAAACTGGCATAACTGAGCAAAACCCACAGCAAGAACCAATCGTCACAACTCCTACTGAGAGCAACACGTAGAAAACACCGTCGATGAATCGCAAAAATCCCGGCTGGTTTCCTAAACCGCGTGTCGCCTGTTCGAATCAGGCCTGGGGCATTCTTTTTACCGTCATCCGCCAGTTCAGGCGTAACGCGTAACGTGGTTACACGAGCCTGTCATGTGACGTTACACGTTTCACCCGCCTTCGCCGGAAGCCCCGGGCGTCAGCCCGGGGAGGAAGGCGAAGCGGGTGTTGCTGCGAAGCCGTGCCGACAAGGCCACGGCGAAGCAGAACACGGCTCGCCTCTGCGAAGCCGAAGCGGCTTCGCTTCGGCGCAGCAGGGCTTCGGCGCGCGCTGCTTCGCCAAGGCTTCGTAGCCGCCGCTTCGAAGCGCGGAGAAGGGGTTCCGCCCCACGGGCTCTCCGAGGGGCCACGGGCGTGAGCCCGTGGGGCTCCACGTTGAACGGCTCTGATTGTTCTCGTTCGGTGACGAGGCGTCCACTCCTATTGACGCTGTCCAAGAGAGTCTCAAGAAAGCTCCTTAAAATCACATAAAAACTGCTACCAGAGTATTAAAAAATACTTGACAAGCCTGCCGTGACTTCCTTATAGTAAGGGCAACCGTGAAAGGAGGTGTACTCGGGCTCCCGGGGAAGGGGAGGAACGGAAGCAGTGCTGAATGGGGCATGTCCTTCATCAGTTCCTTTCAGTCTTTGTGTAGTCTGAGCACACTGAGACGTACTATTTAAAGTAACCGTGTAATGAGGCGGGCAAGGACGTGGGGACGTACAACAAGGAGGGAAGGCGATGGTGAAGGCTACGCTTAGAAGCGCAGTCCTTCTGGGACTTCTGGCGTGGAGCGTTCCAGTGTTCGCCGAAGTCCAGAACGTGAAGGTGAGCGGGGACATCACCGTCCGTGCCTTTTACCGGAAGAATCTCCGCTTGTCCGAAGACGTGTTCAACGGCACCGGCTCGTACGGGGCGACCTGTGCTGCCGCAACCGCGAATCAGGTGTCGAACGTCGGCTGTGGGACCGCGCCGCAGTTCGGGTCATCGGGAGACGAGTTCTTCCAACAGACAACCGGGCTCAACGTGAATGCGGACCTGACCGAGAACGTCTCCACCGAGGTACGGTTCCTCACCCAAAAGCTCTGGACGGGTCTTGCCACGAACGCCCTCAACGCCGCCGTCACCGATGCCGGGTCGGCGGTGGTCATGAGCCGGGCCAACGTCACGCTGAAAGAGCTCTTCTACGCGCCCCTGACGTTGAAGATCGGCCGTCAGGCGCTGTGGTTCGGCAAGGGCTTCATCGTCGGCAACCGGACAGTCAACGGGGACTTGGATCCGGGGAACTACCTCGCCGCGGATGAGTTCAGCGAGCAGAACGGGTTTGACGCCATCCGGACCACGCTCGATCTCTCCAACGTCGGGGGGATGCCCCTGATGGTGGACGGCGTGTACGCCAAGGTCAACGAGCGCCTCGTCAGCGGGAGCAACTCGGGTGGGAGCCCGGCCGATGACCTGAACCTCCTCGGCCTCAACGTCGGCACGAAGTTCAGCCAGTGGAACAGTGAAGCGGAAGCGTACTACTGGAACAAGCGGGACAATGGGAACAACCCGCTCGCCACTAGTAGGAAACGCTCGCAGGCCAATACCATTGGCCTTCGCGGGAGCCTCTCTCCAGTGAGCGGCTCGTTGATCTGGAGCGAGCTCGCCTACCAGTGGGGCAGACGGATCACGAGCGCAATTACCTTCGATGCAGAAGGCGGTACCGCTGACGGGTACAAGGCGTTGGCCGCCAACATCGGCGCGGACTACACCGCCAAGGGTGTGGCATGGACCCCCACGGTCGGTGGGGAGTGGATCTACTTCTCCGGGGCCAGAGCCGGGGGAACCGCCATCGCGGGCTGGGATCCGGTCTTCCGCGGAAGCTTCAAGACCCTCCTCCGTGAGTTCCAAGCAGCTGGCTACTACATGCCGGCGCAGTCTGGTGCCACGCTCAATGGGACGTACAACAACATCACGAACTCCACAACCAACCAGAGCCAGCTCGCCCTCCACGCGACGGTCAAGCCGCTCGAGGACCTCTCCGTGGACAATCGGCTCACCTGGTTCACCGCGCCGGTGGGGATTCGACCGACAGTTAACGCAAAGCGGAAGAGCTATATCGGGAGCGAGTGGGACGTCCAGGCGAACTACAACTACACCGATGACGTCCAGCTTGGTCTCGTCTACGGGATCTTCTGGCCCGGGGACGTGTTCCGGAATCCGTACGACGACATCGCGCAGGAACTCGTCTCGTCGGTGAGCGTGAAGTTCTAACGTCCAGGTCTTCAGGTTCTTGCAACAACACCCCCTGCTTCGGAAGAGGCAGGGGGTGTTGTTTTAATCACAGAAACACAGAAAACACCGAACACCACAGAATCCACAGAGAGGAATGATAACCCTTGACTTCCACGAACTTTCTCTGTGTCTCTGTGGAGTTCGGTGTTTCTGTGGTGTGAACTGGTCATGACTCATCCGCTGTACATCGCGTTCGTGTGGCACATGCACCAGCCGTACTACCGTGACCTGGTGAGTGGAGAATGCTCCATGCCCTGGGCCCGGCTGCACGCCACAAAAGACTACCTGGATATGGTCAAGCGCCTCGCCCCCTTTCCGGACATTCACCAGACGTTCAATCTCGTCCCCTCGCTCCTCGACCAGCTTGACGAGTATCTGCCTCCTGCCAACCAGACGGACCAGTTCCTTGAGCTGTCGAAGAAGCCGGCCGCCGAGTTGTCCGAACAGGAACAGCGGTTCATCCTCCAGTGGTTCTTCCTCGCCAACACCGAACGAATGATTAGACCCCACCCGCGTTACCACGACCTCCTGGCCAAGCGTGGCCTGCATGTCCATGAAGCGGATTGGCCAAGGGTCCAGAAGCGGTTCCGCACCCAGGACTACCTGGATCTGCAGGTGTGGTTCAATCTGACATGGATCGATCCCTGGCTGCGCAGCCTGGACCCGCAGCTTGCCAGACTGGAAGCCAAAGGCAGCCAGTTCACCGAGGAGGAGAAACGCGACGTCCTGGACCAGCACCTCTCGCTCATCGCACAGGTTATCCCGGCCTATCGGGAGGCGGCTGCGCGTGGACAGATCGAGCTGACCACTTCCCCCTATTACCACCCCATCCTCCCGCTCCTCTGCGACGTCCGAGCGGCCCATGTCGCGCAGCCGAAACTCCCGCTCCCTGACACGACCTTCAGGCACCCTGAGGATGCGCGCTGGCACCTCCAGCAGGGACTGGCCCGTCATCAGGCGGCCTTTGGCTCGCTCCCCAGCGGCATCTGGCCCCCGGAAGGGAGCGTCAGTGAGGAGATGGTGAGGCTGGCGCTTGAATCGAACATCCGCTGGATCGCCACGGATGAGGAGATTCTCTGGAGGACGCTCAAGACGGCTCGGTCCCCCTCGCTGCTCTATCGACCACACCTCGTGCGCCGCAAGGACTCCCAGATGGCCATGGTCTTCCGCGATCGGGAGCTTGCAGATCTGATCGGGTTTGTCTACAGCCAGTGGGATCCGCAGATCGCCGTCATGGATCTTCTCAAGCGGTTCGAGGAGATCCACCAGCAGTTTCGAACCGCGCAGCAGCCGGCGCTGGTGAGCATCATTCTCGACGGGGAGAACGCGTGGGAGTTCTACGCGAATGACGGCCATGAGTTCCTTGCGCTGCTCTACCAATCGCTCGCACACGATGAGCGGTTTCGCTGCGTGACGATCAGCGAGTTCCTCACTCAGCATCCCTTTACACACGCCGAATCGCTCCCGGAGCTCTTCAGCGGCTCATGGATCGATGGGAACTTCGCCACGTGGATCGGCCATCCAGAGAAGAACGCCGCCTGGGTCCACCTGGCCAACGCCCGCGAAGCGCTCGGCCCGCTGAGCCGTGACGACCCGTCATCCAGCAAGGCCTGGCGGAGTCTCGGGATCGCGGAGGGGAGCGATTGGATGTGGTGGTTCGGCGATACGCACTTTTCTGCGCAGGCTGAGGAGTTTGATCGGCTCTTCCGCACGCACCTGGCCAACAGCTACCGGCTCGCTGGGCTCCCGGTGCCAGAGACCCTCAACGCCCCCATCAAGCGTCACGCCGTGCAGCCGCGCTACGACCCCACCGGCTTCGTTCATCCAACCATTGACGGGTCCGAGACATCGTACTACGAGTGGCTCTACGCGGGGAGGGTGGATCTCCAGCAACAGTACTCCGCCATCCAACGGAGCGAGCAGTGTCTGCGCACCCTCTACTACGGGTTCGACCACGCGCACCAGTATCTCCGCATCGACCTGGACACCGCTCGATTAACCCAGCTCGTCCCCTGGACGATTGAGCTCACGCTCTCTCATGGCGTTCGTATTCAGATCAGCCCGAGGGCCACAGCGGTGAGCGCCCAGGTCCTTTCGCCAGCCTCTGCGACTTTGCCCTGCGCGCTGGCGCGTTTCCTTGAGCTGGCCGTTCCTCGCGCGTTGCTGGGCCTCAAGGAGGGGGAGCGGCTGTTGCTGACCATCGTCCTGCGGCAGGGTGGGGAAGCACTGGAACGGTTTCCCTCCCAGGGGAGCTTTGAGCTGCTGGCATCAACCGAAGAGCTGGAAGCCAAGGCGTGGCCGGTCTAACGCGGTGGATGTCTTAAATTTCCACCTCGACACCACAGATGCCACCGTCCGCCAAACAGATTGGCGGATCCGCCAGGCAGGGTGGCGGAAATCCTACAGAGACACAAAAACGCGGATGTCCGCGGATCCCTGCGCGGATTGCCGCGGATGATCCGCGGGAATCAGCGGGTCAATCTGTGGGAATCCGCGTCTCTGTGGTTCGATGGCGATTCCTCTGTGATTCTGTGGTGTGAATAGTCGATGCCCCCGGGCATGCCCGGGGAACTCAGAGCGGGCGTTTAGATGAAGACAGTACCACGGGGAATGCTTGATTTGCCGACGGGGCCCACCTATAATAGATGCGCTCGCAGCGTCTGTTCTGATAATGCGGATGATCAGATCGTATGAGGCCGATTCGAATTGCCGTTGCGGGCGTCGGCAACTGCGCCAGCGCCCTCCTTCAAGGGATACAGTATTACCGCAACACGACGCCGGGCCGCGGGCGGACGGCGGTCACGGGCCTGCTCCATCCCCGCATCGGCCCCTACACACCGGCTGACATTAAGGTCGTGGCGGCGTTCGACGTGGACGCCAGGAAGGTGGGTCGCCCGCTCGAAGTCGCTGCGATCGCGGCACCAAATTGTACCACGTGCTTCATCAGACGTTTTCCGCGCTACGGGATCCGTGTCCAGATGGGACCGGTCCTCGATGGGATCGCCCCGCACATGCGCCGCTATCCTCCTTCCCAGACGTTCGTCCTTGCGAAAGCACGCGCGGTGAACGTGGCCAAGGTCCTCAAGGGCTCGGGTGCGGACATCCTGCTTAACTATCTCCCGGTCGGCTCTCAGCGCGCCACCGAGACCTATGCCGAGGCATGCCTCGAAGCCGGCGTGAGTCTCATCAACTGCATCCCCGTCTTCATCGCTTCAGACCGTCGGTGGGCCGCCCGCTTCACCCAGCGTGGGATTCCGCTCATTGGGGACGACGTCAAGGGCCAGGTGGGTGCCACGATTCTCCATCGGGCCCTCGCGCGGCTCTTCATGGAGCGCGGGGCCACGATCGATCGAACCTATCAGCTCAACGTGGGCGGCAATACCGACTTCCTGAACATGTTGAACCAGGACCGGCTGAAATTGAAGAAGGTTTCGAAGACCGAAGCGGTCCAGTCGACGCTGCCCAAGCGGTTGGCAGACACCGACATCCACATCGGCCCCAGCGACTACATCCCATGGCAGCATGACCGCAAAGTCTGCTTCCTCCGCATCGAAGGGCGCGGCTTTGGAGACTGCCCGATCGAACTCGAGGCCCGGCTCTCTATCGAAGACTCTCCGAACAGCGCCGGCATGACGATTGATGCCATCCGTTGCCTCCGCTTGGCCCGTGACCGCGGACTCCGCGGACCGCTCACGGCTGTCGCTGCCTGGACCATGAAGCACCCACCTGAACCGATGGCGGATGACCGAGCGCGTCAACTCACAGAAGCCTTTATCCGTGAAACAAGTCGTCACTAACCACACCTCCGATCCGCCTCCAGCCATGCTGCAACCGCGTGACGGTAGCGCCCAGGGGCTGCGGAAGGGTCGTCGTGTCGCCCTCTGGTCGATCGCTCGCTTTGGGCTCCTCACGGCTGCCATCAGCAGTGTCCTGACCTTGCTCTCCGCTCCGTGGCTCCGCCTGCCACTGTGGATGATCTTTCGCCGGTGCGTCTCGATCGGGGCGGCGATCAGCCTATGGCTTTCGGTGAAACAGCTCGAGAAGCGCTCGTTTCGCTCCTACGGGTTTTCCGGCACTAGGGCAGGGAAGCGGCAACTGCTGTTTGGCTTGCTGCTAGGCCTCGGGACGCTCGGGCTCCTGTTCGGAATCGGCCTGATGAGCGGGACGTGCCGTATCGATATCACCCCTGACCGATCGAAGCTCTGGTGGACGGTGCTGGGTTTCATTCCAGTCGCAGCACTCGTGAGCATCCTCGAGGAGCTGGTGTTCCGCGGGTTCCTCCTCCAGCAATTGCTGGCCTTCCCCAGGCCCATGGCGGTCGCCGTGAGCAGCGCCCTGTACGCCGTGGTCCATCTCAAGACCACATCAATCGGCCTGGGGATTTGGCTCGAGCTGATCGGGCTGTTCCTGCTGGGAAGTGTCCTCTCGCTCAGTTACCTGGCGACGAACCAACTGTACATCGCCTTCGGATTGCACACCTTGCTGGCCTACGGAGCTCGCGTCAATAAACTGGTAGTGCATTTTTTCCCTGAGCCTCCGACCTCGTGGCTCATGGGAACCGGCCGGCTGGTCAACGGACTTGTCAGCTGGGTCCTCTTGCTCGGGGTCGGGGGGATCTTCATGTGGTGGACACGGTCGTCGCACAGAGGAGGTGCGCAGTATGGGAAGACGTAACCGCAGGATGGTCTGTCTATGTGCAACCGTGTTTGTCATGGGGTTCGCCAGCGTCGTGTTGGCCGAAGAGCACCAGTCCTACACTACCGGGGCGCTCAGGAAACTCGGCCGTGGGGTCTCAAACATCGCCACCTGTCCGCTGGAGCTGATCCGCATGACGACATTGGTCGGCCGACGGGATGGGAATATCGCAGCCTTGAGCGTCGGCCTCATTCAAGGGACGTGGCGGACAGCCCTACGTGGAATCGCAGGCGCCTATGAGGTCACGACGTTCTTGATCCCTCTCCCGAGGGGCTTCAAGCCGGTGATGACGCCGGAATTCGTCTACGCCCACGGGGATTGGTCCGAATAGAAGAAGAGAAATAGAAGAGGAGGGAATACATGGTGAAGCGGGTAGTGCTTGTGATGACCGTTGCAGTGTGGAGTACCTTCGGCATCGTTCACCAGGCTTGGGCGCAGGATCCGATTCATAAAATCGGACGAGGCGTGGTGAATGTCTTGACCGGCTGGATCGAGCTGCCCAAACAGATCAGCCTTGGCAAGCAAGAAGACAATCCGGTCGTCGGCATCGGCCGAGGCCTCGTGAAGGGCGCCGGGCTGACGATCCTGCGCAGCGGTGTAGGGATCTACGAAGTGTTGACGTTTCCGTTCCCGATCCCCAAGCATTTCGCGTCTCCCTATGAGCAGATGGAGCTTGCCGATTACGCGTGGGAATAGCCCTCCCGCTCAGACGACACGCTTCCGCCTGTGGCCCTTGGAGCAGTTCCCAAGGGCCATTGGTGTTTTTGCGCTGCTCCTGTTGGCGCCCGTCATCGCCTTCCCCGCTCCGCAGCAGAGCGGGGAAGGGACCGAAGAGCGCCGCCTCCCACCGATCACCGTCGCCCCCCCACATCCGCAGCCTATCGTGGGGGAACGGTTGAGCTTCCAAGGGCGGTGGATTGGGATTCCGGTTGGATACGGATGGATCGAGGTGAAGGGAATGGTCGAGCTCGAGGGCCGCAAGGCCTACCATATCGAGGCCCAAGGCCTCTCGAACGAGATCCTCTCCACGTTCTACCCCATTCATGATATCGTCCACTCGTACCTGGATGTCGAGACGCTCCAACCCGTGCGGTTTGAGAAACACCAGCGCGAGGGGCGATATCGAGCTGACGAGGTCGTCACGTTCGACCCCAGACACTCCACCGCAAGCTACCGCTCCCTGCTCAATCAGTCGACAAAGGCCATCCCCCTGCCGCCGACGTTCCAGGACATCGTCAGCGCCCTCTACTGGTTCCGCGCCCAGCCGATCCATCCCGATGAGCGGCTCCTCCTCAACATCTACACCGATGAGAAAATCTACCAGACCGAGATTGTCGTGAAGCAACCGATGATCCTGGAACTCCTCAAACGGGGGACGTTCCCGTGCCTCGTCGTTGAACCGAAGGCCACGTTTAAGGGGCTGCTGGTCAAGCGGGGGCGCATCTGGGCCTACTTGACGGCTGATGAACGCCGCTTGCCGCTCCTCATCAACGCCACCACCCCGTGGGGACCAATGAGCGCTGTCATCGACGAGGCGTCCCTCCGAGCTGCCGGATATGAGAGCCGTCATCCAGAGGGTCCGTAGCGTCTCGGTCACGACGGCAGGCAGGGAAGTCGCCCGTATCAGCAGCGGGTTGGTCGCCCTCGTTGGGTTTTCAGCACAAGACACCCCTGCCACGATAGTCATGCCACGGATTGCCCATCGGATTCTCACGTTGCGAATCTTCGATGACGACGCCGGCAGACTCAATCGATCGCTCCAAGATGTCCAAGGGGAGCTGTTGGTCATTCCCCAAATCACCCTGACGGCGAGCCTCACAACAGGCACGCGCCCAAGCTTTCACACAGCCGCCCCACCTGAGGTCGCCAAGGTGCTGTACGAAGCCCTGGTGAGCGCGATCAGAGCGATCTACCCGAGTGTCACGGTAGGGGTCTTCCAGACGGAGATGGTGGTCGCACTCGAGAACGACGGCCCCGTCACGTTCGTCCTGGACGAACCGTTCTAGCCTTTTTCCTCCTATTAAACGTCTTATAAGAGCTATTCTGTTAAATAGATTCCCCCTCGCGGCTCCTCAGGAGTGAAGGCAAACAAGGCTGGATCGACGACGCTTACTTCAAGCTGGATTGAAAGAATCGAATAAGGCGGGACAGGTAGGCGGGAGGATTATCTCCGTAACTTTCCAGATGGCTGGCTCCCTGCACGACCCACAGGTCTTTCGGCTGAGCGGCATTGGCCAGGATCTTCCGGGCTCCCTCGAGAGGCGCCCGGCGATCCTGGGCGCCCTGGATCAGGAGGAGCGGTCGACCCTGCAGCCCTCTCCCGCGTTCCTCTGGCGAGACCTGGCTCGGCCAGACCCCAAACCGGAGCCGGTAGACGGTGAGGATGAACCAGCGGAACGGGATCGTGGGAAGGAACGGGTACATGAGCCTGAGGTGAATGCCGATGGACTCTGCAAGGTTGGTGTACGGGCTATCGACCGCGACCGCGCCGACCCGTTCATCCCGCCCGGCGACCATGAGGGCCACAGAACCGCCCATCGAAATCCCATAGACCCCGTAGGGTCTGGCGGGAACCTCTGGCTGCTGCCCAAGAAAGGCCAACGCCCCCTCGACATCCCGCTGTTCCCGCCATCCAAACGACGTCACTCGGCCGGCACTGGCACCGTGACCACGGAAATCAAAGAGCAGAAGGTTAAAACTCGCTTCATGCAACCCCGCAGCGATCTCAAGGAGATCCGCGCGGTTGGAACCGACGCCATGACACAGGATGATCCACGGGCTGTTCGGCTCCCCGTAAATTTTCCACCCTTCCAGGGAGAGGCCGTCGGTGGCGTGGAAGCGAACCGTGTCCGAAGGAAGGTCCCAGCGATCCGGAGCCTGGCTGAGGGGCCACCGAGGGAGGATGGTCGTGCGAAGAAACAGGAGCGCGGAGATCGCCCACAGCCAGAAGAGAACAAGGAAGAGAACCTCGAGCGCGATCACGATTCAGTGTCTTGTGGAGCCCCACGGCAAGCCCGTGGCACCTCAAACCCCACGCCCCATGTGGGGCGACATCCCGCCCACGCGAACGACACGTCCCCCATGGCCATGGTCCCAGGCGGGTGGCGCCTGGTGGGTCCGGCGAACGGCCTTACTTGACCGTGCTCCCCGCCCGGATGGGCCGTTCGGGGCTCACCAGCACAACAGAGGATTCATCCGATGCCGCCAGGACCATGCCCTGGCTCTCCACCCCACGGAGTGTGGCAGGTTTGATGTTCGTGACCACCACCACCTGTTTGCCGATAAGATCTGCGGCCTGGTAGGCTCCTCTGATCCCTGCAACAAGCTGGCGTGGTGTCCCATCGCCCACATCGACGGTCAAGACGAGCAACCGGTCAGCGTTGGGATGGTCCGTGGCAGCGGTGACCACGCCAACTCGGAGAGTGAGTTTCTTGAACTCCTCGATGGAGACGACTGGCGGTGGAGCGACAGGTTGGGGTGAAGAAGGCTGCCCTGCCGATGATGGGGTGGACTTCCCTTCCTCGCTCATATCGCTGGGACCGGTGATGGGCCGACCACCGGCGCCTCCTGAGGAGGCACCATCGTGATGGCATCCCACGGACAGACCTTCTCACACAGAAAGCACCCGATGCACGTGGGCTGATCAATGATGCAGGTGGGATTGAGGCCCGGGTACTCCGGCCCCGGGAGCTTGTCGATGCAGTCCACCGGACAGACCGCCACGCACACCTCGCACCCCGTGCAACTATCGGGGTTGATGAGCGCTTTGGGGCGCCCTTTTCTCGGCTGTGGTGGCGTCGCCGTCATCGCGTGAACGTTATCCCTTTTTTGAGCCGCTCCCCCACAAGCTGGCTCACGACCTTTCCGTCAGCCGCCCCTGCCGCTTTGCCCATCACGTACTTCATGATCTGGCCCTGGTTGGGCCCAACGGCCTGAATGGCCTCTTCGACGAGCTCCTTCAAGGCCTCCAGAGAGAGCTGCTGTGGCAAATAGGACTTGAGAATGGCCAACTCTTGCATCGCCTGGGCCAGCACATCCTGACGGTTGGTCTGCTGTGCGGATTCGATGGTTTCCTGACGCTGCTTGACTTGTTGGGACAGCACCTGGATGACTTCGGGATCCTCGAGCTGCTCTTTGCGCTTTTCGATGGCCATCCGCTGGACGCTAGCCTTAATCAGCCGGATGGTGTCGATGCGCAGCCGCTCCCCTGCCTTCATGGCCGCCTTGTAGTCAGCCTCCAAGCGTTCTATTAGCGTCGCCATTCAAACTCCCTCAGGCTCAATGGCTTAGAATTTCCATTCCTCCTCTGTCCTCTAGTGTATCGAACTTCGTTTCCAGCTTCAACTTTTCGCCGACCGTGTCAGGATCCGGTGAGCAAAGAGCACGCCGATGATGGACTTGGCGTCACAAATGGTTCCAGAACGGATCTTCGCCAGGGCCGTGCGCAGCGAGAGGACGACGGGCTGAACAAGCTCGTCAGGCTCCGGCCGTGCCCTGACCGGCGACAAACCCTGCGCGAGAAACACGGTCAACTGCTCAGAGATAAACCCCGGTGCTGCATAGAACTGGCCGATGCGACGCATCCGACGGGCTCGCCACCCGACTTCTTCTTGAAGCTCACGCCGCGCACAGGCCTCCCGCCGTTCCCCATGCTCAAGCGTCCCGGCCGGCAATTCGAGGAGTTCTCGGCCGACGGCACGTCGGTACTGGCGCACGAACACGATTCGGGAATGATCCAGCAGGGGAACGACGACCACGGCACCAGGATGCTCAACCGTTTCTCGAACCACAGTCAGACCCTGCAGGTCAAGCACTTCACGAATCAAGCGAATGATCCGACCTTGGTAGATCGTGGTGCGCTTGAGGACGCGGAACGGTCCGCTCATGGCGCCGTTCCCGCGTAACCGAGCTGCCGAAGGATGCGGTCGTCGCTCCGCCACCCTTCAGCCACCTTGACCCATAGGCCCAAGTGGACTTTCCGACCGATGAGCCGCTCGACTTCCCTTCTCGCTGCTTGTCCGACGCTCTTCAGCATGGTCCCACCGCGGCCGATGAGAATGGCTTTTTGCCCCGGCCGCTCCACCAGGATGGTGGCCTGAATGACCGTCACACGCTCCCGGTCGTCGATCTGCTCCACGAGCACGGCCACCGCCTGAGGGACTTCTTGGCGCGTCACCAGCAGGACCTGTTCACGGATCAGCTCCCCGATGAGCTGGGTTGTCGTCTGATCCGTGCGCTGCTCGGGCTCATACCACCGGGGACCCTCCGGCAACAGGTGAACGATCCGCTCGAGCAGCACATCCATCTGCTCCCCCGTCAGTGCGGACACCGGAATGCAGTCAGTGAAGAGCTTGGTGTTCGCGCCCGCGTCGAGCACCGGAAGGAGCCTCGGCTTCTTGACGACATCGACTTTGTTGATGGCGAGCAAGACCGATGGTTTCGCTGTCTTGGAGTCTGCGTGTCGCAGCACGGACCTGATGCGGGCGAAGACGTGCTCGTCTGCTGGCGTGATGCCGTCCCGGCCATCGATCACCACCACCAACACGTCCGCTTCCTCACACACGGCCTTCGCGGCTTCGAGCATGTAGCGGCCGAGGGCGTGTCGCGGTTCGTGGAGTCCCGGGGTATCGAGGAAGATGACCTGGGTGTCTTGCTGCGTCAACACGCCAAGAATGCGATGGCGGGTTGTCTGAGGACGCGGAGACACGATGGCGATCTTCTGGCCAAGGTAGTAGTTCAGGATGGTGGACTTGCCGACGTTGGGTCGCCCCACGATTCCGACGAAGCCCGAACGGTGCAGCCCACTCATGCTCCCACGCCTGACCGCAGTGCTCGCTGGCGCTTGCGGGCGATCCACGTGAGCAGCTCATTGAGGGAGAAACAGTTGAGCAGGCTGCGCGGCTCCACCCAGGCACGACGCGCGACACCGATGCCAAACGTCATCTGACCGAGCTGGTCGAGGCTGTGGCTGTCCGTAGAGATGGCGAGCATGACCCCGAGTTCATTCGCCCTGTGGGCGGCCGTGTCGCACAGATCGAGGCGCTTCGGATACGCGTTAATCTCCAGGGCGGTGCCCGTCTCTTTCGCGGCTTTGAAGATGGCCTCGAGGTCAAGCGGGTAGGGCTCCCGCTGGCCCATGAGCCGGCCCGTCGGGTGCGCGATGAGGGTCACATACGGGTTCCGCATCGCCGTCACCATGCGACGGGTCAACAGGGCCTCGCTCTGCGTGAACCCCGAGTGGATGGACCCGATCACGAAATCGAGGTCCGCGAGGACGCCGTTCGGGTAATCCATCGAGCCATCAGCCAAGATATCCACCTCCGCCCCCATGAGCAGGCGGAACCGCTTGGTGCGCGCGTTGAGTGTCCGGACCCCCGCCATCTGTTGCCGGAGCCGAGCCACGGACATCCCGTGGGCCACTTTGAGCGACTGTGAGTGGTCACAGATCGCCAGGTACTGATACCCTCGCGCTGCGCCGGCCTTGGCGACGTCTTCCAACCGATCGCTCCCGTCTGACCATGTCGTGTGAATGTGGAAATCGCCTCGGATGTCTGTGGTCTCGACGAGCTGAGGAAGCCGGCCGGACTTCGCCGCATCGATTTCCCCCTGATCCTCTCGGAGCTCCGGGGGGATCCACGCGAGCCCGACGGCCCGGTAGACGTCCACCTCTTCCCTGCCCGCGAGGCGTCGGTTCGTCTTGAGTCGAAAGACCCCGTATTCGTTGATCTTGAGCCTCTGCCGGACGGCAAGCTCCCTGAGACGGACGTTGTGCTCTTTTGAACCCGTAAAGTATTGGAGCGCGGCGCCGAAGCTTTCCGGCGCGACCACACGGAGATCCACCTGGAACCCCTCCGGGGTGAGAATGGATGATTTCGTTGTCCCGGAAGCCAGCACGCGCGCGCAGAAGCGCGAGCGGCACCAGGCCTGCATGACACGCGCAGAATTGGTTGAGGAAGCGAGGAGGTCGAGGTCACCGACCGTCTCTCGCATGCGACGCAGGCTGCCCGCCGTTGACACCTGGCTCACCCCAGGGAGCTTCCGGAGCACGCCGAGCAGCTCATGAGCCAACGGAAGGGCGAGACCAAGATGCAACCGCGCTCGGCCCTTCTTGACCACGTCGATGCCTTTCAAGATGTTCTGTTCCTTCCTCTCCTGGAATCCCGGCAGCGCGCGCAATCGATGGGTTCTGGCGGCCTCCTCGAGCTGGCGGAGCGTTGAAATTCCGAGCCGTTGGGTCAGCAGCCTGACCGTCTTTGGTCCAACCCCAGGCACTTCGAGCAGCTCGAACACGCCGCGGGGGATGGAACCTGTGAGCTGCTCGTACGCGGCGATCTTCCCTGTCGAGAGGTACTCGGTGATCTTCTGCGCCAAATCCGAGCCGATCCCAGAGAGCTCCGTCAGCCGGCCGGCGCTCGCCAGGCGATCAAGGTCACCGCTGAAACTCTCCAGGTTCTGCGACGCCCGCCGGTAGGCGCGGATGCGAAACGGGTTGTCTCCACGATATTCGAGGAGATCGGCCATCTGAGCGAAGAGCGAGGCGATCTCGTGCTGTTTCATGGAGATGCGGTCAACAGCTCGAGGAGCCAATCACGCCAATTGGCCTCAATCTTGGCTGGCTTGAGGTGAAACTCCCCACTCAACGCCGTTTCCCACGGTTGCCCATCGGCAAGGACTTTCAAGAGACGCCTGATTCGCCAGAAGCCGTAGCGTTTGACCAGGTAGGCCGTCACGCTGTACGACTCTTCATAGGCGAGCGCGACTTCTTCAGCTGATCGGGTGGTCGAGAAGTGGGCCGCGAGCTCCTGCCAGGGAATGAGCCGTTTCGAATCACACGCTGCCTTCAGGCGCTTCAGCGTCCCTGGAAGTTGCGTCCTGCCTTCGTACTCCGCCAGCCCCTCGTTCAACCAGAGGGGACATCGCCCGCTTGTGAGGTCTTGGATGATCGCATGGGTGTATTCGTGGAACAGGATCTGCCTGACCGTCGCGTGGCTCATCTGGGCGCTCGGCAGTGGGACGCGGATCTTGCCGTCAAACTGTCCTCCGACCCAATCGGGCGTCTCCTTCCGCAGCGTTCGGAACATCTCTGGGCTATAGATCAGCACGACGAGTTTATACTTGGGCCAATGGGCGAAATCTGAGCCAACCGATCGTCTGGCTTCCAGCAGGACATCCCCGATGTTAAAGCCACTGGGGCTCTCGAGCTGCTCCTGATACCGCAGGTCGAAATATCCCTGGGAGAGCCGCTCGAACTTGGACTCGATGGGCAGCTCATTTGTCACCTGGGTGAGTCGGTCGGCGAGCGTCGCCTGCGTGGGATCAAGCTCAAGGGCCCGCTGCCATGCCGCCTTGGCCTCTTTGAGTCGTTGGCGGTCATACTCGATCTGCCCCCGAAGGGCGTAGGCTGCGGCGGTGTTGGGGGCGAGAGCCGTCGCCTTGTCCAGCGCCTCAAGCGCAGCGTTGATCTGATGATGCTCGTAGGCTTCGGAGGCCTGGTTCACGTAGATGGAGCTGAGATTACTCTTGAACTGCCCGTTGGCGGCGTCCAGCTCGATGGCTTCCTGGAGCTGCTGGATGGCGGGATCCCACTGGCGCTGCTCACCGAGCTGGACCCCGTAGTTGTTGTAGGCGGTCGCCAACTGCTGACGCATCCGTGCCTGACCCGACCTCTGGGACATCTCTTGACGGAGCCTCGCGATGACCACAGGCCAGTCCGTTGATGCCTGTTCGTCCGCCTGCCCCTGGTCGCCCGTCGTCTGAGCGTCCCCCCGTCCACCCACCAGGAGCAAGAGCCCTCCTATCGCCCACGCGATGGGTCGTGCGGCACGATGAGGGCTGACACGGGGTGATCGAGGAAGCGGCGACGCCGCACGGGCATGGACGAGGCCCCTCATGTCCCCGCACCTCCTTGGAGCGCCCAGTCTCCGATCAGCCGCAGCACGTCATCCCGGACCGTTTCATGGTGCAGCTCGTGGTAGGCATCCGGAAAGACCACGCAGCGCTTCTCACATCGCAACAGGCCGAACCACCGCTGCGCAGCCTCGACGGAGACGACGCGGTCCGCGGATCCGCACAATAGGAGCACCGGGATGTGCAGTGCGCCGGCTCGCACAAAGACGTCGTCTTGTGCCCGGAGGAGCGAGTCGTAGCTCCGCACACTCATGGCGCTATGCACCAACGGATCCGTTCGATAGGCCTGAACGACGGCTGGATCGTGACTGAGCATCGTGGCGTCCAGGCCCATCGAGACTGAGAACGTCGGCCAGCAGCGTGCAAGCACCGTCGCGGCAGCCGTCTTCCAGCGTGGGATGGGGAACGCCACTTCAAGTAACGGGGACTGGATCACAAGCCGCCGGAGGTGGGCCGGCTCCTTGAGGGCGGCGGTGATCGCCACGAGCGCGCCGAAGCTGTGCCCAAACAGCACATACCGGGAGTGGCCGGACTGCGGACTAAAGACCTGAGCGGTCAGCAGGTTAATCTGTTTCACGCAACCGGCAACGTTCTCGATATCGCCGCGCCTTCCACCCGATCGACCGTGACCCCACAGGTCGGTCGCGGCGACACAGAGGCCCTGCTCCGCGAGTCGTCTTGCGAAGGCCCGGTAGCGACCGCTATGCTCACCATACCCATGGACGATGACCACGAGCGCGCGGGGATGGGGCGGCTGCATCACCCAATAGTACCAGGCCCGCCCTGACGAGGGCTCGGTCCACTGCCCTTCTACGCAGGAGACCCCATCGCCTGAGCGCATACCTTCGAGGGCGTCACGGTTGGTACAGGCTTTGGAGCAGCGCCTCATAGCGCTGGGCAATCACGCCCCGTTTTGCTTTCAACGTTGGGGTCAGCTCCCCGGCGTCTTGGGAGAACTCTTGATCGAGGAGGGCGATCTTCTTCACCTGCTCAAAACCGGCGAGTCCTTGCTGCTTCGCCTGCACGCGGCTCCAGTAGAACTCGAGGACCCGCTGATCATGGACAAGCTCCTGGAGCGACGCGGCGGCGATCCCCTGCTCTTGCGCGTACCGGTGCAACGCATCCGCGCGGGGCACGATCAGCGCGACGCAGTAGGGCCGCCGATCCCCATAGACAAACGCCTGACTGATGTACGGATCGGTCACGAACAGGTTTTCGAGCTTCTGCGGGGCGACAAACTTTCCTCCCGCCGTCTTGATGAGGTCCTTCTTCCGATCCGTAATCACCAGGTTCTCCTCGCTGTCGAAATGGCCGATGTCGCCGGTATGGAACCAGCCCTCGACGATCGCTGCGGCTGTGGCCTCGGGCCTCTGGTAGTAGCCCTGCATCACGTTGGGCCCACGGATGAGGACCTCCCCGTCACCAGCAATCCGGACCTCAACGCCGGGGATCACCTTGCCGACGCTGCCAAACCGTGGGGTCGGGAGGCGATTCACCGCCACGACGGGGGAGGTCTCGGTGAGGCCATACCCTTCAAGGATCGTGACGCCGATGCTGTAAAAAAACTCCCCGATCTCCTTAGACAGGGGCGCGCTGCCCGACACAAAGAACCGCAGTCGCCCTCCAAGCCGCGCCTGCAGCTTCCTGAAGACCAGCCACTGGGCCACCCACCGCTGGCAGACCAGATGCGGCGGCAGGGGTTGACCGGCGGTCAGACGCGTGGTGGCCGTCTGTCCGACGCGTATCGCCCATTCGGCAATCCGGCGTTTCAGCGGAGGGAGCTCGCGGATGTGCTCCTCAATACGGACGTAGAGCTTTTCGAAAAATCTCGGCACCCCGAGCATGACCGTCGGGCGGACCTCCAGCATGTGCTGCGGGATGGTCTCCATGCTCTCCGCATAGGCGACACAACCGCCGACGAACAGCATGAGGTACCAGCCGGCCATTCGCTCAAACACATGGGAGAGGGGGAGGAACGAGAGGCTCAGGTCTGCGCTGGTGATCGGGATGACCTTCAGGCACGCCTCGACATTCGACAGGAGATTCCGGTGCGACAGCATGACCCCTTTGGGTTCCCCTGTCGTTCCCGAGGTATAGAGTAACGTCGCGGTGTCACCTGGTTGAATCCGGCCCCGTCGGTGCTCAAAGAGATCCCCCAGTTTCGTCACCAGCCCACGGCCCTTCGCGAGCGCCTCGGACCACGTGCTGACGAACACCGGGTGCTGCTGAGCCGCCTCGACCACGACAATCGAGCGGATGGATGGCAGGGACCGGCTGACCTGCAGCAGCTTATTCACTTGATCCGAGGTCGAGGCGACACAGGCGACCGGCTGGCAATCGTTGCCGATCACCCGGATGTCCTGCGCGGTCAGGCTGGGGTAGATGGGGACCGTCCAGGCACCAACCGACTGAACGGCCAGGTCCGCCAGGCCCCACTCCGGACGGTTCTCCGAGAGGATCAGCACGCGATCGCCCGGGTTGACCTGGTGAGCCAAGAGGAAGGTGCTGAACGCGATGACGTCCTCAGCGGCCTGCTGCCAGGTGATGGGCTGGTAGGAACCGCCGTGTTTCACAAGGAAGAGAGGCTCGCGGCTCAGCGCCGAGGCTTGACGGACAAAGAGCGCCGGGATCGTCTCAACCATGTGACTGAATCGAATCGGCGGGAAGTGGCTCGTGACAACACCGTGGCGATGTTTCCATCCACCTAGCCACTTCGCCACTTAGCCACTAGTTATAGGATGCCCTGCTCAAGCCACTCGAATCGTCCACCAAGGACATTCTGGGCCGTCCGATAGGTCTGGCGGTCGTCGTGGTCCCGCAAGGCCCGCAGGATCTGACGGACCCTCCTCCTCGCAATCCGGCAAAACAAATCGGCCAGCTCCACAGGGCTTTGCTCGGATGGCTGTTGACGCACCATCGCATGGGCTTTCGCACATGCGGCCGTCATCGCAAACAGCTCGCCCCCAATATCCACCAGGCGGCCGAGCAGCTGCTGGCGGTACGCGAGCCTCGTCTGATAGCGCATGGCACTATGGAAGAGGGCTCTCGCAAGGGTATGGCTCGTGCGTTCCACAAACTGCAGATGGCCCGCCAAGGGTCGACCCAACGCCGCATGGCGCGGCCACCAGCTCCACGAGCACCACTGCTGGGGATACCACACCGCGTACCGCCCAAGGGCCGCCAGCGCAGCCACCATCCGTTTCGCAGGTGATTGGTGCGCATCGAGGAGTGTTCCTACGATCCGCATATGCGCGTCGAGCGCCTCCCGGGCGATGAAGAGGCGCATGATCTGGCTCGTCCCTTCGATGATGAGGTTGATGCGGGCATCCCGCAGCATCCGCTCCACCGGATACGGGATTTCTCCTCGGGCGTGGAGTGATCGGGCCGTCTCGTAGCCGCGCCCCCCACGGATCTGGACGGTATCGTCCACAATCCGCCAGCACGCCTCAGAGCAGAAGAGCTTCGCCAGCGCGGCCTCCAACCGGATATCGATCGTCTTTCGATCCACCAGCACTGAGGCCAGCCAGACCATCGCATCCATCGCGAATGTCGTCGCCGCCATCTCGCCGATCTTCGTGGCCACCGCCTCGTGTCTGCCGATGGGTCCACCCCACTGCTTCCGTTCCTTCGCCCACTGCCGCGTAATCTGCAGGCACCGTTTCGCCGTGCCCACGCAGGCAGCAGGGATGGCGATGCGGCCGGCGTTCAGGGTGATCAAGGACAGCTTCAGCCCCAGGCCGAGTCCCCAGAGGAGATTGGCTTTGGGAACCCGGACGTTGGTGAACCGGAGGACCCCGTTCTGGATGCCCTTCAACCCCATGAATTCGCAGCGGTGGACCACCGCAAAGCCTGGCATGGAACGCTCGACGATGAACGCGGTGATCTGCTTGCGCTCCTTGCCCCTAACGGTCACCGAGGGAGTTCTGGCCATCACGACGACAACCTCCGCCACCGGCCCGTTGGTACACCACAGTTTCTCGCCGTTCAGGAGGTACCGCTCGCCCCCTTCGATGGGCGTGGCGGTCGTCAGCATGTTGGCCGGATCAGAACCCGCCCCAGGCTCGGTCAGGGCAAACGCAGAGATCGTCCCGCCGGCGAGACGCGGAAGATACCGGCGTTTCTGCTCCTCGGTCCCGAACAGCATGAGTGGCTGGGGCGCCCCGATGCTCTGGTGGGCGCTGAGCCAAACGGTCGTCGAGCCGCAGTAGCTGCCGAGGAGGGAGATGACGCGGTTGTAGTTGGTCTGTGAAAGCCCCAACCCGCCGTACGCTTGAGGAATCTTCATGCCAAAGCACCCAAGCCGCGTCAGGCCTTCGATCACCCGCGCGGGGACTTCTCCGGTCCGATCAATCTCATCCGGATCGACATGCCCTTTGAGGAATGGCTCAAGGCGGGCGATGAACTCGTCGCCGATCAGGCGGTCGGCCTCATCCTGTTCGGGATACGGGAAGACAAGATCGGTTCGCAGCCGCCCCATGAAGAGGTCGGCGACAAAGCTGGGGTAGCGCCACTCCGCCTCTCGGGCCGCTTCGGTGACTTCCAGGGCCTCGGGAGAATCCTTCCCAAGGAGCGCATGAGGATCTGTTGGCGATGTCATCACGCCCCGTCCCCCATCTTCTCAAGCCTACCTGGAGACCACATTGATGGGCATCCCGCTGAGGAAACTCGCGATGTTGTTCACCGTCGTCTCGAGGATGCGCTGGAGAGCCTCCCGGCTATCGAACGCGATGTGGGGCGTGATGACGACGTTCTCCCGGTGGAGGAGGATATGGTTCTTGAGCGCAGTCGCGAGCTTCTCCTTCGGGAAGTCCTGAGCGAGGAGCTGGCGCTCTTCCTTGACGAGCTCCTCTCCCTCCAGGACATCCAGACCGGCCCCACCGACCATTCCCTGGTCGAGCGCCCACACGAGTGCATCCGTATCCACGAGCCCGCCACGCGCGGTATTGATGAGGAGGGCGCCGCGCTTCATCATCCGGAACGTCTCACGGCTCATGAGGTGCTGGGTCGAAGCCATGTACGGCACGTGGAGGCTCACGATGTCCGAGTGGCGCAGCAACTCCTGAAGCCGCACGTAGCGGAAGTCCAACACTTCGCTGAGGAAGACATTCTTGCGCACATCGCAGGCCAGCACCTCCATCCCAAACCCCTTGGCCATTTTGATCACGTGCATCCCGATATGGCCAGTCCCGATGACTCCGATGGTCTTGCCTTTGAGGTCAAACCCCCGCAGTCCCTCAAGGGAAAAATCGCCTTTGATCGTCTTGACGTACGCCTTGTGGACATTCCGCGAGAGGGCGAGGATGAGGGCAAACGTGTGCTCGGCAACGGTGTTCTCCCCATACGAGGGCACGTTGGAGACGATGATGCGGTGCTTCTTGGCGGCCACCAGGTCAATATGATCAAAGCCCGTTGAGCGCGTCGCGATGAAGCGGAGCCGAGGGAGTTTCTGGAGGACGCGAGAGGTCAGCGTGGAGTAGATAAAGACAGAAAGCACTGCAGCTCCCGCGGCGGCACGGAGCGACTCCTCAGTGAGGGAATCAGCCCTGAGCTGGACATGCAAGTTCTGCTGTGCAAGCGCCCGTTTCAGGTATCGGCGTTCCCATGAAGCCGTCTCAAAGAAAACCGCTTTCATGCAGTTAGTGGTCTTTAAATTGGGGTTGTCGCTTCTCGAGAAATGCCTTGACCCCTTCCCGGCTATCCTCGGTCGCCGCCACCTTCCCGAACGCTTCCGCCTCCTTGGCCAGCCCCTCTTCGAGCGAGCAATCCATCCCCTCCTCAATGGCCCGCAGCGTCTGTGCGATGGCCACGCCGCCCTTCGAGGCGATCTTTCTCGCCACGTCCTTCGCGACCTTCAACACCTGATCCTGGGGAACGACCTGGTTCACGAGGCCGAGGCGCAGCGCCTCCTGTGCTGTGAACATGTCTCCGGTGAGGATCCACTCGATCGCTTTCGCCTTGCCGATCAGGCGTGGCAGCCGCTGGGTGCCTCCCCAGCCCGGGATAATGCCCAGACTGACCTCCGGCTGCCCGAACCGGGCACGGTCCCCGCTGATGCGCAGGTGACAGGCCATGGCGAGCTCGCAGCCGCCTCCGAGGCAGACGCCGTTGATCGCCGCGATGACTGGCTTGTTCAAGCGTTGGATCTTCAGGAACACCGCTTGGCCCAACGCCGCCATCTCCTGGGCCTCGTGAGGCGACTTGAACCGGCTGATCTCTTTGATATCCGCGCCCGCCACGAACGCCAAGGAGCCGCCACCCGTCACCACGACGACCTTGACGGACGGCTCTGCGCCGATGGCCTCCACGATCTGCCCCAACTCCTGCAGCGTCTGACGATCCAACGCGTTGACCGGCCGGTGATCGATGGTCACAATCGCCACCCGGTCTTCCACAGCAACCTTGACCTGTTCCCCTGATGTGAGCGCCATGTGGTCTCCCTTGCTTCGTTAGGGATAGTCAAAAAAGCCCTTCTTGGCCTGTTTGCCGAGGTGCCCCGCGGCGACCTTCCGCTTGAGCAACGGCGATGGCCAGAACCGATCTCCGAACGTCTTGGCAAACCGCTCAAGCTCTGAGAGCACCGCCTGCAACCCAACGTCGTCCGCATAGTGGAGGATCCCGCCTCTCGACTGGGGAAACCCCAGGCCGGCGATCACCGCGAGGTCCACGTCCGCCGCGGTGCACACATGCTCTTCGAGACACCGAATCGCCTCGTTGATCATCGGCAGGACCAGTCGGTTCACCGAAAACTCCGTAGGGGGCTTCTGCTTCGCCCGAAGCTCCTGGAGCACATGGTCGAGCTCAGGGTCTGACTGCCCGGCCCGATCCCCATAGAAGTAGAAGCCCGCGCCGGCCTTCACGCCGAAGCGCTTGAGGGCGTAGAGCCGTTCCCAGATTTCTGCCGGCCGCATCCGGGAGCCGTAGGCGTCCACCAGGACATTGACCACTTCCCTGCAGACATCAAACCCGAGGTTATCCACCAAGGTGAACGGGCCCATCGGGAACCCGAAGGCGACCAGCGCCTCGTCGATCTCTCGCGGGGACGCCGCCCCCTCCTGCACACAGTAGGCGGCTTCATTCAGGTACGGCATGAGGATGCGGTTGACGAGAAACCCGGGGCACTCATTCACGCGCACCGGCAGCTTGCGCAGGCTCTCCGCAAATGACAGGACGTCGCCAATGGTCTCCTCCGAGGTCTCAAGCCCCGGGATGACCTCCACGAGCTTCATGATGTGCGCGGGATAGAAGAAGTGCATCCCGATGATCTTCTGCGGGCGTTTCGTCATCCCGCCGAGCGCCGAGATGGAGAGCGAGGAGGTGTTAGAGGCCAGGATCGCGGAGTCCTGCACCAGCCGATCCAGGTCACGGAAGATCTGCTGTTTGAGTCCCAGCTTTTCCGGAACCGCCTCGATGACGAGATCCACATCCTTGAAGCCCTTGTCGTCCGTCACACCGGTGACCAGGGTCAGCTTCTGCTCCAGTTCATCCTGCGTCATCTTGCCGCGGTCGACGCGCCGCTGGTAGATCTTCCGGATGGTCTCCAGGCCTTTGTCCACACGCGCCTGATCGACATCCTTCAGCAGGACCGGCACACCGCTGAAGCTGATCGCCTGAGCGATCTCCGCCCCCATGGCCCCGGCGCCGACCACCGCGGTCTTGTAAATATACATCTGATACGCCCCGTTAGTCCACGGTCCACGGTCGACCGTCCACAGCAACAGCACATGTTTGGCTGTGGACCATGGATGGTGGACGGTGGACGGCTCTCATGATCGTTCAAATACAATGGCGGCCCCCTGACCGCCCCCGACACAGGCGGTCGCCGCACCCAGCGCCAGATTGCGGCGCTTCATCTCATGGAGCAACGTGACGACGATCCGGGTTCCGCTGGCTCCGACCGGATGCCCCAGCGCGATGGCGCCGCCGTTCACGTTGGTGATGTCACGGTTGAACCCGAGGGCTTTCTCACAGGCGATGAAGGTCGCGGCAAACGCCTCATTGAGCTCGATGAGCTGAAGGTCCTTCAGTGAGCGTCCAGCTCGCTTCAGCGCGAGCGGGATGGCCAGCGTCGGCCCAAGACCCATCCGCTCAGGCTCCAGGGCGGCGAACGCGTAGGCGCGGATGCTCGCCAAGGGTGTGTAGCCCAACGCCTTCGCCTTCTCGGCCGACATCACGAGCACCATCGCCGCCCCATCCGCATTGAAGCAGCTGTTCCCCGAGGTGACGGACCCATGCTCTTTGAAGATGGCGGGGTACTGGCTCAGCATCTGCTCATTGAGGCCGGGATTGATGCCCTCATCCTGCGTGAACGGCTCGGGCGGCAGGTCGCGGCCCATCGATCGTTTCGGCACCAGCACGGGGACCAGCTCATCCTTGAACCGGTTCTCCCGCGTGGCGCGGAACGCGCGCTGGTGGGACAGGAGCGTAAACCGGTCCTGGTCCGCCCGGCTGATCGAGAACTCCTGGACGAGGTTCTCCGCGGTCTGTCCCATGATCTGGCCGCAGATGGGGTCCGTGAGGCCCTCCCAGACGGCATCGATCATCTCGGAATGGCGCAGGCGCTTGCCCCATCGCAGGTCGCGGCTGATGTAGGGCGCGGCGCTCATGCATTCCGCACCTCCGGCAATCTGGATATCGCGGTCTGCGCACAGGACGTTCTGGGCGGCACTCACGATCGCCTGCAGGCCGGAGGCGCAGTTGCGCTGAACGGTAAAGGCAGGAACCTGAATGGGAATTCCGGCGCGCAAGGCCACGACGCGGGCGAGGTTAGGCGCATCAGAGCCCTGGGCCACGCATCCGACGATAACCTCTTCGACCTCCGCGGGCTTCAGATTCGTCCGCTTCAGGAGCTCCCGGACCGCCGCCTCGCCGAGCTGCTGAGCTGTGAGCGACTTCAGCGCGCCCCCGAACACCCCCTGCGGCGTCCGAACCCCATCAACAATGACCACATTGCTTGACATGCTGCACCTCAGTTTACGTAGAAATCCCCATCCTACTGACCGCGCTCAAGGTTGTCAACGCTGCGGGTCCTGAATTGCCAGCTCTACACCACAGAACCATAGAAACGCCACAGCCCGCCCCGGCACGCCGGAGCGGGCCGGGGAACCACAGAAATTGTCCATCAAGATCTCCTCTGTGCTTCTGTGGAATTTCCACCAGACGGCGTGGCGGATCCGCCACGAGTGGTGGCGGACTGTGGCCTCTGTGATGTCGAGGTGGAATCTAAGACACCACCGACCCGCGTGATCCGCTTCAGCTCAGGCAGGTACTGCAGGGCGATCTCCTCGCCCCGATTGATGAATTTTTCCGGATTGAAAAACTCGAGCCAGTGGGAGCCAGGGACGGTCGGCCGGAGGGTGATGTCCGCCTCACGGCAGGCCACCTCGGCGATCTGGTACTCCATGGACTGCATGGAGCGCATGATGACGTCAAAGATGAGGGGGGACAGAGATCGCCCGAGCTCCTGCCAGAGCCGGAACAGCAATCGAAACGGGAGGCTGCGCGAAGCCAGCGCCGCGTCCCGCTCCGTTCGGCGTCGCTGGGCCTCCTGCTGGCTCGCGGCGAGCTCTGCCGGAGAGGGAAAGACATTCACCGCGATGACGTGATTCGCGCCGGAGCGTTTCAGCACGCTGACCGGGATGGGGTTGACGACCCCTCCATCCAGGCAGATCTTCCCCATCCGCCGTACCGGTTTGAAAATACCCGGGATGGACACCGAGGCGCGCACCGCATCAGCGAGCTTCCCGGAATCAAAGACCACTTCCTCCCGCGCCATCGGGTTGGCCGCGACAATCTTGATGGGGAGCCACGTGTCCGCGAACGTCTTACCGGCGAAGTCCGCCTCCAACTGCGCCATCAGACGCGCTCCTTCAATGGGCCCGCCGGAGAGCGGACCGAGCACCAGGCCCAGCGCGACGCACACCATGAAGCCAAACAGCAAACCGGTCCAGACTCCGGCCAACATCCCCACGGCAGTGCCGGCCACCAGCCCGACAATCACGCTAAAGACCGGAATGCCCAAATCCAAGACGAAGAGCTTGCGGATATTCCACGGGTTTTTGAATCGCAGCGCCAGTCGCTCCAAGTCTGCTGCGGAGTATCCCGAGGCCCAGAGGGCCGCGATGTACGCCCCAATGCTCGAGCCGGCCACGATATCGATGGGAATCTTCTCGCGCTCGATGATCTTCAACACCCCGATGTGCGCGAGGCCGAGCGCGGCCCCTGAACCGAGCGCCAGCCCCACGAGCAACCCCCCGAGCTCGCGGGCGATATGCCGAATCGTGGACGCGTAGGGGGACGCCCGGCTCTCGAGGAGATGCGTCAGCTCTTCCGCCGTCAACCGGCCTGACGCCGAGCGGACATAGGGGAGCGTGAAGGTCACCGGCCGTCCTAACTGTTGCGTGACCTCCGAGAGATTCATCGTCGTCCCAGGACCTTCCACCATGCTCAGGACGATCTTCATCCGCTGCTCCATCGAACCCACGGAGGATTCAAGCTGATGGATCAGCGCGCTGGTGTGGATGAGATGCTCTCGTTGCGGGTCGGTCATCAGGTAGATGAGATCAGACTGGATGAGCGCCTTGAGGACGGGGGGGTTCACCTCGACGGGCAAATCGATCAAGACGTAGTGAAAGCGGTTGGTCAAGAAGCTGAGCAGGGGAGCGATCTGGTGCTCCCCCGCGGCTTCAGCGACCAGGGTGTTCGCGAAGAGCACGCTGAACCCCAAGGGGTGGTCGGAGAGTGCCGTGTCCAACAGCTCTTCGGACATCGTGCCGGGGAGCCCCTCCGGTGTCGCCTGCCGTGGCTGGGCCGACCCGTAGAGCCATCCCTCACCGCGGCCCGCTCCGCCAAAATCGACGATGACGATGTCTTGCCCGGTTTCCCGCTTTAACGTGGACGCGAGTGCCACGGCGAACGAGGTGCGGCCCACCCCACGGGCGGCGCTGTAGATGGCGAGGATGGTCGCGTCTGAAAACTCCCCGCCACGTTCCCGGCTGCGCAGTCGCTTGGAGAGCGACCGGCTGAGGTAGAGGACGAGGGACGGGATGCGGTTAATCACCTCATCGAAATCCTTCTTTTGCAGCTCGAGGACCAGCGTATCGTTCAGCGCCTGGACGGTGGCCGAGTGCGTCTCCCCAGTCAGCAGCGAGATCTCGCCGAACGAGTCGCCGTTGTGCAGGATCGTGAAGGTCCGCTCCTGTCCCTCTGCCTGTGAGAAGACCCGGAGCCGCCCGGAGCTCACGATGTAAAACGCGTTCGCCGCGTCGCCTTCCCGATAGACGCACTCCCCTTTCTTGTATTCGACGAGGCGGGTTCGGTCGGCGATGAGGTGGAGCTGCTCGTCGGTGCACGAGGCGAAGACCGGCACGCGCTTCAAGATGACGACCTTGTCCTGCGGGCGGGGCGGTTCAAACAGGGTCATGGCCTGAGCCCTCCCAGCCGTGCCGGGTGGTTGGTGAACACCCCATCGACGCCCCAACGCGCCAGTTGGCGCGCGCGCGCCCGGCTATTGACGGTCCAGGCGTGCACCCGGAGCCCGGCGTCGTGGGCCTGTGCGATCCGCCGGCGCGTCGCGAGGGCATGGAAGGGGTGCCACGCGACACAGCGCAGTTGGATCGCCCGCTGCAGGGAGGCGTCCGGGGCGCGGCGGCAGATCAGCGCGAGCGGCAGGCCCGTCGCGTGCAGCGGTTGCAGGAGATGTGGATCAAACGAGGAGATGAGGAGACGACGGACGACCCGTCCACGACGCACCACACGCCGGAGTCGGCGGAGCAGCGCGCGACGGTGGGGTGTACGCTTCAGCTCGAGATTGATCCCCATGCGCCGCGGCACCACCTGAATCGCCTGCGAGACGAGCAGGATGCGCTCGCCCGCGAATCGCTGGTGGAACCACGATCCGGCGTCCAGCCGGGCGAGCTGCGAGTATCGCGCGTCGGCCACCCGACCTGATCCATCCGTCGTCCGCTCCAACCGGTCATCGTGGAAGATGATCAACCGGCCGTCGCGCGTCACCTGGACATCCAACTCCACCATGTCCGCCCCGGCCCGTGCGGCCTCGCGAATGGCTGCCCGAGTGCTCTCTGGCGCCACCGCCGACGCTCCCCGATGGGCAATCATGAGGGGAAATGCAGGGTGGTGATGGGTGATAAAGGGAGATGACGGGCTGGTGTTGGCAATTCCCTTCATCCCCCCTTATCACCCTTCATATCCCTTCATCACCCTTCACCCCCACACCTATGCAGAGGTGTGGGGGTTCATGTGGTCAGCTCGACCTGATCGCCGCGCTTGGCGTTGAACGTCCAGGCCGCTGAGCCCTCACGAATGGCCAGCTCGACCAATCCGAGCGCGTTCACCATAGCAACAAGTTCTTGGGGCCGTCCGTCCGCATACGATGATACCATACGAACGGCCTGACGCTGGTAGCGAACCCCCACACGGCTCGATAGGTGGGGGTGAACCCCCACACGATGGCTTGACAGGTGGGGGTGAAGCATCGGGCGCGTCGGCCGTTCCGCAGGCCCCAGGTATGACGCGGGCAGGTTGGTGATGAGGTTCCCAAACGCATCGATATGCACGATGTGGCCACTCACCGTTCGACCGCGCCGCTCTGGAGCGGGAAGGCTCAGCGGTGTCATGCGCCGCAGGGAACGTCCCAGGCGCGCGAGCGACCCGCCGGACGCGAGATAGGCCGCCACCGGCGCTATGATGTCCCGTCCCTGAAAGGTGCGGCTGACGTCCTTCAACCAGTACCGCCGGTTTGTCAGCTGCACGATGGTGAGCGGCTTGGCATTCCTGAGTGTGAGCGCGAGGAGTCCGTTGTCAGGGCCAACGAAGAACCGTCCATCGGCGCGCGCAGCAAGTAACGCCCGGTCACTCCCCACCCCTGGATCCACCACGGCCACGAAGACCGTCCCGTGAGGAAACCACGGAGCCGCGGCAGCGAGCGTGAACGCGCCGGCGATGATATCCTGAGGCGGCACCTCATGCGTGATGTCGAGGAGCTGCGCCCGGGGACAGCGGGACAGGATCACACCGCGCATGGCCGCCACGTACCAATCGCGCATGCCGAAATCGCTCAGGAGGACGACGAGCGGGTGTCTCATGCGAATGCCCTGTCAAAAAAGGCCGCCACCCGATCGCAGTACTCCTGCGGATGGTGGGCGAACATCCCCACGTGGGCGACCGTCGGGTCGAACCACCGCTCTTTCGGGCCGGCCCACCGCTGGTAGAATTCCCGTCCGAGCATCGGCACCACCTCACGGTCCTCGCCCCCTTGAATGGCGAACAGCGGCTGACGGAGCCGCGGCGCAAGCGCCGCCGGATCGATCCGCGCGAGCCGCCTCCGGAGCGCAAGTTGGACGCTCCACCAGGTCACGTACGCCCACGGGAACACCGGCAGATGGTACCGGCGCCAGACGGCCTGTCTCAGGACGGGAAAAAACCGTGAGTAGAGGGATTCCATCACGACCGCGCGGATCTCTGGGTAGCGAGCGGCGAGCTGGCAGGCCACCGCCGCCCCCATGGAGAGCCCGAGTATTCCCACAGGCAATGGGCGCGTCGTGTCGCGTACACGAGCCCAGCGCAGCACGGTCCCCGCCTCCTCAACCTCCCGAATCCCGAGCGTGCAGGGGCCGGCTCGGCTGCCATGCCCCCGCAGCTCAAGGAGCAGCATCTCATAGCCCCGCTCGCGCAACCCCTGAGCGAGACCCAACACCTGGTAGCGGTTGGCGTAGTAGCCGTGATAGACGAAGATCCTGGCGCGAGGCACGGGCGGCTCAAGCAGCCACACGTCAAACGAGGCACCATCGGGCGCCGTGAAGGCCTCACTGGTATAGGCGGGCAGCGGGTGTGGCGCGGGAAGGTGGCGACGCTCAGGATAGAGCACCTCTCGAGCTGAGCACACCCCCCAGCTCACGAGGGAGAGCCCAACAAGGCCAAGGAACCACCACACGTCAGGCTAGCTGGTTGATGGATGTTCGGACAGTCGTCGGCGGACAAACTCCGAGATCGCCAACCGGTCGCGCTCGGTCAGGTCCGTGAAAAAAATCGCCGTATTGTACCGCACCTGCTCCACCGACGCAGCGACCGGCTCAACCCGCACAACGACGCCCGAGCAGCGGATCCGCGTGACCTCGGCGCCGTTCGGCAGGTCCAACTGCAACTCGAGTTTGGTCATGGGCGGGATGAACCGCTCGAGCGCGCAGTAGGCCCCGGAGGCGCTGAGGTTCTTCGTCTCCGTCTGGAGCTCGGCGTTCGCATCGGTGAGGGCGAGTGGGATCCGTTCAGCGACACGCGGAGCCCGACGTCGTTCGTGTCGACTCATCCCCCCACCCGTTGAGGCAATGTGGACTGCGGATTGCGAATTGCGGATTGCCCCTCTCCCTCCCCCTCTCCCCT
>Ga0209515_10000799_pt1 | contig 54803 bp, 36 predicted proteins | sample Subgroupgradi54m_FD_187454 | JGI IMG/M metagenome (GOLD analysis project Ga0209515, IMG submission 187454) | Subsurface groundwater microbial communities from S. Glens Falls, New York, USA - GMW60B uncontaminated upgradient, 5.4 m (SPAdes)... ... | reverse complement strand
AATGCCGGCGCCAATGCGCCAGTACTCATCGTGGCAACTTTGACACATTTTCTAAAGAAGAACGTCCTGTTCTTCCCAAAAAGTGCTCGCGCATGAAGCGCGCAGCGCGTTGCCTACGATTATGTGCGCGGAGCACTTGCCTCTCGTCAGTTATAATTGAAAGCAAGTACTGCCCTTAAAGCCAATAAATTTATTGGCTTTAAGGGCGGGGATCCCTATTCTTAGATTCCCGCTAAAAGCATGCGGGAATGACACTATCTTATTATTTTATTTAAGCGGATCTACTGATTGAATCCGGGCGTTTGATTAGTTCCGGCTGCGCCAATCCGTTGACAACATCTTGATTGATCCGGCAGATCGCCACATCTTTTTGAGACGGAATATCATACATCACATCCAGCATAATGCTTTCCAAAATGGACCGGAGCGCCCGCGCGCCGGTTCCTTTTTTGATTGCCCGGTGAGCAATCGTGCGCAAAGCTTCCGCATCAAATTCAAGCTTTACGTTTTCAATTTCGAAGAAACGCTGATACTGTTTAATGACGGCGTTTTTCGGTTCTGTCAAAATCCGAATCAAATCACTTTCTTCCAACCCATTTAAGGTTGTGATAACAGGAAAACGTCCAATAAACTCCGGAATAAAACCATATTTCAGCAGATCATCCGATTCAACCTGGCTGAGAATATTTAAAATCTCGCGAGGTTTCTCTCCGACCTTCACACCAAATCCCATCGCCTTATTAGAAATCCGCCGTTCGATGACTTTATCAATGTGAGAAAAAGTACCGCCGCAGATAAAAAGAATGTTCTGCGTATTGACCTGGATATATTCCTGTTGAGGATGCTTGCGGCCTCCCTGCGGAGGAACGTTGGCCGTAGTGCCTTCCAAAATTTTAAGAAGCGCCTGCTGAACACCTTCACCGGAAACATCTCGAGTAATCGAAACGTTGTCCGTCGTACGGGCAATTTTATCGATTTCATCAATGTAAATAATTCCAAGTTCGGCGCGTTTGACATCAAAGTTCGCGACTTGTAAAAGACGGAGCAAAACATTTTCCACGTCTTCGCCAACATATCCGGCTTCCGTCAAACTGGTTGCGTCGGCAATGGCAAATGGAACGTCGAGCAATTTTGCAAGCGTTCGTGCAAGCAAGGTTTTACCGGACCCTGTCGGACCCATCAGCAGAATATTGCTCTTCTCAAGTTCTACCTGGGATTCGTCCGGTTTTTGGGTCACGCGTTTGTAATGATTGTGAATGGCGACGGAAAGCTGTTTTTTGGCCCGTTCCTGTCCGATGACATATTGATCCAGACGTTGTTTTATTTCGTGCGGTTTGGGCACCTGGAAAAAGAAGGGCTCGGCCGATTTCGGTTCCTGCGAAACGACTTCTTTGGTCATCATTTCGTTGCAGGCACGGATGCAGACGTCGCATATATAGACGCCGGGACCCGCAAAAATCTTACGAACTTCCCTTCTCTTATCTCTTCCGCAAAATGAACAACGTTCCATCATGATTCATCACCCTCTATTTTCAACGTCTATTTTCATTTTGGCCAGGCTTCGCCATGAATATGCTTATCCCATTCGGTTTTATGAAACTTGGTAATAAAGTCTTTAACAAAAAGGTCTTGAGATTTCTGCGGTAATGTAACAAATACATATTTGACACGACGGTCTTCTTTGATTTTTTTAGCCCATTCATTAAATGCCGCATCTTTGGAAATGCCGCATCTTTGGTAAAAAGTAGATCGTATTGATCTCATGCAATTTTATAAAGTTCCCCATTTTTAACGCCGGGAAATCCAAGTGTATGAACTGATTCAACCTTATATCCTTCTGTGCGGAGGGCCTTGACTAAATTATGAGACATATTTTCATCCAAGAGAATTTTCACGCGGCTTTCTTTTTCTCTCGAGCGAGTTGTGCTAAAACTCCACGGACCGCTTCTTCTGTTAAGGTGGGATAAGCTCGAACAATTTCTGAAACGGACATCGCCGCCGCCAAACTCTCTAAGAGAAATGCGATCGAGATTCTCGTACCTCGTACACGCGGCACACCCCTTAGATGTTCTTTATCTGAAACAATCCATTTTTTCATCTATTCTCCTTTTCTATTATAAGGGCTGTCGACGACTGGCCTTTTTCTATTTTAGCACTACTTAATTCGGGCGGTACTGACTTCATTTATATTTTTAATAATTGTTAGTGCTGCCCGGCCTGGGCTCGAACCAGGAATCTTGCCTCCAAAGGGCAGTGTGATACCATTTCACCACCGGGCAATAATTGATTTAAAACCATATCACAAAACCCGTGTCATTCCCACGCGCTTTAAGCGGGAATCTCTGGATCCCCGATAAAAACATTCGGGGATGACTTTATCAGGCAACACATCCACTTCGGGGGCAAGAATTAATTGACGACTTCAGACGTTCAACAGTGTTACGCTTTATCCGGTCAGATGAAACTTTTACTTGTTGATTTCTTTTCTTTTTCGTACGCGTCCAACACCGCGCTCTGAAGGGTCTCGCGAAATCCGGCCGTAATGGGATGGGCAATATCGCGGTGTTCGCTTTGCCTGGACTTCATCTCATCACCTTCCGGGTGATCGTTCCTTTCGGCTTTAAATTTGTCGCTGCCTTCCAAACAGGAACCGCATTGATTGCAATAATGGCTTCTAACGGTATTCCGGTGGCGGCATTTAGGACAGGGTTCTTTGACGCGCCTGGACGGCATAGCCACAAAAAAACCTTTGCTGCCTTCTATGATTTTAATGTCACGCACAACAAAACAGTCATCGAAGGTCACTGTGGCAAACGCGCGCAGTTTTTTATCGCCATCTTCCTTTTGGAAGATTTTCACTTCAGTTACTTTCATAACTGTAAGTATTAATGCGTATGACAGACGAAAACTTTTGCGCTGGGCCGGTGCTTTCGAAGTGATTGTGCGATACGCTCAGCTTCACGTTTAGATTTATGAATGCTAAACATCGTGGGTCCGCTGCCTGACATAAGTCGCTGAGCAACACCTAAACGGTCAAAGAGCGCGTCAATCTGTTTTAACTTAGGCCGAATACGACTGGCAGTTAAAAAGAGATCGTTTTTGAGAAAGAGTTCCTTGTTTGCTCTTTTTCTCAAAAATTCGGAAGTTATAGTAGCATCATGACTTATTCTTGTCAACGATGGGGCATTTAGCCTCTTATAAACCAAAGGTGTCGACAGTTCAAAGGGCGAAACTACGACCGCAAACCAGTATTTGCCTCGAAAAGTCAAGGGTCGTACCTGATCACCCTTGCCTGTGCCTATTCCCTGGTTGACTTCGTAGAGGAAAAAGGGCACATCTGCCCCTAATTTTGACCCGATTTTAAGCAACTTTGTCCGGGACAGGCTCAGTTTGAATAAGCAGTTCATGCCGATCAGAAAATGGGCTGCGTTACTCGACCCTCCTCCTAATCCAGCGGCAACCGGTGTTTTCTTCACTAATTTAACCTTTACTCCGCCCGGCCAAGTTGCGATTTTTTTTAAAGCTTGGTGGGCTTTGTAAATTAAATTATCACCTGGACGTTTTAATTTCGGATGGTTCGTCGACAAACGAAAAACAGGCTCTTTCGTTTTGGTGAGAACAATTTGATCGCAAAGAGAAATTCGGTGGAAGAGTGTGACTAATTCGTGGTAACCGTCCGGCCTCTTGCCTAAAACTTTGAGGTAAAGATTGACTTTGGCAGGAGATTTGAGGGAAATTGATTTCATAAATTTCAATTTCCTCCCCCCTTGTTCGCCAGAAAGTCCGCCACAGACCTTGGCGTGATTCGTCGGATTGCGCCAGCCTTTGGCGAACGTTGGCGCAATCCGTCCGAAAACGCTTTGTGGATGAATCTCGCCGCGTTTTGTGGCGGATGGGGGAGGACAAGGTGGGGGGATTATTTCAGGAAGATTTACCCCCATCCTACCCTTCCCCCATAAAGGGGGAAGGAATTTTTATGACCAGGCTTTCTTCTTGTGACGATTCTTACGGAGCTTTTTCTTCCGTTTGTGTTTGTTCATTTTGCGCTTCTTACGCTTGCGCCCGCACGGCATGTGGAAACCTCCTTCTTAATATATTTTCTTAAATTTCAATAAATGACTTTATTGAGGGGATACTCGATAATTCCTTCGGCTCCGGCTTTTCGTAAATCAGGAATCAACTCACGCACAATCGCTTCATCAATAATCGTATCGACGTCATACCAGCCATCGCTGGACAGCGATGAAATGGTCGGTTTTTTAAGCGCCGGAAGAAGCTTGATGACCTTATTCAAACTGGCTTTCGCGACATTCATTTTAAGGCCTACTTTGGACTGGGCGTTGATCGCGCCTTGAAGCAATAAAATCAGATTGTCAATTTTTGCTTTCTTAGCTGGATCTTTGATACTTTTTTTATTTGCGATAAATCGAGTCGTGGAAACCAATACCGTATCGATAATTCGCAAATTATTTGCTCTTAAACTGGAACCGGTTTCAGTGGCTTCCACAATTGCGTCAGCCAGTTTCGGCGGCTTCACTTCCGTTGCACCCCAAGAAAATTCCACCTCGGCCTCAACTTTTTTCTCTTTGAGATAGCGCTTCGTCACTTGGACCAATTCCGTCGCGATTTTTTTGCCTTTGAGATCTTTGACCGATCCAAATTTAGAATCGTTGTGAACCGCGAGCACCCATTTCACCGGCCGGCTGGTCGCTTTTGAATATTTCAGTTCTGCGATTTCTTCCACATCGGCGTCGTTTTCGACCACCCAATCGTAACCGGTCAATCCGCAATCGACTACCCCGTCTTCTATATATCTGGGCATCTCCTGAGGGCGGTAGAGCACAATTTCAAGGCCCGGATCGTCCACGGCCGGATAATAAGAACGCGAGTTCGTAACAATATTGAAGCCGGCTTTTTTAAAAAGCTGATAAGTAGCTTCTTCTAAACTTCCCTTTGGCAGCGCGATTTTTAGGACCATAATGGGGCGTATTGTACCGTCTTTCCCAAAATCTGTCATCTGGTATAATTGCAAATTATGGACAACTACAAACAAGCAATAAAGAAGTTTGAAAAATACAAAGCTTGGTTCAAACCGGGAAGTAGAAAAGAAAAACTGAAGAGATGGATGGAGGTTCCAGCTAAGGAAAAATTAGAGTGGTTGGAAGAAATGTGTAAACTTATTTTAAAATATGCTTCAAAACGAGAATTAGAATTAATACAGAAACTCCGGGAAATAAATTGACTATATGGATGTGCGTCTAACGGAACTTATTATTTTTCGAAGCCGATCACGAGTGAACGGTTTTGCGAGGGAGAGTCTGAACGTCTGGGATGTTTTAACAAGAAAAAATCAACCCATTCGCCGATTTGTTGAAGCGCTGTTTTCGAATTCCGAGTAGCTCTTTGCCCGGCTTCCCATTCCGAGAACCGTACCAATTTCTTCTTATGATTTTCCAGTGTGGTTTTAAATATACAAAAATATATTATTTTACACCGCGATAATCCAGTGAAATTCAGAAGATTACGCGGCTTGGGAGAAGACTTTGCGGGCTTTATCCTGAATCATAAGTCTGAGCGTTGCAGCAAACAGTTTGTCAAACACACCCGGTTTCGCAGCGTTGTAGACGTCAGGTTTCGACGGATTTTGAACCAATCCTTCCGGTAATTTTTGCAGCAGCAGGGCAAACCCAGCCAAAAGTTTTCCGGATTTGGAAGTATGAGCGTTCACCGGCTCTCCAGTTGCATATGTTTTCACATCCAAAATTTTGTTAGCCCTTCCGTTCACATCAACTGTCACCAAAACATCAGGCAATTCAGCACTTGTCTTGTATGTAATTTCAATATTGCGCCACGAAATTGTCGGGTCTTTTTTATTTCTCAATAAACCCAACATTCTCCTGAGCTGCCTCTCAACGGCCTGAGATGGTTTGGGTAGTTGAATCCGAATTTTGACTTTCGCATTAAGGAGCGCTAAATCATGAACCGTATCCATAAATTCGCTGAACTCACTACGCAACTGTTGGTCATTCATCATGAACGCCGCATCTTCAACTACATATTGAAGAACGCGCTCGTCTTTAATGTTTCGGTATTCCGTGATCATTGCCTCGACGATATCAATCGACGCGTTGGTCAAAGTTTCTGTGAGTCTGTCTTGAACCGGTACGGCCGCTACAAAACTGGCCGGTGGTTGCTCTTGGGCTAAAATGTCTGCTAAAGTTTCAACCAAATTTTGGACGCGCTGATTCAAATATTCACTGTCCATAATTTTAAACGATAAATGCAGCGCCTGCGATTCTTCTTCCAAAATTTCCTGCACGCGCGTGCGACGATCTTCGGGCTTTAAATTTTTGTCCAAGCTCATCATTCGCTCAATCATCCGGCTGGTCTCGAGCTGCGATTTTGCATTCTGAAATCCCTTCAATGCATTTGCTTCAGCCGGCGCGAGAATCACCTCGTCCAAAACTTCGGGTTCAATCACTCTAAATCGATTCACCGTTTCGTATAATCTTTCTTTCGGAACGGAATCGTTGAGTAATGATTTCCATTCCAAAATGTTGCTAAACTCTTTTACTGCCGCAAGTCGCAATTCGGAACGGCCTTGCGCTCCGGCTGAAGGGGCTTCATCTAATGTTATTTCTTGGGCCTCATAATTTGGTGGCGAACTCCAACGGCCTAAAAATCCGTCGACGAGGCCACGCACGCTGCTCCAAATGATAGACCAGTTTGAACCCATTTGATGTTGCTGTCGATCGGAAAGCATTTTCCATGTGAATTGGACAAAATGCATAAGAGGCCACACATATCGAAGATACAATCCTCTAAAACCTCTAAAATTCTGCTGGACGTAAAACACACTGTTGCGCATGAGATATTTGGCACTGGCAGGATTAAAAATTCCGCCGCCCTCTTCTTTATGAGTCATTCGCGAAGTTTGGAGGATCGCGTTGATTTTGCCTCGATGCTGGAGCCATGTATTTAAATCGGTTTCTTCGAAATAGAGGATGAAGCGACTGTCCAAAGGTTCCTTGCGACCGGCTGCTGTCATTTCATCCAATAATCTTTGGGAAAGTAAAAACGCCGAGCCCGCAACTCCATCTACTTCTTCATACTGGTCCGTAGAGACCTTTTTCTCTTTGCTCACCGGAAGACTTTCTAAACCGCGGGTTTCCACCCACTTTCCCTGCCGCGGGTTAACCAGCGGCATTCCCACCAATCCGATTTCTTTCTGTTCACTGACACGAATTAATTTGGTTAATATGTTGTTGTCGAGCACAACCGTATCATCATTAACAACAAGAAAATACTGAGCACCGAGCTTTTGCGCCTCCCGGATTCCGGCATTCACGCCGCCCGCGAAACCTTGATTGGTGCTGAGTCGAATTACGGTAAGCTCCGGAAATTGACGTTTGATTTCACGAGCAAATTCCTCATCCGGCGAGCCGTTATCAAGGATCATGATCTTCCGTTTTTGCTTCGGATAATTTAACCGCTGAAGCGTAAGCAAATTCTCAACCAAACTTTGGCGCTTCAAATCGGATTTTTCATCATTAAGTTTGTTGTAAATGGGAATAATGATTACAACTTCTGGCGCTTTGCTAAACGTAAAGGGAGGGAATAATTCATGTTCATTTGCGGGTGGAAGTGCGCGCTCGATATCGGCGAGCACCTGTTCAAATTCAGACTGTACCCGTAGCCACTTGTCAGAAGCAATCTCCTTCTGCCATTTCAACATCACATCGCGAATTGCAAATAAATGTTCATTCCGGAACGCCAGATATTGAGCTGAAAGGTCTTCCAAAATTCGCGGCGCAGTTCCGGGCGTTCTTGCTTGAATTGCCTCAAGCAGCCGGATGCTTTCTGAATCCATCGAAGTCAGTTTTTCCGGAAGCGCTCTCACTTCCGCGCGGCGGCGAACTCGATGGTCTTGTTTTAAAGCGGTTAAAAACGCATTAAGTTGAGGATAAGAATTGAATTGCTTGATAATGATATTACGAACTCGACGTTCCACCAAAATGTCATTGAGAAGGTCTAGCAATTGTTCGCTTTCTCGGTCTCCCAAAGTGAAAATAATTTTTCCGCTCAATTGCTCGGCAAAACTTTCCATCCTGGCATCGAGTTCCGCATCAATTCCTTTTTCCGCTGTCGCTTGATGCCTAAAATTTTGAATCAACTGGTTCCATTCCTGAAGAACAGAAGTTTTATTTTTTGCAAGAAACTGAATTGCCTGAGAATAAAGTGCTTTCTCTTTCGGTTTTTCCACCCGCACCTCCGCGCGGACGGGAATAAGCCTCAATCTTTCATCATCAGTCCAAAAAGACGCTTGATATGCCTTCTTCACCATCTCGCGTGCCCATAAAGAGCGTTCTTTGAAGTCAGAACCGGATGCATCTAACTTTTTGAGAATTAATTTTTCCAGTTCAGGTAAAGAATGTTTACCCCAGAGTTCCATCGTTACCAGCAATTCTTGAAAAATCAGGGATGAAGCCCCTTCATATTCTCGCCGCGTCATCGAGCCATCAAGACTAGCAAGAATTATCTGGTGTGCATGAAAAAGAAATCTCACAAATGCCAAATAAGCTTTTTTATATTCTTCTTTTTCTAAATATTGGTCCATTTGTTGGAGCAACCCGCCCATTCGCCCTGCAAATTCAAAAAGGGCTTCGGATTTCTGCCGGCTTAAATCCGGTTTCAAACGCGCATCGGGTCTCATGATGGATTTCAATGCCGCCTGTTGCTCTTTTTGGGGATTGAAGCGCAGATCGCGCCTTTGTGGAAAAAATTCGGCAAACGTGTGATCTTGAGCATGGCGAAGTTCTTCAAAAAATACCATGTCCCGGCCAACCTGAACCAGAGTTTCAAGATCCAAAGGAGATTTCTGCCAGCTTAGAAGGCTGTTTAATTTCGAACGGAAGGAAATCTCATCCCCATGGACCTTGCCAATAAAAGGGTGTTCTTCTTTACGGACGTTCTGTTCTACCCGGGAGAAGTCGACAAAAGCGAATCGCGTAAGGGTTGTTCCCAAAACTGAAAAATCAGCAGCTGCATTGACTTCGGCGGACCAAATCCTTATCGATCCAAGGTAGAGATGTTCCTGCCAGGAGGATTCATTGATTCTGAAGGCCATCGTATGAGGAACTCCTTGCACGAGATGGTAATGATTCAATCTTAGAACTTCTCCAAGCGGCATGAAGACTTTCCAATTTAATTCCCTGCCAAACGTGTCGAAATAGTGGACGTCGTCAATCTTATGAAGTTTCCCAGTCGGGACAGTTGTTGAAAAATGCGGGTTTAGTTTTTCTGCCAGGTGAACCAAGGGTTCCAAGTTCGGCATTGATTTTGCTTTGATTTGCAGGAGTGCAGCAGCTAGGCCTTTTTTGATTTCATTCATGGTGGCTTCATCCCGGCGTACTAAAATCTGCAATTCCTTCGGACCGTGCTGACGCTGCTGCATTGGAAAAATCTCCAATGTAAAATGTTCTAAAAATGCCCTGACCATCCTATCATCATTTTTCAATATGCTGCGGATGGCATTCTGATAATCTTCAGAAGTTGTAAAAATTTTCTTTCGAAGAGCATAAAGCGCGTCGGCGGTACTTGATAGATCTTTTCTCAATTTTTTCTGTTGAGATTTGGATCTGATTTTCTTGGGGTTCGTTTCAATCGTAATCTGTACAAGCACATCCAAGATGTCCTCTGTTTTCGCATCGACAATAGCAGTCCGCACCTCAGCGCGGGTGGGAGGAAAGGTCTTGAACAAGGCGGTGATGAGCGGGAAATCCGTCTTGAAATTTTCCGCATTTAAATCCGTCGAAAATTGTGCCAGGAAATTGGGGTTTGAAAAGAGAGTCGAAAAAATATCGTCAAATTGTTTCAGGAATGTAACCGCCGGAAATTGCACTTCAGGATGAGTGTTCTGAAAATCAAGGTCCTTTAAACGATCCGCAAAAACAGTCGCGACAAATCCGAGCTCTTTATAACTGCTGGTTCGGGAATCTTCGAAAAGTTCATCTGCTTTTACCCTGAATTTCTCTACTAACTCACGCGCCAAGAGACTGGTTCTTTCTTTATCCTCGCGGAAGAACTGAAGCGCTGACGCATAGTGTTTTGCAAGTACGGCAAGTTCTTTGGACGTTACACCGATTTCGTCTCTTTGCGGTTTGGCTTCGATTACGGAAGGAAGTGTTTTTCGAATTGCCGTGCGTAAAAATGCCGCTTCGCTTTTTTCCGCGCCAACAACTTGGTAGGCGGGCATCTTCATCCGGTTTTGAAGTCCACGATTCAAAGCCTTTCCAATATCTTCCATGCGGACCGCATAAGTGACCTCTTCTCCCACTTCCCCGTTTCGGTCATTCCACTCAAAAACGCGGCCGGGCTCAACTCTCACGCCCGCTGCTTCGTATTCGCGCTGACCGAGAAGCCGTCCCTTCTCTCCTCTTTCTTGAATGTAAGCATTAAAAGTCACAGGATGCCGTGCACCGGGTTTAATGATCACAAAAAATTGCCGCGGGTCGCGTTGTTTGGAATCTTTTTCGTGCGGAAAATTGACCGTCAGTTGACCGTTCAATTCGTCAATTTTAACTCCCAACCCAATTGTTTTTCCGTCTTCAAGCTCCATCGGAAAAACTTCCCACTGAGATTCTCCTTTTTCGAACACGTCACCAACTTTTTTTCCGACGGTTTCGATAATTCTAAATAAGCGATTATTTCTATCCCCATTGGCGGCTGTCGCTCTTAAAGCAAAAATGGGTACGATGAGGTCTCTTACTTCTTGATAGTAGTCGCTGTCAAGCTCATCATGAGGAAATCGTTCCGTACGAATCACTTTTCCCTTGCGGTCCAGAAAACGGTGCGTGTTTGTCGCCACACCGCCTTCAAGAGGAATCTCAATGGACCGGCGAAGCGTTGCGTTCATCGTGACTCCTTGGTGATCCATGGTAACCGGTTTATCTTCGAAACGGACGTGCGCTTCCTGCGACTTTTCGTTTTCGCCAAAACCAAAAAGAAAAAGCGTTGCCAGTGTTTTGCCGTCGCGATTCACGAGAGGAAACTTTTTAAGGCCTGGAATCGTTTGCGGTACTGGTTCCTCCGCCGTCACGCGTGTCTCGGCGCGGAGTACTTGTATCTTGGAAAGAGCCTCTGAAAGAGCCTGATGAAGACTCATATCTGTACCGCTGATTTTGACTTGCAATGTCCGAATCAGTTCTTTCTCATCAATTGCTGCAATAATTTTTTCCAATTCTGTTTTGGCTTTGGCTAAATGTGAGGATGTTTGAAAGGGTTCGCCACGGGCAAAATTTTTACGGTATGAATTTAATTCGACCAAAACTTGATCCAGTGGATCCAAAATTAGATTATGAACATAAAGAATGGGTGAGGTAGATTCTTCCCTGGCTGCTTGAGCGATAATCGTATTACCGCTTTTGCTTGATATTAAAACAGATTGATAAACGTCGTCGATCAATTTTGTGATATCCTCAATCTGATCTTCTCGCACCTCCGCACGCTGAATCGTTGGTGCCGGTTGAGGATGGGCAGATTTTATACGCCTGTATTCTTTCCGAATTTCTTCCAATTTCCCGCGATCAATTTCGCCCTTCAAGAAATTCAAGACGATTGCTGCTTTGATCGCCTGTTGCATTTTTGGGTCCTCGGCTGCTTCCTCTCCCGATTCTAAAAATATATGAAGAACAAAACCGAGATTCCCAAACGAATCCGTCCAGAAAGCGGGCAGCTCAAGGAGCCGAAGAGGATCTTTTTGCACCCTTTCTTGTTCGTGACTTATTTCAGCGGACAGGTTGTAATCTTTGGCAAGTTCATCATATTCTTGAAATGCTTCGGTTAATGCCCGTTCATAATTAGGACCAGAAGGAGTTGTCGTCAAATCGCCGTGAAATGCTACAAGTTTCTTAACCGAATCATGTTCGTTTTCCCGCAACTCTGGCATTACAGTTTCAATAAAATAATCCTGATGTTCTTTAATGAACACCGCCCGCTCTGGGTCGCTTTCCAATTCTGAAGTGCGCGTCTCGGCGCTCTCGAGGACCTTATTTACCAGCTCTCGCTTGATTTCCCCGTCGGTGCCTTTATAAAGAACTACCCATTCCGGCTTTCCATTGACCAGATCATGAATAACAAGGGCGCCGCGATATTTCGAATCAATCGTGCCCGAAGCAACAAGTTTTTCAAGCTTTTTCAAATAGTCTGTATTTTCATCAATCTCGACGGTCACTTTTGCGTGAGCTAAATCTTTGGCATTCGTTCGGCCTTGTTCTTCAAAATGGCGAAGCGCATCTGAAGCAACCGTTGAGCCGCCGAGCCGGATGTTAAACTTTCCTTCAGGATCAATCCCGTGCACTCTTTGAAGCACATCGAAGAAAAACTCATCCAAAGTTTGTCCTTGAAAAATGGCTCTATCTAAAACGGCGACCACTTCGTCGCCACCCATTCTCATCAAGACCTGTTCAGGAGCAGGCTTACCTTTTTGCTGGTAGACCGCATTCACTGCTCTTTGAATTTCAACCAAAATTTTGTTTCTCTTTTCGGTCACTCGATCAGCGGCGCGCATCCAAATGTCCCGGACCTTGTCGAGATCGACCTTCTTACGTTCCCCATATAGCGCATCGATCGCATCAATTTGTCCGTATTCCTTCAAAATTTCCTGGAGTTCGATTTCAAATTCCCATAGATTCATCCGACCCATCTTGATCGCATCAACACTGACGTAGACCGGATTCTTCATCTCGGATGCCCGATGATGGAAAATGGATAAGGAAGCGGCCAACCGGTTGCGAGCATCTGTCGTCACGTATTTTTCGATCAGCGCGCGCTTGGCAGGACTATTGAAATAGATTTGAGCGGCATTCATCTTCTCACCGGGGGTGACCTGAGTACCTCTTTCTAGTTTCCCCTTAAGATCATTTATAATGGTTTGAACTTCTCTGGCTTCCCGAGAAGCTTCCTCAAAATTGATGTTCCATTTTTTGATGTAATCCTGAAGCCGTAGGATTTCAAAATATCGAACAGCTGCCTGAAAAAGTTCTCGGCTTTTGAATTGTTTCGGATTGTTTAGAATTTCAGGATTGAGATGAAAAACACCGCTTTCCATTCTTCCAAGCTCGGCTTGATTCAATCGGTCAATCAATTCGCCATATTCTTGAATCACCTCTTTATATTTTTTGAGACTAAATTGGGCGAACTCAGGCGACCCTCCTAAGCGTGAAAGCTTGAGCCCTTGATGCGCATTGATGTCTGCAACGACCCGGGATTTGTCGCCAAGCATTGCCGCTCGTTTTGGGTCCGGTTCGTAAAATCTTCCGACATCGCTGATTCCAAACCGAATGTCGAGAAGCAGATTACTTTTATCATCCAGATCGATACCTTTGGCCACAAGCTCTGCTTTATGTGCGTCCAGCGCCTTCCGAAATCGATTGACTCTGCGCAAAATATAACTGATTTGTTTCTTTAATTTTGGAATGATCTCAAATTCCATCTGAGTCGATGAAATAGAAACACCGGCCGGGACCGAAAAAACAGTTTCCTTGTATGTATAATAGAGGTCCTGACTGAACGAGCTCCGCTTCAATAATAATTTCGCTAATATTTTTCTGATGAGAAGATGCAATTCATTGGTGAGTGCCTCGCCAAAAATCGTGTTGAATTCTTTCTGTCCCAAACCCTTAGTTCCGGTTCCCGGTATTTCGAAAAAGAAAATGGAGCCGTCGAATTGGACTTTGTTCGGATCCAAAATATTCGCCAATGGATTTTCTCGCTCGAGCGTATTAATTAATACTTGAACGTCAGAAGCGGTGATCTTACCTGAGTTTTTCATCTCGTCCAAAATCGCCTCAAGCTTTCGACCATCGGCGATGCTGTTCAAAATTCCTGAAAATACAGCTCGTTCATATTCGATGCCCTCGTCGCGCCGTTCAGCTTTGACCTTGGGCTGCGTCACCGTCGCTCGCGTCTCAGTGCGGGAAATCTTGGGAGTAATAATGCGTGCCTCGTTCCGAGGCCAATAGTCGTTCCCTGAACTGATACGTTGTTCTGGAGTAACTGAAGTACCCGTCACCTCTCTTGCGCTGCCGCGCTTGTCGGGCATCACCACACCTGATTCTTCTGGCACCTCAGCACGATAAACTTTCTTTGTTTGTACCCACTCTTCACGCACATTCGTTCTTTCCATCCCAACTTGCTCATAAGTAAGATCTTTGTATCTGGAAAAAACGTCGTAGATATTTTGATCGCTAATCTTTTGGCCCGAAGTTTTAACTACGTTGGCAACCGTAGGTTTTTGACCTTCGCGTTGTACCTTTTGAGAGAGATAATGGAGCAACCAAATCCAATCTTTTTTAGTTTTTTTCTTTTTTTCATACAATAGATTGGCTTGGGCTTGCTGATTTTTAACGTTAAGTTCGGTGGCATCTTCGAGTTTGGTATCACCCGTTTCAATTCTGGCAATTGATTCTTCTAGATCCTGCTCTGTAAAATCCAGGCCAAAAAATTTCCTACGATTCAATTCTTCAAGAAGCGGCCGAGGCAATAAACGCAGCTTGTTAAACAAATGATGATCGGGACGAATGCCAATCTGTTCAAACAAAAACACATCCGCATGATCTTTGGAAACCTCGTATTTATTTCTTCCGAGCTTCGGACTGCGCATTTTTTCCACAGCCGCAAGTTCGATCTGACGAACGCGTTCCTTAGTGAGTTCCAACATTTTTCCAATTTGCTCTAAGGTTCTTTCTCCCTCCTTGTCTAGCCCGTAGCGCATTTTAATCACTAACTGTTCTCTAGGATCTAAAAACCGAAGCAAGGAGGAAATATCTTCGGAACGAGACATCTCATCATCCGGTGCTGGCGACTTGGTGTCTTGAATTAAGTCGTAGCGAGAAGTCTCCCTGCTTTTTTTTCCTGGTACCTTTGCATCCAAAGATTGAAGAAAATAATGACGCCGTCTGAGTCCGAGGCCGTCTTCAATAGCGACGCGAGTTTGATGGTTCTTCGCATAATGAATAAAACTCGAACCGGATTCATGCATAGGATCGTAGTTTGAAATGTCTTTCATGAGTCCTACGACACCGTATTGAACTGCGTCGTCAAATTCAACTTCAACTCCTCTATGCTTAAATCTCTTGACGTAATAGTTGGCCCATTTCTTGACAAAGGGACTATATTGACGAACCAGAAAATCAAAAAGAACTTTGTGTTCAGGACCGTCGGGATCTAGTTTGCGAAGTGCAAGAAAAAGAATTTTCTCTTGCTCCCGTTCCAATTTTTCTCCCGCGGACTTCATGGTTTCTTGATAATTCTTAACTTTTTCCTCGAGATCGAGTCTTTGAAGCTCTTTTCTCATCGCCGTAAATTCCTGCACCGCTTCGATGATCCAATCCAGAATTTCCTTTTTGATCTCCTTGCGCTCAATCAAATCATTCATCGCAATCATCGCTTGGGCCTCTTCAGACGTTAGCTTGATCTCTATGTCTTTACCTTCAAAATCTTGCAGTATCAGAATGGGATCTTCTACGCCTGATAATTTCGAAAGAGACGGGTGCTGCGAAGGGTTTAAAAATAATTGATAAAGCGCCTCGGCTTTTTTTAATGCTTCTAAAGCGAGGGGAAATAGAAAAGATGCTCGCTCTGGATGCAAATCGATCGAACGAAGATTCAGGGGTGTTAATAGGAGATTATTGGTTTTATGAACGAGGCCTTCTTGAAGAAAAGTGAATACTTGAGGAGAAAACTTTGGGTTATCAGAAATGATAAACATTTCTCCTAACTGCCTTTTAAGCTTTTTACTTCTTTCCGCCACAATTTCTGGAGTCACTTCAACAGTGGTATCCTCAAGTTTGGTATCTTTATTTTCTATTTGATCGTCAACGTCCAATGTTATTTGTCGCGTTTCGGCGCGGGCGGAAAAAGATTCGGATTGGATTTTAAAATTAGCTTCCGCCACGTGAACTTGTTGCGCGATGAATTGTTGAATCTCGGAAATGGGCGGACTTAGTTCTTTTGGGATAACGAGCCGGACTTCGAAACCCACACCTTCCCGAGGTTGGTTCCTACTTTCAAACACGGGTGCATTGAGTTTTTGTTCAAGTAGCTGCAGATAAAATCGGGAGCGGCCGCCTGTAAAATTTTGGCCTTGCCGGGTCAGGTAAAGAGGTGTCGCGCCTTTGAAATTTAGAGAGCCAGCGATTTCTTGATAAGGCACTTCGGCATCGGGTTTTTTTGTCGTCAGCCCGAACTCAACCGGAAGATGATAAAGAAACCGGTGGAAGACTTGCCAGTCAACCGTATGCCCTTCTGCGATATCTCTTGCATCCTTCTGCCACTCTGGGTCGGCACCGCTTAATTCTTGTTCGGACTGGAGGAAATATCTTGCAGCTTCACGAAGCTGCTCAAGATCCCAGCCGGGGCCATTATCCCGAATGACGATTTCAACTCCTCGATTGGTCTCATCCACAGCCCACGAAATTTTTCCCTCTTTTCCTTTGAAGTTCGCCGCCGCTTGAGCCGCATTTGCCATTAATTCCAAAGTTGCCAGTCTCAAGGAATCCTTTACCTGGTCCCATTGAGCCGTCCGCGGCTTCGCGCGGGCAAGTTGTTCTGGAAATGTATTCAGGCGGGTCACGTGCATTTTTTGATACCACTTCTGTAACGATTCTTGACTTTGATACTCAGGTTCCAAGCCGGTGCCTGAAAACACATACGTGAAAAATTCATAAGATGGATTGTTAACATTTAGTCCGTTTTCTTGGTCTGAAATGCGATGAGCCAACGTGACCAAAGGACCTGACAAAGATTTAGGCTCCATTTTTAAATCGATGACCATATAACGAAACAACCGTTTCGTATTTTCAAATAACTCTTTCATTCTGGTGTCAACCGTATAATCCTGAGGACGCTCCCGATGTGGATGAACTAAATATCTGGGACTATCGAGTTCTTTCAGCGCTGCTTCCAAATTGGTTTTAAGAAAATCAAAAAACTTGTATTCATCCACCACCACATGGCCGCTAAAATCATTGTTGCTTTCCATGCGTTGCACAAGTTCTTCCGGACTTTCACGAATGTCGCGTGGCTGGATCACTTTGTTTTCGACGAGTTCTGTGATGAGCAACTTAAGGTCTAAATGATGCTCCAAATTGTTGACCAAATCAAATTTGGGTTTGAGTGTTTCATATTCGGCTTGAGTTAACTTTTCGGCGCTGATTTGAATCGGAGCATGAATCGAATATGCCCCCATCGGTTTGGACTGAAAGTTAATTCGGTAGTGGCCAATAAGAGGCCGTGACATGGCATCGAAAAGTCTTCGGGTGAAGGAAACAATATCTTCGCCGGGTTTAACTTCCGCTTCAAATTCAAATATTCTTTCAGCTGCAGTGAGCGGATCACCTATTCCATCATTATATTTGGCCACCAAGGAAAACCCTTTTCCCTCTAGATTCAGCAGGACCGGATCTATGCCAATGGCAATTCTCCTCAGGTGATACAACGCATTGCTAACTTCTGTTTGAGTCAGACTCATTTTTTCAATCTTAATTTGTTTTCCTTCGACATCAAATGATTCGACGACCAAATAATGTTGCCCTTCGCCCGCAAGGTCATAAACCCACACATGATCGATAGGATCTTCTTGATAGATTAAAGGCGCGAGAATTTTTTCCCGGTAAAATTCATTCACGGTGAAGCTCCGCGTCTCGGCACGGGCGAGAATGGCAATCAGCTTGATGAGTGCCTGCTGAAACTTTTGACCTTGAACCAATTTAAATGCCTCGCTTGCTTCGGTACGGGTGGCCGGATCCAAAACTACAGGTATAAACAAGAGGTTAAAGGTGGCGCGCAACCAATCCTTTTTTTCCTGTAGCGTACCAGCCGCTCCGCTTGGCCGTTTGCTCATGCTCATTAAGTAGGGAGACCGTCTTAAAAGCGTTACGGTTTGCTGACCCACTTGAATAACCATCTGCTCTTTTCCATATGTAATTTGAAAGGGAGAGAAATCCCTTTGAAATCGAATTTGATATGCAATGGTCATTGCTAGGATTTGAATAATGAAACTACTAAAATCGAACTGCTCAACTGGATCCCACTCTCCGCCGGAAGAGCGCTCAGCAATGGTCCCCTCTAACTGTTCAACAGATCCGCTCGCATTCACATTCGCAAGTCTTTTCATATGATCTACGACCGCGCGATCAATTCGGAATTTATGTGTCCCGATACGAAACAAAACATGTTCGCCTTCCTCGCGATAGCTCAAGTCATTATATTGATACACATGATCCATGGTTGCGGGACGCACCTTCTCGATTACTTGAGGGGCGCTTGACATTGCACGTCGCACAGCGCGTTGCCACTCGGTCTCTTCGCGAACACTCTTCTTCGGTGCCAATAACTTTCCAGGAGGAATTTTATCGGAAGGTTGACTCGGTGATTCTTGAGTAAAAAAAGTACCGCCGGCCTCGGAGCCAAGCGACTTTGGAGCTGAAGTTGCAGCGGCCTGTCTCTGACGGCGCGCTTCGATTTTCCGCTTCAACTCTTGAAGGTCATTTTGAATCGACTTTTTCCATTTTTGGACTTTCGCTTCTGAGTCCGTCAAAGATAAGTTGGTCACAAACTGTTCGGCTTGTGCCGCTTGGATTCTAGTTCGTAGAACATCACCCGAAGCGTCAGAAATCGTAGCAAGTTCGCTCGCTAAATCTAGTTTAATAATATCAAGCATGAGTTTGATGTTTCGAATAATTTTCTGCCTTTTTTGATCTTCTTCATTCTTAATCCTTTCTGCCTCCTTTGCTTGCCATTCCTCCTCAGAGATAAACCGGCCTTGCAAAGTCTCTTCGAATTTCTCAAACTGAGCGACATGCGCAGGGGTCGGAAGACCAATCGGAATTGGAACATAGAGTTTGCTTAAATTTCCTTTTCGGCTTAGTTGGTATAAATTGTCAATCATCAATCCATAAAATTGTTGCGCCGTTTCGGGAGCGCTAACGTTTGATTTTAACTCTTTGAAATGGACTGAATACTCCGGATGATCTAACGAAATTGAACTTGTGAACGTAAGCACCTTGGTAGGTTGACGAAACGGAACGGCAACCGGATTTTTATAAACCACTTGAATCGTTCTGAGTCCGATGATTTTGATGGATTCTAAATTGTTTTGATGTTGACGCAGAAAGCTTGCCATCTCTTCCCCATTTACAAGTGGCACCAATCCGATTCCCAAATCCTGAGAGGTCTTGAGCCACATTTTTTCCTCGCGCTCGGTCTGCGGCTGAATTCTTAAGCGAGATTTTGCGGCAACTACTTTGGTTTCGGGTTGCTGCATTTTTCTAACCAGCCCGTTCAAAACGGTAAGCGGAACAGATCCCGATTGATCTCCTATTTCCATTCTTCTGCTAATTGACAATTGAATAATCGGATTCGCCTCTTGGCTCCGCGTCTCCGCGCGGGCGGGCATCATTCCTTTGCTTTGAATGGCGACGAAGAAACCACGGTCCGTTAAGGCCTTCAAATCGGATCCCGTAATCCCTTGCCGGGTAAAAAATTGAGTCTGACTTTCTAAGGATTCAACCCTTAATCCGGCTTCTAACCCGCTGGCAAAAATCAACTGGGGATCTACGTCGGCAGTGATGTCAACTTCTCCCGGTGCATCGTAGAAATAAGTGTGATCTTCTTTGAATAGCCACTTAAAGGGATTGATCCGGTTCCAAGGACCTCTCAAAGAAAGAGGAAGCCACCGCCAAAAAGCATCGAATTCGACTTTGAACCAGCGCAAGATGAAGTTAACAAATCGGAATGGGACGCGGAACCCAAACAGCAAATAGGGACGATTTTTAGAATAGGTCCGGACCGTTGATTGGCTGATGGGATATTCTCGGCCTGGTCCATAGTCGATTGTCAGGACATAACCTCTTTTGAGATTGTTCGAAATATTTTTCTGCCATCGGGTGAGATCTAAATTAACCGGAATTTCACCGCCTTGCTCAAGCACTTTTTCGTAACGTTCGCCTCCTTTTTGAAGGTAAGCTTCTATTTCCTGTCGATTGGTTTCGGATAAAGGCCCGAATGTTTCCCGGAATTTTCCGTTCCGATCCACTTCGACATAAGCTTCCTGGAGCTCTCCGCCAATCCTTTTGACACGATGAACCGGAAAAACATCGGGAAGTTCATTCGAGATAAAGACGCCCTGCTGCACATTAATAGAGGCGTCCACTGTTGAACCAGCAATCCAACGGATTGGAAAACCTTTATCTTTTAAACGCTGTTCCTGTTGTTGCCTCAGTTCCGGACTAATTTCGACAATGACATAACTGAGAGCGGTGAAAAACGTTTTAAATTCGTCATTTTCCAAGGCGCTTCGTTGCACTCCTTTCAAAATGTTCTCGGCCAAAATACCTCGTCCGGCGCCCATCTCAACGATTTGAAAACTGCCCGGCTCGGTTGGACTACCCATCGCGCGCCACATCTGAAGCAACTCGTTTGCAACACCTTGGGCAAAAGCAACGGGAACCAATTCGGGGAAAGTAAAAAAGTCGGACTGAACTTCTGTGCCAATATTCACTTTGTTCGTGTAATAACCGAAAGGCCCGTAGAGTGCTTCTTCCATGAAATCTTTAAACGTAATTCTACCGCCGTTTTCTTCAATCTTCCTCTTGATAGCTTCAATAGCGTTTCGCGTCTCGGCACGGGCACGGTGAGATTGACCCATTTTTCGAGCAGCTTCTTCGGCTCGCCTGGTTTCATTTTGAAACTGAATGGAAATCGGTGGACGAGCTTCGCGCGGACTTAAAGGAACGACGGTGGGAGGTTTTTTGGATCCAAAATAATTGAGGGCATATTTTTCCGTTAGAAAACTGCTCAGCACAATCACACCGGCAAGGAAGGCAACCTCAAAAATAAATCTTAAGGCAGTGGAGTTGTGCCGATCGATAGGGGGCTCTTGCGGCGGAGCACGTGGCTTGTCAGGAGTGCGAGAACTTTTGGAGGTTCGAGGCATCTGAGTTCCGGAGAGAACTGTTTTAGCCGGACGAAGGCGATCAGCAGCAACTTTCCATTGGGCAACTGTTGATTGAACGCCTGTGTCTGGTGGTAAATTCGTCGAACCAAAAACCTCAATAGCTTCTACCTGACGAGAATTCAGGTTAAATGATGGCGACTGTAAATGATTCAAAAGTGTGTCATTCGATTGATGAGCTTGAATTGCGCCCTCGGGATATCCCAAGAAAAGGCCGCGCATGAGCCGGTCGCCTCGCTTAAAAAGATCGAATAAAAGTTCGGGTTTCTCGACTGAAGAATCTGTATAAAGTTGAACGATTGACCAAAGCTGTGGAAGATGAAATAAAAAGCGAAACGTAATTTCTCTTTGGATTTTTGCACCGTCTTTGGATTGCCAAGTCTGTACCGCGGACCACTGATAAAGATAGAGTTGATGCCGTTTTAGAATTTTCTCATAAGGTTTTGCAAATTCGCCAAGCGGCACAAATTTTTCCGGAGTCCATTCTACTTTTGGAGGCACTTGAGCAATTTCTTCCGGAACGGGCTGTTCAGGGACCACCGCAATAAGCGTTGCGGGTTTTCGTCCGGCCACAACGGCGCGAATGTTTTCGATTGTTTCCGCATCCGGCTTTTCTCCCGCAAGCAGCTTTTCAAAAAGAATCGCGTCCTCTTGCCTTCTCGTCTCGGCACGGGCGATGGGTTCACCGGGTAATGCATGTTCATCTTGAAGACTGACAGGCACATCCATAATTGAGGATTGTTCCATTAAGCGGCGCAGCTCAGCTATTTCTGTTTTCATTTGAATCATTTCATCGCCCACCGTTGTTTTCAGATTTTTCAATTCTGATGATTCATCAACAAATTTCAGTAAATCATTGACTAAGGCTTTCGCATTCTTCCATTCCTCCATCAGTGCTGCATCGTTTTTAAGAGCAGTTTCTCGATCCAAAACCATAAGTTTCCTTCGCGCTTCCATAATGTGACCTTCGAAATCTCGTGCCGCACCTGAGCTCATCGAAGGTATCGATTGGTAGATACGTTCTTCCATCATGGCATGTGTTTTTTTAACCCTATTCCCCCCAACCCAAGATCTGATCTTTCCGAGTAAATTCGTTTGCGCTAATTCCGATTTTAAAGGATCAACATGCCGATGTAAAATCACGCCTATTCGTCGAGAAAGCAAACTGGATAAATTTTTTAAAAGCTGCGCTTTTTGATCGAGCAGCGCTTCTGAGGGAGTTAATTGAAAATCATTTTGTCTAAGACGGAACAACGCCCCCATGCGCCCCCGTTCTTTCCGATACATCACACCAATCGAAACGGCGCCTCCGAGCGGTGCGGAAATACCAATCGATTCCGGATTTAATGTCCCGGCAATATATAAATAAAGCATCTTCCAGAGCTTTTTTGTGTCTGATGTCGCAGGTGAAATGATTGGGATTTCGCCGGGTTGAAGTTGCGAATATCTTTCGGCCAATCCTTGTACATGAAACATTCTTTCTAATTCGTCGATGGTCACTCTATAAGGTTTCAGACCGGCAGAAATTTTCTTGTCTGGATGAACGGCGAGCTTGTAGGGATAGCTGAATGTATCCGTCATCCTGATCACCAGCTGAGAAGCGCCTTCATGTTCAGAGTTAGGAACAAATATAAGTCTTCTTAAAGAAGCGTTTCCGCCGAAGTGTTCATTGATGAGAGCGTTAACCAAAATAAAAAGATAAATTTTCATCGATCCGAGATATTCGGCTTTTTCTTGATTGAAGAACTCAAAAATGCGCTCTTCATTCGCTCGTTCGCGACCCCATATTGATGTTTCAACGGGCCAGCGACCGATGAGGGGAACTGCATTTGCCCAACGAGGTGGTTTCGACAAACCGGTAACCACCCGCGCAAGGGCTGCATGATTGTCCCGCGTCTCGGCGCGCTTAGAATTAATCTGACTAGGGTTATAATTCTCCATATCAGCTCCAAACGGATGTGTATAGTAGTGCTGCCCGATTTGATTTTGGACATTACTGAGAATTTTTACGGCTAAAGCCGTTGTTTGAATGCGAAAATCCCGTTCCTCTTGCGGAATATGACTAAGGTTCTGAAGCACATCAAAAATTTTACGTACAGTACTGTGATAACCAATATCTTTGCTTTCTGGAAATTCATATCGTTGAATTACTCTGTCGGTCAAATCCTTTAACGTAACGGATGGAATTGTGTCACCAAATCCTAGATCTACTTCTAAAATTGTCTTACTGCCAATAAAACTCATGTCATAAGTGGTTGTGTGGACTCCCTTACCCGCGCTCATCTCAACTTGAACATCACCAATCTTTCCTTCAACATGAGCATAAGTTTCGGTACCGGGAGGCGCTCCATCATATCGAGCCAAAAATGTTTTGTCTGGATTCTCAACAAAATCCTTAAAGCTTTTTCCAAAATGTTGAATGGATAACTCGCCCATCGCAACTAAATGCACCATAATATCCATCATACCGATGCCGCCACCGCTAATTTCCGGTTTAAGAAGCCATTCACGCCCCGCTTCCACCGGCACATTTTCGATAGCCCTTCCTTTGACTGCACGAAGCTGTCCCAGATTTTTTTCTGTTAACATTTCGGCAGCGCGCAAGACTGCGGGATTATCCAAGAAAAACTCAATCGCAAATATTTTGGTTGGATTGGCTTGATATAAAGCATTAATACTCTCAATATGTCCAGGCAAACCAAGAGGCTTCTCCACAAATGCAGGGATATTATTTGCCATGGCCCACTCAAGAATTTCTTTATGACTATCTGGTCTTGTAACAATAAGAACCCCGTCTGGTTTGGTTTTAGGTGGTTCCGTGTAATAACGTGAATAGGGGAGGTTCAAATCATGGATCTTTTTCCATGCTTCTGCCTGTGGTTGGCGTCCTAAAACGTCAAGCTCCATATTGTACAAATCTTTATATTCATAAAATCCCTGTTGATACAATCTTGGTACAACCGCTCCTAGACCTCCGTAAACGAGAAGGATTTTCTTTTGAGATAAACTACCTTTTTTCGGAAGTTCAATATTGGAAATATTTACAATCGGCAATGCCCGAGTTTCCGAGCGAATAAATTTTCCAACAGATTCATCATAAATGGTCTCTGTTGGTGGAGCTGGCTCTCTAAGCCCTAATTCCTTGAATCCGCGAAATTGAATCGGCCTATTTGAAATCTTGAGCGGAGCATATCCTCTGAGCTCAATAGAATGTTCATCAAATTTTCCATAATCTTGACGTTTAAAAAAAGATTCCAATATATTGGGTTTTGAAGAAACGGCAATAAGAGTGCTTCCCGGGCCGCCTTGTCCCAAAGGCGTTATGGAAATGCCTTCTTTCCGCCCAGCTTGTATGACTTCTTTAGCATAATCGGAATAAGGGCTGATTTGAATGATATCCACTCCATATTTTTCATGGAGAGCTTTCAGTAACGGATGTGTTTGTAGTAATGCGGTGTATTTTCTTGCATATTCCGGCTGTTTTTCGGGAGGCAACATAGCTAAGCTAAGCCATTGCTGATGGAGTGCGTCACGAATGTCGACATGACGATTCATCACTTTAACAACCGTAGCCATATCCTTCTGCGCCAAAGCATTCATATATTCATCCGCATTGGTAATTAATTCCCTGAACAACGGCGCCGCTACAGGATCCTTATCTCGGATGAGATCTACCCACATTACAGTCATAAGACCTCGGTCCACTTTCTCCTTTTCTCTACCCGGCAATAAATGCATCATGTGTGCCTCAACGAATGGATAATCATCCGGTTGAAGGATGGGAAAAGAAAAACCCGAATAAGGATTAATAAGATTACCGTCTTGATCTTTTAATCCGGCTAACCAAATATGACGACTCACGCCTCCTGTCATAATCGCAAGAGAAGCCTGACCTCCGCTGAATCGTCCCACAAGTTCGTTTCCAAATTTGACACGTTCTGAAAGAATTTTTGCCTGACTCCAATCAGAACTAGAAAGCATGCTTGCAGCCGAAAACAGAACGTCGAGGAAAATATCAGACGTTTCCATTCCGCCACCGGCGGCAATGAGAGGTGAATGAACTAATGTGATGCGAACTCCGCGTAAGTTAAACATGTTTGAAAAAATATAAGCGGGCCCATCTTCATAACCACGCGGCAACTTACCATCAGGAGTTAGATTAACTTTTCCAACAACGGCATCATGAATTCCCAAGTCTGGAGCAACATATTCAACCGCATTTTCATTGTCTGAAGGTTCAAATCGGAACGTAACACTATATTCTCCAGTAACCGTTAACGACGAAGGCAATTCTCGTAATTTTTTCGCGCCAACAGGCGTGAGTGCCTTTTCATAATCAAAGAGATCAAGTTGTGTCCCCGGTCCGTCAAGCAAACGCAAGGGAGCTTCAATTTCAAGACTAATTCTCTGATCTTGAGCCCGTTTGAGAAGTGTTCTCACTTCTTCAATTGGTTTTGCCTCTGAAGTTTGAACAGCAGCTTTTGTTAATCCCTCTCTGGCTAAAATTGCTCCCGTTGGATCAAATAAATGTCCCTGAATTTTTTGACCTTCAACCAGCTGTGTAACCATTTTCGTACGTTCAACCACTTGATTCCATGCGATTGGATTTAATAGAATCATAGCAATGGCTGCTTCGAATTGAGTTGGATTTTCATGAAAGGCCTGCTCAAGTTTCTCTGCATCCATAAATGAGTAACCCTGAATTCCTTCTTCTTCTTTGTCCGGTTCCATCTTTTTTAATTCTTCTTCTTTTAAGTGATAAGTATAAACTGCGATAAATTCCCGATTTTCAATTTGGTCACTGACAGGAATATGAGCTTCGTTTACAATCTGGTTTCGATAATTATTTAATCGTTCTAATGCGCCGGCCGCAGATTCATTGAGAACGTAGGCGTAAAGAATGCGACTGATGGGATGAATTTTAAACAAGACGCGATCTGATATTTTTTCGAACTTCTGCTCTTCTTGTTCAAACTGTGCTTTTAATCGATTAAGTAATTGCTCTTCTTCCGAGGTCAGAGCTGTAAATTCGTATTGTTTGAGGTAACTTCGATGATCAAACTCCGGAAAATCTGGCTCTACAATTAACTGACTCAGGCGATCGTCTTCTATATCTTCTTCTTTTAGTTTCCATTCCTCTTTAAATTCTCTAACGACCGCCGGCTTTCCTTGCTTTTCATTCACATCCACACCACCGGTTGTCATCCAAGTTTTTGTTCCGGGAAATAAATAATTGTCCGTTCCCCTCTCTTGGAGAACAAGCTTTCCGTCCGGGCCAATACCTATAAGAAAAACGGAGGTTTGTGCTAATCCTTGTTGACGAGCATGACGCCGAGGAATTTGTTGCATCGTTCTCTCGCCCGTGTTCCAATCATAAATCATTGCCATGAGGGGAGATTCTAATTTTTCCCAGCTTGTGATTTTTAGGCGGAGCTTCAAAACCTGAAGATTCTTCTCAGCTTCTTGAGCCTCCACCGTTCCAGACTGATTCTTGATAATCAGCTCATACTGACCTTTCGCTTCTAGAAAAGTTTCTTCCGCTTCAATCGCCTTATTTTGGTTCAGAAGTTCTTCGCCTTTCCTGAAATCTTCATTCGCTTTTTCTAAAGCGCGCGTCTCGGCGCGGGCGGCGGGTTGCCCAGTTTTTAGACCCTCCTGAATTCGCGCAAGAATATTAGGTAGATCGTCTGGAAATTCTCGCTGGAGCTCGGAATAAATATCTGTCGCGTCAGGACTCACCTTCGTCAAATCAAGAGCTTTGATTTGATTTAATAAGTCAGGATTGTCTCGGATGATTGAAATGTATTCCTGGATGCGTTCTTGAAGCGACAAGTTGGCTCTCGCTTCACGGGCCACTCTTTCTTTTAAAACGATGGGTGAAGTTTTATTGATTAATACGATCGATGCCGAAAGGTTGGAGGAACGAACCGCATTCACACGGTCAAGCAGTTGGGCTATTGATTTAGGTGTCACATCTTTCGTTTTCCAAAGCTGGCTGAGGCCGTCGGTGAAGACTTGGATTTTTTGCTTGAGCAGAGATTCGATTTTTTCAAAGTACACATTGAAGAAGGAATTAAGCTCCCGGTCCAATGCTTTTCGGATTTCTTCTTCAGTCATCCGTTTCCGGCCGTTCGCCTCGAGCGGACTTCCCTTTTCAAATTCTTTCCTGAGCGCCTGAACCAAAGCATCCACATATTTCGTATAAGAACCGGCTTCAGTGATTCTTCCTTCAGCAATCGAATTTTGAATGATCCGGTCGCGCCACCTTTTGAGGTTTGGAGTCAGATCTTCTTCTTTGAGCGAAGCCGCGAGTTTCGAAGCGTAGTCTTGAGCCAGCGCATCCCAAAGACTCCCGTTGAAATAGTTCATGAAAGAACGTTTGTCTTCCATCGCATTTAAATAAACAGAGCGTTCGGTAAATTGATTGATTTTAGGAGAGATGAGAATAAAGGGAGTATTGGACTCTTTTAATTGATTCATAATCCCTGAGACGTGAAAACCACCGGTGGATACTAAAACCACTTTGGCTTTTTCTTTTTTAATTATGTTTGAAATATTTTTGAACAGGACTTTGTCGCGTTCATCTGCAAGTTGATAGAAGAGATAGTGAGGAGTGAAGAGAGAATCGAGCGACATCATGTCATCCTGAGGCGCAGCCGAAGGATCTGCATGTAGATTCTTCGCAGAGCTTGCCCTCGAGGCTGGCAGATTCTTCGCTTTGCTCAGTCCTGATTCTCCCTTAATTTCATTGGAAGTCAGGGCAGTCCCGTGGGACAGAATGACAGCCGAAGGGCTCAGAATGACAGAAACTTTCTTATCCTTTATGAACTCCCATTCTTCCGGAAGAATCTCAAGCTTTGAAAACTGACGCAGAAGATAAACAGAATGTTCGTCGCTTAAAAGTTTTTTGCCCGGCTCCGTCTCCGGCAATTTGTTTCGCAGCTCTTGCTCCAATTTTTTGAGCTCTTCGAATATCTGTGTGCCTTTGATGGAGGAAATGGTTTGAGCGTGACGGGCAGCGGGCTTTAAAATTTCCGGAGTCTCAAAGAAAAAATTCGTTTCCTTCGCTACTTTCTCCAAATGCTGGACCAGCGCCCCCTGACCCAAATGGCCGATCCGGTGCATTTGAATCATTTGGTTGATTTCCATTTGCTTAGACTTTGGAAGTTTGGGGAGCGCCTTCTTTTGGAACGTCTGAATCATCTGAGTCGTAGCCGCATCTACATCTTCATTCTTAAAACGCTTTTCATTTTGCTCAGCATTCAGAATTTTGGAAAGTTCGGGATAAGCATCAATCATGGGTAGGGGCGAGGTCGCCTCGCCCTTCATATGAGACGGGCGGGGAAACCCCGCCCCTACCTGTTCGTACAATTCGCGCAAGAATTTCGCGTATTCCATTAAATCGATTCCTTCTTTTTGGAATGACTCACTTTTCTCCCTGAATTTTAAAGAATTCTCGTTTAAGACTGATTTCGCCTTTCGATTCAGTTCTTGTTGGATGGTATCTAAACGGCGGGAAATTTCAGGTTCTTTGCCAATTGCTTCCAAAAATGATTTCTTGTTTTGATCGTAAAGCGCTTGATTTTCAATTCCGTAATACTCCGTATCGTATTGATCGAATAGAATGGATGCGGTTTCACCGCCTGAGAGATCACCTTTTTTAAGATAATCGTTGAGTAATTTCTCTTTTAGTTCTTTGTCCGGAAAAGATTTAAAGAACAGGTTATCAAGCTTGCCCTCGCCGCCTTCCAGTAAAACCAGGGGCAAATTTAATTCCTTCTGAAAATAAGCAATGAGGTTTTGAGTGTTGCGTTCTGAATCCAGATTGGAGTGGGCATTTTGGACGTAAATGATTAATTGGTCATTGCCTTTCTCAGGCCAAAACCGCTTTTGAATGGTTCCCATGCTTTCCGGAATCGCGAGGGATTCGGCAATTTTGGCAAGGTCTAGATTCTTGGAAAGAGGAACCGTCGATGAAGGGACAATTTGTGCGTAACTAAAGGTTGGATTAAAGGTATTTAAAAGAGTGAAAGAAGAGAGTACAAAAAAAGCGATGGCTTTGGTCGTATAACTGTAACCATATTTTCCTGTGCTTTTTTTCACGGTGAATTGAACCGGTTTTTAGGGTCTTAGAAAGTATACCTGTAAGAAACCGCGCCTACAATATATAAGATGGGAAAAGATTAGGAGAAAAAGAGCTTATTTTTAATGACGGAAATAAGGAGAAAATAGACCCAAAAAACTGACTTAACTTCGTTAAGAAAGACAGGATAAGGAGATGAGTGAAATTAGCCGCAAAGCAGGTGGGCAAAACAGGCAGCGTTAAAACCTGAGTCAATATTGACTACTGCGACTCCCTGCGCACAGGTATTCAGCATCGTCAAAAGAGGCGTAATTCCCTTGAACCCGGCCCCGTAACCGACGCTGGTGGGAACAGCAATGATGGGTTTTGAAATTAAACCGGCCAAAACACTCGGAAGCGCACCTTCCATTCCGGCAATGCAAATCACCGCATCCGCAGACTCAATTTCTTTAATATGGTCCAAAAGCCGGTGGAGTCCAGCAACTCCCAGATCATAAAAGGTATTCACCTTTCGCCCGACCGTCTCTAACGTAATTTTGGCTTCTTCTGCAACAGGAATATCGCTGGTACCGGCCGTGACAATCGCGACCACCCCCATCCTAGCCTTCCCCCATCGAGGGGGAAGGAAATGTTTTCCATTTTTTTCTGGAACGATAAGTCTCCCCCCCTCTTGTGGGGGAGGATTTCCGCCAGAATACGTGGTGGGTCCGCCGATCTGTTTGGCGGAAAGGTGGGAGGATACATAAGCAATGGAAGCTACTTTTGAATAATGCAATTTTGGAAATCGCTTTTTTAATTTTCTAAATTGGTGTTCTTCGAGACGCGTGACCAAAAGCGGATGCTTTTTCCGAATGAGAGCGGCCATTATTTTTTTAAGTTGTGCGGCAGTTTTTCCGGGGGCATAAACCACTTCCGGGAGGTTTTTTCTAAGCGGCCGGTGATGATCGATTTTAGCGAAGTGAAGCGTCTCGTAGGAAAGATGTCTTAATTTTTCGTATGCCTTCTGAGGAGAAATTTTACTTTTAGAAACTTGGAGAAGGATATTTTGGATCGCTTGTTTCGTGTACATGAATCAGATATCTTTACCGCCCAGTTTCCTGCCGACTTTGGCAAAAAAAACCAAGATAAAAAGCGCAATCACACAGGCAATGACCGCGGCGTGAAAATAACCTAAGCCGCAGGCTAAACCAACGCCTGCCGCAGTCCACAAACCGGCTGCCGTGGTCAATCCCACAACGCCCGTCTTTGAACGAATGATCGTTCCGGCGCCTAGAAAGCCAATTCCAGTGACGACTTGTGCTGCGATCCGCCCGGGATCTACATTAACAACATTGTGATAAAGATTAAAAATTTCAATGGAAACCAGCATGATTAAGGCTGAACCCAAAGACACGAGACAATGAGTTCGTAAACCTGCTTCCTTGCCGTGGAGTTCCCGCTCAAATCCGATCAACCCTCCCGCAAAAGCAGCGGCCCCTAAGCGAATAAAAATTTCAAGATCGTCCATTCGTCTCCTCTCCGATCCTCAAAGATGGATCTGCCGTCATTTGATATTCTGAATGTTTCCCTTTTTTAAAAAGCGAATAACCTAACCGAGCGATCATGGCCGCATTGTCTGTCGTCAATTCAAAAGGTGGAATCAGAAGATTGATTCTGTTCATTCCGGCCTCTTCCTGAAAAAGCTGCCTCAATCTTGAATTAGCGCTCACGCCGCCGCCCACAACGATATTCTTCATTTTTTCTGTCTCACAAGCAAGAATTGTTTTATCCACGATCCAGCGGATAACGGTTTCCTGAAAACTCGCGCAGAGATCCGCAACAAAATTTTCCTCCCCCCTTGTTCGCCAGAAAGCGTTGGCGCAATCCGTCCCAAAACGCTTTTCCGCCGGAGGACGGAGCCGTCGATTTTTGTGCGGAGTGGACGAATCTCGCCGCGTTTTGTGGCGGATGGGGGAGGATAAAGGTGGGGGGATCATTTCGGAATCTACCCCCATCCTAACCTTCCCCCATAAAGGGGGAAGGAATTTCTTTTGTTCACACAGCCGCAACACAGCCGTTTTGATTCCGCTAAAACTGAAATCAAATTTTCCGTCTTGTTTCGGTTTGGTAAAAGAAAACGCCTTGGAATTTCCCTTCTGCGCCAAGCGGTCAATGAGGGGGCCTCCCGGATATCCCAATCCCAAAATTTTGGCCACTTTGTCGTAGGCCTCACCGATGGCGTCATCAATGGTCTCGCCCAACAATTCATAACGGTTCCGGCGGAAGCAAAGAATACTGGCATGGCCGCCTGAGACAATCAATCCGATAAAGGAAGCGGGTTTTGGATGTGAAATAAAATTAGCTTCGAGATGAGCTTCGATGTGATTCACGCCAATCAAAGGAACGCCGATTGAAAAGCTAAGCGCTTTCGCAAATGAAACGCCGATAAAAATAGAACCGATCAGCCCCGGGCCGCGCGTGACCGCAATCAAATCAATTTGATTTTGATCAATGTCCGCCTCATCAAGTGCTTGCTGATAAACATAATCAATCGCCTCCAAACAGTGGCGGGATGCAATTTCCGGAACGATTCCTCCAAAAGCCTTATGCTTGGCTAAGCTTGAAGTAACCACATTGGCCAAAATTTGGCGGTCATTTTTTAAGACCGCACAGGCGGTTTCGTCACAGGAAGTTTCAATACCGAGTGTGTACATATTTCTCATGCAACACCAACCCCCATCCTAACCTTCCCCCGTTAAGGGGGAAGGAATTTCTTTTTTCATCGTCATCCTCCCCCCTTGTGGGGGAGGACTCAGGCGGGGGGTCATATTTAAAAGTTTTCCCAAACTTACAATCTCATATCCTTCAGCTTCCAGTTTCGGAATCGAATCTTTAATCGCTTGTAATGTATTTTTCCGAATATGCCCAATCGCGACGGCTTGTCCTTTTTCTGTCGCAATCTGCGCCGTTTCCTTAATTCGCTCCAAAATGGAATCATACTTATCTTCGTTGTCTAAAAATACATTGCGCTTAAGCGTCGGGATTCCCAAGGCAAATGTCACGCGATGAGCGACTGATTGAGGATGCGTCATGCTGTCTAAGAACAATAATTTTTTTTCTTTAAGTTCTTTCGCGATAATATACATCACTCTCCTGTCCCTTGTGGCATGAGAACCCATATGATTATTGATCCCGATCGCATCCGGCACGGTCAATAAATTTTCCTCTAAAATGCGCTGAATCTGTTCTACGGTCATATCCGTCTTAATCAAACCGGGGCCGGGATCTTGAATTTTACTTTCAGGTTCGAGCGGCTGATGAAGAATGATTTCGAAGCCGTATTTTTTTCCCTCTTCCGAAAAATATTTCGAATAAGGAAGCTGCGGCAAAATCGCGAGGGTCAAAGGATGACTGATCGAAAATAAAAATTCCGCCTGACGTTTATTATATCCAAGGTCATCAATGACAAAAACGATTCTCGGTTTATTTGTCACGTCATTGCGAGGGAGCACCAGTTGTTTGAGCGGCGGATGGCCGCTTGGTCTTCCGGTGCCGGACGGTCGGTCCGGCGAAGCGACCAAAGCAATCTCAGAGCTCAGGATTGCTTCGTCGGCCTTACGGCCTCCTCGCAATGACATTAACTTAATTTCATCCGCCGGTGGGACTAAAGATGCTTCGTTTGAAACCGGCGTGATTTTTACGGTCCTTTTCTGTTTCATCGCTAAAACGGGGCGAACGGATTCAGATTTAGCCGTTTTTGATTCTTTAACTTGAGCGTGAAAAATAATATTTGGTTTTACCAATAGATATCCGAATCCCGCACCAATTCCAAGCATGACTGCGATGATCCAAACGATGGGGTAATCTTGAAAGAACTTTTTGATTGGATTTATTTTTTTCATAAAAATATGTCATTCCCGCATGCTTTTACGCTCGCGCTCAATGCAGGCGCCAATGCGCCAGTACTCATCGTGGCAACTTTGACACATTTTCGGAGAAGAACGTCCTGTTCTTCCCGAAAAGTGCTCGGGAGGAACTTGATATTCCTCTCCGAAAACGTGGCGGGAATCTAAAGGGGACCCCCGACTAAAACGTTCGGGGATGACATTTTAATTGGAGAGTTTCTTGGACAAAATGTCATTGATCAGCTTTGGATTGGCCTTTCCCTTGGTTTCTTTCATCACCTGACCGACCAAAAATCCAATAGCCTGCGCTTTTCCCGCGCGAACTTCATCCGCTGTTTTTGGATTCGCTTGAATCACACGATCCGCAATCTCTTCAAGTAATTTGGTATCCGTCACTTGAACTAAGCCTTTTTCTTTCACGATGGTTTCTGCGGACTTTCCGGTTTCTAACATTTCCGGAAGCACTTCTTTTGCAATTTTTCCACTGATCGTATTATTTTCAATCAGACGAATGAGCCCAGCCAAATCTTTGGGCCCAACTTTCGATTCCCGTAAAGACAATTTTCGAGCATTTAATTCGCCCAATAACTCCGATTGAATCCAGTTGCTGCTTAACTTCGCGCTGATTCTCTCATTCATACAGGCTTCAAAATAATCGCCCAATGGTTTATCGCTCACGAGCACATACGCGTCATAACCCGACAATTCAAATTGTTTTTTAAACCGCTGGATGCGCGCCTGCGGCAGTTCGGGAAGAGATTTCTTAATTTGTTCTATTTGTTTGCTTGAAACCGTAAACGGAACCAAATCGGGTTCCGGAAAATAACGGTAATCGTGAGCGTGCTCTTTGGATCTCATGCTAAACGTTTGAGATTTGGATTCATTCCAGAGTCGGGTTTCCTGGGCAATGCGTTCTCCGGCTTGGGTCGCCTCAACCTGACGTTTGATTTCATAAGCAACCGCCTTCTGCACGGCTCGAAATGAATTCATATTTTTGACTTCGACCTTGATTCCGAATTTGGAATCGCCTTTCTCTCGAACGGATATATTCGCATCGCATCTTAAACTGCCCTGTTCCATATTGCAGTCGCTGACATCCAAATACTGCAGGATCGATTTAAGACCCGTCAAATATTGAAATGCTTCATCAGGGGAACGCAAATCCGGTTCTGAAACAATTTCAAGAAGCGGAACTCCTGCCCGGTTATAATCCACCCAGCTTCCGTCCCGGACTCCTTCATGAAGCAGCTTGCCGGCGTCTTCTTCAAGATGGGCCCGGGTAATTTCGATTTTTTTTGGAATTAATTGATTCCCTTTTGGAACTTCCCCCCCACCTTGATCCTCCCCCGCAAGGGGGGAGGAAACATGAGAAATACCAGCATTCCCTTTAATAGCAGACTTCCCTTCCCCCCTCTGTGGGGGAAGGCTAGGATGGGGGGGGACTTCAATTACCAAATGTCCTTTTGACGCCACCGGCATATCGTATTGTGAAATTTGGTATGCCTTGGGCAGATCGGGGTAAAAATAATTTTTGCGGTCGAATTTAATCCGGTTTGATACGGTGCATTCCAAAGCAAGCCCTACTTTGATTGCGAGCTCAAGCGCTCTCTGATTAAGCACGGGAAGTGAACCGGGTAAACCCAAACACACCGGACAGGTATTAGAATTGGGTTCGGCGCCAAATTCGGTAGAACAGCCGCAAAAAATTTTACTCTGCGTTTTAAGCTGAACGTGGACCTCAAGTCCAATAACGGGTTCGTATTCACTCATAAGCTTGGCCGCCTTTCATGCCAATTCGTAGCGGCTTCATAAGCGGACGCGGCTCTGAAAAGCGTGCCTTCCTCAAAAGGTTTTGCGGTAAGCTGCATCCCGATCGGGAGATCTTTGGAACTAAAACCGCACGGAACGCTCATTGCCGGTACTCCCGCCAGATTGGCTGAAATCGTATAAATATCTGACAAATACATTGAAAGCGGATCATTTAATTTTTCCGCGATTTTAAAAGGAGGCGTCGGTGCGGTCGGGCCCAAAATGACATCCACTTTTTTGAAAGCCTCGTCAAAATCCTGTTTGATCAAAGTCCTTACTTTTAACCCTTTCAAATAATAAGCATCATAGTAGCCAGCCGAAAGGACAAAGGTGCCGAGCAAAATTCGTCTTTTCGCTTCATCGCCAAAACCCTGATTGCGCGTTTCAAAATACATCTCTTTTAAATTTTGACTTTCCGCGCGGAAGCCATACTGAACGCCATCAAAGCGGCCAAGATTGGAACTGGCTTCGGCCACAGCCACAATATAATAAACCGCAACCGCATATTTCATGTGCGGAAGGCTGACCTCAACAACAGCCGCTCCGAGATCTTGGAAAATCTGGACGGCCTGCTTAACCGCTTTTTCCACTTCAGGATCAAGGCCCTTTACAAAATATTCTTTCGGAAGGCCAATTTTTAAACCTTTCACGTCTTTGCCCAAGAAAGTTGCGTAATCCGGCACGGGAACATCGGCAGAAGTAGAATCGCGTTCATCATGCCCGGCCAGAACATTCAAAAGAATCGCGGAATCTTCGACGGTTTTTGTAAGGGGCCCAATTTGATCCAAGCTCGATCCAAATGCAATCAGTCCATAACGCGAAACCCGGCCGTAGGTTGGTTTGAGTCCGACAACGCCGCAAAAACTGGCAGGCTGACGGATTGATCCGCCGGTATCACTACCCAATGCGGCGATCGCAAGACCGCCGGCAACAGCAGCGGCGGATCCGCCGCTTGAACCGCCGGGCACGTAATTTAAATTCCAGGGATTGTGAGTTGGGCCGTAACACGATGTTTCACAGGAAGACCCAAAAGCGAATTCATCCATGTTGCACTTTCCGAAAATATAAGCGCCCGCTTGTTTTAATTTCCGGACCACCGTGGCATCATACGGCGGAACAAACCCTTTTAAGATTTTAGAGGCACAGGTGGTTTCCCAGCCGGTCGTCACAATGTTGTCTTTGATTGAAATCGGAATTCCGAAAAGAATCCCCCCACCTTTATCCTCTCCCGCAAGAGGGGAGGAGATATGAGATATGGTCGACTTTCCTTCCCCCCTTTGTGGGGGAAGGTTAGGATGGGGGGTAAAATTAATATACGCTTTTATTTTTGGATCGACTGCTTGGACGCGTTTGGAAAGAGACTCGCGAAGCTCTGATTGTTTGGCCGGGTTTTGGGCGATTAATTCTTTGGCTTGTTTTAACGTCAATTCGTAAAGTTCCATCCTAAACGCCTTCGATGATTTTGGGAACTTTAAAGAAATTGGACTCCCGTTTGGGAGCGTGGTTCAAAACAGCGTCACGAATATTAGTTTTGCGGACCTCATCTTTGCGAAAAACATTTTCCAAGGGAAGTACATGACTCGTCGGAGGAACAGATTCGGTATTGAGCTCTTTCAACTGATCCACATAGGCCAGGATCGATTCAAGATCCTGGGCCAGTTTTTCCCGTTCAACGGATTTTAGATTGAGCCGGGCGAGTTCTGCCGTTTGATCGATATTGATCTTTTGAGACATGACTTAAGTCCTTGAAATAGAAGAAGATATTAGCATTTCGGAAACAATTCCGCAAGACGGATAAAATCCTTCAGCATTAATTCCTCAGCCCTTGTTTTTTCGTCAATCCCGGCGGCGGCCAAAAGCGCTTTGATACTTTCTTTTGTCATTTTTGTCTGCCCGGTTCCGGCGGAAAAACCGTCTGTGAGCGCGTTGGAAATATTTTTTCTCCGTTTACCGAAACCATGCTTGATCAAATCAAAGAGCACTGCTTCATCCACCTGTGAGGGCAATTTCCCGCGGAACACCAATTCCATAACCGTGGAATCCACCTTCGGTTTCGGAGAAAAACAGTTTCTGGATATTTCAAAAACCCGTTTGACGTCACAATAAAACCGGACCAGCAAAGAAAGCCGTCCGTAAGCTTTGGTCGCCGGCTGGGCAAAAATGCGGTCGGCAATTTCCCGTTGTACGGTTAAATAAGCAGAATCAATCATTTTCCGGTAACCGATGAGGTAAAGCAGAATGGCCGAGGTAATGTAGTAAGGAATATTTCCCGCAATTTTCAATTTCTCTTTGCCTGATCCGAATTTCGCAAGATTAATCTTGAGAATATCGTTGTGAATCAGCGTTAAGTTTTCGTAATCCGATTCCAGTTCCCCTTTCAAAATTTCAATGAATCGTGGGTCTTGCTCAACAGCAATAACACGTGCGCCGGCGGCTAACAAAAGTTCGGTAATGGCCCCAAGACCGGGACCGATTTCAAGAATGGTTTCACCCGGTTTCGGATTGACGGCGGCGGCAAATTTTCGCTGGATGTTCTCATCAATCAAAAGATGCTGTCCGCGAATGCCTCTGACCGAAAGTTCATACTTCTTGAGTAATTGAATTTGATGCATGATGTATTGTCATCCTGAGCGGAGGCACTCAGGGTAAACTCCGCAAAGGATCTACTTATAGATTCTTCGCCGGACCGATCGTCGCACCGGAAGACCAAGCGGCCATCCGCCGCTCAAACAACCGGCGGCCTTAGGCCTGATTCTCATTAAATCATCGATTGGAAGTCAGGACAGTCCCCGCGGGACAGAATGACCGGTTTTGTAAGATTGAATTTTCAAAAAAGTCCAACTTCCAATGACAATATACGGAAGAATAAAGTACAAACCATACGGGTAAAGCGGAAAAATAAGGCGGTCGTACATGATCAAATAATTGTCCATCGCTCCGACCCATGCTAACAGATGCACAGCCAGAAAAATATAGATGAATTGTCGTCCCGGGACGACAATTTGCTTCCGAAGCTCAAAAATTTCCCAGGTACTGAGCACACCATAAAATTGAAAAAAGACAATATACAAAGGATAAAGCGCCGCCGGCTTCGGGTAATGGTAGTAGGTTCGAAAAACGTTCTCACCTGTAAACAAATCGGTAAACGTGTTGAGAAGGATAAACGCCGAAAATAGTCCGTAGCCGATCCACAGCAAACGCCGGCTTGAATTTCCAGTCCACATTAGAGAAAAATGATAATAAACAATCGGAACTGAAATGCATCCGATGTGAAGCCACCAGCCCCAAGTACGGCCCGATATTCTTTCAATAATCGGAAATTGAAATCCAACAAAAAAAGTCCAGAAGGCGACGCTTAACCAAAAAAAACCGAAATAGCGCTGAGTTCCGGGCTTGAAAATGAAATAAAGGGCGGCGAGTAAAGAGAGAAAAAAAACAAGTACAGCCGAAAAAATGAAATGATTCACCCTACCACCTGATTTACAAGAACGCGCAACAAATGTGTATGGGCGCATTCTGGGGATTTTTCGAATCCTCGCCGCTTGTGGCGAGAAAAGCAGGTGGTTGGGATCATCCCACCACCTGCTTTCCTGCCGAAGGCAGATTTTTATAATATCTTGAATTAAATGAAAATTGGCCAATTGAGCCAAAAGCAGATGGTGGGATCATTCTTCTAAGAAGACGACTTCATTCTTTCGCGAAGCGACGAGCGTTTGAATTCTCCGTCTGTAGAGGTGTATTCAAGAATGGATTTACAAAAAGGTTCTGGAATGGGAATGAAATTTCCTTTGTAATCATCAAAAGTCAACTTTTGCCAACCTTCGTAAATGAGATCGTCTTCGGTGTTCCGATACATCTTAAAAATTAAATCAAAACTACATTTTTTTAAATTGGCAGTCTGAAGCTTGATGATCACCAGGTCACCGAAAGAAGCGTGGTGCTTAAAACGGGAATGTTCTTCCACCGTAATCATATTGGCGCTGCCCGACATGACCAGCTTCATGACTTCTTTCCACGTTGGGAAAGCCTTCATAAAGAATTCTTCACGAGCCTCTCCCTGCCATTTCACAAAATTGGCAAAATAAACCACTCCGCCCATGGCATTGGTCTCGTGCAAGTGAACCGTATGTTTATAGATAAATTCTTTTCCGGCCATGTGAGAGATCTCCTTAAGGGTGTATATTGTAACTTGAAACCGAGTGTTCTCAAAACATTTACTTCATTTTAAGGAGATCCAGAGACAATTTTTGATCTTCCTATTGACATTTCCAGTTAAAATAGTTAAATTCATATTAATTCTATAGGATTACTAGGTTATGAAAATCACAAAGAAAAGTGAATACGCTCTTGAGGCTTTGCTGGACCTTGCGTTTGGCTATGGAGAAAAACCGCTTTCCCTTCGGGAACTCTCAGCCAAAAATCGGATATCCTATAAATTTTTAGAGCAAATTATGATTGTTTTAAAACGAAATGATTTTGTGGAAAGCGCAAAGGGCAAATTCGGCGGCTATTCTCTTGCGCGGTCTCCGAAAGATATTACGCTCGGCGAAGTGATCAGAGCAATTGAAGGTTCTCTTTCTCCGCTCGCAACAACACCCGAAATCAAAAAACGCACAAAAGAAGACAAGCATCCCGGTCTTTATTTTACGTTTCTTGAAATGAGAAATGCGATCGCTGATATTCTAGATCAAAAAACATTGGCTGATGTTTGCGACAAATCGCTGGAATTGGGCGGTTCTAAATCAACTTATCAAATGTATTATATCTAAATTCAAGGAAAACAAATGAAACGAACTCCCGCTTCTATTATTTTTTTATTAAGCATGATCATGTTCTTTGGCAACACGCCAGTATTTGCTTCTGCAACTAAAATTCGCGCCGCTCATTTTCAGAATGTCACTCATGCACCTGTTTTAATTGCGAGAGCGACTCATCATTTTGAAAAATTGTTTGGAGAAAGCGTGAAAATCGATTGGAAAACATTTAATGCAGGTCCGGAAGCGGTTGAGGCCTTGTTTGCGGGAGAAATCGATATTCTCTATGTCGGACCCAATCCCGCAATCAATGGTTTCATTCGCTCAAGAGGCGAGGCGCTGCGGGTCATTGCGGGAGTCGCAAGCGGCGGCAGCGGATTTGTTGTCCGAAATGGATCAGGCATAGAAAAATTTGAAGACATTCGCGGCAAACGAGTATCTTCTCCGCAAAAAGGCAACGGTCAGGATACCGCCCTTCTCTATCTTATGTCTCAAAAAAATATCACTCCGAAAAATCAGGGCGGTGATGTCGAACTTTTTAATATCTCAGGAGGAGACCAAATTACGGCTCTCTCAAGAAATCAGGTCGATGCAATCTGGACGGTGGAACCGTGGGTGTCTAGACTCGTTTCTGAAGCAAACGGGAAAATCCTCTTTGAAGAGAAGGAACTTTGGCCGGATGGTAAATATGCAACTACGCTATTGGTTGTCCGGAAAAAATTTGCGGACGAACATCCTGACTTAGTTCAAAAGTGGGTCAAGGCTCACATGGACATCATGAATTGGGTAGATAAAAATTTGAGTGAAGCTAAGAGCCTTTTTAATCAAGAATTGAAGCGCGAATCGGGAAAGGAATTGCCTCCTGATTATTTGGATCGTTCGTTTGGTAGAATCACGTTCACTTATGAACCCATGAAGGAACAAGTCTTGGAATCAGCCAAACATGCCTTTGTTGTTGGTTATCTTGGAAAAAGTGAATTTAATCTGGATGAGCTGTATGATCTTTCTTTTTTAAATCAGGCAAAAAATGACAAGCGGTAAATCGTCCGAAATTCGCGTTTCTATCGAATCCATTACCAAAACTTTTCAAGCGGCTCAGGGACCCGTTTTGGCATTGGATGAAATTTCGCTTCAAATCAAACCGGGTGAATTTATTTGCTTTGTTGGTCCATCTGGCTGTGGCAAAACAACGCTTCTGAATATGATCGCCGGATTGGAGCAACCCAGTAAAGGCAAAATCAAGCAAGATGGACAACTCATTAGTGGTCCCGGAATCAGCCGCGTCGTCATTTTTCAGGAAGCGGCTCTCTTTCCATGGCTCAATGTCATTCAAAATGTTGAATTTGGACTGGTGGGCCGAATGGACGCCAAAAAACGAAGAGAAATCGCCAAAACATTTCTTCATTTGGTCCATCTTGGAAAATTTGAAAAAGCTTACCCTCATCAATTATCAGGCGGAATGAAAAGCAGAGTTGCAATCGCGCGGGCTTTGGTTTTGAATCCATCCATTTTACTAATGGATGAACCCTTCGCCGCTTTGGATGCTCAAACGCGCGGACTTTTGCATGAAGAACTCCAAGATATCTCTCAAAAAACAAAACAGACCATTATTTTCGTAACTCATAATGCGCGTGAAGCGGTGCGGTTAGCTGATCGTGTCCTTATTTTCACGGCGCGGCCCGGAAAAATAAAAGCTGAAATCCCCATTGAAGTGCCAAAACCAAGAGATCTCACTGATCCTGATTGGCCTACGTCCTATATTAGAAAAATAGAAAGTTTACTCAGAGAAGAAATCGAAAAAGTACTCAAAGAAGAGGTTGATGATGAGTGGACTCTTAAGAAGGCTGATCTTTTACGGCCTGCTGGTCTTGATTTGGGAAGCGGTATCTAGGTCAGGTATCTGGCCACCGTACCTCTTCCCTGCTCCAAGCGATGTCATGAAAGCGTTTGTTTGGGGATTTCAGGACCGATCATTCTTAACCGCAGCGGCCGTCAGCGTTCAAAGAATTGTGATCGGTTATTTAATTTCGGTTTTTTTGGGCGTGGCCCTAGGACTTTTGATCGGCCGATTTAAAATTCTGGATGAAACTTTGGGGTCCTTAATGTTGGGCCTTCAAGTGTTACCGAGTATTTGTTGGCTTCCACTCGCTATTTTATGGTTCGGTTTAAGCGAACAAGCGATTCAATTTGTGGTTGTGATGGGAGCCTTTCTTTCGATTGCCATTGCCACAGATAGCGGAATCCGGAATATTTCGCCGATTTATGTCCGTGCCGCAAAAACCATGGGGGTCCAAGGATTTGCTCTTTACCGGCGCGTCATTGTACCTGCCGCCTTGCCTTCCATTATCACAGGCATGAAATTGGGATGGTCCTTCGCATGGCGTTCACTGATGGCGGGAGAATTACTTTTTGTCAGCGTCGGACTGGGACAACTCCTTCAAACCGGACGCGAACTGCATGACATCGCTCAAGTTGTGGCAGTCATGATGATGATCGCAGCGATCGGACTTGTCTTTGACCGCTTGATCTTTGCTGAATTGGAAAAACGAATAAGATTGAAGTGGGGAGTTTGAGCTTTAACCCTTAAGAACGTTTGCCGCCTGCTCGCCTTTCGGTCCACTAATAATATCGAATGTAACCGAATCGCCTTCGTTTAAACTTTTATATCCTTCACCCTGAATGGCAGAATAATGAACGAATACGTCGCTGTTTCCATTTTCAGGCGTGATAAATCCAAAACCTTTTTGATTGTTAAACCATTTCACTTTACCATTTGCCATGCTGTTTTTTCCTTTCTACGTTTCAGGTCGACTAGCGTCAACCCTTGCCAAAACCGAAACTTCAGTATAAGTTTCGGCCATAATGGGCAAAATAATAAGCAAATTTTCAAAAAAAATCCATTACAATTTCCGCCCAGACCGCATGACCTAGCCGGATTTCAGCTTTTTAACGGAAAAATTACGGAAGTAAATTTCGGATTGTGTTTGTGTATTGTCTGAATCAGACATAACGCCGACGGCGGATAATGGCCAACGGGGACGGCGGCCAAACAACTTTTGATAATCTTCAAGAAGATCTCTTTTCTCGCTTACCCATTCGTCAGACTTGCCGCTTTGAACCACCAGAATTCTGACATTCTTAAGAAACGGACTGTCGGATGAGGTGCCTTCCGGATAGCGATCATCCCAAACATACTGAATGACATCCGCGACAATAGGAGATCTGCCTTTGAAAATGGCGTAGACCCGCCCCGCAAAATCATTATCGGATTTATCAGCCAAGCGCTTGCTCTTTTTATGGGTTGGGAACTGAATGGCTTTCCATTCCCACGTTAGGAACGGACGATCTGATAGATTGATATTTACCTCTTGATAAAGCATGGAAGAATTTCCTTGGCTGAGAGCATGCAAACTGTCATTTTCAACTTGATAGGATGTGTGCGATTTAAAAACATGTTCTTTCCAAGATTGTTTCAAAGGTTCTTTGAGATCAATAGTTTTAAGCGTAACGAGGCTCGGATCTACGAGAGACTTAAGCGGAAACAAATGGCTGTCATGATGCGGCTGATTCAAGTACCAAAATAAAGCGAGCCCTGATAAAAAAACGAGCAGGGTTGCGGTCAGCCATTGAAAAGAAGATTTTTTCTGCGGTTCCGTTTCCTTGATTATTTTTTCTTCAGCAGGTTTCATATCGTCCTGAATTTCTTCATCCCTATCCATTGCCGCTATTGTACCGTTTAACGCAGTCCATGAATAGTGAGTTTACAAGTGCCGCCCCACTTTTCTCCCGGCTTTAAAACTTTAATGCCAGTTCCCTTCCAGCCTTTTGCATAAAGATTAAATCCGTTATTGACATGAGTCACGGGCTCGATGGCAACAAAATTCTTGGGCTTGTCGTTTGAATCTTGCGGGGCATAAATGACGGCATGCGTAAAAACAGGATCAAATTCATAATGAAGTTCAACTTTGGAACCTTTATAAATTAAACGAATCACGTTTTGAGTCAATTCCGTGTAACAATGATCAAGATTGGAATTGCCCAGAAATTTTTCTTTTCTCAGATCGGTTTCATTTGAAACAGGCACGGCCGGACCGGTGGGAATGCATTTGACATCGGGATAAACTTTCTCTGCGGGAAGAAGCAAAACGGCGTCCTCATCGCGCTCCGTTAAGCGGCGCTTAAAAAAAGGGTGAAAACCCATGCCAACCGGGACATTCACCTGATTCTTGTTCTCCATAAAAAGAGACAGGCTCAGACTGTTTTGTTTAAGTTCAAGGGTATGGTTGAACTTAAGTTTGAACGGAAAATTAAAATCCGGAAAATGGGTGGAATCTAAGGTTGCCACAAATTTCTCAGAGGATGCGATTTTGACGGTCCACGGCCGGTAACGGACATCCCCATGAATCGCGGTATTATCGGGAAAATTAACGCGGAGCTGATGACGCTTTCCCTCAAATTCAAAAAGGCCCTGTGGAATCCGATTGGACCACGGGGCCATCGTATACGAACCAAATTTAAACGGAGGTTCTTTGTCGGGAATTGGTTCAAGAAGATCCCGCCATTTTCCTTCAAAGAGAACGCGAAGCGTACGCCAGTAACAGCCCTGCTCGGGAAGCAGTGTAAGTTCTATTTGATCGTTCTTCAGTATCTGTGCCATAATTCACTTTACTGCAGAAGGCGGATTCTATCATGTTTTCAAAACGGACAAACTGGAATTTTTCGGAAAATAAATTATCGCTGCATTTGAAATCCCTGAAGCGCCAGGGCATTGCCATCATTGATCTTTCAGAGTCAAATCCAACTCACTGCAATTTCAAATATTTGACTGACGCTAAGCTGCTGGCACCTCTCAACCGACCTGCCAATTTGAATTACAATCCCTCACCGAAAGGAAAAAAAGAAGCACGGGATGCAATTCAGTCTTATTACCGAAATCAGCAAATCGAGATTGATTCCGAACGTATCTTTTTAACGGCCAGTACGAGCGAAGCCTATCATTACATCTTCCGCCTGATCACCAATCCAAATGACCGGATTTTGATTCCCCGGCCCAGCTATCCCCTGTTCAATTTTATCGCAGACTTAAATGATGTCGTGCTTGATCATTACGGGATCCGCTATGAACATGAAAAATGGAAAATCAATTTTAGAGAATCGGCTGGATCACTTGGTTCTGATACCAAAGCCATTATCGTTGTCCATCCGAACAATCCGACCGGATCATTTCTCAAGATCCATGAGGCTAAAGAATTAATTCAAACTGCGAAATTGAAATCGCTGGCCCTCATCTCGGATGAAGTTTTTTCTGACTATGGATTTCGCAAAGACGCTAACCGAATGACGAGCCTTGCAAATACAAAAGAAGTATTGACGTTCACGCTCGGAGGAATCTCAAAGTGTCTAGGACTTCCTCAAATGAAACTCTCCTGGATGATCTTAAACGGGCCGGAAAAAATGGTAAGCAAAGCCACCGAACGCTTGGAAGTCATTTCAGACACGTATCTTTCAGTCAATACGCCTTCCCAAGAAGCGCTGTCCTATTGGTTTTCATATAAAGATCAGATTCAGAACGAAATCAAAGAAAGAACCGGTGCGAATCGAACCTGGTTATCAAAAAAACTGCTTCATGACAAAACCGGAATTTCTTGTTTAGAACCTGAAGGTGGATGGTATGCGATTTTAAAATTGCCAAATTTCAAAAATGAAGAGGAATGGGCTTTTGAATTTTTGGAACAGGAACATGTGTTTGTTCATCCTGGATATTTTTTTGATTTTAATGAAGAACCTTACGTCGTCGTCAGCCTGCTGTCTGAATGTCCCCGGTTTCAAGAAGGATGTGAGCGTATAGTCAACCACATCTCCGCTTGTCATTCTAAGGCCGAAGGGCTCAGGATGACATCGTCTGTTCGATCAGATTGATTGAATTCGAAAATGCGGAGTAAAACGCTTTGTTCTGGTAAGCAATATCAAAAGCGGTTCCGTGATCGGGCGAAGTTCTCAAATACGGAAGTCCCAGCGTTATATTGACGCCGTCTTTAAAGGAAATCATTTTAAACGGCGCAAGACCTTGATCGTGATACATGGCGATTACGGCATCTAACCGGCCTTCATAGGCATCATGGAAAATTTGATCACCCGGTAATGGGCCTTCGACGCGAACGCCCTTCTTCATAGCCTTTTGAATGGCAGGAATAATCACGGTTTTTTCTTCACTTCCAAATTCACTTCCATGCGGATTTAACGCAGAAACGCCGATTTTCGGATTTTTTATTTTTAATTTTTGTTTTAAAAAAGCGTCAGTTAAAATAATTTTTGAAGTTAAACTTGCCGAATTCAAAGTCTGAGACACTTTCTTAAGCGGAACATGGATCGTCGCTAAGGTGACACGAAGCCGATCGCTGACAAACATCATTGCATAGTCTTTAACTTTCACGGTCCTGGCCAAATATTCGGTATGACCTGAAAATTTAGGTTCAATCAATCGTATAGCAAGCTTATGAATCGGGGCCGTCACGAGCCCTTGAATGAAGCCGTAAGCACCCTGATGCGCGGCAGCTTTCAAAGCGGAATAACTGAGGGCCGCATTCCACTTTGAAATTTTGCCTACGGAAAAGGGTTCATTCACAGGAAGATTGGCTTTAAAAATTTTTCTATAAAGTCCTTGTGCATAATGGGTTACATCAAATAAATTAATTTCGTTTTGCTTCAAAAACGAAGCTTCCAAAGAAGGGATAAGATGAGGTTCGAAGGGAATATTGAGCCGCTTACTTGCAAATCTAAAAACATCCCGGCTTCCAAGGACGAGGTAAATCGCTTTCCCGAATTGAATTTCACGAAGCGATTTCAGAATGATTTCCGGGCCAACCCCGCCGGGATCGCCCATGGTAATGGCAATAACGGGTTTCATCCCACCACCTGCTTTACAAGAGCGCACTTCTCAGCATACAAAGAGCACCCTTGTATTCTTAGAAGAATTTCGCGGCTTTCAGCCGCGAAGAAAGCAGATGGTGGGATCATGAAATTAGCGGATCGAAATGAAAGATTTTTTCTTAAGGTCGTCCATCCAGCCGATGAACCGTTCATGGGCTTTTTTGCGGAAGATCATATCGTTAATTTGATCTCGTACTTCTTCAAATGTTTTATTGGAAGCAGGATGCCTTTTCCCGACTTTAAAAATATGGTAGGCTTGCTCAGTTTCTAGAACGTCGGAAATGCTATTTTCGGGCAACGAGAAAAGAACTTTATCGATATCCGCAACTAAACTTCCATGTGAAATAAAACCCAAATATCCTTTTTCTTTCGCATTCGCATCTTCCGAATTTTGTTCGGCCGCCGCTTCAAAATTTTTTCCTCTTTTGAGATCGGCAATTAATTCACCTGCCTTGCGCTTAACGCCTTCGTCCATCATTCCTTTTCGGACGGCCTCGTCCCCTTTTCTGAGCGTAATACACCACAATTCAATTTGCTCTTTCTGAAAAAATTCTTCCGGATGATCCTTGAAGTATTGTTCAGCTTCGCCGGGGGAAACGATGACCCTTCCGCGGATGATTTCCTGATGAAGTTTGGAAATGGCAATTCGTTCTCTGAACCGCTTCTCGACATCAACCTGGCTGATTCCAGACACCTCGAGCTCCTTTTGAAACGAGGCCTTATCCGGAAATTGTTTTTTGAATTGATCCATTTCCTCCGCAAGTTCCTCGTCACTTACAACAATGCCCAGCTTCTGAGCTTCCTGGGCAACGAGACGGTCTTCAATCAATTGATTCAGAAGTTTTAACCTTAAGGATTCCAATTCACCCTGCAAATCAGGCCCTTTATAAGTATTTTTGATTTGTTCATAAATGGGCCGAAACAGCATGTCTAATTCACTTTGCGTGATGATTTCTTTGTTGACGACGGCGGCCACCCGGTCAACCAGTTGCTGCTGTTGTTCCGAAAAACCGACAGAGCTAAAGGAAAGAAATAAAAGGAGAATTAAAACAAATTTGCGTCTCATAAAGGTTTTAAGGGTATCATAGCTGGTTTATTTTTTCAATCCTACAAACTGTTTGGCTTCCTCCACGGCCTGCTTCAACATCCGGCAATAAAGATCGAAACCCACCTGATAAATAAATCCGCTCTGTTCATGACCCATGACGTTTCCTGCGCCTCTGATTTCCAAATCTTCGAGTGCAATTTTAATACCAGATCCCAACTCGCTGAACCGTTCAATAGCCGATAAACGTTTCTCGGCATCTTGAGTCAGAACCCAGTTTTTGGGAACCATAAAATAGGCAAACGCCTGCCGGGCTGTACGAAACCTGCCGACTCGTCCGCGCAATTGATAAAGGTCAGCCAAACCAAAGGTATCTGCTCGGTTCACAAAAATGGTATTCACGTTGGGAATGTCGATTCCTGATTCGATGATATTGGTTGAAATGAGACAATCAATTTTTCCGTCGGTAAACCGGGACATCACCTGTTCTAGAGAAGAAACCGGCATCTGACCATGCGCTACTCCAAAAGACACTTCGGGAAGAAGTTTTTTTAGAAACTCATGAATTTTTTCAATCGATTGAACCCGGTTATGAACGAAATAAATTTGTCCTTTACGTTCCAGTTCACGTTCAAATGTCTGTCTGATCCTCAGCTCATCGAATTCCAAAACTTCTGTCACAATCGGAAGTCTTTGTTTCGGAGGAGTTTGAATGAGCGACATATCGCGTACACCAAGCAGTGATAAGTAAAGCGTTCTCGGAATCGGGGTTGCCGTCAAGGTCAGAACATCGACGGTCTCGCGCATAAATTTCAGCCGTTCTTTATGCCTGACGCCAAAACGTTGTTCCTCATCGATAATGACAAGTCCCAATTCTTTAAACGAAACATCCTTGGACAGAAGACGGTGCGTCCCGATGATAATATCAATCTTTCCCTCTTTTACTTTTGCGATTACTTGTTTCTGATTTTTTGGGTCTCGGTAACGGGACAATAATTCCACCTCAACCGGCATCTCTTTCAGGCGGCGCTTAAACGTTAAATAATGCTGCTCGGCCAATAAAGTAGTCGGAACTAAAAAAGCTACCTGCTTGCCTGCCGTCACCGCTTTAAAAGCAGCCCGTGCAGCAATCTCTGTTTTTCCGTAACCCACGTCGCCGCAAAGCAATCGGTCCATGGGTTTTGAGCTTTCCATATCCCGCTTTATTTCATCCGTCGCTTTTCTTTGATCAGGCGTTTCTTCATAAGGAAACGTATTTTCGAATTCGGATTGAAGATCAGAATCTTCTGGAAATCCAAAGCCAGGCATAAAACTTCTCTTTGCCTGAAGATTAACCATATCGCGGGCAATTCCGCGGACAGCCAGCCGTGTTCTTTCCTTGATTTTGACCCATTCTTTACCGTGGAGCCGGGTCAGCCGCGGCCTCTTTCCTTCCACGCCAATGTAACGTTCGAGGAGTTCATGCTGACTAAACGGAAGATAAATGATTTCTTCATTCGCATATTGGATAGCGAGACATTTTTGCAGCTGGCCTGAAATTTTGAGTGTTTTCGTCCCAAGAAATTGCCCGATCCCATAATCAAGATGGACAACATAATCTCCGATCCGAATCTGGCCCAATTCGGAAACCACCTCGTAGTCTTCATAATGAGCTCTTAGCCGGGCTCTTCTTTTTAAAAATGATTCGGTAACGGGCAAAAGAAATAATTCCTCAAAGCTGGTCAGATTTTTTCCTTCATGAATCGAATAATCCCGGATGGATTCAATTTGGTCTAAATGGAAGTGAATTCGAAGAGGAGCTCGATAAGAAAGAGGAAAGACGTCAATGACTGCACCGCGAACCGCATAATCACCCGGTTCTTCGACTGCTTTTTGTTCGCGGTAATTTAAAGCAGCGAGTTGGACAAGTAATTCATCACGGGCAATGGTCTCGCCGACTCTGAGTCTGAAAATCCTGGCATTTACCCCGTTAGACTCTTTCATGAAATATCCGCTAATATTTGAAATAATACAGAATTACTATTGCAAAATTTTTTACTACAGATAGGGGAAAAATGTCTAACGGGGTTTAAATCTTTTTCAACCATTCCCGAATTCGCAAAACGCCTGATTCGATCAGTTTTTCGGAGGTCGCAAAACTCATTCGAATCGCATGATCATCGCCAAAGGCAATGCCCGGAACGACGGCTACCTTTGCTTCGTCCAGCAGTCGTTCGGAAAATTGAAGTGAGAACAGTCCCGTTTTGGAAATATTGACGAATAAATAGAAAGCACCAGCTGGCTTAAACGGCTTAAGATTCGGAATTCCCTGGACCAAATCAAAGATTAAATCCCGTCGTTTTGCAAATACGGCCGCCATTTTTACAACCTCGGCTTCGGCACTCTTGAGCGCCTCCAAGTAACCGGCCTGAGCAAATGACGTAGGATTCGAAGTGGAATGACTTTGCAACGAACCGCATGCCTCAGCAATCGGCTTGGGCGCAGCCAAAAATCCCAATCTCCAACCGGTCATCGCATAGCTTTTACTGGCTCCGCCGATTGTGATGGTGCGCTCCAAAATTCCGGAATCGAAAGCTCCTATGGAATCATGAGAACCGCCGTCATAAATTAATTTTTCATAAATTTCATCACTCAGGACAAAGAAGGAATGTTGCTTGGTGAGTTCTGAAATTTGTTTTAACAATTCTTTCGGTAAAATAGCCCCGGTTGGATTAGACGGTGAATTGAGGATCAAAAGCTTTGTCTTTTTAGTTACAGCCTTCCGGATCGCATCGACGGAAGGAACGTAACCTTCTTCAAACTTGGTATTAACGATAACGGATTTGCCGCCCGCCAAAGCAACCATCTCCGGATAGCTGAGCCAATAAGGAGCCGGAATAATAACCTCATCCCCTTCTTCAATCAAAACCTGGATGACGTTGTAAATGGAATGCTTCGCACCACAAGAGATAACAATTTGCTCAGGATTATAACTTAGGCGGTTTTCGCGGAGTAATTTTTCGGAAATTGCTTTTCTTAGTTCGATCGTGCCAGAAACAGGCGTATATTTCGTAAAGCCTTTGTTCAGGGAATCAATAGCAGCTTGTTTGACTGATGTGGGAGTATCAAAATCGGGTTCCCCGGCTGAGAAAGAAATAACATCTATTCCTTCCTGCTTCAGGCGTTTTGCTTTTGCCTCAATGGCAAGCGTCAAGGATGGAGTTACACTTTGAATGCGTTTGGCGAGATACATGTTAACTGTCATTCTGAGGGGCCGTAGGCCGAAGAATCTAAAACTTAGATCCTTCGTGGAATTTACCCTGAGTGAATCCACTCGGGACGACGCTTCGCGTCATTTTTTATCGTCGTCACCTTTTAAAAACCGGCGAAGCGAGCCCAGGAATCCGCCTTTCTTCGGCGTCTCCTTCTTAAAATCTTCTTTTTTTGGCTCTTCTTTCTTTTGGGTCTCTATTTTTTTCTTTGGTTCGTCTTTTAAAAGCGCTTTTGTCTTTTCCTTGACGGCATCTTTTGCGGCAAGCTTGGTTTCCTTCTTCTTTTTCGGCTTTTTATCCGCAACCTCAATAACGGGAATCGTAAACTGAAGAAGCGATAAACTGGCGCCGTCTCCCTTTCGTTCTTTATAATGAAGCACTCGCGTATATCCACCGTTACGATCTGAAAATTTAGGTGCAATCATTTCCAACAAACGTTTCGCATATTGTTCCGAACCGGAACCGAGTTTACTAATGAGATGACGGCGCGCGTGAAGGGAATTTTGCTTGGCAATCGTGACCAGCTGATCCACAAAACGGCCTGCCTCTTTGGCCTTACCGTGAGTGGTAATGATCTCCTGATGCGTAATCAAATTACGCGCCAGATTCCGGAGCAAAGCACGCCTGTGCTCCTGAACCAATCCCAATCTTCCCCGTCTACGTCCGTGTCTCATGAAAACTCCTACCCCGTTAGAGATAGTCCCGTTGTTTCATTGTTAAATTTTTCATATCGATAAGCTTAATCATGTTCAATCTAGTTCAAAATAACGCACCATTATCTCTAACGGGGCTAAACTGCTGCTGACTTTTTCTTTTTCATCCGCTCCTGAATATCCATGCCCAAATGAATGCCCATGGCAGTCAGAATGTTTGTAATTTCAGAAAGCGACTTCTTTCCAAAATTTTTATACTTTAACATTTGAGGTTCGGTCTTCTGAATTAAATCACCGATGGTTTTAATGTTCGCCGCCTCAAGACAGTTGGCGCTGCGAACGGAAAGTTCCAGTTCGGTAATGGGTTTATTGATCATATCAATAAACTCTTTGTCTTCCTCTTCCTCTTCTTCCTCTTCTTCCGGAAGCTCTCCGTAGTTGACGAAAATATCCAGATGGCGTTGGAGGATATTGGAAGCGTAGAGCATGGATTCTTCCGGGGTCATAGCGCCATTTGTGAAAAGCTCTAAAATCAAACGGTCATAATCTGTAATTTGACCGACCCGGGTATCTTCCACCATAAAATTAACTTTCGTAACGGGTGAAAAGATAGAATCTACCGCGATGGTTCCCAAGGACATTCCTTCTTGCTTATTTTTTTCGGCAGGAACATAGCCCCGACCGCGCGCAATGTCGAGTTCCATATAAACCCGCACATCCTTGGTCAACGTTGCGATATGAAGATCGGGATTGACGATTTCGATGGTTTCATCCGTTTGAATGTCTTTGGCCGTTATTTCGCCTTTGCGCTTGATGTCAATCACTACCTTCTTTGACTGCTTGCCGTGATATTTCAAAACCAATTTTTTAATGTTAAGAACGATCTGCGGCACATCCTCTACAACACCTTCGATTGCCGAGAACTCATGAAGAGCACCTTCGAGTTTAATGTTCGTTACCGCGGCCCCTTCAATAGATGAAATCAAAACCCGTCTCAATGCGTTGCCAATGGTCGTTCCATAACCCCGCTCAAAGGGTTCGGCAACAAACTTTCCATAAGTAGGCGTTAGGGATGCCTGTTCAACCTCAAGTCTTTTCGGCATCTCAAATGTTTTCCATCGTATTCCCATGTTCTTTTTCTCCTTTTAGTCAGCGAAAATATATTTTTTCTGGAAATTAAATTTTTACTTAGAATATAATTCCACAATTTGCGAAACTTCGACCGGCAATACCACATCTTCTTTTGCTGGATCTCTTAGAACTTTGCCTTCTAATGTATTTTTATCTAGGCCAAGCCATTCAGGAATTGTGAGATCTTTCCATTTTTCCAAACTTGCCTTGATTCGATTAAGGGTTGCTTCTTTTGGCCGAACACCGATCTTCTCTCCGACGCGCACTGTATAAGATGGAATATCCACAGGGCGGCCGTTGACGTAAATGAGACCGTGGTTGACCATTTGCCGCGCTTCACGGCGCGTGGTCGTAAAGAGTAGACGATACACAACATTGTCAAGACGCCGCTCCAAAAGCTGTACCAAAATTTCAGCAGTAATTCCGCGTTTTTTGGAAGCATGTTCAAAATAATTTCTGAATTGTCTTTCTAAGACACCGTAAATTCTTTTGAGTTTTTGTTTCTCACGGAGCTGAATGCCGTAATCAGAAAGTTTCTGCCGCTTTTTGCCGTGCATTCCCGGTGTTTGGCTTAAACGTTTCTCATATTTTTCATCAGTCGCCCTTCTGCCTTTAAGACCAAGATCCACTCCGTCGCGGCGATGTAATCGGAGAACAGGTCCAGTATATCGTGCCATGATTAAACCCTTCTCCTTTTCGGTGGACGGCACCCGTTATGCGGTAGGGGCGTGACATCCTTAATCAAACTGATTTGAAGTCCCACAGTCTGAAGCGCACGGATTGCTGACTCTCTTCCAGATCCTGGACCATTGACATAGACTTCTACTTCTTTCATACCATTTTCCATGGCCTTCTTGGCCGCGTGTTCGGAGGCCACTTGGGCAGCAAACGGAGTTGATTTTTTTGAACCTTTAAATCCGGCGCTTCCAGAACTAGCCCAGCAAACCGTATTGCCCGCTTGATCCGTGATGGTAATAACGGTGTTGTTGAATGAAGCCGATACGTGAACAATTCCTTTAGCTATCTGTTTTGTTTTTTTCTTGGTCATTTTGATCCTTTCTCAAGCTATGTATCATTCCCGCATATTTTAGGCGGGAATCTAAATTTTGGATCCCCGATTAAGACGTTCGGGGATGACGCTTCGCGTTATTTTGCTGTCGGCGGTTTCTTCAGAAGCCCACCTACGGTTTTCCGGGGGCCTTTTCTGGTTCTCGAATTCGTATGGGTACGCTGCCCATGTACGGGAAGTCCCTTAATGTGTCTCGAACCCCGATATGATTTGATATCAATTAAGCGTTTGATGTTTTGTTGAACTTCACGGCGAAGATCGCCCTCTACTTTGATGTTCAATTTTTGAATAATGGCCGTAATTTGAGCAACTTCTTTTTCGGTCAAATCTTTGGACCGTTTTGCCGCATCGATACCCGCTTCTTTCAAAATTTTTATGGAAAGAGTCTTCCCAATGCCTTGCAGGTAAGCAAGGGCAATGTCGGTTCTTTTTTCTCTTGGAAGATCAACACCTATAATTCGTGGCATTTAATTAACCCTGTCTTTGTTTGTGTTTGGCAATCGTGCACGTGACGTAAACAATTCGTTTACGGCGCACAATCTTGCATTTTTCGCAAATTCGTTTAACGGAACTTCTAACTTTCATTGTTTTATCCCTTATATACGATACGTAATTCTTCCCCGGGTCAAATCATAAGGGGACAATTCCACCTTTACCCGGTCTCCGGAAAGAATCCGGATGTAATGCATTCTCATTTTTCCGGAAATATGAGCCAGAACGCGATGTCCGTTTTCAAGCTCAACCCGAAACATGGCATTAGGCAAAGGCTCGATGACCGTTCCTTCCACTTCAATCGCATCTTCCTTGGCCATTAACTGACTCCTATCATTTCAATTGCTTCCTCAAAATTCTGGGCGCCCGTTAAATTTTGAGGGCCGCTTTCCGTTAACGCGATTGTATCTTCATAATGCGCCGACCATTGATGGTCTCGAGTCACAACCGTCCAAGCATCCTCCAGAATATCAACTTCCCAACTTCCGGCTGCCACCATGGGTTCAATCGCGAGCACCATCCCAACATCCAATTTGGGACCGCGCCCGGGTTTTCCATAATTGGGCACTTGCGGATCTTCGTGCATCGCACGACCAATTCCGTGACCAACAAAATCACGAATCACTGAAAAACCCTGTGATTCAACGTAATTTTGAATGGCTGCCGACAGATCACCGACCCGGTTTCCC
>Ga0209515_10000798_pt1 | contig 54811 bp, 44 predicted proteins | sample Subgroupgradi54m_FD_187454 | JGI IMG/M metagenome (GOLD analysis project Ga0209515, IMG submission 187454) | Subsurface groundwater microbial communities from S. Glens Falls, New York, USA - GMW60B uncontaminated upgradient, 5.4 m (SPAdes)... ... | reverse complement strand
TTTCACGACCTCACTGAAGCGGGCCTTGGCATCCTGTAACGGCCATGTATGGGGCACGGGCGCCTTCCTCTGACCAGACTGACTGGTCAAAGCTTAGCCCTCGCCGTCACCGATCACAAGGGGTCTCTCCACGGTGTTCCCGTCCTCGGTCAAACCCAGCGCCCGCAGGCAGTTGGTGACGGTGCACGGACCGATCGCCAGCAAGGCGCCAACCGCCAACGCCGCCGCAGTTGCGCGGCTGCGCCGGGAGAAGGCGCCCAGATAAGGCTCCAACCAAGCAACGAAACGACGCGGCAGCGGGAGAGCCGGAGACCACATGAGACGAGGCTGCTGGATATTGCGCCAACAGTTTCAAGGCCCGGCAGGGCACAGACAGATACCGGTCTCTGCGGCGAGACGCCTCATCCGCGGAATGCGCAAAGTCGAGTTGACGTACCGTGTCGCGGGCCAAACTTCATCGGCCAAGTCCTTCCGCTGGACCATGACCGGCAAGCCACTCACAGCCTGATGGGGGCGATTTCTCCGCTGCGGTGCACTAATACCAGATCCCGATGATCGTAACTGATCAGCGGGGTCCTCAGTCGCCAGGCAGTTGCCCCCGGCTCCCTTGGCTTCCGCGCCACGGGACGCGGGCGCCCAAACACGCCAACCAAATCCCCATGAGTTTTCATCATCGGGATTTGGTATAATGGGTCTTCCGCCCCTATCAAACCTGCATCATCGTTTTAAGATACCTAGATTGAGCGGCTACCCTAATATCACCCCATGGCATTTTCCGCAGCTTTGGATAGGACAAATAGAGCAGGCGTTTCGACCGCGTTGCGGCAACAAAGGCGTTGCGTGATTCCTCATTCAATGCGGCAGCCCGGTTTACTGCCCGGTAATCCGGGAATATACCTTCAGCCATCCCGACCAGGAATACAGCGTCAAATTCCAGGCCTTTTGAGGCGTGAACCGTCATCAGCGCCACGCCATCCGCGTTGGGCTGCTGGGTGGACCCTAGAGCCATGTTGCTCAGGAAGCCGCCCAGCGTCGCAGCCGAAGCCTTGTTGCGAAGATATTGGTCCCATTCACCGGCAATCAGATCGGCATCGCTGTAAACGTATCGGCGGGCCTCATCATCGAACCCATCCGCATGAGTCCGCAGAACTGCCATGGCCGGCGGCAATCTCGGCGTCGGGATGGTGACAATTGTCTTCAATGCCTGGACCACGGCCAAGCTGTCACTATCGCCGCCGGCTTGTGCGGCAGCCGACAGCGCATCGACCACCTCAGACGCGGTGGAGCATGCAGGAACCGCTGCTCCCGGCATGTCCCACGCTTTCAGCAGTGCATTCAGGTGGAACCGGTCTGCCGGATTGGCGAGCAGGCGTAGCCCCAGCAGGAAATGCTGGAGCAAGTCAGATTCGTATTCGTGAGCCGCCGACAGGCGACGATAGAACTTGAGGCCACGCGCCGCCAGTTCGCGTTCCACCCCGACGATGCAATACCGGTTGCGGCCGAGGACAGCACATTTCGACAAGGCGAATCCGCCCTCGATGTCGGGATGACTTTCACGCAGAAGTCGTTCTATTTCATCGACAACCAGGGTGGCTTCATGGGCCTCATCGTCGCCCGCCAAGACCCGCACCCAACCGGCAATCGGGAGCTGGCCTTCAACCGAATAGCTCGGGATCAGTTGGCGGGCAGCGCGAACGACCATTTGCGACGAGCGGAAATTTTCATTCAATTCAACCCGCTTCGCCCCGAAATCCCGTGCAAAATCTTCCATGAATTTCGGACTCGACGTGTTGAAGCCATAGATGGACTGCTTCGGGTCGCCAACCATCATCACGTTCCGGAAGCTGTCTCCGCATAGTGCGGTAATCACCGCATACTGCGCTTCGTTCAAGTCCTGAGCTTCATCCACGCAAATATATCGATAGATGCGTAGGTAAAGGCCTGCAATTTGAGGGACTTCTGAAAGCAGTCGGTAGGTCAACAGCAGCAAATCATCGAAGTCATAGGCCCCAGAAGCGGCTAGACCCGCATTATAGGCTTCAAGCAAATGCTCTTCAAAACTACCAGCATTAGGGGCACCCGTGATCGGATGCGCCTTTATGCGGGAAATTTCCTTCAGCCAGTCATCGATCCGGTAATTTTTATCCTTTGCCGAGCCAGCCTCGGCCAACTCACCCCACAGCAGGGGATCGTTGTTGACCGCCAGCATCAGGACCTGTCGGCGATCCTGCATACGCTCGAAAATCTGCGGATGACCGGTTACACCGATAGCCTTGCCCCGGTCCGCCAGCAGCTCCAGGCAGAACCCGTGCAGCGTGCTCACGGTCGCACGCTGCCTTTGCTCGCCGAGGCTTTCCAGGCGCTCAGCCATTTCATTCGCCGCCTTATTGCTGAAGGTTAGCGCCAGAACCTTGAAATGCGCCTTGGGCCTCTGCAACAGCGCGCGGACACGCTCGGTCAGAACCCGAGTTTTACCAGAGCCGGGGCCGGCAACCACCAGAATCGCTCCCTCATCGTGGTCAACAACCTCTTGTTGGGTCTTGGAGAGAGACGGCTTCATGGCTGTGGCGTCCGGGCAGCCCATCCCAGCTTCACAGAAATTTTGTCAAAGATCATGCGCACAAGCCGGGGGGGCGTGCGGCTGTCATCGGTAATCGCTGCGATGTGTCTTGCACAAGGCACCGCCATACTCGTTTTTTGTAAAGACAGCGCATCGAGAATAGCAAGATTACGTCCATCCAGCCCTTCGAAATTCTTGATAGTTCCACCTTTCTTTTTCTGACCTTGCTGCATTTGTATGTGTTCCAAGATGTAGTCGCTACTATTATGATACTCGTTGAAAGCCGCCTCTATTTCTGTGGCGTATCCTTCAGCAAGAAGCTGCATCTCAAAATTATTTGTATTATCCATCTTGACAATGTTTTCGAGCGCAGTGTGTTGTTCTGCGAACCCGGCCTTTGACAAGCACTGGTCAAGCCTTTTGAGAGGGATTTGTTCAGCATCAGACAGTATGAACCATGGAATTTCCAGGGCTTTTGCGAGCCAGATGAATGGAAAATAGTCATTGCCGCCGACTGGTACGAAGCTCAGCCCCAACTGATGAATCGAGTTTCCCCAGTAGCGTTCAGCAAAAATTGGCAGAGCGGCCTCTTCCGTCTCGCCCTCGAACAGCAGCAGTGCGCTTGAAAATAGCAGGTCCCCGCGCGTGATCAGAATGCGGTTCTCCAACTTCTGGACATCGTCCGGTCGGAGTTTCGATATATCGATGCTACAGACCTTGCTGGCCGCACCGTCTTTGCGTAACAGCCTGAGTTGTTTAAGTGTTGCCTGGCTCGCAAAATAGGACGAGTGCGTGCTTACTACCACCTGTGCCGGCATCGCCTGGACCTGACTGTAGAGGGCGCGTTGTGCATGCGGGTGCAGATGGGCTTCCGGCTCTTCCAGGGCCAGGAATGTGTGAAGCGAGTCATGTTCCTTCATGGCTTGTTGCGAGCGCCAGCTCGCAAAGGCCTGAAATACCATCAGCGAGGCGAGGCTGCGGGTGCCCAGCCCGTGCCGCGCCAGCGGAAAGGACAGATCGCCCGCCCCGGTTATGCTCACATCCAGGCCCTTTGCCAGATCGCGCAGGCGGCGGGCAACGGGCGAGATATCGACGGTGGCTTTATCGCCAGCTAGAACACCCTTGATGCCGCCGAGATGGTCGCCGACATGCTTGAGCACCGCACTACCATCGACCAGTTGACGGTTGAGATCGCTCAGTAGCTCTTCCGCTGCTTCTACAGCGGCATCGTCCAATCCGAGGTCATCTGTTAGACGACGCCAGAATGAGGCGCGCACGCGAAGGTCTTCGTCCATATCGCGCTTGGCATCAATGTAATGCAGCGCTAGTGGTTCAATCTGATTTGCTGATACTCGGTCCTTTTCCTCCGCCTTTTCAAAATCCTGCGGCGTGAGCCATTCTTTCAGGAATTTGCGTTCAACTCGGTATTCACCTTGCGCTAGGCTCCACGCCAAGGTTGCCCGGATGCCCACGAAATCGGCGTAGTTTTCATCCTGAGAGATGCCCTTCCCAAACAGCTCCGTCCAATAGGAACCCTCCGGGAAGGCGTCAATCACGTTGCCAACGTCATCGGATGGCCTGATCAGCAGGTCAATAATCGACTTCCGGTCTCTTGGCACATCAACTTCGCCCGCTGCGAGGTGGATATCTTCCTTTCCCACAACGCGGCGCTGCGCGCCGATGGCGACGCAGAGTGCTTCCAAAAAGCTGCTTTTGCCGGCGTTGTTCGCCCCAAGGATGACTGTAATGCGGTCGAGTGCGACATCAACAAATTTCAGCCCTCTGAAATTGGAAACCCGCACGGCAACAAATGTCAGCCCTGACGGTCGGGTTTTGGTGTCAGGCGAGTCGGTCATATATATCGAGCCCTAATACCGAAGTGTTAAACAAGCGGCCCACTGACCGATGAGCTTGGAGGCTAGCCGAAACTAAGAGCTGCGACAATGGGGCTGGCTGTTGTGTGGGTTGGCTGTTGTGCGCAGGGCACCGGATGGTGTGCGGTGCCCCGGCTGCGGCGGTGCGACGGTGGTCCGCAACGGCCATGACGATCGACAAGTGGATCGGCAACGCTATCTGTGCAAAGACTGCCATGAGCGGTTCGACGACCTGAGCGGTACAGTCCTCGCCGGACATCACAAGCCTTTGAAAATATGGGTTCTTTGCCTGTATTTCATGGGCTTGAATCTCTCCAATCAGCAGATCGCGCGGGAGCTGAACCTGAATGTGTCGGACGTCCAGGCGATGACCCAGCAACTCCGCGAGGGCTTGGTCGCCCAGACACCCGCCGTGGTTTTGAACGGCGAGGTGGAGATCGACGAGGTCTACGTGGTGGCTGGGCACAAGGGAAACCCGGAGGCCGTCGCAAAAAAAGTCGCCCGGGGCGCCGCCGCCGCCTTCAAGGAGCGCCGGGACGCGGCACGCTGGAAAAGGAAAAACCTCCCATCCTCGGCATGATCCAGCGCGGAGGGCAGGTTGTTCTGAAAATGCTGGAAAATGTCCAGCAGAAGACGATCGAGCCGATCATCACCATGACCGTTGCCAAGGGCGCTCTCATCCATACTGACGAGTATAATATCTACGACCGCCTGGAGAATTGGGGTTATCATCATAAGACCGTCTGTCATTCCAGAGGGGAATATGCCCGCGACGAGGACGGCGACGGATTTTGCGAGGTCCACGTCAACACCATGGAAGGGTTCTGGTCCCTCCTCCGCTCCTGGCTCCGGCCCCACAGAGGCATCTCCCAGGAGAAGCTCCCCTTCTACCTCGGATTTTTCCAGGTCATCCATAACGCCCGGTGCCGGGGAAAGGCGCTCCTGGGCTCGCTCGTCGCTGCGCTGGTCACCTTATGAGGCCATCACCCCGAAACCCATCATGAGCCACATGCGATACCGGCCGGCGCGGCTTGCCGAGGTGTTTAAGATGACGCTCGCCGATGCCGAGCGGCTGGCGTCCAAGACGCCACAGGAAATCGCCAATCACGTCTATGCCAACAGACTCGGCAACGGGGGACCGCAATCGGGCGACGGCTGGGCTTACCGTGGATCCGGCTACCTTCAGTTGACCAGTAAGAGCAATTACAAGGCGCGGGGCGCGGAAATTGGCAGGCCGCTGGTGGCCGAGCCTGACTTGGTCCGCCGACCCCGCGACGGCCTGCTCTCCGCCCTCGCATACTGGGGTGCGTCCAGCAGCACTGCGAAAATATACTCTAACGACGGCGTTTTTCGGCCGGCTTCGGGGCTTTCGGCTCAATCTGGCCGGCTGATGGCGATCTTGGCGTGTTAACATGGCGTGCAATACCAATTGCACGCCATGTCTCCGGCCCGGCTCCCATATTGCACGCCATAAACACGGCCTGTATCGTGGGGGTCACAATGGCGTGCAATACAGCAATCGCGGCTCAATGACCGACACCTCGCCCTGGGCACGGCCATCGTGTCGCCTTCCCATCCCTGGGATCAATATGGCGTGCAGCGCGCTACCGTAAAAATCTGCAGAAGTCCGGGATACACCCCCTCTGGGGCAGCCGGAACAAACGCGACCGAGGCCGGACGCGGCTCGTCCGGCGTTCACTCTGTCGATCGCCTCAAGAGTTTCTCTGGCAATAGGCGTGACAAATCACAACCAACAGGTGATCAACGTATCGTTGTTGGCCCAACGCATTCTCTCTCCACACACACAAGATGAATTGAGCCAAATCAATTGACATGCCCTTGCCGACTTATGATAGAAAATTCATCTCAAAATAGGCGTGAGGGCGCCAGCATTCTTTCTGCTCAAAAAACGGGACGTCATTCCTATGCCCAAAACAATTTACATAAACCTCGACGAATATGCGTCAGACGCGAAACCGGTCTCGGGGCAACAATTGTTCCAGCAGGAGGCGATGACGCGGATCAAAAGCCTGATGCTGCGCTTTCTCAAGGAAGGCCGCGCCACGCCAGGACGTCAGCATGTCCACAATACTATTACGATCAACGGCAGCCGTGGCAGCGGCAAGACCATGTTCATCCTGAGCCTCATTGAGGCACTGAGGAGCGGCCAAGAACTGGCGGAGGATGAGTCCGATCTCCTGTGCATTCAGTCCCTTCCCATTCTTGATCCGACTTTGATTGAAAACAAGGAAAATATTGTTCTTACTGTCCTGGCTCGCATTTACAATGAATGTGAGCAGAAGAAGCAGGTCTGCCGGCGCGTGACCGACGAACGGGACGACGACCAGGAGTTCCAGAAGGTCGACAAGGCCTTGAGCAAGCTTGCCCGGGGGCTCTGCCTCCTCGACGGGGTCGGGAAGAATACCTATTACGGCGAGGACTGGAGCAACCCCGACCATGTGGTCCGCACGGGCATGAGGCAGGCCTATAACGGCGTGGTGCTGGAAGACCGGATACACAGCTTCGTCGACGCGGCCCTGCGATATCTGAACAAAGAGGCATTTCTCCTCGCCTTCGACGATATTGACACCCAGTTTGAGCGCGGGTGGCCGGTGCTGGAGGCGATCCGCAAATATTTCACTACGCCGCGCTTGATTGTGATGCTGTCCGGCGACATGGCGCTCTACAGCAAGCTGGTGCGCCGCACGCAGTTCCAGAACCTGGGGGATATCCTGCTCAGGTACGATCGGCCATCCAGCAGCTTTCACTCCTGTCTGCCCAGTTGGGAAAGCGACCACATGGTCCAGACGGTCGACCGCCTCGAAGAGCAGTACTTGATGAAGGTCCTCAAGCCGGAGAATCGGCTGTCGCTACGCATGCTGGGACAGATTCACCGCCAGCAGGCCAGCGAATATGTTCTAAAGGTCATTTGCGAGAAATTCGCCCCCAATCCTGCCGCCATCGACAACGTGCTGGGCAGAATCATCAAGAATGGCTTCCATGCCCGGAAGGAACAATCTTTGTACAGCCAGGCCATTCTGGATCAGCCGGCCCGGACGATCACGCAATTCCTGGTGGCGGCGCGCGACCTGCTCGCGGATCAGGAGGGGGGCGACACGGAGGACCAGAACTTCGCCGAACGCCTGACTGACGTCTTCGCCTCGGCCCTCTACCAGTACGGCCTTGACCCGCAGACCATCAACCGCGCCACGCCGCATGGCCTGATCGACCAGTTGGTCACATGGTTCGGCGAGGCCCGTGTGTGGGACACCGGCTACCGCCTGAAACCGGAATATGCGGACGGCGCGCTGAACCAGGTGGCGATGGTGCTGGGAGCCCGCTGCACGCGCGAAGCCAACCGCTCGCTGGCCGACGCGCTAAACTACATGCTCAAGATCGTCTGGACCCACGAGCATGTGGTCGACCGTCCGGAAAACGTCACCCCCGACGAGATCGTCGGCTATCTCGGGCTGCGCCAGATCGAGAAGAGCAGCACGGTCACCCGCCGGTCGGTGGCCGTGCAGCGCAGCCGGCCCTCTCTCCAGAAGGACCAGCAAAAGGAATCGCAGAAGGATCTGCAGAGGGAACTGCTGCGCGGAAGCCTGACAATCTCCAGGGCAAAATTCACAGATGCATCGAGTGTTCTACAGGCGCTTTACGTTAGTAGAGGGGAAAAGCCGAGTGAGAGATTTCCAGAAGAGTGTGTTGGTGAAACAAACCTAAAGAAAATGAACGGCGGCATCGTTGCATGGTGGCAGCAGGTACGCCAACTCCACAAAAAGGCTCAAGACAAGAGAGAGGACAAGAAGACGCCATACTTAAGGTACGTCTACAATACTGTGGCAAGCCTCTCTATCATATGCCAAAACGGGTCAAAATACTTGCGCATGGCCGTGTTCTCCATCGCTAGGGGCGCCAATCAGAAAAGCTACGTCTCCTTCTTTGCCCTTATGGGGGCGGTGACCGATCTTCTGGGGGCTAGCAGCGATGTTTCCAGGTTCCATGATATCGCCAATCGCCTGTCTCAGATACGCACCTACCCCGCTCCGAGTTGGGACCAGAGCCCGTTGAGCACGGAAGGGGTCGCTGAAACCGGCGACGATGACGATAGCGCCGAAGAGGGCGAGGGGGAGAACTCTGATCCCGCCGTGCCTATTGCGGACGGGGCCGAACCGGCCGAGGCTGGCATGATGGGCGCCCCCCTCGATTCCTATGTGCTGGCCTGGGCGAGAGAGGCCCAGTCCTTCAAGGGCATCCGCTATTCGGCGGCATTTTACGGCAGGATATTCACCCGTTTCTATTATGCCCTCGGCAACATGGATGAGGAGTTCACTGCCCGCGATACCTATGTGGGGACAGTGCTGCATCGACAGATCATCGCCTTCCTTCATGCTGTCCTGGTGGAGGAGATGCTGGAGAACGGCAGGGACCGCTATATCGTGGGTGACCGGAGAACCTCCAAACTGAGCAAGGTCGGACCGAGGCTGGACAATGCAGTCCTATCCGACGCACCGTTCTGGGATAACTTCCCCTTCAATGTGTCTTCTGCTGACGGCGGCATCGATCATACCGGCCTCGACTTCACCAGTCTGCCCTTGTTCCGATTGCTGTTCTCCTGTCCGATCTTCGCCCTGTTCGTCAGCCCAACCTCGGCGCGCGTGTCCGGCGGCAAGTCGGAGGACATGAACCTTCTCGAGATGATGGCAAAGTCCTGGGATTGCTGGGACTTGGAGGAGCAGGGCGCCTCGGTGGCTGAGGCCGACAGCGCGAAGCAAGATCAGGCTGGGAAAGTTCGCCTGACGGCACGCCTGAAGTCTCTGGAAGTCGACTGCTTTTTCAGCAGCGAAAAGGTGACGTTCCCGAATCTATGGGCGCCCCTCCACTCGCTCATGGTGCCGAATAAGCGGCCTTTGTCGACCGCCATCAAGGTGCCGGGGGAACTCCCGCCTGATGGCGAAGGAAGGGCACACTCCGATCAGGCGGACGCGCAGCAGAATTCCCAAAATCGTAAGAGGGAGCGCGTGAAAGTCTCTCCGGACCAGGTGAAAGGCTGACCATGAACGTCCTGCACCGTCAACTCCTGCGGCAGGTGCGGCTGCTGGGGGGATACCTGCGCGGCGAGGCCCCGAGTTTGGATAAGATCCGTCTGGGGCTGTTCCTCAGCGAGCGCGAGCGCGACCCGAAGCGGCCGGACCATTACCTGAAACAGGCTGGCCGCCTGCGCATCGACAGCTACACAAGCATTGAAGAATTGCTCCTCGGCACCTTCGAGCGGCTGTCAGAGCATTATCTGGAGCGGGCGGGCTATCAGCATGTCTGCGTGCGCGCCAAGTATTTCGAGCAGTGGCAGGATCTGATCACCGATTTCTCCTCGCTGCTGCTGGTCGCGTATCGCCTCCAGATGGAGATGCCCTTGGCGGACGAGATCCAGAGCGACCGCGGGCTTACACACGAGGATGTGATCGCCTATGTCGATCGCGTCTACCGGCCGCAGATCCGCTACAGCGCCCTGCCGACCGTCCATGACCCCAGGCTCAACCACTTGATCCGCACCCATGGCCTGGATGAGATGCATATACATCTCACCGGCAGCACCGAGGTGGAACTGGTTTGGATCGATGCCCTGCGGCAGCAGGAGGCCTTCGCCAACAAGTTCATGAAGGGGCAGAACCAAGCCGCCGTCGAGGAGTTGCTGCGCCAGGAAGATCAGACCCTGGACCATGGTAGCCTGTTGACCCGACTGCGAGTGGCGCGGGCCCTGCGCGAGTGGTTGGCGCACGAAGTGTTGTTCCCGCTGGCCGACCCCAACGGCGCAAAAATGGCACGGATCCGCAAGACTGCCTGTGTCCTCGGCATCATTCGCGCTGCCGCCGAAGGCGGGGAGACCGAATGCCAGGGGGGGCAGCCCGGCTGGTGCAGCCATGACGGCTCGCTTCACGAGGTAGTGCGGATGTGGCCGCGGCTGGGCAAGGACCTGGAACCGCTGACGCAGGAGGCCTTCCTGATGGCGGCCCTCTTCCATGCTCTTAAGACCGAGCAATCGGAGGCGCTGGCCCATGCCGCCTACGCTTACCTGCTAATCATGGCGCAATTCTCCCGCCTCCTGGTGCAGCAGCGCGAGCAATGGGGCTTCGACCAGTTTCAGAAGATAACTTTGAATGAAATGCGCGAGATGACAGAGGAGGATTACAGACATCGCTTTTATCAGTTGAATTATACACGCGAAGGCGATCTCGACACCGTTGAGGGCCGGTTCACGCCGAAAGGAAGCACCCAGGACAACGAGGTTCTAATTGCCCGGATCCTTCACGGCTATTTGAGCTTTCTCGCCCCAGAGGACGCGACGTGCTTCCGCGCCTTGCGCCCCGTTCTCGACGCCCTGACGGACATTGAAGCGGGGCGGAAGGCGCCCGCATCCAGCCCTGCCCGCAAGCCCAGCCTGCAGCTGGTGGCCCATTTCATCAAGCAAGAGGACAAGACCAATAGCCGCGGGGAGCGTTCCTGCCGGCACCTAGACTTGCGGAAGGACCTCGAAAGGCGGGAAGCCGAACTGGCCGCCACGTTCGACCGGCATCCTCGGCTGCGGCGCTACATCACCGGCTTCGATGGTGCCTCCAACGAATTGCACGCCCCGCCGGAAGTCTTCGCTCCGGTGTTCCGACGCCTGAGGCGGCGGGGATTTCCCCACTTCACCTTCCATGCCGGTGAGGATTTCATCCATCTGCTGTCCGGCGTCAGAGCGGTCTATGAAGCGTTGACGCTGCTCGGCCTGGGGGTGGGAAACCGGGTCGGCCACGCCACGGCAGTCGGCATCGAGCCGGCATTGTGGCGCGAGCGCATGGGCCGACAGATCGTGATCAACAAGGGCCAGAGGCTGGACGACTTGGTTCTCGCGCGCCACCTGCTGCTGCGCCACCCGGGAGCAGACCTGCGTTGCCTGCCCACGCTGGAACTGGAGATTTCCCGCCTCAGCCAGGACGTCTATGGCGAGGACTGGTCGCCCATCATCCTATTCGAAGCTTGGCGATTACGGAGTTTGGATCCGCTCTATGCCTTCGAGCTGCGCGACGTGGGCGGCGTTCCGAGCCGGGACGATCGTGACGAGCTGGACGAGGTTGATAAGGCCCGCAAGCGTCAGAGCGCGTTCGAGCTTTTCGCCAAATATCATGGAAGAGGTCATGGTGCGGATGGTAGCCGGGTCGTCGAACGGTACAACGAGCCGTTCGAAATTTCATTCGAGGAAGAGCCTTTGGACAACCACACACTCCGGCTGATCCAGGAGGTTGTCCTGTGCGAATTCCGCGACAGGCAGGTCGCCATCGAGACTCTGCTCACCAGCAACGTGCGGATCAGCGTCTATGAAAAATACGCCGAGCACCATGTTTTCCGCTGGCTGGGCCTGAAAGGCGACGCTCCGGTTCGGGTGTGCGTCGGCTCGGACGATCCGGGCATATTCGCGACCAACCTCCGCAACGAATATGCCCATCTTCTGCGGGAGCTCGACGCACTCACCGATCCCCAGAGCGCACAGGACTACCTGGAGCAGCTCATTACCACGGGCAAGGCATGGCGCTTCGCTCCGCCCACCCTAGACAAGCGGGCACTGCGCGGCAGCGTCGAAGCTGAATCAGGGCCGGCCGAGACAGTCGAACCTGCTGGTCGGTGATCGGTGTGCCGGGCATTGCGTTGGTCTTCTGGTCGTTGACCAACCGCAGATACCACCTTCGATCCAAGCGGCAACGGTAATTGACGCTCACCGGCAGTCCTTATTGTCGCTTGGCACCCATTGCAGGTAATGACTTTGACAAATGAGTAAAGCGACGAGAAAGCGGTGCACCGCCGAGTTCATGTTGCCTTACGCGAGCCCGAGCGCGCGGAACTGCTCGGCCTTCGAAGCGCCCCAAGTATCGTCAGGCGCTGCCTTCTGGTAAGCCCGCAGGAAGGCCACCGCCTTCCCCATGTCGCGCATCTGCTCAAACACGGCGACGAGCCTCCGGAGGATCGCCGGCTTGCCCGGCAGCCGCCGGTGCAACGCGATGAGCTGCTCCGCTGCTGCCTCGTATTTCGCATCGAGCGCGAGGATCGACGCATGCTTTAGCAGTAGGTCCGGTGCGTCGGGCGCCTCAGCCAGACACTTCGCGACGAAGGTTCTGGCGCGATCCACCTGGCGTACCTCCAGGTATGCCGAGAGCGCGAGACGCCGGAGCTCGGCGCCGGTGGATGACTGGGCGTCAACAACCTCGGGCCGGGATTCGAGGTCATGGATGCAATCGAAGTAGCGCCCCTCCCGGTACGATGCCTGGACCATGAGGAGGAAGGCTTGTGCGTCCCTCGACGATTCGAACTCCGCGCGCGCCACCAGTTCCGCGTCGCGGTAGTCGCCGCGCTCGATAAGGCGCACAGCCTGTGTTGACCAGTCCTCGTGTGGCGCACGTGCGACCGCGAGAGCGCGGATGGGCATGAACTGAACCTGCGTGCGCCTTACCGCACGGAACGCTTCGAGCATCGCATCGACGCTCGGCCAGCGCTCCTCCGGTGCGAGCCTCAGGCAGCGGTCGATGAAGTTATCGAGCGGCTGTGACACCGAAGAGTTGACCTCGCGGGCTCTTGGGAACGGCATGTGACGGGCCACTTGGCTCAGTGTGTCGTGCGGGAGCCGCGCGGTGACGAGGTGGTAGAGCAACACGCCGAGGCTATAGATGTCGGAGAGGAACCGGGACGAGTTGTCTCTTGTCGAAAGCGTCGCGCCGACGATTTCCGGCGCAGAGTAGAGAATCGTCCCTCCGTTCTCGCGTGTTCGCGCGTACATGTCCTCGGGCAGCACGCTCGAACCAAAGTCAGTCAGCTTCACTCGCTCTGCGGAGACGAGGATGTTCTGCGGCTTGATATCCCCGTGGGACATGCCCACGCGATGCAGGTGAGCGCAGCCTTCGACGACCTGCTCGAAGACGCCCAGCAGCTTGTCGTAGCTGGCAACAAAGCCCTCCTCGCCCTTGTCCAACAGCTGCGCCAGCGTGATGGAGGGGAAGTACTCCATCTCGATCGCATACCACTCGCGCTCTGGCGGGACGCGTCCCATCCAGTAGACGTCGACGACGCACGGGTGCGAGGGTTGACCGACGAGCGGCAAGCCTTCGGCCAGTTCTTCATTTTGCTTGCCCTGGGCCTTGGGAATCTTCACCGCGACGATGGCGCCGTCCGAGAGTCGGAGAGCTCGCCAGACCCACCCGTAAGAGCCGTCGCCCAGGCACTCGACGAGCTCGTAGCGCTCACCGAGGCGCCGATCGGCTCTTGGGACGAAGAACTTGGTCGTCATGATTCGCCTCGTCGAATGATGTTTTCGAGCCGAAGCAGGCCATCCTGCCCAGCACGAACAACGAACTGGTAAAAGATAAGCCGCGCCTTCGAATTACCTGGTACGCGGACACCACCCATCGCGCTGAAGCCTCTACGCACGATGCTGCGAAGGCTGTCGTGATCGGGCAGCGTCACGAGCCCAACACTCCAGTAGGCCAGCAGCAGGGTTGCGTCTTCGCAGGCCCACCGCTGCTGGGCGAGGAGCAGTGTCTCGACCTTCGGCCTCAGATCCTTCTGCTTCCCCGCGTATCGCTCGAACTCGGCCACAAGCGCTACGCGCCTCGTCGTCCGATCAAACCAGACGGAATCCGAGCGCACGTCCTCCTCGACTTGCGCAAGCGATCCTTCGCGCGGCGCCGGCACCTCGGAGACTGCCGAGAAGCCGAGGTCGCGGCCGGCCGCCGTGAGGAACGTGCAGCCAAGGCTGTGAACCAAGTGCCCGACGTCACGAACGCCCCACTCCGTCCACATTGGCAGATGGAATGACGCGGCTTCGATGGTGAGCCGGCTGGGTGCGTCGCTTACGTTAGCCACCAAACTTCCCCCAGACGTTGAGCACCTCGGGCGACTCTCCGCCGTGAATCAGTGCCTTCGTTCCGACGCGAACCAGCAGCGGAGCCGGGATCGATCGGCCGCAGATGAGAGCCTCGCCCGTTGAGAGCCCGGGAAGCTGCTCGAGGTCCGCCGCGCTCACCATGTCGGAGGTCTTCGCGATGAAGCGCTGGTCGTCGGGATTTCGGAGCCGCATGGCGATCAGCGTGTTGCACTGCGACGTCACGTCCGGGTCGAGCTTCGAAGGCCGCTGGCTGACGACCGCGAAGCCCACGCCGAACTTGCGGCCCTCGCCAGCGATCTTCTTGATGATACGGTGGCTCACAGCGGCCTCGCCGGCCGGCGCGAAGTTGTGTGCTTCCTCGTAAACGACGAAGCACGGGCGGATGCGGTCGGTCTTACTCGAAGCGGCGCGCAGGATCTCGCTGGAGATCAAGGCTGTGATGACCTGCTTGGCCGTGTCGCTGAGGCCTTGGAGATCAACGATGACCAAACGGCCTCGACGATCCGTGGGCCTGCCGATCATTGCGTAGATGTCTGTCGCTCCAGGCAGGCCCGAGTGATAGAAGCTCTGCGCCTCCTGCAGCACGCGCGAGAGCTTCATCGAGGCGACCGCAGCGCTGCGACCGTTCAGCGCCGTCGCCTCGGCCTGGCTCAGCTCATCCCACTGCCGAACATCGTCGATGCCGTCGCCGAGGTAGTAGCGCAGGCGGTTGATGTCTCGGGGCGTCGTCGTCTCGTGCGCGATCCAGTAGCGAATCGCGACGTCCAGCACACGCTGCTGCGGCTCGGTGAGCCCCGGCAGAATCTCGCTGAGGTCGTCCATCTCGAAGTGGTCGAACTGTAGCGCCAGCTCCTGGTTGACGCCGGCGTACTTCTGCCGGAACGAAGCGTTCTGCGGGCTGTAGATCGAGATGCCGGCCCCCGCCTCGCGCAGGCGAGTAAACGTCTCACGGATCGCAGGGAGCACCGTTCGGTCTCGCTGGTCATCGAGCTCGTCGGGCCGCTCGTTGAAGCGCATCTGACCGCCTTGGAGTGCGCGCCCGTATTCGCCGTGAGGATCGAAGACGACGACAGTACCGTTGTTGATGGCGACCAGGCGCTCGATGATTCGTCCGACAGTGTACGACTTACCCGAGCCCGTCATCGCAAGCACCGCGAGGTGCTCGGTCACGAGGCGATTCACGTCGAGGTAGACGGGCACCGCCGTGTCGCCCCGCTCGTAGCCCACGAGGTTGCCAATGTGCAGGCTCGAGTGCTCCTGGAACTCGTAGAACGCGCTCAGGAACTGGAAGTCGACAGGCTCCACCGGCGCGCCGGGATCGAGTGCGCGGCGGGGCATCTTGATCTGCCCCGTGTCGGCTTCTCGGAATCCGATCGCTTCGAGCTTGCCCATGACCTGCTCGCCCGTCACATGAGCGCCGGGCAGCAATTCCAGCTCCGTCACAGCTTGTCCGAGCCCGGAGTTGTAGAGGACATTGCTGCGGCTGATGCTGACGATTCGAGCAAGGACGTCGGTTGCGGCGCCATCCTCTTGCTCGCGATGGCGGACGCGTACGAACTCGCCGCGTCTGCCTGCGAAGGACGAGTTCAGCACCATCCTGAGGTTCGCCGGGTCGCCGGTGTTTCCGACCAGTCTGCCAAGCATGTGTGTCGTCATGATGAAATCCCCTTACGTCGCGAGATCCCAGTCCGAGAGCCAGATGCTCTCGAGCTCGCGCCGCTTGAGTTCACCGACGACGCTTCGGCTGTAGTGTTCGAGAAATGGGCCAAGAGCGTTCAGCTCTCGCTCGGCCAGTTGGACCGGCAGCGGCGCCGACAGAGCGCCGCCCACCGCCGTGAGCGCCATCGTCAGGCCGACGACCTCGTCGATGGCGTTGGTCGTCCACGCAGGCGCATCGCCGACGAGCTGCATCAAGCGTGGCTCCGTGGTCTGTCCGGCCCTGAAGTGAAGCCCGATGACACCCAGGTTGACGACCGACCCGGGCTCCATGCGCGGCGCGTGGACGTTCATCCGGAACGCGGCCGTTCTTGTGAAGCTGCCGAGGATGCCGTGGACGAAGCGTCGCTCACCCACGCCGAGGATCGCCTCGCGGATATCGTCGAGCGCGGCGAGTTGGGCGCGATCGATTTCCTCGGTCGGCAGAAGCTGGCTTCGTCCCTCCTGCAGGCGCAAGTCCTGTTGCGCCGACTGCACGATGGCGCCGAACCGCTGTGAGGCGAGACCGATGATGACCGGCCCACTCGCATGCCACGGGAAGAGCCGCTCGCGGTGCCGCGACCAGAACGTCTCGATGGCGTTGAGCGTTGCCGCGTACGCCGCTTGGTATCCCTCATCCCCGGTGCGATTCACCGGAGGGACCATGCCCCGGTCCATCACCAGCGGCGTGTCGAGGAAGATGAGCCGCGCACGCTCTTCGGAGACAGCCCGCTCGGCGAGCTCGTAAGCCTGTCGCATCGCCGCAAGGGCAAGACGCTTCGACTGGTTTTCGTAGTTGATGTCATCAATCTCGCACGCGCTGTCTTGGCCAGCCGTTGAGATCGCGTTGTGCTCGATCAGGAGGTCGCACCGCGCGGCAGCCGCACCGTAAAGAAAGCCGCCGATCGTCTTCGTGGTTGCTGCATGCGTCGCGATGCCGGACGCCCGGGTGTTGATCGGGTTCGGGCGATCAACCGCGCGCACGAGGCCCGCCTTCACGAACAGCGGTGCGACGCGCTCGATGTCTCGGATCTGCTTGAGCAGGCGCCCAACGGTTCCGGGCAGATGAACCTGCGACTGAACCGCGAGCGTCTGCGCGAGCGTACGGTTGTTGGTCTTCATCGGGTGGACACCTCGCGAAGCGCGCTGACGTAGGGCGCGTATGGGCTCTGCATCACAAGTTCGTACGCCTCAGTCGTCGGCTCGGCGCCAACAACAAGACCTTGTTCGCGCAGCTCCTGCAAGAGTGTACGCCCCCTCTCGTGGGAGAACCGAAAGATAGATGAAGAACGCAGTCCTGCGATGACCTGCTCTTCGTCCGCGAACGACTGACTCAGGAGGAAGACCAGGAACCCGAAATGGTCGGGCTGCAACGCGGTCGCCACGGGCGTCGGGGCGGGCCGGCTCTCACCCGCGAGCGCAACGAGGCACCCAAGCCAGCTCTGGATGTCTCCGGGCACATCCAGCACCGCCAGTGACCACAGCGGCAAGCAGGTGACCGCGAAGAGCCCGGCGGCAGGATGGAGGCGATACGAGCCCACGCAGACGCTGAGGTCGCTCCACGTTGCGCCGGGGACCGCCGGAGTCTGCAATTTGCCCGTTAGCCGGTACGAGACTTCGGGCGCGAGTGCTTTGGCGAGCCCCTCGCCTCCACGGGGAGTGGACTCCAATCGTTCCGCCCGCCAAGAGACGGGGCGCTCGCTGGAAGCAACGGCGAAAGGAGGCACCAGGAGGAGCAAGTGCCCCGGTGCGCGGGTCCACTCGATGAGCCGGGCCTGCTCCTCTTCCTCGGCGGCCTGGAAGCCTTCGGCGAAAGCGAGGAGGACGGCGCGACCATCTGGCAGCTCCGTCGTCGTCGTTGCGGACAGCACCTCCCGCAGGATCTTGCCGCGACGATGAGTGGCGAGCGCTCCGTGGAGAAGAACTGGGACGGTCACGGCCGCACTCCGAGTCGATAGGTCCGCTGGATGAGCCCTCGCTTCACGAGCGCCTCTGCTTCCTGCGGCTCCAACGCAGGATCGCGCCCGGCATCGAGGGCCGTCACGATGGCGCACCAGCGGTCAAAGGTCATTCCGCCGTCGCCGAGCAGCTTACCGCCCGCAGCGCTGTTCTCCTGGACACGCGCCTTGACGACCTTCTGCGCTTCGATGAGCGCACCCGCGTCTTCAATATCCTTGAGACCGAGCGGCTTCATCACGGTCGTCCCCAAGGCACGCGTGAGAGCCTCAAGACCGCGCTGTGATTGAAGCAGCTCCTGGCCCTCGAGGAGACGCCTTCGGTACTCGGCCACGGCGTTCTCGACCGTGAGTATGGCGCCGAGCAACATCGTGAGGGAGCTGCGCGGTTCCTCCAGCAGGTCGCGGGCTTTCGACATCAAGGGCTGGAAGTTACCCAACCGTGCCGGGCCGTCGAATTCGGAACGCAGCCGGTCCACCTCTTCCGCTTTCACGCTCTCCAGCGCGCCCTCGATCAACGCTGGGCGTCCCTGCAACTTGTCGAGAGCGAGCGCCGCCGACGGGTAGTGGAAGTCGGCAGGCGCCCGTTTCAGCACTGTCTGAAGGGTGGAAATGCGCCCGTCGGCTCCCTGGAGATCCGACCGCAGCTTCTCGTAGGTCGTTTTCAGATCGCGGAACGCGGTGATGATCTGGCCTTCGCACTGCGCAAGCGGAGGCTCTGCCCAAGTCGCGAGGTCGATGCCCACTTCACGCGCGAGATTTTCCAACTGCACGGTCGCGTCGGCGACCTTCAAGTCGCGCAGGTTCTGCCTGAGCGTGCCGGGCTCGTTCGCCTGGATGTTTTCCGTCGCACCGGGAGTCGCTCCCGGTGCCAGTGTGCCGTCGAGGATGTGCGCGATTTTCTCCAGGGAGAGTGTGAAGAGCGCGATCGGGAAACCCTGGAGCGACGTCACATCGCGGCGCATTTCCTCCGCCAGCGACACCGTCCGTGCGCGCACGCGCTCCTCGGTGCGGCGGACGAAAGCGACGAACAGCGATGCGCGGCGGATGCGCCGCCAGAGGGGAACGTCGTCGGAATGGAAATCGAGCGTCTTGACGTTCGTGTCCTGCTGGAGGGCTTGGTAATCCTCTCGACGATAGACCCAGTCGATATTGCTCAGGATGCGGCGTCGGCGCTGCGCGGCGACGCGGAAGCCCTCGGCCGTGGCCTGCTGGGGCTCGGAAGTGTCAAGCGCGTCCAGGTCGTTTCTGCTCTCGGTGAGTTTTTTCCGTGCTGTAAGCGTCTTGGTGCCCGGACCGCTGCCTTCCGGCGCGAAGAGTGCCTTCACCTGCTCAGCCCCGAAGACCCCTTCCATCTCGCCGACCAGCTTCGGGTAGTCCTGAGTCAACCAGTTGTCCGCCTCCTGCACGGCACCTCGAAGCTCGGCGCGTGTCGTTGCGATGTAGACGTCGGGAGTCTTCGCACCGGGCTGCGGCTTTCCGAAGCCCAGCTCGCGGACAAGCGACATCCATTGAAAATAGGTGTCCCTGGGCCTCATCCCTTCCCACGTAGAGCCCCAGAACCATTCTCGCTCCGCGAGCGCGAACGTCCAGCCGTGGTTCAGCAGACGCCGGATGGTCTCGACGAGGAACGCGGGAAACTGCGGCTCGGCGGCGTCGTCGAGGCGCGAGAACAATCCGGCCCGTTCGCTGTCGACGTAGCCGGCGGCGCGCGCCTTCGGCGTAACCCCGAGCTTGGCCAGGAGCGTCTTCAAGATCTCAACGTCCACACCCGACTTGTCGTCGAGGTTCGCGAGAGAGGCCGGGGCGGGCGTATCGATCGCGAGGACGCGCCATGCACGCGTCAGCAGATCCTGCTCCGCTTCCTTGAGCCTGCCCGACGATCGGAGCGGCCAAGCGATGCGGCCAAGGTCGTTGAGCTGCTGGCGGAAGCGTCCCACCTCATCCGAGAACTGGCGGACGAGGCTCTGAAGGCGGTTGCTGAACGTGGTCGTGAAACCGTGGCCATCAAGACGAAAGTCAATGCTCTCCTGGGTTGCGACGCCGACCTGATGGAGAATGTGCTCCTCGGTCGACGTGAGTTGGTAGAGGAGCAGGAAGCTCTTCGCGCCCTTCAACGTATCACTGGACGGGTTCGCCATCACGTCCACGAGAGCACGCGATGCCGTGAAGGCGACCACGGGCGTGCGCCCCCCCTCACCGAACTGCGCGCTCGCCGCCTTGCACAGGCGCTCCAGCTCCTCGACGTTTTTCACCCACGCGAAGAGCGCGCGCCCTTTCGGATGCAACTTCAGGCCGTCGAACGTGACGAGGCCGCCGTCCGAAGCGCTTCGGCTTTGTGGTGACGTGCCGATGACGGTCAGTAATTCATCGCGGATGCCCGATGCCGCGGCGTCGTAGGTCCAGTGTTGGTCGATGACGCGCATCGCGCCCACCAGCACCTGCTGCGCTCGCTTCTGTTCGGTCTGCGCCCGCAGCGTCGACAGCGCCTTCTCGTGTGCCGTGTTCTGGTCCGGGTCGCGGAAGATGAGCGACGTCTGCCCCTGCTTGCGGTGCCGCAGGTCGAGCCGGGCGATCATTTCCACGCTCGGCCCGACATGCGTGGCCGTATCCGGCTCGAGATCCTCAGCCCCGAGGAAGCGGCGCCACAGCGCGCGCGCCGCGTCTTCTGCGGCAGCGTGTGGATAGAGCAGCGACACGAGGTGAACGAAGTCAGCCTGGCGCAGCGGAACGACCAGCGTGTGCTTGCCGTCGGTACGCCGCTGGCCCTTCGTCTCGTGGATGGCATAGGTGCCGAGGTTGGAGAGGAGCTGGCGAAGGTCGAGCGGCTGATCGACGCCGCCGAGCCTCCATACGCCGCGGTCTCGCATGAACTTGGACGCACGCAGCGCCTCGGCGGCCTCCAGCTCGTCCCACTCGACGCGCCGGAAGAGCGTGGCAACGGGCTCGTCATACTCGTTTCGTGCGCCCAGGACGGCGGTACGTGTCTCGGCTGCGCAGGTGTCGAGGGCGACCGGGAGCTGCCCGTAAAGCAGATCGCGCACGGTCGCGAGGTGCGCGCGATCCTGGATGATCACCATATCGAAGGCGTGGTGATCAAGGACGTGCTGCTGCACGCGCCCCGACACCCGGACCAGCTCATCGAAGAGAGCGCCCACCGTGGGCGTGTCCTTTTCTCCACGCGCGCGCTTGTCGCGCAAGCGCTCGTCGATGCTCGCCATAACGACGTTGAACCAGCCGAAGTTGCCGGCACTCATCGCATACGCAGCCTCGACCAGCCCCTGCGGGTACGATTCGGCGAGCCGGTCGTCGTTGCCCAGGGCCTGTACGAAGTCGCTCACGTCGGAGAAGGCGTTCGACTGGAGCTCGGCCAGTTCAAAGCGGCGTGCGGTCGACTGAATCTCGCGCAGCTCGTCGCCGATGGCCGGCGAGCAGAGGGCGACGTAGCGCAGCCAGGGGAGCTTGCGGCGCGGGTCTTCCTCCTTGATCGCCTTGCCCATCAGCTTGATGGCGCGGCCATCAAGGTGCTTGATGTCTGTCGAGTCGAGCCCGAACGTAGCGGCCTCGGCGGCGGTCTCCAACTCGTCCAGCACCACGAGCACGTATTTGATGCCCAACGACTGAAGATAGCTGTAGGCCGCCTGGCACAGCCGCGTCGCCAGTTCGGGGTCTTCATAGAGCTTCTCGTCGGAATGATTGGCCGAAGCATCGAGCGCCACCGCCAGCGTCTTCGGGTCGAAGCCGGCGACCGTGAGGCGGTCCGCCGCCTCCTTCGCGATCTGGCCCTGGATCGAGCCGTCGAACGTGCCGCGCGCCAAGGGCAACAGCGCCTTGTAGAGACCGAATGCGAACCAGTTGTCGACGTTGTTGTAGTCGTTCGCGACCTGGCTGTAGCGGATGTAGAGTCCAAGATACTGATCGCGGTCCTTGCCGTCGTGAAAGAGCTCTGCCTTCGTCAGCGTGCCGTCGTCACCGCGCACCCACCAGCCGCGCGACGTGTCGTTGATCTGCGCCACAAGCTCGTAGCCGATGCGCGACTTGCCGACGCCCCACTGCGCGATCATGGCGAAGACATGCGCGAATTTTTCGGCTTCGTCGTCGACGAGGTGGATGAAGTGACGGAACGCTTCGAAGAAGCGACCCTGGCCGACGATGGGATGGGCGAGCGGGTAGCTCGAGACGCCGGTTGCGGCCCACTGATGCTTTGCTTTGTCGGTCATCGTGACAGCTCCCGTTTGGTCTCCAGCGCGGCCCAGGCGGTCTGGAAGGCATCGTTGAACTCGGTGTGGATGATCCAGCGCACAAGCTTGCGCGACGGGTCGGCGTGCAAGCCCCGCCCGTGGCGTGCTTGGCCGGGTTGCGCGTCGAGCAGTTCCAGCGCGCCCTTCGTCATGGCGTGGTCGACGAGCGCATCCATCCAGCGCGCAAAGACGTCATCGCCGGGGCTCACGCCGTAGGCCGCCAGCAGCTCACGGAGCACCGGCTCGGCGGCAACAAAACCGCTCATGTCAGCGTGCCCGGTGGTAATGTCGGTGAGTATCTGCGCTGGCGTGGACTTGCCCGCGAGGTCGGCCGCGAGCTGGCTCGGCAGCGTCACATGGCCGGTGCGGCTGAGCCAGCCCACGGATTCAAGGAGGTGCAAGGGTGCCGTGAGCGGCGTGAGGGAAAGGTCGTCCTTGCCCGTCTTGCGCGTCAGGACATCGGGGTCATACGTCAGCGCATCGCAGCGCGTGCGCGCGAGCCAACGGGCCGATGTCGGCTGCTCGAGTCCATCAAACCAGGCCTTGGGCTCGACATGGCGACGCAAGCGCAGCGAGGTGCCCGCCTTCAGACCGGCGCGCCCGCTGCGCACCCCGGACCAATGCATCAGCTCCCAGTCGCTTTGCTGAAGCCGAAGCAGCAGCAGCCGCAGCCACGGGCTTTCCCGCACGAGATAGGCCGAGAGCAGCTCGAGCCCGCGCGCGGACTCGTCCTGCCAGTGCCGGAGCAACGTATGGGCTTCTCCGGTCAGATCCCAACGGCCGTCCGGGTCGCAGGCGATCAGGCCGACGCCCGGCAACAGGGCACGGCCCTCACGCTGGAAGACGCCGAACAGACCCACCGCTCCGCGACGGGAGATGACGCCGGCGAGGCAGCGGTCCGCCACCGCGCGCGGCGTGCCGGTCCACGGGGTGCCCTGTGCCGCCGCGAATACCGCGAGCGCGCGAAACCATGCCTCCGGATCGCTGGCCTCGGTCCAGAAAGCGGGGCGCTCCAGATGGAGCGGATGCGCGGGCGTCGCCGTCATGGGGCCTCCCCGCTGCCCGCTCCGGTGCTGGCGCGGGCGATGCGTTCGCGTGCCCAGGTCTCGGCGGCGCGGCGGATGGCGGCGGTCACCGACGAGCCGAGCCGATAGAAGGCGCGGCTGCCAAGCGCGCGGTAGCAGGCATCGGAGAACGCGGGATGGATGGAGTACGCCGGCCGCCGGCCGCCGGAGCCGTGCTCGAAACGCCAGACGTCGCGCCGCAGCACGGCACCGATGACGAGCCCGAGTCGCTCGTCGAGCGCGCTCGCCGTGAGGCGATGGCCGAGGACCGTCACGCCGAGCTGCGCCAGCGTCCGCCGCACCAGGTCGCCGAGAGAACCGCAGCGGACCTCTTCGCCGCTCGGGAGCGTCACGACCACCTCGACGCGCGGCGGGCTCTGAAACAGCGCGACCTGCGCCGGTTCGAGTTCGAAGCTGATGCCGCCCGACACGCGCTCGGCCTCCCAGGCCTCCTTGGTGAAGCTCATCTGCGCGAGCAGGAAGGCCCAAGGGTGATGGAGGGCCCAGCACATCACATCGCCGTCGCTGCTGCGGCCGTCAAGCGCACCGCTCAGAACCGCCGTCGCAGGCGCCGCGTCGGTCAGTTCCGGCAATCGCAACAGCCGCCCGGGCCGCCACGCCGTCGATGGATCGTCGAACGCCATGTCGGGCAGGGCTGGCGATGCCAGCATGTCGCTCATTATCCCGGACGTCGCCGCCAGGGTGCGCAGCAACACCGGAAACGCCGAGGCCTCGTGCGCGGCGGCGGGCAGCACGGCCCGCTCCAACGCGCTGAAGGCCGTCGGTGACAGCGACGGAGCATCCACCTTGATAAGCTCGCCGGCGAGTGCGCCGGCGCTGGTCACGGCTTCGGCCAGCGCCGCGACGTCGCCGCGCTCCCCCGTCTCCGCGAAGCGGGCACGGAGCACGCGCAGCCATGCGGCCCGCAGGTCGGGCAGGAGCGAGAACACCGCCGGCACCGCCTCTGCTGAATTGGGCAACCGGTCGCCGAGCGCGACGACGAGCGGGGTCGCCACCAGCGCCGTTCCCCGCTCGGTCCACAGGCCGGTGGAGCCCAGGCCCTCCAGGCCGCGCAGGGCGGACGCCGGTACCTCGCCCTGCGCGAGCAGGCTCCGCACCTCGTCGATCGTGCGCGTGAGCGCGCGCCCCTGGAGAGCGGCGAGGGTCATCAGTCGGTCCCCTCGTCCGGCTCGTCGAGGAGCGCGTAGAGGCCGTCTAGGTCCGGAATGAGCGGGGCGGCATCAGCCGCGTCACCTTGCCGGAGCGATTGCAGGATGGCCCGATCGGCACTGCGGTCGCCGGCCTCAAGCGCTTTCTGCGCGGCGATGAGGTCGGCTTCGGTGATGCGGCCGTCGATGAGGTGTTCGACAAGAAGTTTGGAAACAGTCGTCAAACGCTGTGACGCATCAAGTGCCTGGAATTTTTTCAGCCAACGCGCGCCCTTCTGTTGAACCACGTCATCGTCGAAATCTGGTGCAAGCACTTGGAGTGGAACGTCGCTTTCGATCGCCGGATAGGTTGCTCCAGAGTTCCAGCGCATGAGCTGCTGGGTCGCGGCATCTGAACGCAGAAACGCGTGGTAAAAGACGGCTCGTTCGGGCGTGGCGAAGCGAAGCACCCCGAAGCCGGTTGACGCAACCAGCGGAAGTGCCTCATCAGACACCGGCACTAAACCAACGTTCTTGCGATTTGGTCGGACGGTGGAGACCAGAACATCCCAGGGCTCTACGCGTATCTGAGCGCGTGAGGGCGCCCCGGCGACCTGAACTCGCGAAGGAAAAATGACACCGGACCCGATGTCGAGTTCACCAATCTCAAAGTAGGCGAACTCTTTGCCGACACGGTTCCATCGGTCCTCAATAAGCGATGCGAGTTGGGAAAGCCGAATGGCCCCGCGCGCCTGGAGAACAGCTTCCTGGGCATCGTGTGCTGGATCATAGAAAGCGGCGTCGAGCCGTTCGCTCCGCATCGCTTGTCGACCAGTGACGTACGAGCGACGACGCCCCGCGCGAGGTTGCGTCCACTCAGCGAGGTTAAAGAAGGCTGACGACTCTTGCTCCTCCCTCCGCGCGCGAGCACGCAGCCGCTCGGCCTGCCGGACCTTGTCGCCGATGTAGCGCTGGGCATCGGGCGCCAAAGCCGGAACCGGCAATTCAGGGACGTCGTAGAGGCTGATCGAAGGGATCATCATTCCGCGTTGCTGACGCAGAAAGGCCATCCGCCCATGGCATGAGTTGAAATAGGAAGAGACGAAGCCGGAATCGCCGTCCGGACGCATCTCAAGGAACATCACTTCTGACGAGCAATTCACCTCGGTACCAGATGGCACGACGGCCGAGTTGCCCAACTCCCCTTTTCGCACCAGCAATACAAAGCCCGGCTCCAGACGAGATCCGCTCATGATGCCGAGGTGAGCCGAGCGTTGAATTCGTGCTGCGCCGGCCAGCTCAAGATGACCACCGACGATGCAGCCTCCAGAGACAAACGCGACGCCATCGCCATCCAACGTGTAGTGTGGTGTGACGGCTGCCGTGTGCCCGATGCCCGAACGCAGGTAAAAATCCGCCAGGGCGCGGCTGCCGAAGCGACGCAGCAGTGCGTCGTTCTCGACGAGCATAGGACGGTAGTGCCCAGGATCGAGACGCTCCGTTATTGCAGTCGACGAGACTCTGAAAGCCTCCATCACTCCCCCCGCACATAGGTGCCGACGATGGCGGCCAAGTCGTTGGGAACGCCCGGGCCGTAGTCCTCGACGTTGTTCTTGACGACATAGCCGAGCGTCTCGGCGACGGCCATGAACACGTCGGTCTGCGGCTGGTCCTGGAACTTCTCCGGGTCGTTCTTGCGCGCATGGCGCTTCTGCAGGTAGAGCACGCTGGTCTTGGCGCCGGTGCCCGAGAGCTTGAAGGCGTCGGCGGGCAGGCTGATCACGCCCCTCACGATGGCCTTGCCGCCGTGGAACTCGCCCGATGCCTCGTCTTTCGTGCCCATGATGTATTCGCGCACATAGCGGTCGCCCGAGTTGCACAGCACGCCGTCGGGCAGGACGATCAGCAGCCGCCCACCGGGCTTGAGGAGTTGCAGGCAGCGGTCGAGGAACAGCACCGCCGGGTCGGTGTTCGCCGACGCCTCCCTCCACAGGCCCTTACTGTTCGGCGAACCGCCCATGGCAAGACCGGTCACCGTCGGCGAATAATCGTACCCGCCGCCGCGGCCGTCGCGTGGCGCGAGGTCGGAGCGGAAGGTCTGCAAGATCGACTTCATCGCCTCTTCGTGCGCCTTCTTGGCCTCGTCCTGCCCCTTGTTGAATTTGGGCGTGCCGAAGGGCGGGTTGGTACAGACGAGATCGAAGCTGCCGGGCTGAAGCTGCGGGCTGATGAGTGAATTCTGCGTGTAGAAGATGCGGGCCTTCGGCGCTCCCAGCAGCGCCATGGTCACCCGCGCCAGCATCACCATCTGGGGCGATGAATCGGCGCCGACGAAGCTGTGCTCGCATATTTCCGCAAAGAGCCTCCTGCGGGCCTCTTCGGTCGCGGTGGCCCGGCCGCCAATCTCGTCGAGCGTGCGCCGCAGGTGGCTGAGCGCCACCGACAGAAAGCCGCCGCTGCCGCAGGCCGGGTCGCAGAAGCGGAAGGCGGGCCGCCCCGTGCCGTCGCGTGCCACCAGATTCGCCGCGTCCGCGGTGCTCTCCTTGATGTCGTGGAAGGCCAGCGACAGCATCGCCTGCTTCACCGGCGCCGGTGTGAGGTAGATGCCCAACCCGCCCTTCGACTCGAAGTTGGCGCGCAGGAAGACGTCGAAGGCGCGGCCCAGCACGTCGGCGGCGATGTCGGCGAGCGTACCCTGCGGCTTTACGACCTGGCCCCGGCTGTCCGTGACCGGCCCCAGATCCTGGATGAGCAAGAGAACCGCCTCGTAATTGCCCGGCTGTGCCAGCCGGAGATGGGCGTTCGCGTCGAAGATGGGGTGCCTCTCGCCCGCGTCGTCGGTGACGACGTAGTCGGGGTGCCGTTTGAAATGCTCGAAGGCCGAGCGGATTTCAGCGACCGCAGAGGCGCCGTTCGCCTTCATATGCGCAGCCGTGAAAACGTCCTCGAGGTCCAGCGTCCTGCCGTCGTGGTCGAAGGTCAAGGCGCCTTTGTGGTGCAGACGAAACGTCTCCAGGAAGAGCAGCTTGGCCACCTCCTCGATGATATCGTTCTTGCCGTTCACCCGATCCTTGTGCGTGTGGTAAATGCGCTCGTGCAGCGCGTTGAAGCCCTTCATCAGGCGGTCGTACATGCGCATCGACCAGCGGTAGGTCGGGTCGGCCTTGATGCGCTTGTACTCGTTGATCTCGCTCAGGCTTGGCAGCTTGTCGATCTGGTGCGGTCCGTCGAGGTCGAAGACCGCCTCGAGCTTGCCCTCGGCATCCTTCACCACGGCGAATTGCGGGTAATGGTCCTGTTGCGTGTCGGGCGGCGGCAGGGTCCACGACAGCAACTGCACCTCGTCGGCATTGCTGCGGCCCCAGGCACCGGCAGGAAGCACGAGCGCCAGCACGCGCGGCGTCTCCACGCCTTCGTGGCGGCCCCACACGATGGCAGCCGACATCCCCGGCTCGCTGGCCTTGATGTCGCGCTTCTGATCAAAGCCAGCGCTCGCGAGCGCGTGGGTGAGCGAGGCGAGCACATTGCTTTCCTCGGAGCTGACAGCCGTTGCCGCCTTCGCTGTGGTGTCGGTCGAGGCCTTCTTCGGGCGTGCCATGCCTATGCTCCTGTGCCTACTGGGCGATGCGAATGAGTTTCGGGCCGAAGACTTCGAGCCCGGCGGTGCGCCGAACGATGGCAAGCACCTGCTCGTCTGTCGTCACGAAGTGATTGGGAAGGCGCGCGCGGAGCTGCGCCGCGGGGACCGGCTTGCCTGTGAACGAGCGCACGGCTTCGACGATAGCGGCCTGCAAGTCGTCCTGGGCGCCACCGGCATCAACGTGGAAGGTGCCGGAGCCGTCACGTTCGACGCCCGATGCGCACACGAGGAACAGCTCGAGCTGATCACGGCTCCAGGGGCTGCCCGAGAGCCGGGCGCGCTCGTGCAGTTCATCGAGGCTGAGAGGCGTCTGCTTCAGTGTGTTCAGCAGTTCCTCGGCGTGTCGCGGGGTCACTGGAGCACCTCTTTCGATGACGTGAACGGCCTGTGAATGGCGTCGAACAGCGCGGTGAACTCGCGCATGAGCGATGACCACCGACGATCGAGCGAGCGGCGCTGAGCATGGTGCCGCTCGACCGCGCGCTGCCAGCGGTCGCGCATGTCACGTGACGGGTTCGGCAGCCGCAACGACCGCAGGGCTTCGGGCGGAACGAATTGCTGCGTGGATCCTACCGTGAGGCCGGCGGCCTGCGCGCGCATCGGCTCCGTCGAGAGCAGTAGTGCCCAGGCGGCGGGTGTTTCGTGGAAGCGCAGCCGCACCCAGCCGTCGACGGGGTGCGTGTTCGGCGGGACGTCATCGTCGACATAGGCCGCGCGAAAGCTGTTGCCGAGGGTCGATATGAGAACCTCGCCGGGAACGAGCGGCTTCGCCAGCGTGCGGTTAGCGATAAGCTCGGGAATAGGCGCACCTTCGGCAGACGAAACGAGGAGGTCGTCGCCGACATCGCTCAGCCGAAGCGCTCGCGCTCCATCCTGCGTTCGGCTGAGACGGGCGCGGTCGTCGAACGTGGCAAGCTCGGCAAGGGCGACCCAGCCGACTTCCTCTTCGAGTATCGACTGTTCAGCCCGAAGCGCGATGGCGGACGGCAACCAGCTTTCGTTCGACACCGCGTCGCGCGGGAAGAACGAACCGCTGCCAAGGGTGTGGACGCGGCCCGGCGCGGCCTTCGTTTCCGCATTGGCCTCATTGTGCACGCAGTGGAGTGCCTCGCCCGTCAGCGTGGCCTCGTCGAGGAGGTCGCGGAGGCGCACCGACAGCCCTTCCATCTCCGTCGGGACGGGCGGAACCCGCAAGGACGCGAGTGCGCCGAGCCCGACCCGCTTCAATACGCCCGACTCGATGAGCAAAAGCTGCTCATATCCGGACTGGTTGAGGCAAAGAGCAACCCACGCCGCCGCGGACGTCGAGAGCCCCCGAACGATGAGCGAGTTGCCGTCGACCGGGTGCCGCCTCGCATTCGGCGAGACGTACGCGGCTCGCAAGGGGGCGAGTTTGTTCAGCACGACGTCGTCTGGGCGGACACACCATCGGTCGGTGATCTGCGGCGGCGCCCAGTGCTGTTTACCGAGCAGCATGCGCAGGCGCCCGATGTTGGCCTGACGGTAGACCGGCGTCGCCGCCGCTCTGGGGTCGTAGGTGAGAGCGCCAGGAGTCTCGCTTAATCGCCAGCCTTCGAGGACTCGCCCTCCCAGATCGCGGAGCGACTGGCCAGTGAAGCCGGCTCGGAGGGCCACCGCAGCCGGACCGGCAAAATACATCGGGGACCAGCCGGGGGCGGCATCCAGCAGGTCGGGCGAGACGAAGGTTGACAGTTCGTGTGGCATCACATTACCAATCTAAGCAGCAATCGGAGTGCTGTCAATCTGTCTGTGAGGCCACACGTACGAGAGAATGAGCTCTGAGCGCCCGCTCGGCGGTCCTTTAGCCGCGGATGAGGACGAGACGGACGGGCGCACGGCCGATGGCGTTCACCGCCTTCCATGCGTTACCTCTTGCGTAATTCAGGATGGCGGATTACCTATTGGGTAACGAGAGGGCGGGATGAAGCTGGCATTCGCGTCCAGGAAGCTGAAGAAGCAGCTTGCGGACGAGAGGGAAATGACCAAAGCCTACGGGCATGCCATGCCGGCCCTCAAGCGGCGGCTTGACCTGTTGCGGACGGTGCGCTGCCTGGCGGATGTACCGCAGACGCCGCCGCCGCGTCGCCATGAGTTGTCGGGTAAGCGGGCTGGCCAGTTCACCCTCGACCTGACGGCGAACTGGCGGCTGATCTTCAGGCCGGACCATGACCCGGTGCCCCGTAGCTCCGGTGGGGGCATTGATCTTACTGCGGTCACGGACATCGTCATTATCGAGATCGTCGACTACCACGGCAACTGACAGGACTTCGGGAGGGCAACATGGCGCAAGCAGTCGAGCGCGGGAGCTGGACCCCGAATTGGGCCACGCATCCCGGCGAACATCTGGCCGAATACATCGACAGCAAGGGCTGGACGCAGGCCGACTTCGCCCGCGTCACCGATCTGACGCCCAAGCTGGTGAGCACCATTATCAATGGCCGCAATCGGGTCACCCCCGAAACCGCCTTGAAGTTGGAGCGGGTGCTCGAGCTGAACGCCTATGTCTGGCTTGGGCTCCAGGACAACTGGGATCTGTTTCAGGCCCGAGTGGCCGAAAAGGAAAAGCTGACCGGGATAAAGACTTGGCTCGGTCGTTTTCCCGTTCGCGAATTGAAGGCGCGCGGCGCCTTGCCGGCGATCCGGGATGAGGCCGGCTTGTTTGACGGTCTGATGACATTTCTCGGGGTCGGGTCGCCGGAAGGGTATGAGGCCAAAAGGGGCATGCTCGCCGTTCAGCACCGGCAGGCGAAGCGCGGACACAGTTCGCCGGAGCATGTATTTGCTTGGCTGACGCTCGGTGAGCGCGCGGCCCGCCAGATGGATCTTCCGGCGTTCGACGTGGCCCGGTTCCAGATGGCCGTCGGGGAGATCCGCGGGCTGACCACCGCGCCGCCCGAGGTCTTCGAGCCGCGCATGAAAGCGCTCTGCCGATCGAGCGGGGTCGCCCTGGTCTTTGAAAAGCCGATCAGCCATACACGGTTGTTCGGGTCGGCGCGGTGGCTGGAGGGCGACCGGGCGCTGATCCAGATGTCGCTTCGGATGAAGTTCAATGATCACTTCTGGTGGACATTTTTTCACGAGGCGGCACACCTGCTGCTTCATCGCGGCCGGAATTTCCTGGATGACGAAAACGGTGTTGGTGATGGTCCGGAACAGGAGGCGGATGCCTGGGCCGAGGAAATCCTGGTTGGACGGGACCGCTTCCGCAATTTCGTCGCGTGCCGTCCGCGGTCCGAATCCGATGTCAGGGATTTTGCCAGCCAGGTCGGACTGCATCCCGGTATCGTTGTCGGCATGCTCCAGCACGAAGGTGTGCTTCCCTACACCCATCTGAACGGACTCAAGGCGCGTTTCGAGTGGAATGATGAGGAGGCCGCGGCGTGAGCGATCGCAAGACGGCGTTGTGCTATTTGCGGTACACTGCGTCTAGGGGAGCATGAAAACCGTGGGAGGCTGGCCGGCCGCACGGCAAGCTTCTGGGTCGCGGCATCCTGTCAGATCATCAACCGATAATGCGTGGCGCAGCCCTCCAGCCTCCCATAGCTTTCCTTGCTCCCCACCTACTCCTTGCCGGTCTTTCCGGCGCACAGCGTACGATTTTGAACACTCTCTACGATGACCCCAAATTCAGCCCCGGCCTCCAGACGGCGGTCAACGGCCGAGACCACCCACTCTGGGGTTCACTCCGCCAAGTCCTGCAAGTCCTGGAGCAGCGTGGCGTAATCGTCGGGGCGCAAGGTGCGCTTGTCGGTCGCCATGCGCCGTAGCGCTGCGATGCCCTCCGGCGTAAACTGGGCTCTCAGCCAATAGGCTCCGTCGTCCTGCAACACCAGCAAGGCGCGGTCGAGCATGCTCTGCACCGCGGCGACCGGCTTCGGTTGGCCTTTGCGCGGCCCGGTCGCCCAGCGCCTGACGAGAATCCCATCCTGGATTGAACGCGCCGCGCCGCAGCAGTACGCAAATTCGCGGCGAATCAGATCTCGTTCCTTGGGGGTAAAATCAGCGGCCGTCATGCGGGCGACTGTATCGCATAGCCGAGCAGAGCACGACAGGAATGTGCCGCCGCCGGTTTCTCCGGGCCCTGCGTCCGTGGGGTATACCCTACAGATACAGATCGGCGAGACGCCGAACCCCAGTCTTTCCGTGTCTCATTGGGGTTGCTCTGGCCATTGCGAGACGGTAGAGTGGGGGAGTCTAGAACCCAGCGAGACGATTTCCACATGGCCGCCTACGGATATGCCCGGGTCAGCACCACGGACCAGGATCTGACGCTGCAAATGATGGCCTTATACGCTGCCGGCTGTGTGGTTGTCCGCACCGAGACCGCCAGCGGCACGACGACCGAGGGCCGCAGGGAGTTGACCACACTGCTGGAGTTCCTCCGCCCCGGGGACGAGCTGGTCGTCACCCGCATCGACCGCCTGGCCCGCAGTATTGCCGATCTTCAGGACATCGTCCGCACCCTCAAGGCCAAAGGCGTCAGCCTGAAGGCAACAGAGCAGCCGATCGACACCGGCACCGCCGCCGGCAAGGCCTTTCTCGACATGCTCGGGGTCTTCGCCGAGTTCGAGACCAATCTGCGCAAGGAACGCCAGCTGGAAGGCATCGCCCGAGCCAAGGCGGCCGGGATCTACAAGGGGCGCAAGCCATTCATTGATGCCGACCAGGTGCGCCGGCTCGCCGGCGACGGCCTCGGCGCCACCCAGATCGCCCGACGGCTGAAGATCGGCCGCGCCAGCGTGTATCGGATCCTGAATGCGACCGTGTCTTGAAAGCGCGGATACCGAGCAGGGCTCGTGCATCCCTCCCGATCCGCTGGATAATCCGCACCAGCTATCGGGAATTGTGCTACTGTTCGGCAATGAGGCTTCGATGAACCAGAAGGGCTATCCGCCAGTACTTCGGATCAGAGAGTTGTGTCCTTTGGCGTCACCCTTTCCCTCACCGTGGCCAAAAAACGCAGTTCAAAGGATCAAGCTGTTCAGATGACGAAGATTGATGTCACGCTCAAGGAGCGTGACCTGATTCGCCGCGAGTTTGTCCGAAGCTTCGGCTCGGTGCGATCGATCCAGGACGGTATCCTGGTCAGACGCTGGGCAACCGGCCCGCATAAGGGCAAGCCCAAGCCGGTCGCCGCGGTGCAAAGCATGCTCGACCGTGAGTTGCTGGTCATGCAGGACGATGGAATCTATTGGTTGACAGCCCGATTTACGGCAAAGGGCATTGCCGCGTTGCAGAGCATGGCAAGTGACAGGCGATCCTTGCCGCCCGGTGATTACCCCGAACTTCTCCAGGAACTGGAGGAATTGAGCAAATCATAGGGACGCGTCAGTTTGATCCCAACGGCCCCCGCTCCGGAATGGCGACCGCTGCCGGCCGCAGAGCTGTGCGGCGGAACGCTCTGTCTGCGACTGGGTGAGAGGGCTTCCTTCGTGGCCATCTTCACGCCCCCCCCCCGCATCTTCGTCATCCTGCGCGGCATGCCGACACCGCCCGAGAACAGGGCTGAGGCTCATCCTGGATTCCGGGGAAGCCACTGGCACCACCCCGGAATCCAGGATGAGCCTCGTTGGAATTGCTTGTGATTCCCTCTCCAGGCGGCAAGAAGGCGCTTGATTGTGTGGACGGACGAGAATCTGGAGGGCTCTCTGAGGTCCGGCGAGGCAACGGCGCATCCTACTCCATGCCGGACCTCAGAGAAGCCGGATTGAACGAAAGCGCGGTCAGCCGGCACCGGCTATGGGTATTTGGTGATGGCGGTGGGGCTGGCCGGCCGCGGGCCTGCCGAAAAATCGGGGACGACGAGCGTGCCGAAAGGGGCTTCGGACCGGGCGATCGATGGCCGGACGGTAATGCAGGTGGCGTCGTCGGGCATCATGGTCCGGCGAATGCCCATGAAAACGGCGGCAGTGATGGCGCCGGCACACGCATCCCCGGCGCCGTCGAATCCCGACGGCGGCAGACCGCATGGCGATGACAGTGAACGGGGAGCCGTCATGACGTGTCGGGGGGATGCGGGATGATGGGCACCGGCCGGCGCGGGAGTGCCGCGAGGACGACCATCATACCACCGCAGCACCGGCAACGGCGAAGATCCTCGCCGGTGAGCCGGTGATGGCGGTCGCGCCAGTCGGTCTCGACGGGAGCGGCCTCTGGCGGCGGCACTGCTCCAGCCGAGCGGCGCGATGTCCGTTGGCCAGGAAGCCGTAATGGCGGATGCGATGGAAGCCGTCGGGCAGGACGTGCAGCAGGAAGCGGCGGATGAACTCCTCGGCCGCCAGGGCCATGACCTTCTGCTTGTCGTGGTGGCGGTAGTCCTTCCAGCGGAAGCTGACCCGGCCGTCTTCCAGCGCCACCAGGCGGCTGTTGGCGATGGCGACACGGTGGGTGTAGCGGCCGAGATAGGCCAGCACCTGCTCGGGGCCGCCGAACGGGCGCTTGGCGTAGACCACCCAGTCGGCCCGGCGCAGCGGCGCCAGTTGGTCAGCGAAGGCGGCGTGGGCGGCGGCCATGGTCGAGGAACAGCCGCCGGAACAGCCGCGACAGCACCTTGGCCGGCAGGAAGAACCCCGGCCGACAGGCGATCCAGCGGCTGCCGGCCGGGGCCACGCCGCCGGCGGGGACGATGCAGTGCAGATGGGGATGGTGCTGCAACGCCTGGCCCCAGGTGTGCAGCACGGCGACGACGCCGATCTCGGCGCCGAGATGCTTGGGGTCGGCGGCGATGGTGCGCAGCGTCTCGGCGGTGGCCTTGAACAGGATGTCGTAGACCACCGCCTTGTTGTGGAAGGCGATGGCGGCGACCTCGGCCGGCAGGGTGAAGACGACATGGAAATAGGGCACTGGCAGCAGTTCGGCCTGGCGGTCGGCCAGCCACTGGGCGCGCGCCAGACCCTGGCACTTGGGGCAGTGTCGGTTGCGGCAGGAATTGTAGGCGATGCGCACGACGCCGCAGTCGGCACAGGCTTCGGTGTGGCCGCCAAGCCGCGCCATGCGGCACGCCTCAATGGCTGCCATCACCTGCCGCTAGCCGCGGTCGATCCCGCCGTCGCGGCCAGCGCAATAGGCGGCGCCGTGGTGGCGGAAGATATCCGCCACCTCCAGACCCCTTGCCATGGCCAGCCCGTCAGCCCGGCGGCACCACGGTCAGCGGCAGATGGTCGAGCGGGCTCCGGGTCTTGGCGATGGTGGTGTTGGCGACCTGGGTGTAGCGCGCCGTGGTCGACAGGTTGCTGTGGCCGAGCAGCACCTGGATGATGCGGATGTCGGTGCCGGCCTCGAGGAGATGGGTGGCGAAGCTGTGGCGCAGGGTGTGGACCGTGACCCGCTTGTCGATGCCCGCCGCCGTGCAGGCCGAGCGGCAGGCGATGTTCAGGACATTGGGCTCGATCGGCCGATCCGCGCGGCCGGGAAACAGCCAGTGCCGCGCCAGCCGCCAGTAGCCCCGCAGGATGCCGAGCAGCTGCGCCGACAGCATGACGTAGCGGTCCTTGCGTCCCTTGCCCTGCTCGACGCGGATCAGCATGCGGCCGCTGTCGATGTCGGCGATCTTGAGCGCTACCACCTCGGACACCCGCAGCCCGGCGGCATAGGCGGTGGTCAGCGCGGTGCGGTTCTTCAGGCTGGGCACCGCTTCCAGGAACCGCACCACCTCGTCGGCGCTCAGCACCACAGGCAGCTTGCGCGGCTTGCGGGCGTAGGCGATGCGCTCGGGAATGTCCTGCCGCCCCAGGGTGACGCCGTAGAAGAAGCGCAGCGCCGCCACCGTCTGGTTGAGGCTGGCCCAGGAGATGTCCTGCGACACCAGATAGACCTGGAAGGTGCGGACGTCGTCGAGATCGAGCCGGTCGGGCGAGCGGCCGAAGAAACGGCTGAACTTGGTAACCGCGTGCAGGTAGGATCGCTGCGTCGCCGGCGACAGATTGCGGACGGTCATGTCCTCGATCATGCGGCGGCGCAGAGGGCTGATTTCGGCCATCGGGGGCTCCTGTCGGAAGGTGGTCGTGGAAACCAGCCTTCTTAGACAGGAGCCTCTCGCTGCCCGGTTACCGCCCTACCGCGGAGCGGTTTCGTTCAATCCATACTTATGGCCGAGTCAAAATGTCGCACCCAACAAACCGGGTTATGTACATACCGTAGCGCGAAAGCGGGGATGACGAGTAAAATATAGGTCATTATTCCTTCACCCGATTGCCCTGCTTTATGAGCTCATTCCAAACATGCCAGAAATTCGCCTTCGCCCCCTCATGGAACGCTTCTATGAGTTATTGCGCCAATCACGCGCATTCGCTGAAACATTTGCTATCGTCCAAAATGAGGGGATGACTGAGACTGGAGAGAGCAATTATACAAGGATCCCTTCAGTCTGTCAGTCCAAAAAGACAATTTACGTTGATGTTTCCGTATTTTCCTGGAAAGAGGCACTCCATGTTCACCAAGAAAGCTTGCACACGGATGTGGCGCTGCATTGTGATTTGATATTGTTAGCTGGGCAGATTTTTTACCTTGATAGCATTGTAGATATGCTATCGTATTTTGATCGCACAAATTCGTGTCCAGTTATCATATACAGAAGGCATGACCGTATCCAGAAATTTAATGGAAAATTCAATGAAAGTGAGATTGAAAATGTAATTTTGTCGAAATGGGGCGGTATAGTACTCTGGCGAGAGATTGGAAATACCGATGATCTGAGCAAGGCAGCTAAACGCGATCTGTTAACGCAAATTGGGATATCGCGATGACCACCTTCTTCCTCTCCTACACCGCCCCCGACAAATCCTGGGCCGAGTGGATCGCCTGGACCCTGGAAGAGGCGGGGCACACGGCGATCCTTCAGGCATGGGACTTCCGGCCCGGTCATAACTTCCTGCTGCAGATGCAGGACGCGGCGGCCCAGGCGGATCGCACCATTGCGGTGCTGTCGCCGGCCTATCTGCAAAGCCAGTTCGCGGCACCGGAATGGGCTGCCGCGTTGCGCGAGGATGCCCAGGGGCTGCGGCGCCGGCTGATCCCGGTGCGCATCGCGCCGGTCGAGGCTTCCGGCCTGCTGGGGTCGCTGGTCTATGTGGATCTTGTCGGCCTTGACGAGGCGGCGGCGCGGCGGGTGTTGCTCGATGGGGTGACCGAGCGGCGCAGCAAACCGGCGACGCCGCCGCGCTTCCCCGGTCACATGGCCTCGGCGCCTCATCCGGACTTTCCCGGCCAGACGCCCCCGGCGCGCTCGGCCGCCCCCATGCCGAAGCTGCGCGGGACGGTGACCGACCAGGACCGGCGGCGGCTGATGCGCGACACCTTCGCCGGCATCCGCCACTATTTCCAGGAGGCGCTGGCGACCCTGCGTCAGACCCATCCGCATCTCGACGCCGAATTGGAGGACGTCACCGCCCACAAGTTCCTCGCCCAGGTCTACGCCAATGGCCGCAGCAAGGCCCGCGCCAAGATCTGGCTGGGCACGATGATCTCCAGCGACGGCATCGGCTATTTCGAGGGCCACGGGTTTGGACCGGACAACGACGGCAGCTACAACGAAATGCTCTCGCCCAAGGAGGTCGACGGCGACCTGTATCTGCAAGCGATGATGAGCGGCTTCGCCGGCTTGCCCCGCGACACCGGCTTCTCCCCCGAGCGCATGACCCCGGATCAGGCCGCCGAATATCTGTGGCGCCGCTTCATGACGCAGCTTGAGCGGTAATACCGGCGAGCCCAATGTTCCGTCAGCCGCCGCAGAACTCGTCGATCAGGGCGATGAGGTGTGGAGGCGGGGGCGCCGCTTTTCGGGTGGCACGATCGCCTAACCACAGAGACACAGAAAAAGCTCCCTGGAGCGCCCGCTTCCAGGCGGGCCCCGATCTTGGCCGCAGAATGCCCGCTTGGAAGCGGGCGCTCCGTTCTCTCTGTGCTGCCTCTGTGGTTAAACGGCGGCACAGCATGGAGATCCGTCAAAGTTAGCGCACATGGGGTCATGGGGCGTCCAGGCGGGTGGCGAGACGTTGGAGGGCTTGGGTGATCTGGTGGTGGTCACCAAGTTTGCCACGGGCGATGGGCAGGGCTGCTGCGACAAGGGCGCGGGCGGACGGGCGATCCCCGAGGCCTGCCAGCGTCGCGGCGAGGTTGTTCATGGAGGTGAGGGTGGCGGGATGCTTCTCGCCCAGCACCCGGCGGCAGATGGATAGCTCCTGCTCCTGCAGCGCCCGCGCCCCGGCGAAGTCGCCTTGAGACCAAAGCGTGCCAGCTAGGTTGTTCATGGAGGTCAGGGTGTCGGGATGCTCCTCGCCCAACACCCGGCGGAGCACCGCCAGCACCTGCTCGTGCAGCGCCCGCGCCCCGGCGAGGTCACCTTGGGCACGGAGAGTGCTGGCCAGGTTGCTCATGGAGGTGAGGGTGGCGGGATGCTCCTCGCCCAGCACCCGGTGGCGCACCGCCAACACCTGCTCCTCCAGCGCCCGCGCCCCGGCGAGGCCGCCTTGCGCACGGAGTGTGCCGGCCAGGTTGTTCATGGAGGTGAGGGTGGCGGGATGCTCCTCGCCCAGCACCCGGCGGCAGATGGATAGCTCCTGCTCGTGCAGCGCCCGCGCCCCGGCGAGGTCGCCTTGCGCATGGAGCGTCGCGGCCAGGTTGTTCATGGAGGTCAGGGTGGCGAGATGCTCCTCGCCCAGCACTCGGCGGCAGATGGATAGCTCCTGCTCGTGCAGCGCCCGCGCCCCGGCGAGGTCGCCTTGCGCATGGAGCGTCGCGGCCAGGTTGTTCATGGAGGTCAGGGTGTCGGGATACTCCTCGCCCAGCACCCGGCGGCGAACCGCCAACACCTGCTCTTGCAGCGCCCGTGCCCCGGCGAGGTCGCCTTGAACACGGAACGTTTCGGCTAGGTTGTTCATGGAGGTCAGGGTGTCGGGATGCTCCTCGCCCAGTACCCGGCGGCAGATGGATAACTCCTGCTCATGCAGCGCCCGCGCCCCGGCGAGGTCGCCTTGCGCACGGAGAGTGCCGGCCAGGTTGTTCATGGAAGTTAGGGTGTCGGGATGCTCCTCGCCCAGCACTCGGCGGCGTACCGCCAGCGCCTGCTCCTGAAGTGCCCGCGCTCCAGCGAAGTCACCTTGGGAAGAGAGCGTGTTGGCCAAGTTGTTCATGCCGGGAGGGTTTTCGCCGATCTCACGGCTGTGTACCGTCGGCGGTACCAAATTGAGCCGCATGCCACTCCGCCGTGAAATGTACGTAAAAATAGATAGGGCAATTTCTTCAGGGCGGGCATCGCGCATATCAAAACAGAGTAGGTCTCCGAAATCGGCGGGAATATTTTTCTTGATTGACCCTTGCAAAAGTACGGCGATATGATTTTCACGGCTTTTAACAAGGCCGCCGACTTGCCATATAGTGTCTTGGCTAGAACCAATTATGGTTATTACGAATTGCGAGCGAAACACTGCGCTCTCAATTTCCGCCATGTAACTTTGACCTGGAATAAGCATGTATTCGTCCAACCAAATTCTTGCCCCAAGGGATTGGAGAAGGTCGCCAAGTTGCTTGGCACTCTGCATGTCAGCCCGAGAATAATTAATGAAAGCGTCAAAAATGATTTCATTCATCGCCATCACCGATGCACTGTAAAATCTTACTTAGGAGCTCAGTCTGAAAGGCCTCCGCAACCTTTGGCAGAATCTTTCCCTGATTCAACAGTGCGGCGACTTTATCAAGCTTCTTCTCATGTAATCTATCATCCGATCTTAAACGGGCTGCGGCCCTAAATCTACCCCGTGGCACCCCATTAATACCTGCCGCTAAAGTAATAATGGCATCATCGTGACCATCCCCAAAGTCAGCCCACATTCGTAATTGAGGAAATCCTTCAACAATACTCCTTTGCGCGTTAGGAAGAATAACAGGAATCACCCTAAAATTACGATCAGATACCTGTCGTGTAATCGCGAACTCAATCTCTTCCCGAAACCAGCCGTCAGGCGTAGTCATACCATAACAAATAGCGCAAGTCCTAGCGGTCTCAAGACCCATAATTACCTCGCGTTGCCACGGCTCACCGGGAACGAGCTTCCATTTATCAAGCCAAACCTTGAACCCGTGGTCGTCCGCTAGTCGCTCCGCCAGCGCCTCCACCATGGATGCATCTTCGCGAGAATAGCTTAGAAAAACATCATGCGCAGGGTTGGCGTCGACAGTCATCCTCTATGTATCCGAACCGCTAAGACGTATTGGTAATCGTGTTGGGTTTGGGACAGAACAATCAATCCTCGTTGGCTAACGCTAAATTGGGCTGGGGCCGACAGCCAGATGATGCCACCGGGATAGGCGGCGCCGGCGATGGCGGCGAATTTAGCGGAAGTGTTGAGGTGGGTGTGCACCTGCCACAGCTCGGCCAAGCGGCCGACGAAGCGGCGCCAGCCGGCCGGCCGGTTGCCCATCAGCCAGTCGGGCCGCTGCGGGCCGCGCACGGCGGCCATCGGCGTGGTCAGTGTGGCGAGTCGGGCGGCGACGCGGCGGACGGTTTCGGCGACGTCGACGGCCGACAGCAGGCGATGGTCGCGCAAGTCGAACGGGTGAATATGGTCGGGTCCGTCCTCGGGATTGACCGCCATCACCCGGGCGCCAAGGGTCGTGTCGGCCATGCCGGCGAGCATGGCCGCCGTCAGCTCCCACTGGCAGGCGCGCGACTTGGGGTAGTCGGCCGAGTACCAGGCGAGCAGCAGCCTGGACTCGGCCAGCGCCTGCTCGAGACGCTCGCTGATGGACTCGCCGTCGTTGAGGTCGTCCTCGTCGAGGAACACCCGCAGCCCGGAGCCCCGCAGCGCCCGGCACAAGCACATCGCCTCGGCTTGGTCGAGCCGACGATAGCTGAAGAAGACGTCGTACTCGGCCATCCTGGGCTGCACATCCGCCTCGCGAACATTTTCTCAACGCCCATCCTCCCCCGTTGACCCGCCTTGGTCAAGACGTCGTAGTGCGGATGGTCATGGACAGGCGGAGCGCGGCCGATTGGCGGCGGCCGGTTGCAGCTTCTTTGGCAGGTTGCGCAGAACATATGGCGGCCGTTTCAGTGCAGGCCTTTTACCCTCAGGTGTCTTATGATACCGTTGGCCAAACTCGGCAATCGGAGGGCAGCAGTCATGCCGCATGTGACCTTTATCCATGGCATCGGTAACAAGACGGCTGTGGAAAAATTGCATGAGCATTGGCTGCGCAGCCTGACGGGCGGCGGCACCGGCTTGGACCTGCGTGCCGAGGGCGTGACCACGTCCATGGTCTATTGGGCCGACGTGATGTACGGCGAACCGGCACCAGCCGAGGACGCGATGGCCGAAGCGGTCGATGAAGCCACGCTCGAGGTGGTGGAAGGGGCTCGGCCGACCGCGATGAGCGGTGTGGGCGGCAGCGCCGAGGAAGCGGCCTTCATGACCAGCCTGGCGGCCAAGCTGGGCGGCACCCTGGCAGCCGCCACCTCGGTATCGGCGATTGCCCCCGGGCGCACCGCGGCGCCGACGTCGGCGCAGGCGGAACGCATCCCGCTGCCCTGGCCGGTCAAGGAAGCCTTCCTGCAGGCCTTCCTGCGGGACGTCCACCATTATCTGTTCAACACCAGCCACAGCCCACGTCAGGGTGTCGAATACCGGGTGCGGGACGAAATCCGCCGGCGGTTCGTCGACGCTCTGGCTGCGGCGCCCAAGCACGGGCCGCATGTGGTGGTCAGCCACAGCATGGGCACGGTCATCGCCTATGACTGCCTGAAGCGGGTGGCCGACTGCCCGGCGGTGAACGGGCTGATGACCATCGGCAGCCCGCTGGGGCTGGACGAAATTCAGGACAAGATGGCGCCGGACTGGACCCGCGCCAACGGCTTTCCCACGGCGGCGCTCGCCGGCGACTGGGTCAACGTGTTCGACCGGCTCGATCCGGTGGCCGGCTTCGACCCCTTCCTCGCCGATGATTTCGAGAAGGTGGGCAATCAGGTGATCCGCGACATCGAGGAGTCCAACAGCGGCTGGTGGCGGCACGACATCGGGAAATATCTGGGCGGCGCAAAGCTGCGCAAAGCCTTGGCCGATCTGCTGAGCCTGTAGGAAAGGGTTTGCCATGAGCAACGGCCAACTGCCCCCACCCCAGTTTCCGCTGGGCGTGGTCTGTCAGCTCCGCAACCAGGCTGCCGAGGCGATTGCCCACATCAAGGCGAAGGGAGGCCAGGCGATCGCAGACGAGGCCGGAGGCCTCCTCCGCAAGCTCCAGGATCATCGGGAATTCGGCCTGCTGAGAGAGTTGGCCGAGGGCCTGCGCCGCGATGTCGACCACCCGAGCATTGCCCGACGGCTGGCCCAGGGCCTGATCGAGGACGGCGCCGCCAACACCGCCCTCGACGTGCTGAACGCTCTGGTCGCGACCCTGTCGAACGACTCACCGGAATGGGCCGAGGCGCACGGCCTGATGGGCCGGGCGTGGAAACAGATCTTCTACGAAAATCCCAACAAGGACAGCACCGGCGCCAAGCGGGCCCTGCGCAACGCGCTCGACCAGTACCGCATCCCCTTTGAGCGCGAGCAGCAGAACGTCTGGCACGCGGTCAACCTGCTGGCCCTGGCGCGCTACGCCGCGGTCCATGGCTTGGCGGAGGCCGGGTCGGTCGATCGGCGGCAAGTGGCGACGCAGGTGCTGGAGACCCTCGGCAAGCTGCCCGAAGACGAGCGCGACGACTGGTTCCATCCCTCGCAGGCGGAGGCCTATCTGGCCCTGGATGAGCTGGACCGGGCGGTCGATCATATCCGCGCCTATGTCGCCAGCGACCGAACCACCGCCTTCGCCTTGGGCGGCACCCTGCGCCAGTTCGTCGACCTGTGGCAGTTGGACCACCAGGGCGAGAAGGGCAAGCTGATCGTCGAGGCGCTGCGCGCCGCCCTGCTGCGCAAACAGTATGGCTCGGTGCGGGTGACACCCCAACACTTGCAGCGATTGGTCGGCTCCGGCAACCCCAGCCAGGGACAGTTGGAAAAGATCCTCGGCCGCGAGGGGCCGCAAACCTACCAGTGGTGGATGAATGGCGCAACATGCGCGCAGTCGGTTGGCTGCATCCGCGACGATGGCGAGGGGCGGCGCATCGCCACCGGCTTCGTCGTGCGGGGTGGTGATATCATCCCACTGCTGGGCGACCAGCGCTGCCTGCTGACCAACCATCATGTCGTCAGTGACCCCGTCTGTGACCACGGGGAAATTCAAAGCATTCTCCCCGGGGATGCCAGCGTCAGCTTCGACGCCCTCGAAGACGGGCGGCGCTACCGGTTCGATCAGGTTCTATGGCAATCCTGCGACCACGATGCCACGCTGCTCAGCTTTGCCGAGCAGGCCGACCACCTGAAGCCGCTCAAGCTGGCCGCCAATCTGCCGGTCGTGGACGGGCGGCAGTGTGTCTACGTCATCGGCCACCCAAACGGCCGCGATCTGTCGATTTCCTTCCAGGACAATCTGCTGCTCGAGCACGAAGGCCCGCCCCAAGGCACCCCCCCGAACCCTGATATCCGCCGGGTCCAATACCGCGCCCCGACCGAGCCGGGCAGTTCCGGCAGCCCGGTGTTCTCGGCCAGTTGGAAGGTCGTCGCCCTTCATCACGCCGGCGATGCCACGGCGATGCCCAAGCTGAACGGCCAACAGGGAAGCTGGCCGGCCAACCAGGGCATCGCCATTCAATCCATCATCGCGGCGGCCCGGCAGTAGGGGAAGGCCCGCAGCCGGGCAGTGCAGGCTTCCTGTGGGCCATCCTATGACGGGCGCGAGGAGCATCTGCTGAAAACATTGAGGGACGAGGTCAAGGAACCGACCTGGATGCTGCGCGCCGAGGACCGCTTGTCGCCGCTCGAACGTGCCCTGCCCGCACCCCATGTCGAGTCACGCCTGGGGCATCTCGCCAAGCCCCCACGAAGGAGATTGACCGATGACACCGCTCTGCTTCGTCCTGATGCCCTTCGGCCGCAAGCGCGACGACGGCGGCCGGGAGATCCACTTCGACCGCGTCTATCGCGAGCTCATCGCCCCGGCGATCACCGCCGCCGGACTGGAGCCCATCCGCGCCGACGAGGAGGGGGGCGGCGGCATCATCCACAAGACCATGTTCGAGCGGCTGATGCTGTGCGACTACGCGGTGGCCGACCTAACTACCGCCAACGCCAATGTGTTCTATGAACTGGGCATCCGCCACGGCATCCGCCCCCATTCGACGGTGCCGATCTTCGGCGAGGGGACGCGTCTGCCATTCGATGTGGCGCTGCTCAATGGCCTGTCCTATGGCCTGGACGCATCCGGCCAGCCTACCGAGGTGGCCAGGCACCGCGCCACCCTGACCCAACGGCTCAAGGATTGCCGCGGCCAGACCAGCGACAGCCCGGTGTTCCAGCTCGTCTCCGACTTCCCACCGCCGGACATCGCCCGCCTGAAGACCGACGTGTTTCGCGACCGTGTGCACGCCGCCAAGGAGTGCAAGGACCGGCTGGCCGCCGCCCGCAAGGCCGGGGCCGCCGCCGTCGCCGCCGTCGAAGCCGGTTTGACGAGTATCGTCGATACCGACCCGGCGGTGGTGGTCGATCTGTTCCTGTCCTACCGCGCGGTCAAGGATTGGCAGCGGATGGTCGATCTGGAGCCGAAGATGGCGCCGGAGCTGCGCCGGGCGACCATGCTGCGCGAGCAGCTTGGCTTGGCCCTTAACCGGCTGGGCCGCGGCGACGAAGCGCTGGCCGTGCTGGAAACGCTGATCGCCGAGCGTGGCCCCTCCAGCGAGACCAACGGCATCCTCGGCCGGGTCTACAAGGATCGCTGGGAGGCCGCCGTCAAGGCAGGCGACAGCGTGGTGGCACGCGGCTTACTCAGGAAGGCCATCGCCACCTACCTGCAAGGCTTCGAGGCCGACTGGCGCGATGCTTATCCCGGCATCAACGCCGTCACCCTGATGGAACTGGCCGACCAGCCTGATCCCCGCCAGGCGCGGCTGCTGCCGGTGGTGCGCTACGCGGTCGAACGCCGCCTCGCCCGCAAGGCTCCGGACTACTGGGACTACGCCACCTTGCTGGAACTCGCCGTGCTGGCTGAGGATCAGCCCGAGGCGGAAACCGCCCTGGGCGACGCTGTCGCCGCTATCCGCGAGCCCTTTGAGCCGGAAACCACCGCCCGCAATCTGCGGCTGATCCGCGAGGCTCGGCACCGCCGCGGTGCCGCGGCGGCGTGGATCGAGGAGATGGAAAAGGCGCTGGCGCAAGCGGCAGCGCGTCAGAAACCATAGCCGGGACGGGCAGGGGGAGTGCGGGCGGTGGCTGCCATTGCCGTTGCGGCTGTTGTCGTCGACGCCCTCGGCAAGATGGCAACAGATCGGCAACGTATCCAGGACGTAAGAATCTGTTCGTCGACGGCCGCTCCCTCGGGGTGCCGTCCCGGCTTCAACTTTTTATAGAATCCAGTGGACGCCCGGCGCGAGTTTCTCCCATTTCTGGGGTGCGCAAAACAGACACCGGGCGGCTTCGATTATGAGCACGAACATCCCTTCCGCAAAGACCCTTTCTGGTTCCTGGGACGCCTTTTCCGATGTCGATGCATTCGTAGCGGTTGTTTCCGCCGAATTGGCCGCGATGAAGGCGGATGGCACGATATCTTCGAAACGCGGGCCCAAGGCCACCTTGGAGGGAGCGGCCTTGGAAAAGGCGATCCTGTCGATCTGGTGCGTCTGTTTCTGCGGGATGCAATGGCGCGCCGTCGCCCGGCTCTCCGGTCTGCCCTTCACCACGCTGTACTCGCTTTTCGCCCGGTGGACGCGGCGGGGCCTGTGGCGGCGCTTGCTGGGACGGCTGGCCAAGGAATGGCGGATTTCCTGCGGGGACGAGCCGGAAGCTTCGGCCTTGATCATTGATAGTCGGTCCTGCCGCTCCTCTCCGACCTGCGGAAGCCGGGGGATCGATGGCGGCAAGAAGGTCAAGGGCGTCAAAGTCCATCTGGCTGTGGACAAGCATGGCTTCCCCAGCGCCATCGATATCTCGACGGCCAATGTTCATGACACGGTCGGCATCCTGCCCGTCATCCATGAAAGACAAGGCTTCCAGGGAACCCTGCTGGGGGGTGCGGGCTATCGCGGCAAGAAACTCGCGAAACGGGCCGCCGCCGCTGAGGCGAAAGGCATGTCGGTTCTCAGCATCGTCAGTGGCGCCGGAAAACAGTTCCTGCCGGTCGGAATCCGCTGGGTCGTCGAACGCTCCTTCGCTTGGCTGAGCCGCTATCGCCGGTTGAATACTGTTTTCGAGCGGACAGAGACGCATCTCGTCGCTTTTGTCAAAATCGCCTTCATCTCGATCCTCTCCAGGCGCGTGGCGCGCCTGAAAACCCAGGAAATATGCGCCTGATAACTACAAACAGATTCTTAAACAGCGCCGCCGCCCTCTCGGCCAGAACCCGAGACTCTGCAATCTGCGCCTGCGCCAGCTTCTCCGTGGCGCTTTTTCGCTCGTCTTCGGCAACCCTGGTCTGCCGTTCGGCCTCTACCTGTCCAGTAAAGGCAAAAAACGCCGCCACACAGGCTCCGACCAAAAGGACAGCCAATGCCGCCACTACCGCGCGCAGACGCTGAACCTCTCTTCTGGCATACGTCACCGAGGCATCGATGAACTCTCGGATATCCGGCATTATGTAGCATCCGCCACCAGCATTCGGCTGACCAGATGACCCGGCCAGACAAATCGAACAGATCATGAACATCATGGTTCCCGGCCGAGTCGACGGCGGGTAGACTCTGGCGATCTTCCTGTTGGAGATCGCCATGCTTCATCCAGTCAAAGGCCAGCACTTCCTGCTCTCCGCCGCCGCGCGGACGGTGAACCTGGCCCAGGTGCTGCGGCTGCCGGAGACGGAAGCGGAGATGCTGTTCGCCAAGATCCGCTGGCCGGAGACGGACGGCCGGGCGGTGTGCCCGCATTGCGGCTGCGGGGCGGTGTACGATTGCCGCCGGCCGACCGGCGGGCCACGTTCGGGCCCGTTCAAGATACGTGTAAAAATGGGTCACAAGGGTTCGTCGAAGGGAAGTGACCGTGGATTTGGGCCGTCTCTGGCAGGTGAGGAACGGAAATCCGCTTCGCGGGCTATTCAGTTCGGCCGGACGTACGGAAACGCTACGATCCATGTCGGCATGATGGTGTCCAGAAAAGGGGGCGCCAAACATGGGCAAAAAGACTTTATATTTCAATGCGAAAGCCGTGCCGATCCTGCGTCCATAAAGGTATGCCTTATTGGACGAGACAGGATCGCGTCATGCCGCATGGAACCCGCACCGCGCTTTACCTGCGTGTCTCGACCGCGGATCAAAAGCCGGATCTGCAATACGACGGGCTGCGCAGCTATGCCGATCGCGCCGGCCTGGTGATCGTCGGGGATTACTGCGATGTCGGGGTATCAGGCCGCAAGGAAGGGCGGCCGCAGCTCAACGCGCTGATGACAGCCGCGCGGAAACGCCAGCTCGACTGCGTCCTCGTCTGGAAGTTCGACCGTTTCGCCCGCAGCACGCGCCATCTGCTGACGGCCCTCGAGGAGTTCAAGCACCTCTGCGTGCGCTTCATCAGCGTCCAGGATCAGATCGATACCGACAGCCCGGCGGGCCGGGCCATGTTCACCATCATCGGCGCCATGGCGGAACTGGAATCCTCCCTGATCAGCGAGCGCGTCACCGCTGGCATGAAGGCCGCCAGGGCACGCGGAAAACACCTCGGACGTCCGCCAATCCGACGACCCCTTGTCACCGAAATCGAGGCGCTCGCAGCCTCAACCAGCCTGAGCATCCGGCAGATTCACGAGAAAATCGGCGGCAAGGCCAGCCGCGGCATCGTCGGAGCGATCACCAAACGTGTCCGGATGGGGTTGCCGGCGGCCTTGTGACCCATTTTTACACGTATCTTGAACGGACCCGCACGAGAGCGTTCGGTAAGCCATGCGTCTACGCGCTTCGGTTATGTCCTCAACTTTTCATTGTCTGGTTCTCAGCGGCGGCGGGACGGTTCCGGGTGAACCTGACCAAGGCGGCGGGGGTGTGACGGCTATCCACGCCCATTCCCTGCCTGGCGAGGACGAAAGCCGCTGGGAGCCGTCGGCCCTGCATCCCGCACGGGTGGCCGGCCGCGCCGCCGAGTTCGCGACGGTCTTCGGCGGCGACGAGGGTGCCGATCACCCTGTTGGCCGCGGCGCCCTCGCTGGTCGCTTCTTCTTCGTCATGGCTCAATCCTCTCAAGAGATAGAGTCTCCGGCAATCCCGGCGCGGTTCAATCGAGGGCCACGGCGAAGCGTGATCCAGGCTGCGGTCCGGCCCGATGGGCGAATGATCGTCACCACGTCCCGCGATGGCTGGTTGATGATGACGCCGCCGTGTACGGCCACCCACGAGTTGATCGAGGCGGCGAAAAGCCGCCGCTCTTGGCAGATGAATGGATGCCTGTCGGCGCGCCTTGGGCTGTCGCTGGCCCCGAAGAGACGGCATGCGGTCAATAAGCTATGAGGGTGGGTTGACTACAAGAGTTTAACCAAATACAGGTAATTGTCTAAATTATTCGCTTGAAGGTCGGAGTTCGCTACCCCTATGACTTCCGTCTACATAAGCCACAGCAGCGCTGACAATGCCGAGGCCGGGCACATCAAGGACTGGCTCGCGGAACTTGGCCATGAGCGGCTTTTTCTCGATTTCGATCCCGAGCGCGGGATACCCGCCGGCGTCGAATGGGAGGAAACCCTATATCGCGAGCTGCGCCGGTGTCAGGCCATTCTGGTCATTCTGACGCCCAATTGGCATGCCTCGCGATGGTGTAACAGTGAGCTGGCCATCGCGAGAGAGAAGGGCAAGCCAGTTTTCGTGGTGAAAGCCAAGCTAGGCACCGACCGTTTGATCCCGGCTGTCCAGGAAGTGGACCTCACCATTGATCGCGTGGCGGCTTTGAAGAAACTGGAGCGCGGCTTGCTTGATCACGGGCTCGATCCCGCCAGCTCTTTCGATTGGAAGCCCTCCCGGCCACTTTATCCCGGCCTCCCCGCCTTCGATATCGATGACGCCGCCATCTATTTTGGCCGCTCGGAGGAGACCCTCGAGTGTTGCGAGGTCTTGCGCCACCTGCAGGTGCAAGCGCCCGGATCACCTAAATTTCTGTTGATCACTGGAGCGTCCGGCAGTGGCAAGTCGTCCCTTATGCGAGCGGGGATGCTTGCACGCCTGCGAAAAGAACCTGCCAAGTGGGTCGTGACGAAGCCGCTACCGTGCCGTTCCGCGACCTTTCTCGATCTGGCTGACTGCGTGGTTGGTGCGTTTCCGCCGGAGCACCGACCGCCCAGCGTAGATAGGGTGGCCGCCGACCTGGCAGCCCCGGATGGCCCCGACAATCTGCTGGCGCTCGCCCGAGCGGCCAGAGCGGCCCTCGACCGGCCGGACGCAACCCTGATCCTTGCACTGGACCAGATGGAAGACCTCCTGGCGGCTGAACCGTCCGCCCAGGCCGACCAGTTGCTGAATCTCCTCCGCGCCACGCTGGCCCGCTCGCGGCAGGAAGTTTTAGTCGCCGGCACCATCCGATCAGACCGTTTGGGCGCCTGGCAGCAACATTCGGCGGTCGCGGCGGCGCCCGAACATGCGGAGTTGCTGTTCCGAACCTTTACCCTTGGCCCCATGCCGGTCACGCGACTGGGGGAAATCGTGCGGGGGCCGGCCCGGTACGTTGACTTGGTCGTTGATGACAACCTCGTCGACGCGATGCGCGCAGACACGCCCACGTCCGACGCCCTGCCGCTCCTGGCCTACACCCTTGCCTATCTCTACAACAGGCACGGCAGTGGCCGTCGCCTGACGGTCGAACAGTACAAGGACCTGGGTGGCCTCGACAAGGCCGTCGGATTTCAGGCGAACCTGGCGATCGACGCCGACAACATCCCGGTGGAGGACCTGGAGGCGCTACGTTCAGCGTTTGTCCCAGGTCTGGTCCGCATCACCCCCGAAGGCACCATCGGAACCAGTCGAGCGCTGTTCGCTCTTTTGCCGGAGCGGGCAAGACCGTATTTGCGCAAACTTGTCGACGAAGCCAGAGTATTGGTCACCGACCGTAACGTCAGCGGGCAGGAAACCCTGGCCGTCGCGCATGAGGCACTGCTGCGCGTCTGGCCGCGGCTGAGCAAGTGGATCGAGGATGACGAGGCCAAGCTCAGGCGGTTCGGAGCGCTGCAACGCGCGGCCAGGGAGTTTCATGACGCCCCCGGCCGGGGCGACTACCTGGTGCATCGCGACCATCGGTTGGCGGAGGTAGAGGAATTGATTGCAGAGCCCCGCTTCAAGACCATCTTGACTGACGGGGATGCTCAATATTTGAAGGCGTGCCGGGAGGCCAAACAAAAGGCGAAAACCATCCGGCAAGTCCGCTGGGCCACGGGTGGCGCGGTCGCTTTGGTCCTTCTGTGGCTAACCTGGACAGCTTACCAAGGTAAGCAGGAAAGCGTTGCGCGCCTGATGGGAGAGATGGCGACCAGCTATCGCGCAGGCGATTTGACGGGTGCCTTCGCTCGTCTTTCGCAGATTGGTTCGTTCTGGCGGCCGGACAACGCGACGGTTCTTTCATCTTTCTGGGCAGACCGGCTGGTGGCGCTGCCGGAGGTCATTCGGCGGGCGGGCTCGCCTTCTGTGATCGCCGTCAATAATCGGCCCGTCGTCATCCTGGATTCTGGGGAACCCCATGCGCCGACGTCGGGAGGCACTTGGTTTCCCGCCTTTGCCCAGGTTCTGAACAGTTTTGTTCTGATTGAGTCTCGGAAGATCTCTTTACGAAATCCCTCTGGTTTTTCTTTAATCATCGAAGTTCCGGTTGGCCAAGATTGGGGCAGAAGTACGGGGGAGAGCATATTTAGTATGCCAAATTTGATTGTCGTCCGCTCCGAAGGCCTGGAGATTGAGAGCACGGATGATACGTCGGCCGTCCTGAATTTTTTTTTCGATCTTCGCGCGACGATGTGCTTCGTATTATTGGAAAAAAACCGGGCCAGGGCGCCGTGTCGACAGCCAATGGCTTTGCCACAGTATCCCATGTTGTTCCCGCATCCGCTGGACTTGTGGCAATGAGTACCCCGTCTGGCCCGGTTCTCGCTATAGGCAAAACCCGGTCTGTCGATTGCGACGAAGAGCCCTGCGGCCAGAAAACCATCGAGGTCGCCGACATCATCAGGCTGGAGGATGGGCAACTGGTCATCGAGGAAGACCGCCCCGCGGCCGATCTCCAGAACTTTACCAAATTTGACATAGAAATCATCGGTCGGCCGCCGTCCCCATCGTTTCCATACCCCCGGCCGGAAGGCGAACATTGGCACAGCGTCGTCTCAGCCATTCAGCCCTCTTCGAGTGTGACGCGGTCCTTGCCGGCGCTGGATTTTTCTTTAGTGGAAGATGGCGAGCGCTACGCGACAATCTTGCAAGAGGAAGAATTTGGCTCCGTTCGAGTAACCTCGGACGGTACTGCACAAGCAACATGGCTCTTGGCGCCTGCAGGAAAATTCTTGATGCAGTATCTGGGATGCCAGTTTGATCACAAAGGCATAGTTAAGACCTGTCAAATTTGGCCTGTGACGGCCATGCACGCACATCCGATCGAATCAGCGGATCAGCGTTATGTCGCTCTTCGCAATTGCGGCAGCATTGATGAAGCCCTCCAGGTGTTAGATATGCTGCACCTGGAAAAAAGGAACATTAAAATGCCGCAGGATCACGTGGTCGGGTTCGCTATCGACGCGAAAAGCCAAAGGTTGGCCGCATTGACAGAGCGGAATGATCTGCTGCTTTATTCGCTTGATGGTGATACGGCGCCTAGCCTGCTGGGAACAGTAGGTTTGCCCGGAGGCTTTGGCGTATCGAGCGTCAAGGACTGCGATCAAGGGCGTCCGATGCAGTTTATCGGCTCATTGGTCATTGGCCTTGATGGAGACGGCCGGCTGTTCGCGGTGGACACAGTGACGATGCGCACCCGCTGGCTGGCGGAGAATGCCGACGCCAGCTGGGCCAAAGCAGGCCAAATCAGCGCGTCTGCGAATGGGGCGCTCTTTTCTCTGCAGAGCAAAGAGACCTTTCAGTTGTTCGATGCTTCGTCGGGCTTGCCGCTTACCGACCGTTTCGACCCCGCCACCCTGATGGACGAGGCGCCCGGAGAGGATTGGCGGGATCACTTCGGCAAGGCGCATATAGACGACAGTGGACGGGTGAGCATCCCCTGTTCTTCGCACAGCAATTATTGCACCGGCCGCCTTTTTATCCGCGAGGCACCGCCGGCGCCCATTTTTTCGGGATGCCGCCGTATCGAGCTGTTGACCGGCAAAGATCATGCGGGCGAACGCCTCGACGTCTCCACCTTGATCAATTATGCGCGGCAAAGCGGACCTTGTGCCAAGTCGCCTTGATATGCGCCGAAACCGCTGAAGACGATCGCGGTCGTGGTTCCCTCGGAGCGCGGCTATTGCCAAATGGCTATTTCTCCTGCTGCCACCGCAGCCATAGGAGAGATGGTCCCGTCCGTTCGGACAGATTGGCGGCTCTAAGCTATCGCCGGGCTCATATTATGCCGCCAAAGGAATGGCCGCTGCCGTCTCCGGGGCATGCCCCGGAGACGGCAGCGGCGCGACGTGATGATACACCTCGTCAGGGGTGCGTCCAGCGAGAGTTGAATGCGGCCTGCGGAATAGATCGTGCTGTCGGCGTCGTCCATCGTCACGATCAGGTCCCACTGCTGTCCCGCCACCCATTCGTGGCGCGACCCGTCCTGATGCAGCATCATGCCCGGCATCGGCTTGCGCGGCCGACGCCGCCGATGGGCGCCACGCTTCTTGGCCTTCTTCACCTTGCCGGCGTCTCCTGGAGCACCGTCTTGGTCCAGGTACGGGTAGGCTGAACAAACCGGTCACAAGGGCGAGGTCTGTGGCGAGCGGACCTGTTTGGTGATCTCGCCAACGATACCGCGGCTGGCTTTGCCGGCCATTTTCTCGTGAATCTTGCGAACGCTGAGGTCCGGTCGAGGCGGCAAGCGCCTTGATCTCGGCGACGACGTGCCGTGGGAGCGGCGGCCGGCCCAGATGCTTGCCGCGTGCGGCGGCCGCCGTCATGCCGGCGATGACGCGCTCGCTGATCAGCGCGGATTCCAGTTCGGCCATCGCGGCGATGATGGTGAACATCGCGCGGCCCATGGGACTGTCGGTGTCGACCTGATCCTGGACGCTGACGAAGCGCACGCCGAGATGGTCAAATTCCTCCAGCGCCGACAGCAGATGGCGTGTGCTCCGGGCAAAGCGGTCGAACTTCCAAACCAGAACGCAGTCGATCTCGCGGTTCCGGGCGGCGGCCATCAGGGCGTTGAGACGAGGCCGCCCCTCCCGCCGGCCTGATACGGCAACGTCGCAGTAATCCCCGACAATCTCGAGGCCGGCGCGCGCGGCATAGCCTCGTAGCCCATCGTCTTGCAGGTCCGGTTTCTGATCGGCGGTCGAGACCCGCAGGTAAAGAGCGGTGCGGGTTCCCTGCCGCGGTTTGGCGGAGACGCGCCGTCGTCCAAGAAAGTTTACATTTATGGACACCAGATCAGCATAGCTTGTGGATTGAAATATAACATCTTTTTGCTCAGGTTCGGCGCCCCCTTTCCTGGACACCATCATGCCGACCTTGGGTCGCAGCCTCCCCCTCGTCCAGCCGACCTGAATAGCCCGCGAGGAGGATTTCCGTTCCTGACCTGCCCGAGACAGCCCAAATCCACGGTCACGTCTCTTCGATGAGCCCTTGTGACCCATTTTTACACGTATCTTGAACGGACCCGTGCTGGGAAACGTCAGATGCCACGAGCAGCCATCGTTGCGGCGGGAAGGCCGATGAGCCGGACGATCCTGCAACTGCGATTGCCGGCAACGTGCCGCATAGCTACACTCGCTGGTGACATGCCTATCGAACATCCGCCGCCGACCGAGGCCACAAAAAGGGAGCTCTTTGCTCACGCCTTGCGCTGTGCGTACCAGCCTTGCGACAAGCCGCTGTACCGGATCGATGAGCAGACGGGCACAAGAATCCTGAATTCCGAAGTCTGTCATATCAACGCCCGCCGGGAGCACGGGCCACGCTGGGATCCACAGCAGTCGCCAGAAGAAAATAAATCAGGGAATAATCTTGTGCTGATGTGCAAGGAGCATCACGCCACAATAGATGATTCCAAGATGGAATCGACCTACACCCCCCACCTGCTGCGGCAATGGAAGATGGCCCAGGAGGAGGAGTGGCGGCAAGCCCTGCTGTCCTCGCTGACCGCTGGGCTCCCCAAAATCCCCAGCCCCTGCGCGACCCATGTAGAGCGCTTTCTGAGCTACTATCTCGGCACGGCACAGCGGCGTGTACCGTTTGGCGGTCGCGAGGCGGTGCTGGAAGGGGAGCATGAAAAACCGTGGGAGGCTGGCGATCGCGTGGCGCGTTGCCGGCTGCGAATCTGGCAGCGATCTCACGATGGCGGAGTTCGCTGCGCTCTGGGCATAGCCGCCAACGATATTCCGGGTCCGGCCCGGGTCGGCGGGGCAACGAGCCTCCCACAGTTTTTCATGCTCCCCGATCTGGCCGGTTTCCAGATCGATTGCGCCATGAATATTCAGGCGACCCCGCCCATTTGGTCTGGTCGACGGCAACCTTGACTTCTTTCGGTGCCAGCA